>ENA-OUQP01000047-OUQP01000047.1-human-gut-metagenome-genome-assembly--contig:-NODE-47-length-133576-cov-14.864276_pt1 | contig 133576 bp, 109 predicted proteins | sample MGYA00237951_ERZ548836 | MGnify/ENA primary metagenome ERZ548836 (study PRJEB26490, sample SAMN05194702) | human gut metagenome | biome: terrestrial biome; feature: human-associated habitat...
CAGCAGCATTCAGGCGACTTGCATAAGTCTTTCTCAGCTTGTGGCTGCGTTTTACATCTCTTTGGACAGGTTAACATTGATCCGCGTTGCTGGGATTCAGGACAGTTTTATGTGGCAGTTTCAAGAGCAGAGTCTATAGCGGGAATCCACTTTATGACTCCTATAATGAAACAGTATATTCGGACATTATCAGATGAAGTGATTAAGATTTTAGAGAATAGTTTAAAAGTAATAGAATAGCTGTAAAAATAAATTGTGCAGAATAAATGAGTAAATTTAAATAAAAAATATTTGTAAAGTACGTTAATGTATATAAGGAAAATATGCGTTAACGTATTTTTATGGTATTATTAGTGTCATAAGTAGAGGACTTAGAGTGAATAATGCGAGGGGGAAGTGTAAATGGCAAAGATACAACTAATTATACATCGTATTTCATCTATAATTGATAGACTTAGTGCGTTTAGTGATACCATGCAGAATTTATGGTGGATTTTATTAGTTGCAATTGTAATATTTGGAGTTGCAATTTCTCTTTTTTCAATTAATAGAAAAGCCAATAAATATACAAAGGTCGTGACCAATAGGTTAATTAGTGAGGGAAAGTATATTCCAGGTCTTTTTGTAGAATTAAATAATATTAAAGAGATACTGAGATATTATATATACAGTCAAAAGTGGAAAAAGAGACTGATTAAAGGATATAACTTTATATATGATAATTCCTATGGAAATATTTTAAAAAAGGCATATAAAAATACAAATTTGCAATTTCATTTAAAGAGGAGGGCTTCACAAAGAGAAATTTTGGATGCTATACAAAATGCATATGATTTACACAAAGATTTTGAAAAATCTTCTGTAAAATTTGATGATGATTATAAAGAATCAATGGTACTTTTTGAGGTAATAAGCTATCCTTATACAGCGGCTCTGGAAAATTTGCTTCAGTATAGTAAAGCATCAGATACAAAGTATTTTGTTCTTACTGGTAGTGCAGGAAACGGAAAGACAAATTTACTATGCAGTATAAGTGAACTTTTAATTAATCTTAAAGAGGCGGTAGTATTCTTAAATTCCAGGGATATTCATGGAGATATTTGGGAGTTTATATGTTATCAATTGAAGCTTCCTTTAAAACGTGTGAGGAAAGAGCAGTATTTTTATCTGGTTAATTTCGTGTTGTTAATTAGAAAAAAACATCTTTACATAATTATTGATGCTGTTAATGAAAACGATAATGATAGCTTTGATCAGCAAATTGCTGAGTTTGTAAATGAAATTACGAAATATAGTAGAATTAAAATTATTGTATCATGTAGAAATGAGTACTATAAAGAACATTTTCATGAATATCTTGTTAATAAAGTTAACACACCTTCAGTGGAATTCGATTTAAGGGAGCAACAATATACAGAAGCAGCAGTTGATAAAATGATACGAGCATACTGTAAATATTTCAATTATAGAGGGAATATTTCTTTAGGAGTTAAGAGAATACTTAGTGAGCAATTGTTACTACTACGAATATTCTTTGAAGTTAATAAGAATAGTTGCGCAGATGCGGATTCAATACGGAAGCATGAAATTTATGCACAATATATTGAAATAGCAAAGAAAAACAGTGAAGTGGATATCGAGAAGATCCTTGATGGTATTGTAGATTTTATGCTGAATAGTGAGACTTATGATGAAGTTAGTTTGGCAGATTTAGAGAAGATGGGAATTGCTCAGGAGATATTAGAAAAGGCTTTGGATGGTAGTGTTCTTCTTAGTAAAAAATTGATTTCTCATGAGGGAACAATTGCAAAAAATGAAAAGGAAGTTGTGTATTTTGTTTTTGATGAGATGAGAGACTATTACTTGGCACGTCGAATTTTGTTGAAAAATATATCTGCGGACAATGTGGATGGGGATTTGATTCTGAAAAATTTGCAAAAACTAAATTTAATGAAAGTATCTTGTGCTGAAGGTATTATTCATTATTGCTATATTTTTTTTAGAACGGATCAAGTGGTTGAAAAATCAAACCAGAAAGAAAAAATGTGTAGTGCAATTCTTAATTTGTATCGGATTCCAGAAAATAGAAAAAAGAAATCTTATTGGCACATGCGTCATAGGAAAGAATTTCAAAATTTAGGATTAAGAATAATTTTTACATCTAATGTTAAATTGATGGACTTTGAAATTAAATATATTCAGGATTGCCTGAGAAAAGATCCATATGAAGATGGTGGGATTATTTTTGATACAATGTTAGATGATACATTATATGGAGGAACATATAGCCTTGATGTTTATTTGGAAATTTTGTTTGGATTGAAAAATAGAGAGGAAATCTTTACTGCTTTTCACACGATTTGTGCACGTAATGCAATTGAAGACTATAATATACCAAAAGATTTTATTAAGTTTTATTTGGATGCAGAAACAGAAAAACAAAAATCGCAAATTCAAAAAATAGCAGAGCTATTTTTAATATGCTTCAAAGTGAATGATGAAACTACTCAGAGGGAGCTTGAAAAATTTTTCAATAAGTTACCTTTGCATGCTGAGGTGCAGAATGAAATGTTTTTTAGATTGAAGATGGCTTGCAAGTTAGAGGTAGATGATAATGAATGAAGTAACATGTTATAAAAAAGATGGACGAATTTATTTTCGTAAGAAGGATATACCATATAAACGTTATGTAATGAAAAGAATGGGAGTGAAAAAAAATACATTTGCAGGTAATATGATTTCTAGAGTTTATGATTATTATTTTTATGGGGCAATCAATTTTAGAAAAGAGTATAAAAAATATTACAAAAAAGAGTTTTGTTCTGTGGAAAAGTTTATTGAAGAACACTTTAATATTGCTCCTGATATTGCTGAAAAATTAGCAGAAGGAAATTATTCTATGAAAGAATGTTCGCATCGCTCAATTGAAAGAAACATAGAAACATTGAATTATGATGAGAATTTTAAAATTGCATTTTCGAAAGCAGTGGGAGGATTAGAGGATGAAGATAAGAATGGGGTTTATTACGAATAGTTCTTCTACCAATTTCCTTATTATTTCTAAAAAGGAGCTAACGGAGGATTATTTATTTAAAAAATTAGGTTTTATAAAAGGTGGGGCACTGGAGGAACAAGGGAGACAATTATGCAATAGTATTATGAACGCAATTGAAGGTGGACTGCGATATTATTCATATGAGATGCCTGATTATGAATCAATAAAAAAAGTTTTTGGAAATAAATCTGCAAACATATACGAGAATAACAAAAACAAATATGTTTATTGGGGCTATACAGGTAGCGATGAGGATCCAATAACACAATTTTTTACAACAGATAGTTTTGAAATTGAAGATAAGGATTTCTACCTTAATGGTAGATCTTGCGTGTGGTAAAAATGATAATTTATAAAGATGAGAACTTCAACTTTTTTGAAATTTTTAATGAGAAGAATGGAACTTTATTTCGAAGTGATATAAATGGTATTGATCCAGTAATGAGATCATTTCCGGAATTACTTGATGTAGGGATTATGGGACATTGTTATAATGGTCAATACTGTAGAAAGGCAGGAGTTGATTGCTATCAAAAGGGAAATACAATAAATTTTCCTCATATGTCATATAAAAGTTTTCTTGAGATTGTAAAACAAGCAACGGGTAAGACTTTTCAAATTGCATTGGGAGGTGCAGGAGATCCAAATAAGCATCCTCGATTTGGAGAGATATTAGAAGCTTGCAGGGCATATAGAATTGTGCCAAACATAACAACAAGTGGTTTTATGATGATGGATGATGAAATTGCATTGATAAGAAAATATTGTGGTGCAGTTGCAGTATCTTGGTATTCTCGCCTTATGAATGGAAAAGAAAGTAATGAAGAAACAATAAAAGCTGTTAAACGTTTGGTGAAAAAAGGATGTATTACAAATATTCATTATGTTGTGTCAGAGGAAACAATTGATGAAGCGATTATAAGATTAGAAAATAATTTGTTCCCAAAAGGAATTAACGCTGTAGTTTTTATTTTATACAAACCTATAGGTAATGGTGTTATGGAAAAGGTACTAACTCGTACGGATTCACGGATTAAAAGATTTCTTTCACTTGCGACAGAAAGAAAACATCCCTACAGAGTGGGATTTGATACATGTTTTACTCCAGCATTGTTGCGATGGAGCAATACAGTTCCAACAGTTAGCATAGATGCATGTGAAGCTGCAACCTTTTCAATGTACATAGATAGTAGAATGAATTGTTATCCCTGTTCGTTTGGTATATGGAATAAGGAAATATCCGAATCAATGAAAGATAAAACATTGAGGGAAATTTGGAGGGGAAAGACATTTTCTGCATTTAGAGAAAAGTCAAAGGAAAAATGCTTTAATTGTAAACAAAAAAGCTTATGTCAGAATGGATGCAGACTTGGTATGAACATAGAATTATGTTAAACTTAAATTAATGCGAATCATTCACCAATTTAATAGAAATGGTGTTGACATCAGTATATGACTAGCGTGAAATTAAAAGAAAGAAATGGGTTTGTTACCGTACGGCTTTTGTCTACGCGGGGTGCTCGTTTCTTTTTTTATTATAAAATATAGTTGTTGACCCAAAATCTGCATGCTACAATAAACTTATAAATGATAAAATATTTTCCAGATAATTTCTATTAATCTGGATGAAGTCGTGAAGAAGTATTATGCAATTTTCAAAGATGTTTTGGTTAAAATAGAGGAAAGGAGAGATAACAAGGTGAGACATAATATTTTTGATTCTATACCATCCAATATAGTCTCCGGTAAAGATAATGTATTTGCTAATTTTCTACAGAGTGCAGGATTGTATGATTCCATGCAAATAGGCGAAGACAATATCCAAGATTTAATTCTTTTACTTGATGGAAAAGTTCGAATAAGTGCTTATTGCAAAGAATGTAAAGAAGAACGAGTTTTTACAATGAAACCATATATTCACTTTGATGAGAATGTTACCGGGTGCTATTCGCAGAAACTTTCGGAAGAAGTTTGGGGAATTCAGAAGTCATATATTCTCGAAGATACACCCTCACCTGGCGGGAGTGTAAAAAAACAAAATACGGAATGGAAGTGGAAAAACTGCCAAATTGAAAACGTGTCAAGGATTTTGATGTTCCAATTTGTTTGTGGTATGAACGAGGAACATCATCTGGATTATATTGTTCTAACAACAGATAATTCAATGATGAAAATTGGGCAGTATCCATCTGTTGCAGATATGACATTTCCGGAATTAGATGCTTATAAACATGTGATTTCTAAAGAAGATCGTAAGGAACTTGGAACTGCAATAGGACTTTTTGCAAGTGGTGTTGGCGCAGGTTCATATGTTTATTTGAGACGAATTCTTGAAAGACTTATTTATCAAGCAAAAGCAACTGCTGGAGATTCGATTGATGACGAGAAATTTAAACAGGCAAGAATGGCTGAACGAATTAAAATGTTAGAGGGATATCTGCCAGAGGTACTCATCAAAAATACAACTATTTACGGGATTCTGAGCAAAGGCATTCATGAGTTAAGTGAAGAAGATTGTCGAAAGTATTTTCCTGTCGTGAAAGAATGTATTTATCAGATACTTGGTCTGTGGGAAAGCATAAGAAAAAAGCAGGCTGATGAGGCAGCGTTAAACAAGGCACTAAGCGTAGTATTCTCATCAATTAAGTAAAAATGTGGTGGGTTGAAACTGCCAAAGAGAGTGAGGTGTTATGATGACTATAGAAGAAATTCTTGCAGGAGAATCAAAGAATGTGGAGTTCAAGGAAAATCTACCGGAGAAAAGTATAAAATATATGAAATCCGTAGTTGCTTTTGCAAATGGAACCGGGGGCAAAATTATTTTTGGGATAGCTGATAAAACCAGAGAAGTTGTAGGTTTTGACAAGGAAGATGTGTTTAAGAAAATGGATGCAATTGCCAATGCTGTGTCAGATAGCTGTGAGCCGGCAATTATTCCGGATATCAGCTTACAGACGATTGATGGTAAAACGGTCATTGTAGCAGAAATCTCTGAGGGAAGACAGAGACCATATTATATAAAGGCTCTTGGCAGAGAAGGCGGTATATATGTTCGAGTTGCTGGAACAACACGCCTGGCTGATGAGTATATGGTAAGAGAACTGATGTTTGAGGGTAGCAATCGTTACTTTGACCAGGCTTTGTGCAGTGGTTTGACTATCACAGATGAAGAAATTGATGCACTTTGCAAATCTATGAAAGAACAGGCAGTCAAAAATGCACATACTGAAGGTCAGAAAGCCTCCATCAAAGATGTTGGCAGGCAGCAGCTTCGTTCCTGGGGGATTTTAATTGAGCGTGATGGAAAAGATTATCCGTCCAATGCTTATGCCATTTTAACAGGGCATGGCGGACTTCATGTTGCAACGCAATGCGGTGTGTTCAAAGGAACAACGAAAGCGGTTTTTGTTGATCGACGGGAGTACACCGGACCGCTTTGGGAACAAATAGAGGAAGCATTTCAGTTTGTTCTGCGGAATATTCATCTGGGTGCAACTATTGTCGGCATTTACCGCCAGGATATTTATGAGATTCCACCGGACGCGATTCGTGAGTTAATCGTAAATGCAATGGTGCATCGCAGCTATCTGGATCATGGCATGATTCAGGTTGCGGTGTATGATAACAGATTAGAAATTACTTCACCGGGAAAACTGCCGATGGGACAGACTCTGGAGCGTATGAAAGAAGGTTATTCCAAAATCAGAAATGAAGCACTTGCACATGCGTTTTCCTATATGAATCTGATTGAACATTGGGGCAGTGGTATTCCAAGGATTATTGAAAAAGTAAAAGCTGCCGGACTGAGGGAGCCAGAGTTTATTGGTGGCGAAGTTGATCTGCGTATCAATATCTATCGAGGTCAGGTTGACGATACTGTTGACATTAATGACCGTAGCACTGCCGTTAAAATGCCGTTAAACCGCCGGAAAACCGCCGATAAAGTGCCGGTAAATGAACAGGAACAGCAAATTTATAAGTATGTGTTGGAAAATGTCGGCATTACAACGACGCAGGCGATGGAACTTCTTGGTATCAAACAGCGTAGAACCAGAGAAATATTGGGAAAAATGGTTGAGAGTGGTTGGTTGAAAAAAGAAGGTGCTTCACGAAGTACGGTTTATGTAAGAAATACGGAAGAAAGATAAGGTGGCATAGTTAAAATAATATAAATTTTCCACAAGTTGGAGAAGATATCAAATAGTCAGTCGTTGGGTGTGGTGACATATGAATTATCAAAATTGATTCCAGAAGATTTTAAAGTCTCACCTCCATCAATTGATGAGATTGAAAATGAATTACGAAAAGATACGGAATAAGGTAAGGGTGCATATGAATATTTTGGTGATTGGTAATGGATTTGATCTTGCTCATGGACTTCCGACATCTTATAAGGAGTTTTTGAAGTTTGTTTTAGAAAGTGAAGATATGTATTCTCGGTTTCAAAAAAATGGACTTGGAGCTAAGAAAAGTGCTTCAGCTGTTGCAGAAATTAAAGAGATGATAAAAGATAATTTTTGGATTAATCATTTTGAGAAAGTTTCTGAGTGTGGAGAAAATTGGATTGATTTTGAAACAGAAATTTCAAAGGTAATTCAAGAAATAGATGCAGTTCGGAAACTGATAAATGAAGCTAGAAGAAATCCAATGGAAGAAGCTAAGTATTATAGAGAGATTGAAAATCAATATGCTGGATTTAGTGAGAAATTTAGTTTAGATGACGTTTGGGATAATCCAAAGGGAATGCAATTGGTTAAAGAGAATTTGTTAAGGGACTTAAATCGTCTTACACATTGTTTGGAAATTTATCTCTGTCAATATGTAAATAAAATAGAGATTAATGGAAAAGAAATAGAGATGCTTAAGAACTTACAAATTAATCATGTTCTTAGTTTTAATTATACAAATACTTTTGAAAGAATATATGGAAATTGCAGAGATGGTGTGAAGTATCATTTTATACATGGAAAAGCAGATATTAAAAATAATGCAGATACGTGCAATATGATTCTTGGAATTGATGAATATCTTACGGATACTGAACGGGATAGCGATAATGAGTTTATTGAGTTTAAGAAGTTTTTTCAAAGAATATACAAAGGAACAGGTGCAGAATATAAAAAATGGATTCATCGAACAGAGAGGAAGAAAAAAGAATTTCCTACAGCACATTATGAAGCAGATGAAATATATATACTAGGACATTCTCTTGATGTTTCAGATAAAGATGTTTTGAGTGAAATATTATTATGCCCTAATGCAAATGTACATATTATATATCATAATAAAAAAGCTCTTGCAGATAAGATTGCAAATGTTGTAAAAATAATTGGGCAAGAAAAACTTATTGAGAAAAGTTATTCGGAAAATCCACAAATTGATTTTATTGAGCAAAAGTAGGAGAATTTACTAAGAAAATATTAATATCAGATATGTTCTTCAATTTGTATAAAAATTGATAGAAATGTTATTGATGAAGCGTAATGAGATTGTATTCTAATACAAATAGATGTATATGGATTGATAAAGGATGAGATGAATGTTAAGCGTATATCTGGGGAAAATGGAAGAAGCGGTTTATTACCCACCAGTTTATTTTGATAATCGTTATGAGGATGAATGGATCACGGACAAGCGGTCTATTGAGATTATCCGAGATGTGGACAAATCGGATGTAGTAAGTTCACATTTGATTGAAAGTCCGGTTCTTGGCCCTATTTCGCCTAAAGAATTATCTGGTAGTGTAAAAACTATTATGTTAATGTTATTTGATGAAACAGGAAGAATATTTAATGCATCTGTATGTGGAGATAACTGTGCAAAATGGATCTTGAAAATTGCTGAAAGCAAGGATTTGACAATTAATCTTAGGCATATTATGGAATTCGGAGATGGTGAATTTGAGATGAAAATCTTGAATACCGGAGAGGTAGTTCATAACATGTTGGAATTTGTTAATGTTGCGGGATTATATGTGTAAATTTGATAGTGTATGAATGGAATGAAAATTGGTAGGAGGTTCTGTTTATAATGACAGATGAAAAAATCAAAAATTCCAATGAACTGGAATTTGCTGTATTTTGTATTGAAAATGTTGCGGCAAAGCTGGGGGTGAATGCAGCACGTGTCTATCAGGCATTTACAGAAAAGAGTGATATTCTGAATGGCTATATTGTGCCAGAATATGAAATGTTGCATACTCAGAGCCGGTAATATATCGTAGATGATCTTTTTGATGTGATGAAAGAAAAGGAAGTGGAAGTATGAACGCAAATCCAATTTTACTTTAGAAGAAGTATAGTCGTGTCATTGAATGTTTTGCAAAGCAGCGGGAATTTCATTGGACGCGGCACTGGATTTCTTTTATCATTCAGGGACTTATCAGTTGATGCGTGATGGTATATCTGATATGCACTGTATGAGTGATTTATATTTAGCTGAAGAATTGAAAGAAGAATATGATAGTAAAAACCTGTGACTTACCTGTGACAAGGGACAAAACGGTAGCGGAAACCTCCTTTCTATGCGGGTTTAGGGGCAAGGGTGAAAGTTCGAATCCTCTAACGCACGCTAATTTAAGAAGCCGGAAACCTTGAAAAATCAATGGTTTCCGGTTTTTTTTCGTTTTCCGGTTTGTGTAAAAACCTGTGACTTATCTATTTCGGGGATGTTTAAGATTAATTTTTACACCTATGATGGTAATTTAGAAAAACAATCCGCAGTATTTGAAATCAATGTATAAATATTTGTAAGCTAAGGGGCTATCTATTTCCCGACAGCCCCATTTTAAAATATATTGCATCCCGTTTTACGGTCGACGAACGGAGTTTTTGCGGAGTTTTTTGGCTTCATAAAGGTCTTTATCAGCGTGTTCGATGATTGCAGGAATATCTGTTTCCGGGCTTGGCTTGAATTCGGTGATTCCAAGAGAAACCTCCACGAGAAATGGTTTGCCGGATTCTGCATTAAAAGCAGCACATGCATCCCGGACTCGTTTGCGGAAAATATCCTGGAAGTTTTTTTCCTGACAGTTAAGGAGGATCAGGAATTCATCACCGCCAGTGCGGGCAACGACGTCCTGGCTGCGGAGACAGCCGTTAAAAATATTAGCGACACTTCGCAGGGCAAAATTGCCTGCCGGATGTCCCCACGTATCATTGATTTCTTTAAGGTGATCCAGATCAGCGCAGATAATATAGGCGCGCTGATGTTCGCTTTTGCTGCAAAAATTCTTGATCTGTTCAGTGAAACCTCTTAAGTTAAGAAGTCCTGTCAGTTCATCATATTTGGAGATTAATCCAAGTTCCCGGTTACGTTCACGGACAAGTTCAAGATCCCTGGACATTTCCTGACGACGGAGAACTTCTACTTTACTGATTTCAAGATAATGAAGAGAAAGGCCAATCTGCAGGCTTATCACATAGAAGAACGGAAATTCTTCCGGTTGGATATCGCATGCAAGAAGACCATACTGCTTTTCTCCGGAGAAGAGCAGAAATACCATAAACTGGTGACGGTCGTTATCTGCCATTAACTGGCAGATGCCATTTTCAGCGTTTACAGGCTGGCGGTCATAAAGATGAAAAGTAGCTGTTTCTTCGTCTCGATAATAGGCAGCAAGCCGAAGATTTTGTGGACATATCCATTCATCATTCTGATGATAGATGACTGGTTCATCCAGAAGAAAGAGGTAAGTACATTTGGTTCGAAGCTCACGCATGTTTTCCATTGCTGACAGAAGAAAAGCATATTCATCATCCATACAGTCATTCAGATTTCTGGCTAAGGAAGGAATAAACCAGGATTTTCTCTGAAAGTTGATCAGTTCAAGTTTCATATTTGTGATTGTGCGATTTAACTTATGAATCTGTTCAGTAAGGTTTACAGGAGTACTGCGGATTTCCGGAATTTTCTCCTGACATCCACAGGATTCTCTGACACATAGAGAAACAGGAACTCTTCGGGACAAAACTTCCCTGCCATCCAGTTTGGCTATCAGATCATAGACAGCCATTTTTCCCATCAGGACGCCATCCTGCTGAACGGTTGTAAGAGGAGGCTCCATACCGGAAGCGCGCTCGCAGTCATCAAAACCAGTAATGAGGATATCCTTGCCAACTTCAAGACCACATTGTTCACACACGCGGTATCCGGAAAATGCCATTTCATCATTTGCAAATACGATGGCCTGTGCATCCGGATTATCATCCAGAAGGTGCTGAACCTGGCGGTCAACAAATTCAGAGTAGTCACCCTGTGCGATCATCTGTGGAGTGACCGGCAGATTGTGCGCAGCCATTCTTTCAAGATATGTGTTTTTGCGTTCATTTGCATCAGTATTCTGAGAAGGACCCGCTACAAAAAGAATTTTTCGACAATGATGCTCATTGATCAGATGCTCCATGACCATGTGGATTCCGTTTTTGTTGTCACAGATCAGGGAATGACAGTTTGGAGAATGAACAATCTCTGTAAGAAATACTGTAGGAATCGAATTAAATTTCAATGCAAATCTTTCCGCAGTTTCATTCTTTAATTGAAGCCCAAGAGTTCCGTAGTTGATGATCAATCCGTCAAGACCACCGATAAGACTGTAATCGTGGATAGTTTTGAATTGATAATCAAAAGAATCTTTGTGAGTTCCACCTAGCAGATCTTCAAAGAAATCTTTGGTCTGTGTTCCGAGAAAAAAACACACATTAACATTTAATTCTCTGGCAGCTTCGGTAATGCCGCGGATATGTTCTTTGGGAAAATAAGTATGCACGCCACCAATAAGAATGCCGATATTGTAGCGATCAGATGTCTTCATTTTTTTTAGGCCTCCATATGCAAGTAAACAAGTTATTTTTTGTATATTATACCAATAATATATCATTAATGCAAAAAAATACATATGAAAAATCTACAAAATAAAGCACAAAAAAAGGAAGAACAGTGTTGAGTTTTTCCTTTTTCGAAACATACCTGATTCTATTAAATTGCGTCCAGTGCCTGAGCGATATCTGCGATCAGATCGTTCTTATCTTCAAGGCCACAGGAGATATGAATCAACCCTGCAGGGATTCCGACAGCGGCGAGCTGCTCATCGTTCATCTGGCGGTGTGTGGAGGTTGCCGGGTTGAGGCAGAAGGTTCTTGCATCTGCTACATGTGTTTCAATTGCAGCAAGTTTCAGGTTTTTTATGAATTTTTCGGCAGCAGTACGGCCACCTTTTAATTCGAAGGAAACAACACCGCATCCACCGTTTGGCATATATTTCTTTGCAGTTCATAGTATTTGTTGGATGGAAGTGTTGGATAGTTTACAAATTCTACTTTATCGTGTTTCTCGAGGAATTCAGCAACTGCCTGTCCGTTTTCAACATGTCTTGGCATACGCACATGAAGTGATTCCAGACCAAGGTTCAGAATAAATGCATTCTGTGGAGACTGAGCGCAACCAAGGTCTCTCATTAACTGAGAAGTACATTTGGTGATGAAAGCGCCTTCTTTGCCAAATTTTTCGGCATAGGTAACTCCGTGATAAGAATCATCCGGTGTGCAGAGTCCTGGGAATTTGTCTGCATGAGCCATCCAGTCAAATTTTCCTGCATCAATGATAGCGACACCGAGAGCTGCTCCGTGTCCATCCATATATTTGGTTGTAGAATGGGTAACGATATCTGCGCCCCATTTGATCGGACGTAAATTGACCGGTGTTGGGAAGGTGTTATCTACGATGAGCGGCACGCCATGTGCGTGAGCTGCTTTTGCAAATTCTTCGATATCAAGAACAGTAAGTGCCGGGTTGGCAATGGATTCACCGAAAACTGCTTTTGTGTTTTCTTTCACCACTTTACAACTTTTTCATAAAAAATAATCGTACAGGACTTTCTGATGTATAATGAGTTTGCGAAAAAACATTACAAAGGAAAGTGACCCTGTACGACAGACTCATTATACAACGAAAAGACATTGATTGGTAGGCTTCATAAATATTTTTCAGCATATTTTGAAACTTTTTCGGCCCCAAGTGCTGAAATGCTGTTTTTGTTGATACTCTCAATACTGGCTTTGGAGTCGGCTCATTCCATACGTTTTTTGTACCGACACTTTTTATCCGGTATTACAACAAAGTCGCTGAATGCCTTTTATTATGCGTGTTCCTATGCCAAAGTTGATTGTTCAGGCTTTATGAATGTAACAGCTAAAATAGACCTGCATCTGATTCCTGAATCTCTAAAGTCACAACCAGTATTTATCTGTATTGATGATACAATAAACTTATGTTTTCCTATATAACTCTTCCCCAACTTGGGGAAGAGTCAAAAAAAAATAAATGGAGTAGAACTATGTTAAGCGTGTATTTGGGAAAAATGGAAGAGGCAGTTTATTACCCGCCGATTTATTTTGATAATCGATATGAAGATGAATGGATCACGGACAATCGGTCTGTTGAGATTATTCAGGATGTGGACAAATCCGATGTAGTAAGTGCACATCTGATTGAAAGTCCAGTTCTTGGTCCTATTTCACCCAAAGAATTGTCTGGGGGCGTAAAGACAGTCCTATTGATGCTATTTGATGAGACAGGAAAAATTTTTAATGCATCAGCGTGTGGGGATAACTGTGCGAAGTGGATTCTGAAGATTGCTGAAAGTAAGGATTTGACAATTAATCTCAGACATATTATGGAATTCGGAGACGATGAATTTGAAATGAAAATTTTGAACACCGGAGAAGTAGTTCATAATATGCTGGAGTTTGTTAATGTTGTAGGATTGTATGTATAAGGTGACTGTGTATGAAAGGATTGCATAAGGTTATTGTACAAAATAACAGATTACACTATGAGTTTGATATAAAGCGAAACATTACAATTATTCAGGGTAATAGTGCCACTGGAAAGACGACCTTGATCAATATGCTACGGCAGGCAGAAAATCTGGGAGCTGATAGTGGAGTTGATGTGAGTTGTGATGTTCCATGCAGGGTTTTGGAAGGCAGAAACTGGAAGGTAATACTTGAGAGTATTTCAAAGAGTATTATTTTTATTGATGAGGAAAATACTTTTATTAACACAGAGGAATTCGCGTCTGCTATTCAGAATTCAGATAATTATTATGTGCTGATCACCAGAGAAAATCTATATAATCTGCCCTATAGCGTAGAAGAAATATATGGTCTGCATTCTTCGGGAAAATACAAGAATACACGAAAAGTATACCAGCAGATGTATAGGATATATTCTGATGAAAATATTTTGCCGATAAAACCGGAAAAATAATTGTTGAAGATTCAAATTCGGGATATGATTTTTTTCATTCGATAAGTGAAGATCAGGAACTGGAGTGTGAAAGTGCACATGGAAAAACAAAGCTTTTTGATCTGTTACAAAAAGCAGAAGATAGGCAGGTTTGTGTAATTGCAGATGGGGCTGCTATTGGAGCAGAAATGAACAGGTTATATAAACAATGCCAGGTCAAAAAGAATATTCATCTGTATTTACCAGAGTCCTTTGAATGGATTACTTTGAAAACAGACGATCAAAGCATTGAGTGACAAATATCATTCATACTGTTACAAGATTGCCTGGAATCTGCTTATAAATAAAGAAGATTTGGAAAGAAGATACGGCTTGATATCAGGTGAAAGTAAGTAAATTGTGTTGACACTGACATTTGGCCAGAGTAGAATAAAAAAACAGAAAAGGAAAATTTTTGTAAAGCTGTTTGTTTGATACAAGCAGTTTTTTTTACAGAAAAAGTGAACAATAATGAAAGGACAAAACACCTGAAATACAGGTGAATCTATCAGGAGGAAAAAACAATGCCAGGATATCTGATCAAAGATACAACAAAAGAAGAACGTAAACAGATCGTAGAGGAATCTCTGGGAAATATCTCCGCAAACTGTGATGGTTGTATGGCGAGACTTGCGGATATGTATCAGGATTATATTGATGGAAAAAAAGAGATCCGTGAGATCAATATGGAGTTCAATGCCAGATATGTCCGTGGAGATATGGATAAAGAGGAAAAAAGAAGCTGTCCGATGTAGAGGAGTAAAAACAACATGATAAAACTGATTGCAACAGACGTAGACGGAACTCTTGTAAAAGACGGAACCATGACTATCAATCCGGAATATATGACAGTGATCCGGAAGCTGACTGAGCTGGGAATTACCTTTGTGGTGTGTTCCGGGCGGCAGTATGACAGTGAGAGGAAGCTGTTTGAGCCGGTGAAGGATCTAGTGTATTTTGTGTCAGATGGCGGTACGGTGATCCGGAAGAATGATAAGATCCTGAAGGTACATACACTTCCGGATGAGGCCTGGAAACGCATGCACCATATGGTGAAAGAAAAAATGTCGGAATGCGACTGCTATATTGCCACACCAGAGTGCAGCTATGCGGAGAATGAGAATGGAAGGATGTTCCGGTGGCTGCGGGATTCCTATGGTTATGATATGAGAAAAGTGGCTGATCTTTCTTCTCTTCAGGGTAAACAGGTGCTGAAATTCTCTGTCTATCACCCGGAACGGTGCGAGGAACTTTGCGCACCGTACTTTACACCGGCATGGAGGGATAAGGTAACGCTGGCGGTTGCCGGAAAAGAATGGATGGACAGTACTCCGCCGGAGGGCGAAAAAAGTACAGCTGTCGAATTTATTCAGAAACAGTTAGGAGTTTCTCCGGAGGAAACCTGTACATTCGGAGATAACCTCAACGATATCGCCATGCTCCAGAAAGCGGGAATGAGCTATGCAGTAGCCAATGCCAGAGCGGAAGTGCAGACAGCAGCTAAAGGAGTGTGTCCCTCTTATAGTGAAGATGGAGTCTTACAAATTCTGAAAGGGATTGTTTCTGAAAGCGGGAAACAATAAAGATACATAAAATATGTGTTTCCGGTAAAGAAAAGTCACCGGACAGGGGTTGACTTTTAAAAACAATTCTGTTAAATTGAAAAAAATCGAAAATTTCAATTCCATGAGGGAGTAGTTCGCACGTAAGTGTGATTTGTCAACAGACCCGGTTTTTTCTGAAAAACCTGGCAAATCTTAAAGAATGAGACTCATGTATGCTCTGTTATATTTTATTGCAGCAGGGCATGCATGGGTCTTTTTTATGTAACAAAAGAATGCCGGAAAGAATTTTTTCAGCAGGGCAGGCGACAATGAATCTCCGGGTTATGGGAAATAAAAACAGAAAGTGAGAAGAAAAATGGAAAATCTGGTAAACAGTTCACCGCTGATCCTTGTGTTAGTCTTTCTTGTGATCGGCTTTGCTTTCTTGATGAAGGGTGCGGATTTCTTTGTAGAAGGAAGCTCCAGTATCGCAAAAAGGCTGAAGGTGCCGCCGATCATCATAGGACTTACTATTGTGGCAATGGGAACATCACTGCCGGAAACCGCAGTCAGCGTTACGGCGTCACTGGTCAATAACAATGAGCTTGCGGTTAGCAATGTGGTAGGTTCCAATATTTTTAACCTGATGGTGGTTGTTGGAGTCTGTTCCATCCTGACGCCGATCCTAGTACAGAAGGAAACCATCCGGAGGGATATTCCGTTTTCCATGATCTGTGCGCTCCTTCTTCTGGGGCTTGGAATCCTGGCAGCAGGAGATACGATCGGAATGAGACTTGGTCATCTGGATGGAATGATCCTTCTGGGATTTTTTGCAGGTTATATTGTGGCAATGATCCGAAGTGCCATGAAGGCCAGGACAGCAGGAAAAAATGTGGACATGGAAGGAATGGAAGAACTGGAAGGAGAAATCGGCATCCTTTCCTGGCCGAAGAGCATCCTTTTTATTGTGGGAGGCGCACTCGCCATTGCCTTTGGCGGAGATCTTACCGTGGATGCTGCCAGCCGCATTGCCATTGATCTTGGAATGAGCCAGACACTGGTGGGACTGACCATTGTTTCCATCGGAACTTCCCTTCCGGAGCTGGTGACTTCCGTGGTTGCAGCCAGAAAGAACGAAGTGGATATGGCTGTGGGAAATGCGGTAGGCTCCAATATTTTCAATATTCTGATGGTTCTCGGAGCTGCATCTGCCATCAATCCGGTGGCACTGATCCGGGAAAATATTATTGATATTGTCATACTTATCGTGTTCTCGCTGATCGTGTGGATCTACGCGGCGACAAAGCAGAGGATCAGCCGGAAAGAGGGAATTTCCATGGTGTGTATGTACCTGATCTATGCAGGGTATATTATCTGGAGATAGCTGCTGTGGGCATGCAGTTGGTCCGACGTGGACAATAGTATCGTATAGAGTTTATACCAATGCAATTTATAAGAAAAGCTCCAACTGTATCAATATCGGGATACAGTTGGAGCTTTTCTGTAATTATACTCATTTACACTCAGAAGAGAAAGCTTTTTTTGAAGATTCTTCTGAAGCGTTCTTCTGATGTGGTGTCATATCATCACTGTCCGTCATCAGATATTTCCGGACGGCAAAAAGAATGGCGATACCGATGATCCCGATCAGTGTCTGTACAGGATCGAGATGTTCCACGACCATCTGCCTTGCTGTTGCAAAAAGCAGGACTTCGACAACAGTCTGGGCGGAATGGCGGCAGAGCATTTTTACAAACTCCACACCGACTACAAGGGACAGTGCCTGCGACAGGAAACTGGTAAAAAAGCCGGTGTCCATATCCATGACGGAGGTACCGGCAGTTGTAAGGATCAGTCGGAGTCCGGACAGTGCGATCACGATAATGATCACGATGGATAACACGATCTCTGTGTAACGGGCTGTGTTGTATATCAGTTCATTAAAATGCTTGCGGATATTGTGGTTAACTGCGGTTCTGTCTTTCATGGGAAGTTATCCTTTCTTTTTCGCAGAAGCGGGATGATCGATAAAACGGGTTGCAAAATAGCCGAATACGCAGGTGATGACAACCATACATGGTAAAAACAGCCAAAAGCGCTGCTGGCTCATGGTGTTGAACCATGGAGCATTGGCCTGCAGGATCATAATGATGGGCATATGCCACAGATAGATCCCGTACTGGTTCCGTGCCACGAAATACAGTGGACGCAGAAACCTGAAATCCATTTCCGGCAGGAGGGAGAATCCCACAAGTAGTATACTGAGCAGGACCGCCAGGATGGAATGGGCCGGATAACCGGAGGGAGCAGTGCCATAAAGTCCGTGACTGTGATAATAAAAGATCCATACCAGGATCAGTGCGGCGCTTGCAATAGAAACCGGAAGTCCAGGCTTCAGCCGGTAATCCTGCATACGATCTCCGGTCTGCTTCCAGAAAGCGGCAGCAGCCATTCCCAGCACGAAATTATCCAGCGCAGAGAATACCTGACGCTCGTATACAAAATATACAGAGGTATCTGAAACACCGGAAGCGTGGAGATAACGGACGACTGCGAACCGGCAGATAACAGTGAAAACAATGGACACAATGGAAGCTGCGAGCCAGTTTTTCCGGACAGCCTTATAAAGGAACGGGGCGATCAGATAAAACTGAAAGATCACGCCCATCGTCCACAGCGCACCATTGATAGAACCATGAGTCACCGGGGAAAAGTTCTCCGTAAAAGTATAATACGCCAGGATATGCCGAAGTCCCTCATTGCTGAACATCTGCGTGGACATAAAGATCAGAAGGACCGTGATACATACATAATACTGGGGCATAATGCGGATGCAGCGCTTTTTCACAAAAGCCCGCCAGCCGGGGAGACAGCCTCGCGCCTCCGAAGAAGAAAGGGAAAGATAAATCCCATATCCGCTTAACAGGAAAAACAGTGTAACTCCTACTTCACCTCCAAGAGTCAGAAGTGTGTGGATGGCTGTATGCGACTGCCATGGCTGCCCGGACAGAACGTAGCAGTGATACAGCATAATGTAGAGAATCGCCCCCGCACGGAGCAGATCGATATTTTTGATACGCTTCATAAATAAATCCTTTCCTGAAAAAAATAAGTCTGCCCCATGACTGAAACGGGCAGACAGAGATAGGTTCAGTATAGCATGAACGTGAGAGATTGGAAAGCTGTCGGAGGGAAAATTTACTATTGCAAAAACGAACACAAGTTTGTATAATGGAAAATATAAGAAACGAACATATATTCGAAAAAAGAGGAGCGTGAGAAGTGGTGGACATCGAAGAAAGAACACCCGACAGAAAAGCAATACGAGTACATTGCCCGAGTTGCTCCAACAGCAGATTGTTCGATCTGACAGGTGACTGTTCCGGAATCCTCCGGATCAAATGTCCCAGATGCAGAAAAGAGGTGGAGATACAGCTGGCACATTGCAATGAACAGCGATACAGAAAGCAGATCTTTTATTACAGAACACATAAGAGATAAGAAAACCACATAAAAACTGAGTGAGAAGCCGGCCGGCAACTGTAGATTGCGTAAGAGCCAGACTCAAAGCCAGGAAATACTTCCCTGATTTTAATATCAGGGGTTTTTTCCTGGCTTTTTTCTTGTTAGGGCAAGGCCCTGCTTTGCATTGTGGAGTTTTTCGTTGATCCGAAAAACGGAACTTTGGAAAACATGGCTGATTTATGCTTCTAAAAACTCAAGAATCTCTTGTTTTGTCCAATGATTAAATCCCATCTTCGCCAGGGTCCTTCCAGTTTTCATATAATTTTCATCATTATAATAAGATGCTATTGTTACAAGTGCCTTTGCAATCGGAACATCTACACCGCACAAATCTGCAAGCTCACAAAACGGAACAAACAAATATGGAACATCTTCCGTAATATAACGAGCTTTTGATGTGTTAGGTGCATTTTTTATTTTAGAATGAACACTCGACTCACGATTAAAGTCATAAATACATTTTGCATGCGATGCGTAAAGAACATTATTTGCTTCCAGCTCTGTTCTCAAATGCATATGTAAACTATCTCCAACTGCAAGACGTTCTAAATCCAATGCATCCTCAACTTTTGCGACCGCTGTAGAGCAACAATCCGCATAAAAATTGAACTGACCATCAAAGTTCTCGCACAGACCCATGTTCAAAATTGACAATACCGGATGTGCACCAAAATTGATATTTTCAAAAGCAGCCACAATAGGATTTGATAAAAATTCCGGTCGAATCGGGAATACCTCATTAACCAAATTCATCAATTCTGGAGTTTTCTTACTATTCGGGAATATGCTCATTGGCATAAATTCCTTTACACCCATAATAGCTACAGCACCAGCATGAGCTAAACGCGTTGCCCAAGGCAAGCTAATGGTATCTAAAAATGTGATGTCCATACCCGCTTTCTCTGATTTCTGAAGGCATTTGTTCAAGATTAATCCACCATAATTTCCAGGAACAATAAAGATTTTCATGCCATCTCTTAAATATGGAATCATACTATTGAACATAATTTCCTGCGCAAAGGAAGGACAAACCATCATAAAGATATCTGAAAATTCCATAGCAGCCTTAATATCTGTAGTTGCCAACGCAATTTTTGAGAATCCTGCATTTAACATAGGACATTCATGTAGTTCAGCAACGGCCTCAATTCCCCCTGTTTCATTAACTGCATTAATCTGAGCCGGAAAATTAGGGGAATCATAAATACAGACATCATGCCCCATCTGGCCCAAACTATATGCCATTGCCATTCCGCCATTTCCTGCACCAATCACTGTGATTTTTTTCGTTGTTTTCATAATGCAATAATCTCCTTTTCCTTTTTAATATATTAATATAATTTTATAAAAGCACTGCAATGGTTACGATAGTACTAACAATTGCAATCACAATAAAGAAGAACGGAAGAACTGCCTTTACCCAACGTGGAAAAGGAACTCCTGCAATTGCTAATGCCCCCATGAGAACCGCCTGCGTAGGTGAAATAAGATTCATAGTTTCAGAACCAGCTGCACAAACCATGACTGCAAATTCTTTACCAACACCAAGAAATTCACCTAATGAACCAATAATGGGAATGGTTGCCGTTGCTAATCCTGATGATGATGGAATAAAAAAAGACAAAAATATGTATACAATATATGCAAGAGCTGGGAATACAACTCTGCTAACACCACTCATTAAGATTTCTCCAAAATGAAGAATTGTATCCATAATCAAGCCATCTGTCATAATGACAGATAGACCTTTCGCGCAGCCTAGAGTAATGGCAACTCCCAGAATATTTTGACAGCCTCCAACAAACAGGGAAATCATTTCCTTTTCTTTCATATGAGACATTTTGCCAATAATAACAGCTGCAAGCAGAAAGATTACAGTGAGTTCTTTCATTCCCCAGCCTCCCAAGGGCTGCATGTTTCCAATGAGACGTCCCACTAATGGAATTTGACAAAGATTTTCGTGAATATTATCAAATACGTAAATATTGAATTTACTGCTCCATGGAATGATTGCTAAAATCATTACGATAAAGGAAGAAGCAAACACTGTTAAAATAGCTTTTCTTTGTCTGGTAAATTCAGGAATATCATCGGTACCTAATTTATGAATATGTGATTCTATTTCATCGCGTATATCATAAACAACCGATTTGGTCGGATCTTTACGAACCTTCTCTGCATAATGCATAGTAAAAAGAATAGAAGCGATTACTGTGGCTATATAAATAACAACTCGAATCAGCATACCATCCGCAAGAGAAATTCCGGCAATATCAGAACCTATTCCTACCGAGAAAGGATTGATCAACGCACCAACAATTCCCGCTCCAGATCCAAGGAATAAAACCATACAAGCAGTCACTGCATCATAGCCCATTGCAATAAACATCGGAATAAGAATCGGATAAAATGGAATAGTTTCTTCCGAAAATCCAAACGTTGTTCCACCAATGGATGCGATAAACATTACTATAGGAATCATTAGTTTTTCTCGACCATTTAAACGATTGATCACATACATAAGACCTGCATCAAGTGATCTACTCTTTCCTATAATTCCCAAACATCCACTTAACACGAATACAAATAAGATAATGTCAATTGCACCACGGAATCCTTGCATTGGTGCAGCCAAAATATCCCAAATTCCCTGTGGATTCGATTCTACCTGCATATAAGTTCCCGCTACCGGAACATTATCCACACGAGTATATTCGCCCGCAGGAATAAGATGTGTTAAAATTGCCAACACGATCGTCAGTATTATCAAAATACAAATTGATGATGGCATTTCAAATTTTTTCTTTCTTACTTTTTGCTCTGAATCTTTCATAGTTCCCTCCCCCAATTTTTTTTGATATTTATGCAGTTTTGCTTGCTGTACTCATAGTATACGATTTAATTTTGTGTCAAATATGATGCTATTTCGTTTTTTTTTATTTATATTTTGTTTGTTTTTAATAAATTGTGTTAAATTGTGTTTTTTTATGTTTATAAAATAAAAATATGATAAAATATCTACACAAATTAGGAGGGATGAATATGGCAAATATATGTCTAATTGATGATGAAAAAGCATTAAATCAAGTATTAAAAACCTATTTGGAACGCGATGGTCACTCAGTTGCTTCCTATTACTGCATACAAGATATCTATAGGCAAGCAAACTGGTACTCATTGTATGATCTTTATATTATTGACATCATGCTTCCAGATGGTAGTGGCACCGAATTGATGAGAAAGATTAAAGATAAAAATAGGAATATCCCCGTTATCTTGATTTCTGCCCGTGGGGAATGCATTGATCGTGTATTAGGATTTGAAATGGGGTGTGATGATTATTTAGCAAAACCTTTTTTACCAGCAGAACTTTGTTATCGTGTTTCTAATTTGTTAAAAAACAATAATATATCTCTCAAAAAACTTATCAACTTTAATGGGTATAGCCTTGATGAGGCCAAACGAACGATCTGCACTGAGCAACAGCTTCAAATACCTGTTACCAGTAAGGAGTTTGATATTATCCTTTATTTTGTAATGCATCCTTCAGTTGCCATTTCGCGAGATCAGCTTCTTACAGATATTTGGGGTGAAAGTTACTATGGCTATTACCGTGTAGTAGATAATCATATAAAAAATATCCGTAGAAAACTTCCAAAATTTCACTTAGAAACAATCTACGGTTTCGGATACAGGTGCACATTATGATAAGAAAAGAAGCAATCAATCAACGATTTTACAAAAATTTTTTTATTATTTCTGTTATTCTTGCTTTTGCAATTGCTGCTGCCTCTCTCTGCATCATCTACTATTGGTCATTTTACCATTATAATCATATTTTTGAAGATCGCATAATTGATGAAGAAAATCTCAAATATGCCGCAGAAATGGGCATCAAAAACGAATGGCTCTTGGGCGTAAGTACAGATTCTATTGATGTTTTGGAAGCTACATACAACGAAGAGACCAGAGATCATATTTACCAGCAAGCTTTGAACCAACAGGAAATCGAAAAATTTTATCGTGAAAAAATTGATAATAAGGAATTAATTTATTGTATTTCTTTAACGCCAAAAAATGGGAAATTTTTTTATAAATACTCTGTTATCAGAGATCTCTATCATGAAGTATTCCCATATATTGTGGGATCTTTAGCTGCATTTGTTATTTTACTTGTATTTATTTTATATTTTTATTTTCGATTTATTGAAAGACAATTTTCTTCTGAATTGGCAAAACTTCAAGCATATGCACACAAACTGGAAAATCTGGCTTTAAACACTGAACCAGTTAAGCCATGCAATAATAATAATCTTATAGATGCACTTGAAAATAGTTTTTATGAAATGCATATTAAACTTTTAAAAAAAGAACAGTTGCAAAAAAGTTCTCTTCAATATATTTCTCACGAAATGAAATCTCCTATCATGATTATAGAAAGCTATGCCGTTTCAGCTAAAGAAAAAATTTATCCGATAGGAACTTTAGATGATTCTTTAAATATTATACTAGAGCAAACAACCAGAATGAAAGAAAAGGTTTCGTCACTATTAGAGTATGTAACGCTTAGTACGAAAGAAATTCAAAAAGAAATTTTTAGTTTGTCTGATATGTTTGATACGATTTTTGCCGATTATCATACACAAATCCACATGGTAAAGTATGTACATTTTCACATCCATCCATATTTAAATATTTTTGCTGACAGGCATAAAATACGGGTAGTTCTGGAAAACATTTTGGAAAATCAGCTTAAATACAAAGATTCTCAAATAGCGATCAGGGCTTACCAAAATCAGAAAGATCAAATTATCATATTATTTTATAACGACGGAGCATCTATCGGCCCCGAGTTAAAAAACCAAATCTTTACGCCATTTGCAAAAGGCTACAATGGCTCCAATGGTCTTGGGCTTTCTATCACTAAAACGATTCTTCTCCAACACCAGGGAGATATAGAACTCTTATCAACACGAAAGGGAACGCTTTTTCGCATAACCATTCCTATGTCAATATCAAGTTGTTGCTCCATTGATTCTGGCAAATCTTAACATTGTTCAAAACACCTGTATCTTTTAAAAGACGTGAATCACATTTCTATGGTTCACGTCTTTTTATCAATTATTTGATCTTAATGCTTGGTTGTCCACTTCGTATCCGTTTTAATATCTTGTACTGCCGTTCTAATTCTGCTTATTCATCCATCTGCAATCTCTTTTGATTGGTATAACCCGAATCCGGACGCTTTTTGATACGTGCATGAAGGCGCACTTTCTTAGATACTGTTAAGGGATCTTTACCGGTAATTCTTCCAATTTCTGCGAAGCTTTTGTTCTCGGTAAGACCTTTCTCGATATTAACACGCTGTTCAAATGTTAAATACTGCATGGCAGGAGATCTTCTGGTAACAGAAAAAGGTGAGGGACGCCGAATCTGGTATTACTATGATTCTGCAGCAAATCCCGTTTCAATGCGAGTGTCAGGAAAAGACTATTTTTACGTAAGAAATCTCCAGAATGATGTCATTGCACTGATTGACGATGCAGGAGAGACTGTAGTAGAATACAAGTATAACAGCTGGGGAAAAATCCTGAGCATCACCGGCAGCAAAGCCAGCACCATCGGAAAAACAAACCCGTTCCGCTACAGAGGCTATTACTACGACGAAGAAACCGGAATGTACTATCTGAAGAACCGGTATTATGATCCGGAGATCCGGAGATTTATCAGTGCGGATTCGTATATTTCCGGATTTAACAGCACAATGTGCAATGTATTCTGTTATTGTGGAAATAATCCGGTATCTAATAGCGACCCAGAGGGAACTTTCTTTAAACAGATAGTGCATTTTTTTAAATCTACATGGAAAAAAACGAAGAAAGCGGTTGCTAAGGTATATAATTTTGTAAGGGAAAATATTGCAACATTTGTTGGAACAAAAAGTTATCATACCAGTAAAGTAGATGAAGTTTTAGTAGATGGAGTGGTTAAAGTTACTCAGACCATATCGACGCGTAATACTTCTTCCAATTCAGAAATGGTAACGGTATATGCAAATCATGTTAATGGTAAGAGTTTTGAATTTGGTTATTCTATGGATGTAGGTGTTGTACACTCAGGCACTTCTATTAGTCAGGGGACATTAACCCAAAGTTTAAGTATAGGAAAAAAGAAAACTATAGGAGGTAGTGTGGGTCTTAACAATAAAGGGTCTCTTATAGTGGCAACAGATTATACAGTTACATCCGATAAAAGTGAAACAACAACTGAAATATCAGTAGAAATTTCATGGATGGTTCTGGCAGCGGCATTAGGGTGCTTACTTATACCTGAATTAATGGTGGCAATGCCTGCTTTTGTAAAATTTATGGCTTAGTAATTAGCAAAAAGGCTACTATTCAATTGGATTATGGTAGCCTTTTGAGAAAGGAATCATATGGCGAATCTGATATTGAGCATTTTCGAAAGAGTTATAACAATATTAATGTTTATTGCATTGGCAGTTGCTCTCGTATGCAAGAAAAAATCTAAAAAGGTACCTCTTTTTATCATCAGACCAATTTTTTTGGTTGGCTTGTTATTTATCATGTTTCAGGCAGTATTTGTGCAGCGAAATTTTACCTCGCTGGATAAAGCGATTCGGGCATATGATGTTAAGGCGAAGCCAATAGCAACCTTGCAGGATGAGAAATCTACATATGTTATCATGGATGAAGATGGATCTATTGAAGGAAGAATTTTTCCAAAAAATGGAAAGAAATGGAAATTGCCGGATTCAGCATTTTTCAGAAAAAGTATGAGCTATCCTTCAGAAGATGCCAATATTGATATGAGATCAATAGAAATACATGGAGCATGGTATATTGTAATACTCCCACATTATCTTATGGGGGAGAATTCTATAGATGAGGTTCACGATTCGGCTGGAACAGAATTTTTAAAAACGGAATATGAGAATATAACGGTATATTATGGATATCTGAAAACGAAACCAGATGATTACTGGATTTCTGTAGATGGAGATAAAGTAGCGATCAATCTGTGAAGCGTCAAGATTGTAGGAAAAGGAGAACATAAAAATGAATATTTCACTGTCTAACTGGTGGTCGTGGGGAATCTTATTGCTGTTGCTCATGATAGTGGCAGTTGTGGATTCCAGGAAAAGAATCCCACGAAAAATATCCATATTTATACTGGTTCCGCTTTTGTCTGTGGTCATCATATTTATGATGTCCGAAAATAACAAAGAGGCTGAACAAAGTTTCCATACACTTGAGGAAGCAGTAACAGCCTATGATGATCGGTCAGATGTCGTGGCGACATTACGAGGAAAAACTTCAGCATTGGTTATTATGGATGATGGAGATGTGATGGACTCACAGATTTTTGAAAAAACAGAAAGCGGCTGGAAACTTCCGGAAGATTCAGAGTTTCAGGACACAAAGCGTTTTACAGGAGACAGGATTATAGTCGACGTATCTACCGTAGCAGTTGATGGGGAATGGTATGTTGTGGTGTCACCATATCCGGGAATAAAATCTCCCATAACGAATGTATACGATTCGGAAGGAACAGAATTTTCCGAAGCAAAAGGAAGCGAAAACGTTTACTATGGATATCTGAAAAAATACCCAGAGGACTACTGGGTTTCTGCAAGTGGACAGAAGATGGTTCCAATCGGGATTTTGAAGGATTGGGTCAGAGCTATGAAAAAAATTCTTCTGGATGGAAAATAATAAGTAGTCATTAAAATAATAGATATTATAAAACATAAAACAAAAGATTATTGGATTTCTATAAATGGGGAGAAGATATCGCTTGAGTGAAAAAACAAAACGTTTTTTTCTAATAACATTACTTCTGACACCAGCTTGCTACCAGATCATGCCGGAGATCAGAATGGCATTAGTATTGGCGGCAATGGGAGAAGCTGTATTATCGGCAGATAGAATTTGGGCAAGAAATGAAAGGTTTCCTTTTGCAAATTTATATGATGACAGGAATCCTCTGTATGTACGAAAAATGATGAAGAAGAGGAAATGGCTTTCTGGGATAAATGGATATTTTATAGTACAGATTTTGCTTTTGAGTTATGTTCTTCTGATGACAGCAGGGTTCATTTCTGATCATATAATACATAGAAGATATCAGGAAATCAGACTGGAATTTTTCTGGATTTACTGGGGAATAATAATGAGCCTTGGTGTAGTGGAAGCATATTATATCCACATTTATAAGAAAAGTTTCTGCTATCCGAGAAATAAAAAAGGTATCTGGATGCCATTCAGCTTTATCGGATATGAAATGCAGGGACTGGCAGGAAGGATACTGCCTGATCCAACAGAAGAAATGGAGAAAAATCAGCCTCTGGTGTTTGAAGAATGTCTTTTTAAAAGCGGATATGCTAAAAAAGCAAATTATATATTAAAAGAGAATGACCAAATCTGTTTTTATCAGAAAAGAAAAAATCAACAGGTAAACTTATGGGCGATCATTGATATAGCAGATATGGAGAAAATGCATATCCAGCTTCTGAATGATGCATTTGAGATTTTCTGGTGTAATGAGCTGACCAGAGAAGAAAAAAAGAAAGATGTACGTTTTACATTTGTAATCCAGACTGAGAGAATCAATGATGCTATAGGCAGGATTTTTTATGACGGATCAGGAATACGAATGTATAAACATCGAAGTCGTATGGCTGTTTTGTATGAGAAAAAACATGACATCATAAAAATAAAATGTACGGACCGTAAGTCCAGATATAAAAATATTTACAGAGAAATGAGAGAAGAACTGAAGCGGGTGATCGGAAGACGTGATATAGATCTGTAGACTGTATGTAAAGGGAATGTGAAAAAATATGCTGATCAAAGTGATAGAACCAATTGTATATCTGGTAATTATTATTAATCTGGTGATCGCTATTTCTTATAAAAGAAAATCAAAAAAGACACCAGTTAAGGTTGTCGCACCAATTGTTATATTAGGAATCGGACTCTTTGTTTGCGATACAGTGTATACTCACCGAAGTTTCAGTTCTGTGGAGAAAGCCGTGGAAGCATATGGTGATAATGCTGAGATCATCCGTATTCTGCAGGGAGAAAATTCTACATATGTTATCATGGATAACGAAGGAACAGTAGAGGGGAAGATTTTTCCGGAAAGTTCTGGGAAATGGAAATTGCCGGATTCTATATTTTATGGTACAGGCAGAGAGTATCAAGATGTAAAGATAAATATCGATATGTCAACGATAGAAATTAATGGGGAATGGTATGTACTGGTAACACCGAATGATGATAATTACGTAGTAGCCGATGTGAAGGATTCTGTGGGAACAAAATTTCTGGAAGCAGAAAATAACAAAAATGAAAAGATATGTTATGGATACATGGAACACAAACCGAAAGACTATTGGATTTCTGTAAATGGAGAGAAGATATCACTTGATTAAAAGAATATGTATTGGAAAAGAAAGAGGTAATTATACAGAAAAATGATCGACGTGTTGAGCAAATCTATTTATTTGTGCGTATATGCTCTGATGTTTACTGGATTACGGAAATCTTTTTATTTCTATTTGGCACCGGTCGGTGTAATGGAAATTTTGGCGGTTCTGGTAAGCCTGATGATCTCAAATATTCTATTTATTCCTACGGTTATTATACCGTCAAGATGGAAAACACCTTATAATGTGCCGGATAGTTATAACTGTCAGAATCCATTTTATGTACACGGTATGTTAAATGAAAAAAAGGAATCGAAATATGCTCTTCCTATCAGGAAAAACGGAAAGTTAAAAAGTTTTTTGTTTTTGCGAAAAATAATGATTCTGTGGCTGGGAGTGTATTTTACATATCTGGGGATGCAGTATTTAAATCCAGATATAAATAGTACAGTGATAGAAATCCTTCTGAATATCTCGCTGGCTTTTATGATCATGGCAAGATCATGCATGTGGATATTTTATGTGAAATTTTATAAAAAGAATTATAAATATCCAACAGATAAAGAAGGAAATTGGGCGCCATTCAGTTTTCTGTGCCAGAATATCAATATGTATTATGAAAATCCGGTGTGTTACAGGGATTTACAGACACATTCTGATGTAATGGAAAAAGGTTTTGGAATTTATCAGTATATAAATACGTATAAAGCTCCTCGAAATGGAAAAACTTTTTTCTACAGATATGACAAAACAGATGAGATACATATTCTGGCATATGTAAAAACAGATTTGTTTCAGGAAGCGGATATCGGAAAATTAAATAAAGCTTTTGTAGAATTTTGGAAACAATATATTACAACGAAAGAGGAAAAAAAGGAAATATATTTTTCCTTTGTGCTGGAAGTAGAAGATGATAATCGTATTCTGAAGAGCATTGTACGGAATAATTCAGGGATAATGATGTATAAAAGACGATACCGTCTTGGAGCGGTATATAACCGTTATTATAATCGCTTGGAAATCCTTCCGTTATATAGATATTCGAGATATAAAAAACAATATGAGAAAATGAAAAAAGATCTGTTGGATTGTCTGGGAATATCGGATGTTGTACAGGCTTGACGACTAGGGGGGATCATAATAAACCGAAAAAGAAAAAATAATATACCTGGAAAAATTTTATTATTTTGTATTTTATTCTTGTCATATCGTTGGATTTTTGAAGATGATAGATTCACATTTGGAGTAGCCTTTTGGGGATATTTGGCATTGACTGGATGGGTATTCAGATGTGGCGAAACACCGGATCAGGATATTTCTTCGGAAAGTGTAGATGAAAATCCTCTATATGTTTATGGGATGATGAGAAAAAATCGAAAATGGCTTTCCGGAATCAGAGGGTGTTTTCTGTTTCAAATGTTGCTTTTGACAGATGTTTTTTTTGCAGCAGTATATTCCTGTTGGAAATGTTGGACGAATAGCAGTGGGAATGATGCGATTGAAAAAGCGTTATTACCACTGTATATTTTAATGACAGCGGGGTATGTTCAATTTTTGAAGCATAGTGCTAGGATTCATGCAAGAAGCTACAGGTATATAGAGAATAAAAAAGAAATCTGGATGCCATTCAGTTTTATTTGTTACAAATATGAGAAGTTAATAGATATCAAAATAACTTTTCCAGAAGAGGTCGAAGAACGAAACGTTGTATTTGAAAAAGGGCTTTTACATAACCAGTACCAAAAAAAGTCAGAATATGAACTGGACGAAAAAGGAAAAGTAAGTTTTTTCAAGAAAAATAGAAATAATCAGGTGAATATCTGGGCGCTTATAGATATTACAGATATGGATAGAAATGATGTTTTGTTGTTAAATGATAAATTTGCAGAGTTCTGGATCAATGAGATGAGCAGAGAAGAAAAAAAGAAGGATATTCGTTTTACATTTGTAATCCAGGTAGATGAAATGAATGATTATCTGCAGGAAATTTTTTATGAAAGCCAGGGAATCTTTATGGATAAGCACAGAAGCCGGCTGCCTGTATTATATATACGCAAACACGATATCCTGAAAGTAAAATGGGCTGATAATGATTCAAAATATATAAGTATCAATAAGGAAATGAGAAAAGAGTTAAAGAAAATATATGATGATTCGGAGATAGAATCCATTAATAGCTGAAGAAAGGAATCATATGGCGAATCTGATATCCTTAGAAGTCCATTACCTTTAGGTGATGGGTAGTTCACTCGGTCACAACCGAGTCAGCCATGACCGAATAAAAAATATGTACATATCTACTTCTCAAACCTGCAAAGTGCCTTCTGTTGTGCTCCATAAATGGAGTGATTTCCGTTGATCAGATAAGCGAGGATGCATACCAGGATGAGGGGAAGGGTATTTCGGGTGCCGAAAACTTCCAGGCCGATGAGGATCGGGGCGATGAGGGTGTTGGTGGCGCTGCCGAATACTGCGGCGTAGCCAAGTGCCCCACAGATCATCGGAGGGATCCCGAGGATGGAACCTAAGACGACTCCAAGGGAAGCGCCGATGGAGAACAGTGGTGTCACTTCGCCGCCCTGAAAACCGATGGCAAGTGTAAATACAGTAAACAGAAGCTTCAGAATCCAGTCATATCCGTAGATCGTTTCTCCGGCAAAGGAAGCGGAGATGAGATTGGTTCCAAGACCTGTGTAGCGTCTGCCGTGGATCACAAACAGCAGAGCTGCCAGTGGAATGGCCATGACACCGATGCGGATCAGCGGATTTGAGATTTTTTCCCCGAATAATTTCTTTGCTTTCTGAAGAAGTACGGAAAAGCATCGTCCGGCGAGACCAAAGGCAAGTCCGAGAGCAATGAGAGAGATCATGCTTCGGAGATCGGTCACAGTCCAGGTGTCCTGGATATCCACAGCAAATTTTTCCAGTCCCAGGAAATGAGAAGTGAAGGAGGCTGTATATGCGGCGATAAGTGCCGGCAGCAGCGCATCGTACTCAAGATATCCGGCAACGATCACCTCCATGGCAAAAAATACAGCGGCTAATGGCGTCTGGAACAGACCGCCAAAACCGGCAGCCATACCGGTGATCAGCATGACAGGCTTATTTTCCCGGATATGCAGCCTGCGTCCGGCCTCGTGGGAGAGTGTAGCACCGATCTGCACGGCAACACCTTCACGGCCGGCACTTCCTCCGAAGAGATGAGTGATCCAGGTGCCGAGTATTACCAGAGGGACAAGGGCCAGAGGAATCTGGTCTCTTTTTTTCTGCCCGGTTTCGAAGATCAGGGACATGCCCTTTAAGCTTAAGGTGCTGAAATGATGATACATCCATACAATAAGAAGTCCGGCCAGAGGCAGGAAGGGCAGCAGGCAGCGCCAGTGTGCAGTGCGAAAAGCAGAGATCGCCAGCAGGCCCCGGCCGAAGATAGTATCTACGATCCCGACGCAGATTCCCACGACCACTGCAAGGACAGCATATTTCAGCTGTAGGATCCGATGTTCTTTTTGGATAGTTTCTTTTGTCATAGTAACTCCTTTCAATCTCCCGGATCTTAAAAATCCATCAAAAAAAGCTGGTAACCCCGTGCATTGCACAGAAGTCATCAGCTCATTGGCGGTTTCGATAAAGATCGGGGGAGAACTTCATTCCCTTTCTGCCTGAGAGTATAGCATCCGAGGCTGATATCGTCAATAGTCAGACGGAAATCCGGAGTATCTTATTTGTTACAGGTGTGCTATGATTAAACAAATCGGCAGGTTACGGGTAAAACAGTAAAGCGTAATGTGCTGCGACTAAGACCTGGACATATGAGAATGTAAAAATAACGGAGGAGACACCATGGAAGAACCAAGAATTGACAAAACGATCTATACAGGAAGACCGGAGAACACAGAGGGGCGTCTGGAGAAGGAAATCGCAGTGTACGATTTTCTGGACAGTCTTGGGATTGAATATAAAAGAGCAGATCATGAAGCACTGATGACCATGGAGGCCTGCGAGGCAGTGGATCAGCTTCTGGGAGCGCAGATATGCAAAAATCTTTTTCTCTGCAACCGTCAGAAAACAGATTTCTATCTTCTGCTGATGCCTGGAGAGAAGCCATTTAAAACAAAATTTCTGTCCAAACAGATCGGAACAGCCAGACTTTCCTTTGCAGACGGAGAGCAGATGGAGGAATATCTGAACATTACCCCGGGATCCTTAAGTCTGATGGGACTGATCTTTGACAGAGAAAAGAAGGTACATCTGGTGATCGATAAAGAAGTCCTGGATGAAGAATATTTCGGATGCCATCCGTGCATCAATACTTCCACTTTGTTAATGAAGACCAGTGATGTAAAAGAAAAAATCCTGCCGGCGCTGGGCCACGAATATCAGGTGGTCGAGCTTCCGACAGAATAAAAATCAACGTATGGGTGTAAAGTCCTTTTTGTTGGACTCTGCTATGATATAATGGGGGCGCTGCTTGACCTCCATATAGGTTTTTGCTATGTACTGCCCCATGATACCCAGGCAGAAAAGCTGCAGGCCGCCGATGAAGATGATGACACAGATGGTGGAAGCCCAGCCTGGGACCGGATCATCAAAGATCAGCTTTCGTACTATGATGGCTACCAGGACCAGAAAGGAAAAACCGGTCATGGTCGTTCCGAACCAGGAGGCGATGGTCAGCGGTACCTGAGAGAAATTGATGATGCCGCTGACTGCGTATTTAAACAGCTTCCAGAAGTTCCACTTGGTCTCACCGGCTACGCGTTCGATATTTTTGTAGGGGAGCCAGCAGGTGCGAAAACCGATCCAGCCGAATATTCCCTTGGAAAAGCGGTTGTACTCACTCATGGAGACAATGGCATCCACCATACTGCGTTTCATCAGACGGAAGTCTCTGGCACCGTCCACAATATCTGCATCCGAGATCTTATTGATCAGCTGATAAAATTTCCGGGCAAAAAAGCTCCGGATAGGTGGCTCTCCGTCACGGCTGACACGCCTGGTGGCAACGCTGTCATATTCTCCGGATTCCAGCTTCTCCAGCATTTCCGGAAGAAGGGACGGCGGATCCTGAAGATCAGCGTCCATCACTGCTACATAATCGCCGCCGGCATTGCAGAAGCCTGCATACATGGCAGCTTCCTTTCCAAAGTTTCTGGAAAAAGAAAGATAGATCACATGAGGATCCTTTTCGGAAAGTTCTTTTAAAATCTCAAGGGTTCTGTCTCTGGAACCGTCATTCACAAAGATCAGTTCATAATCACAGTTCATTTGCCTGAGGACAGAAGTGGCTTCCGGGTAAAAAAGCGGAAGAGATTCTTCCTCGTTGAAGCATGGTATAATTAAAGAAATCATTTTTTGCCTCGTTTTCCAGATCATAATAAATGATCATTTTGGCGGATATCTGTAGTCCGCCCTGGTTTCAGGTTGCTTTTGGATGGGTACTATCATATCATATTTGTCCGGAATCGGCTATAAAACAGAGGATTTTTTTCTTGCACCGCTGTTTTTTTGTGATAAACTGTAAAAAAAGACAGAAAAAAGATAAACAAGAGGTGTGATATGCTGGAAAAATTTAACAGCTTTATGGAGAAATGGATGGCTTTTGTGACGCCGGCTTGTCTGCTTACGGGGGTACTGTTTCCGGATATTGCGAAGCATGGCGTGCCCTATGTGACGTATGCTTTTGCGTTTATGACCTTTATCGGCGCACTGAAATCCAGATTCCGTGATGTGGCAGATGTGTTTAAGCGGCCGCTTCCGCTGATCCTGATGCTGCTGGTCCTTCATGTGCTGGGACCGGTGGCCGCCTGCGGTCTGGGACATCTTCTGTTCCCGGGCAATATGAATTATATCACAGGAATGGTGCTGGAATTTTCCGTACCTGCAGCGGTGATCAGTCTGATGTGGGTATCCATTTATAATGGAAACAGTCCGCTGTCACTTTCGTTGGTTGTGATCGATACGATCCTGGCTCCCTTTCTGATCCCGGCAGTATTGAAGCTTCTGGTGGGCTCCAGCGTAAAAATGGATACTGTGGGAATGATGAAGGAGCTGGTTTTCATGATTGCTCTGCCGGCAGTCCTTGCCATGTGCCTTAATGAAGTCAGCCATGGAAAGGTTATGGAGACCTGGCCGAAAAAGCTGGCACCTTTTTCAAAAATGTGCCTGATCTTTGTGGTAACTTCCAATTCCTCCAAGGTTTCTCCTTATATGAAGCATCTTAACGGAGAACGGCTGGAGGTAGCAGCAGCGATCCTGGTCCTGGCAGCAGGGGGATATGCCATCGGATGGATCATTGCCATTCTTACAAGGCAGAATAAAGCGGTAACGGTTTCCATGATCTATGGTTCCGGAATGCGGAATATCAGCGCCGGTGCGGTGATCGCAGGAGCGTATTTTCCGGCGGAAACATTATTTCCGGTTATGATCGGAACGTTATTTCAGCAGATCCTGGCGGCTTTTTACGGAAGTATGATGCGCCGGATCCAGACCGGACAGCAGGAAAGGGAGAAGGAGCATGGAGTTTCAGCATGAATTGATCATTCCCAATGAGGGATTTCCTTTTAAGCTTTTTCTTTTTGAAGGAAGAAACGGAAATTATGTACGGGAAAAACACTGGCATACTTCGATCGAGATCTTTGCGGTGATGGAGGGGAGCCTTTATTTCTATATCGATGAGAAAGAGTATCCGCTGAAGGCAGGGGAGTTTCTGATCATTAATTCCAATGAAGTACATTCTATTCAGGCGCCAGTACGTAATGAGACCATCGTACTGCAGATCCCGCTGAAGCAGTTTTCGGATTATTTTACCGCTCAGAGGTTCATCCGTTTTCGGAGCAGAAACGAAGAGTCTGAGGAAACAGACAGGCGGATGGTTTCTCTGATCCGGGAGATGTATCGGGTGTACGTATCCGGGGAAACGGGGTACGAATTCCGTATCAGGGCAGTGTTCTATGAAGTCCTTTATCTTATGGTTTCCGCATACAGGGAAACAGAGGTGGAGGAGAATGCGCTGAAGATCAGCCGAAGATTGGACGCTTTGTCAAAAATAACCACTTATATGCGGGAGCATTACAAGGAGGATCTCAGGCTTTCCGGACTTGCAGCCATGTTCGGATATTCCGATGCATATCTGTCAAGGATGTTCCGGAAATATGCGAGGGTCAATTTTAAGACATATTTACAGGATATCCGCATGGCATACGCCTATAAGGAGCTTTTGAATACAGATCATACTATCAGCTCCATCGCACTTGACAACGGGTTTGCAAGCAGCAGGGCTTTTTCCAGGGAATTTGTAAAGCGTTACGGGATCCTGCCGGGAAGAGTGGAGCGTCAGAATCATAAAAATGTCAAAAAAGTGCTATGAATGAGTCAAGAAAAGCGGCGAAAAGCATACCATGATGTGGTATGCTTTTTTCAGTTCAAAACGAAGATGCAGAGAAGCTGTGAAACAGTAATTTTGCAAGGAGGGTTAAATTGTGAAAATTCAGAAAGTAACAGATCCGGCTTTCCGCAGATACGGAAAAGTTCTGGAGGGATACAATTTCGGTCCGCTTCTGAAGGAGATGAAGCATACACCGGTCCCGGAGGATGTGGTATATGTTCCGTCAGCAGAGGAGCTGGAAGCTCTCGATGTGGAAAAAGAGCTGAAAAACAGAGCGTTTGGTGGATTACCTGTTCAGATCGGATATTGCAATGGTCACAACAAAAAGCTGAATGCCCTGGAATATCATCGGAATTCCGAGATCAATGTAGCAGTGACAGATCTTGTACTGCTTATCGGACATCAGCAGGATATAGAAGAGGATCTTACATACGATACCTCAAATGTGGAGGCATTTCTTGTACCGGCAGGAACCGGGATCGAGGTTTATGCAACAACTCTCCACTATGCACCGTGTCATGTGAATGAGAGCGGATTTCAGTGTGTAGTTGTTCTTCCGAGAGGAACCAACACAGAGATTGATTTTTCAATGTCAGAGGACGGAGAGGACGGTTTGATGACAGCCAGGAATAAATGGCTTATCGCTCATGAGGATGCGAAGATTGAAGGCGCATTCAATGGATTGAAGGGTGAAAATATCACACTTGACTGATTTTTGATGAAGTGAATAGTTACAAACGAACAATAATATCACCGGTGGAAAATCTGCCGGATATAAAAAGGAGAATGAAGATTATGAACAACATGCCAGAAGTTAAGATCGGAATCGTTGCAGTCAGCAGAGATTGTTTTCCAGAGAGTCTTTCCGTAAACAGGAGAAAAGCTCTTGTAGAAGCTTACACAAAGAAATACGATGCAAAGGATATCTACGAATGTCCGGTCTGTATCGTAGAGAGTGAGATCCATATGGTCCAGGCTCTGGAGGATATCAAAAAAGCAGGCTGTAACGCACTCTGTGTATATCTTGGAAACTTCGGACCGGAGATTTCTGAGACACTTCTTGCAAAACATTTCGAGGGACCGAAGATGTTCATCGCAGCAGCAGAGGAAACACAGGATAATCTTTGCCAGGGACGTGGAGATGCTTACTGCGGTATGCTGAACGCAAGCTACAATCTGCAGCTTCGCAACGTAAAAGCTTATATTCCGGAGTATCCGGTAGGTGACGCAGAGGACTGTGCAGATATGATCCATGAGTTCCTTCCGATCGCAAGAGCAATCGAAGGACTTAGCAACTTAAAGATCATCAGCTTCGGACCGCGTCCTACAAACTTCCTTGCATGCAATGCACCGATCAAACAGCTTTACAACCTTGGCGTAGAGATCGAGGAGAATTCTGAGCTGGATCTTTTCGAGGCATTTAACCATCATGCAGGTGATGAGAGAATCCCGGCAATCGTTAAAGAGATGGAAGAGGAGCTTGGCGCAGGAAACAAGAAGCCGGAGATCCTTTCGAAACTTGCACAGTATGAGCTGACTCTGAAAGACTGGGTGAGAGATCACAAGGGATATCGTAAATATGTAACACTGACAGGTAAATGCTGGCCGGCATTCCAGACACAGTTCGGATTCGTTCCGTGTTATGTAAACAGCCGCCTGACAGCACAGGGAATTCCGGTATCCTGTGAGGTTGATATCTACGGAACATTAAGTGAGTTCATCGGACAGGTTGTAAGTGATGATATCGTTACACTTCTTGACATCAACAACTCCGTACCGAAGGATATGTACAAAGAGTCCATCGAAGGCAAATTCAACTACACACTTCAGGATACATTTATGGGCTTCCACTGTGGAAACACAGCATCCAGCAAGCTGTCCTTCTGTGAGATGAAATACCAGATGATCATGGCAAGATCCCTTCCAATCGAGGTTACAAACGGAACTCTTGAGGGAGATATCAAACCTGGCGACATCACATTCTACCGTCTGCAGAGTACAGCGGACAACAAGCTTCGCGCATATATCGCACACGGCGAGGTTCTTCCGGTTGCAACACGTTCCTTCGGAGCTATCGGTGTATTCGCAATTCCGGAGATGGGACGTTTCTATCGTCATGTGCTGATCGAGGGAGGATTCCCGCATCACGGTGCTGTAGCATTCGGACATCACGGAAAAGCTCTCTTCGAGGTGTTCAAATATATCGGTGTACCGGTTGAAGAGATCGGTTACAATCAGCCGGCAGGCGTGAGATATCCGACAGAGAATCCTTGGAGATAATTAAAACAGGCAGATAAGATCATCCGCAGATGCGGCCTGATCCTGCTAAATCAAGTACGATTCAAAAACCGCGAGCTCTCAGGCGTGCAGACGCTGCGAATTGAGAGCCGCGGTTTCTGTATTTACAGGAGGAAAAAAATATTATGTATTATATTGGCGTTGATCTTGGAACTTCCGCTGTAAAGCTTCTTCTTATGGAAGGATCCGGAAAGATCTGCAACATTGTATCAAAAGAATATCCGCTGTTTTTTCCGCATCCGGGCTGGTCTGAGCAGAATCCGGAGGACTGGTTCACCCAGAGCATGGAAGGGATCAAAGAGCTCACAGAAGGAATTGACCGCAAAGAAGTAGCAGGAATCGGTTTTGGCGGCCAGATGCACGGTCTTGTAACTCTGGATAAAGATGACAATGTGATTCGTCCAGCGATTCTCTGGAACGACGGACGTACCGGCGAGGAGACGGAATATCTTAACACGGTCATCGGAAAGGAAAAACTTTCTCAGTATACCGCAAACATTGCATTTGCAGGTTTCACCGCACCAAAGATCCTCTGGATGCAGAAGCATGAACCTGAGAATTTTAAAAAGGTTGTAAAGATCATGCTTCCGAAGGATTATCTTGCTTATCGTTTAAGCGGATCCTTCTGCACAGATGTTTCCGATGCTTCAGGTATGCTTCTTCTGGATGTGAAGAACCGCTGCTGGTCAAAGGAAATGCTTGAGATCTGCCATATCACAGAGGCACAGCTTCCGAAGCTGTACGAGAGCTGGCAGGTAGTCGGAAACCTGAAAGCGGAAGTTGCAAAAGAGCTTGGCTTCTCAGAAGATGTGAAGGTTGTAGCAGGTGCAGGCGACAATGCCGCAGCAGCTGTCGGAACAGGAACTGTTGGTGACGGCCAGTGCAACATTTCCCTTGGAACATCCGGTACGATCTTTATTTCCAGCAAAGATTTCGGAGTGGATGAAAACAATGCACTGCATTCCTTTGACCATGCAGATGGAAGCTATCATCTGATGGGATGCATGTTAAGCGCTGCTTCCTGCAACAAATGGTGGTCAGAGGAGATTCTTAAGACAAAGGATTTTGCGGCAGAGCAGGCACCGATCCGGAAGCTTGGTGAGAATCAGGTGTTCTTTCTTCCATATCTGATGGGAGAGAGATCTCCGCATAACAACCCGGATGCAAGAGGCGTATTTTTCGGAATGTCCATGGACACCACGAGAGCAGATATGACCCAGGCTGTTCTGGAAGGAGTTGCTTTCGGACTTCGAGATTCCCTTGAGGTTGCAAGAAGCCTCGGGATCCATATTGAGCGCACCAAGATATGCGGCGGCGGAGCTAAGAGCCCTCTCTGGAAAAAGATCATTGCAAATGTGATGAACCTGAAGGTGGATGTGCCGGAGAATGAGGAAGGCCCGTCCATGGGCGGTGCAATGCTGGCAGCAGTAGGCTGTGGTGAATACCCAGATGTGGAGACGATCTGTAATAAGCTGGTCAGGGTAGTAGATACGGTAGAACCGGAACCGGAGCTGGTTGCAAAATATGAAGAAAAATACCGGAAATTCCGCAAACTGTATCCGGCAATGAAAGAGTTGTTCAGATAACAGCCATTTTCACAGATAAATATTGTTCTGTTCCATATATATGGAGCACTGAACGGTTAAAGATCAGGAGCATGTCACAGCTCCTGATTTTTTCTGTACTGTCTTGGTGTACAGCCCTTGATTTTCGTAAAGACCTTTGTGTAATAATTAGAGTCCGAAAAACCGGACAGCAATCCTGATTCCGTAATAGAACAGGAGGGATTTTCCAGATATTCCAGGCTGCGTTCAATGCGGTATTCCTGGATGTATCCGAAGAGGGTGATATTCATACATTTTTTGAAAAGCCGGCTGCATTCGCTGGGACTTAAGTGGATCAGGTCTGCAACATCATTCAGGAGGATCTTTTCAGAGTAGTGTTCTGCGATATAGGACATGATCTGACGAATGCGGCGGTAGTTTTCTTCATCCTGACCGGATGGAAGAATTGCCCGGGAGATCGTATTTTCATACAAGATCTTCCAGAAGTGCTGCAGGCTGGCGATGATCTCAAATTCATACATGGGTTCCCGACTGCAGTCCAGGTCGATGATGTCACGGATATCTTTTATGGCCTCGGAATGCCATTTGCAGGATAGATCAAGCGGTACGGCAGACAGGGAAAAGCTTCGGAGGATCGGTTCTGTATATTTCTGGAAAAGAAGGCTTCCCGAAAATCCGTAGATCAGTTTGGGGTCAAAGGTTATGGGAATATACTGACAGTCCTGATCTTGATACATATATCCGGCATGAAGGGCATTGGCATTGCCAAAGATTGCCTGTCCCTCTTTCAGGTGAAAGGTATTCTGATTGATCTTGTAGAGCATTTCGCCCTTTTTTATATAGGTAAGCTCGATCTCCGGATGCCAGTGCCACAGAAAGGAACCGGTCTCATAGCCGGAAAGCCGCTCGTAGCTTACCAGGAATGGGAAGGAGCTGTCTCCGTGTTTTTTCAGTTCTTTTCCGGCGGGATCTGTGATGATCTGCATGGTGTTACCTCCTTCCTTCTGTGCGCGGATTCAGAAGTGTATATCTGCTTTTCTTAGTGGAATTTATTTTATCAGAAAAGGCATAAAATGCAAATAGATATTCCGGGATCACCACAAAATAATACGGTTTTTACACAAAATTGTTATGGACAGAAAAGATGGGACTGTTATAATAAAAGTACATGAAGCGTGACAGAGCGGAAGATTTTTTCGGGTTCTTCCGGATCTGGGGTGTAAACTATATAACAGGAGGAAGAAAAAATGGGAACAATTAAAATTCCGGCAGCAGACGTGCTGAAAAAAATCTATGGTGAGACAGAGGAGAGCAGCGCCCGTTATACCAATCTTGCTGTGAATTTCGAGAAGAAATATCATCATGACAAGGCAGAGTTTTTTACTGCTCCGGGCCGTACGGAGATCATTGGCAACCATGTTGATCATAACGGCGGTCAGATTATTGCTGCAAGTATCGATCTGGATACCATCGGTGCTGCTTATCCAAACGGAACCAATGTGATCCATATGATCAGTGAGGGTTACAAACAGGAAGTAGTTGTTGATCTTGACAAACTCAGCGCAGAAACCTATACAAAAGGTACAGATGCTCTTGTTGCAGGTATTATGGAGTATATGCAGAAAAAAGGCTATGCTACCGGTGGATTTGACGCTTATGTTTCCACCAAGGTTATTGCCGCTGCAGGTGTAAGCTCCTCTGCTTCCTTTGAGATGCTTGTATGTGCGATCACCAATTATTTCTTTAATGAAGGTAAGCTGGAGTACGGCGAGTATGCGAGAGCAGGTCAGTATGCTGAGAATGTTTACTGGAAAAAGGCTTCCGGTCTGATGGACCAGATGGCTTGTGCTGCCGGCGGTCCGATCCTTCTGGATTTCTCTGATAAAGAGAATATCAGCTGTGAGAAGATCGCATTTTCCTTTGAGGATATGGGCTGCAGACTTGTGATCGTAAATACCGGCAAGGGCCATGCAGATCTCAGTGAGGAATATTCTTCTATTCCTATGGAGATGCGAGAGGCTGCGAAGGCTATGGGCGTAGAGCTTCTCTGTGAGTCCAGTATGGAGAATCTTCTGGCACATGTGAAGGATATTCCGAATGACCGTGCTGTTCTTCGTGCGATGCATTTTTATGAAGAGAACAGACGTGTTGCAGATGCAGTGAAGGCTGTTGAGAATAAAGACGGTGAGGGATTCCTGCGTCTTCTTGAGGAGTCCGGTAATTCTTCCTGGGAGTGGCTGCAGAACTGTTATTCTCTGCAGAATTGCAAGGAGCAGAAGATCACGTTGAGTCTGGCACTTACCAAGCTGTTTCTGAATAAGATCGGTGCTGGTATCTGCAGAGTTCATGGTGGTGGTTTTGCAGGAGTTATCATGTGCGTGCTTCCGATCGAGAATGCAGATGCGTATGTGGACTATATGGCTCAGTATGTCGGAAGGGAAAATGTCTATCCGATGAATATCAGGAGTACAGGAGCTGTTCATGTTGAGTAATTTTTGACGGTATAACGAACGTCATGGAGGGCGGTTTGTTTCTGAATGCGGCTTTGGCGGCATCCGGAAATGAACCGCCCTTTGCGATGTGCTATGATTTTTTATTTTTTAATCAAAATTTTATGATTTGTTTCTGATTTAAATTTATGGGTTATGGTATAATGAGAAAAATTATAAGAGAGTATTAAAAAAGAATTTGCAGAAATTTTCAAGGTGAGGTTTCTGGAGTTGTTTTGAGTTTTGTTTTTTCATTATATTTCGTAAGAAAGGTTTGACATATTTATGAGCAGAAGAGAGTTTCTTGAGGTTTTACGAGGGCAGCTGTCCGGACAGATGGCCCAGGGGAGAGCTGCGGCTCATGTGCGGTATTATGAGGATTACATTCAGTCTCAGGTCCGGAACGGCCGAAGTGAATCAGATGTCCTGGCAGAACTGGGAGATCCCAGGCTGATCGCCAAGACTTTGATCGATACAGATGACAGTGCAGCTGTTTATGATGAGTCAGGTTATTCTGAAGAGAGCTACGGCGCAGATGATTATGCGGATAATGGGACGGAGAGCAGTGCCGGAAAGGCAAGAAGCTTTAAACTGGATCTGAGCACATGGTATGGAAAGGCGATCGTGATCGCTGTTGCAGTGTTAATTGTGATACTTTTAACAACTGTTTTGGTGGCAGTTGCTCCATTTTTTATAATTTTTGGTATAGTTTTGTATTTAATATCCTGGTACAGGAAGAAAAAAGTATAATTGTTCCACAATAGATGTGAAATAAAGACAATTTCTGTGTAATGAAATAGCTTGCTTGTGAAAATAGTATTTATAAGATTTGCATAAAAAATACGTATTTGGCCTTGATTTATAGTGGATTTTACTGTATAATCCATATCAACAAGTTGAGATTGTGTCTGTTTTGTATAAAAACGGACGATGCCATTGAGAAAAGAGAACGGCAGAAGATATGCATCGAAGGATGCGTTATTTTCTGCCGATTTTTTTATCTGTTTTTTTATGGAAGGTGATCAGAATGGATTGCCTTGTTGAGGTACAATAAATTGTGCAAAATGGATAAGAAAGTGACAATTTAAAATAGATAATTATCAAGAATAGATAAAGAAATACCAAAAAAAGAAAAAATAACTGTTGATTATATTCAAGAAATGTGTTACTATTTGGTAAAAAGTTGGTAAAGATAACAAACGCGCAAATGCGAAGGAGGGTAGTAAGGGGGCATTTTTGACAGCAGGACGTAAATGAGCGTTTTGCTTAATGTATTGGGGTAATTGCTGGAAGATATAACGGAAGTGTTTTTCAGCAAAATGTGTAATGAGCAACATGATCAGCACTGTCAGGGAGACAGAGATATCGGGATGATGCAGCTGATCGGTAGTACGTAAATTTATGAAAAGCAGGTGATATACAATGAAAAGTAAAAAATCTTTTTTCAGGACAGTGGAGCCTTATCTCTATCTGGTTCCTGTAATGATCCTTTTTATACTGTTTGTATTCTGGCCGTTCGTTAAGACGATCCAGCTGAGCTTTGCCAGAACCACACCTCTTGGTCAGGTGGCACAGTACGTAGGACTTGACAACTATACGAATATTTTTACAGACGGAACGTTCCTTAACAGTTTGGTGGCAACACTGAAATTCTCTGTTATGCGAGTTATCCTTTCTATTGTGCTCGGTTTTATACTGGCGATCATCAGTACAGAGAAGATCAGGGCGAAAGGATTTTTCCGTACTGTATATGCACTTCCGATGGCTATTTCCGCAGCAGCAGCATCTGTAGTGTTCATGTTTATTTTCCACAGCTCTCTGGGTATCCTGAACAAGGTTCTCGGAACTCATATCGGATGGCTGACAGATAAGAAATATGCACTGATCGCAGTTACGATCGTCAGTGTATGGATGGCTATCGGTATGAACTTCATTTACCTTACTGCAGCGATCCAGAGTGTACCGGCTGAGCTTTATGAGAGCGTTGCCCTGGATGGAGCGAATTTCTTCCAGAAGCACCGCCATGTAACGATTCCGTCAATCTCTCCGACGCTGTTCTTCCTTCTCATCATTAATGTCATCAACTCCGTACAGGCATACGCAGAGTTCAAGATGATGACCCAGGGCGGACCGGCAGAGAGTACCAACGTTATCGTGTATGAGATTTACCAGGAGGCATTTATCAACAGCCGTTTCGGTGTGGCCTGTTCAGAATCCGTAATTCTGTTTGTTATTTTGATCATCCTGACTGCACTGCAGTTTAGACTGGAAAAGAAGGTGACCTACTGATGAAAGAAAAACCATATGTAAAAGTGGCGATGTATGCGCTGAATATTATTTTTGCAGTTATTATCATTGTTCCTGTTATCTACTGTTTCAATGTTAGTATGATGGATCTGAAGGAAATCTATGGCGGAAAGTTCTGGCCGTCCCATCTGACTATCGAGAACTACACAAGAGCATTTCAGCTTGCACCGTTCTTTACCTTCATTAAGAACTCACTGATCGTATCCGGTGTTATCACAGCAGCCCAGGTTATCACAGGTGCTCTTGCTGCTTATGCTTTTGCAATGATGGAGTTTAAAGGCAAAAAAGTCCTGTTCTATATTATGCTGGCAACCATGATGATCCCGAGCCAGGCGATCATCATCGCAAACTACCTGACAATCGCTGACTGGGGTATCCGCAATACATATGCAGCTCTGATCCTTCCGAATGCGGCAGCAGCCTTTGCAGTATTTAACATGCGTCAGGCATTCCTGACACTGCCGAAAGAGATTCATGAGGCAGCCGAAATTGATGGATGTACAAACTTCAAGTTCTTATATACAATCGGTGTTCCGCTTATTAAACCATCACTTGGTGCTCTGATCATCTATGTATTCCTTCAGAGCTGGAACTACTATCTGTGGCCGCTGCTGGTAACAGACAGTGTAAATATGAGAACTGTTCAGATTGGTCTTGGTATGCTTCAGGGTGCTGAGGCAACGGACTTCCGACCTGTTATGGCAGGTGCAATGGTAATCCTGATCCCGTCAATCCTTGTATTCATCATTGGTCAGAAACAGATGATCAGTGGTCTGACAGCAGGTGCTGTTAAAGGTTGATTTGATCACAGATATTGGGTAATGTAGCGAAAATGTTAATTTATCCGGCCTGTATGGGGCGGGCCGGAACAAATAAAAAGGAGGGTTTTTATATGAAAAACAAAAAATGGATGGCGATTCTTTTAGGAGGAATCATGGCAGCATCTCTGGCAGCTCCGTGTTCAGTAAGCGCAGCAGAGAAAACAACAATTACTTTCTGGCATGCAATGGGCGGCACAAACGGTGAGGTGCTTCAGCAGATCGTGGATGATTTCAACGCATCCCAGGATGAGATCGAGATTAAAGCTGAGTATCAGGGAACCTATGATGATACCATCACAAAACTGAAAGCTGCTATGCAGAGTGATTCCGGTCTTCCGGATGTTTGCCAGATGTATGACGTAGGAACAAAGTTCATGTATGACAGTGGTGCTGTCATTCCTGTAGAAGACAAATTTGAGAGCACAGGCTATGATAAGAGTTCCGTTATGGATGTTATCAGCAGCTACTATACCGTAGAAGGCAAGCAGTATGCAATGCCATTTAACGTATCCACACCTATGCTGTATTACAACAAAGACGTATTTGAGGCAGCAGGACTTGATCCTGAAACTCCTCCGACAACTTATGATGAGGTTCTTGAGGATGCCAAGAAGATCGTAGAGAGCGGAGCAGCTCCGGTTGGTTATTCACAGGCTATTTACGGATGGTTCTTTGAGCAGCAGCTTGCAGGACTTGGCGTAACATACGGAAACAATGACAATGGACGTACAGAGGCAGTTACAGCTGTTGATTTTGATTCCAACGGCGGCGGACTGAAAGTATTTGACATGTGGAAAAAGCTGTATGATTCCGGATACTTCGAAGATTACGGAACAACAACAGCAGATACTCAGACAGCGTTCTTCTCCGGACAGGTTGGTATGTTCATCGAGTCTACTGCTATCCTGAAAAACGCAGTTGATTCTTCTCCGTTCGAAGTTGGTACAGGATATCTTCCGAGAATCGAGCAGAATGATGAAGGCGGTGTTATCATCGGTGGTGGATCCCTGTGGCTTACAGATACAGGTAACGAAGCTAACGAAGATGCAGCATGGAAATTCATCGAGTACATCACAACTCCTGATGTACAGGCTAAATGGTCCATGGGCACAGGATACTTCGCAATCAACGAGAAAGCTTATGAGACAGACGATATGAAAGCTTATCTTGAAGAGAATCCGAACTTTATGACAGCTATCAACCAGCTGAAGGATTCTCCTGTAAACTGCAATACAGCAGGTGTTCTTTCCGGTGTACAGACAGAGGCCCGTCTTACATTCAACGAGATCATGCCGCAGGTATATGATGGCAAGCTCACAACTCAGGACGCTGTTGATCAGCTTGCAGCTTCTGTAAACAAAGCGATCGAGAACTATAACGAGTCTATTAAATAATCAGAATGCCCTCTGATCAGTAGATAGAGCAACAGATAGGGATACCGCCGCCAGGCGCCGGTATCCCTGCTGTTTTACATGCTGTGAGACTACAGATAATGTATATCCGGGGCATAGGATCATATGAAAAACTGCGTAGTGAGACGGACAGAGAGAGTCCGGCTGACTAGACAGCTTTCGAATGGCGGGAGTGTGGTCTGCGGCGTTTGTGCAGGGCAAAATGGAAGGATACGCTATTGTCGTTATCACCGGCGGAAAATAATGATACAACAGGAAAGGGGCAAATTTATGGGCGGAATTCTCGGAGCATATAATGCAATATCGGATTATTTGCACACTTTAAATATGGGATCGACGCTGTTTCGGCTGATTCTTGCGATGTTTCTTGGATGTCTGATCGGTATTGACCGTGGAATGAAGAAGCGTGTGGCAGGTGTAAAAACACATATGATCGTCTGTATGGGGGCAACTCTGGTTATGATGACGGGCGATTTTATCCATGTATATTCTAATGGGGCAGGAATCGGAGATACTGCACGACTTGGCGCACAGGTTGTCAGCGGGATCGGTTTTCTCGGAGTGGGAACCATCATCGTGACCGGACAGAGACATGTATCCGGTCTTACGACAGCAGCCAGTCTTTGGACTTCCGCGTGCATCGGACTTGCGGTGGGGATCGGCTTTTACAGCGGTGCGATCTTTACCACGCTGGGACTTATTCTGGTGTTCAAATATGCGAAATATATAGAGGTTTATGTGGAAGAGCATTCCAATACCTATGACGTATATATGGAGTTTGAAAATGAAGACAAGATGAGTATGGTCATAAAGAAGCTTCGGGAAGAGGATATCCTGATCTCCAACGTAGTTATCATCAAAAAGAGATCCAAAACACAGAGTGTGGTGATCCAGGCAACAATGGAGGCTGCCAAATGGAAAGCACGCCATACTGTATTTCGTGAGGTAAGACAGCAGGAAGGAGTTATTTCTGTGGAGGAAATATGATCGGGAATACAATGAAACTTATCATTTTTTTGATGAAGTTAAAAGTATGTTAAAGAAAAAACGATATATTTTACGAAAAATGCACTTGAAATACGAAGAATAGCCTGATATAATGAGTACAAAGTGAAGAAGGAATCTGATTCAGCTTGCTGAATACAGAGAATGCCATTGAGAACAGAGACCGGCATGAAGACACATGGATGAATGTGTTTTTATGCCGGCTATTTTTATGCACAAATGTTAATGTTTCAAAAGGATTACAAGGGTTACAAGGGTTACGGTATAAAAATAATGGCATATTCGCTTGAAAGATTGCTGTTCGTAAGCAGTACTCCTCGCAGAATATTTACCTGCGGACGGCAATGCTTGTGTTGCAACGGATATTCTGCTGTTTCCGGCGCAGAGAAAGCCGGGGACAGTTCAGAAGATCCGCAAACAGGAAAGGAGAAACAGATCTATGTATGATGTGATCATTATCGGAGCAGGAGTTTCCGGAGCGGCAGCGGCGAGAGCGCTTTCAAGATATCGGCTGAAAATCTGCGTTCTGGAGCGGGAAGAGGATGTATGCTGTGGAACTTCCAAGGCAAACAGCGGAATCGCTCATTCCGGTTATGATGCAGAACCGGGAAGCCTTATGGCGGAACTGAATGTGAAGGGCAGCAATATGATGGGACAGCTTTCGAAGGAACTGAATTTTCCTTTTAAACAGACTGGTTCACTGACTGTCTGTACAACTGAGAATGGAATCGCCATGCTGCATAAGCTGCGTGAAAGAGGACTGAAAAACGGAGTAGAGGGACTGAGGGTCCTTGACAGAGAAGAGGCACTTGCCATGGAGCCGAATCTGTCTGATCAGGTGCTGGCAGCACTGTATGCACCGACAGCCGGAATTGTCTGTCCCTTTGAACTGAACATTGCAATGGCAGAGAATGCATATAACAATGGTGTGGAATTTAAATTTGACACAGAAGTAAAGAACATCCGAAAACAGGAAAAAGGTTTTGTTGTGGAAACCTCAAAAGGTGATTTTGAGACAGTCTGTATCGTCAATGCTGCCGGTGTCTATGCGGATGTTTTTCATAATATGGTAAGTGAGAAAAAACTGCATATCACTCCTCGTAAGGGTGAGTATATGCTTCTTGATAAAAGTGCAGGAACACATGTGAATCATACGATCTTTGCACTTCCAAATCAGAGCGGAAAAGGAGTTCTGGTAACACAGACGGTTCACGGAAATCTTCTGATCGGGCCTACAGCTACGGATCTGGAGGATCGGGAGGAAACAGCAACTACCTCAGAGGGGATAGAGGAAGTAAGTGCCAAATCCCGGAAAACAGTAAAGGATATTCCACTGCGAAAGGTGATCACAAGCTTTGCGGGACTCCGTGCTGTCGAGGACGGTATGGATTTTGTGATCAAAGAGGTGGAGGATGCACCCGGATTTATTGATTGTGCAGGAATCGCATCACCGGGACTTACCAGCTCACCGGCCATTGGCTGTATGATTGCTGACATCGTAAAAGAAAAATTACATCCGGAAGTAAATCCGGATTTTAATCCGGTGAGAAAAGGGATCCTGGATCCGTCAGAACTTTCTCTGGAAGAAAGAAATGAGCTGATCAAAAGATCACCGGAATATGGAAATATCATCTGCAGATGTGAGATGATCTCTGAGGGAGAGATTCTGGATGCAATCCGAAGACCTCTCGGAGCGAAATCTCTGGATGGAGTAAAACGTCGTACAAGAGCAGGAATGGGAAGATGTCAGTCAGGCTTTTGCTCTCCCAGAACAATGGAGATCCTCAGCCGGGAGCTTGGCATTTCCATGGAGGAGATCACAAAAACAGGCGGAGATTCCAGACTGATCGAAGGAATCAACAAGAAAATTGCAGAGGAGGGCGAGAACCATGAATGATAAGATTATGGTGAAGAGAGATATCGTGATCATAGGCGGAGGCCCTGCAGGACTGGCAGCAGCCCTGGCTGCAAAGAAAGAGGGAGCAGAGAGTATTCTGATCCTGGAACGTGATAAGGAACTGGGCGGGATTCTGAATCAGTGTATCCATAATGGATTTGGCCTTCATACATTTCAGGAGGAGCTGACAGGACCGGAATATGCGGCACGCTTTAGCCGGATGGTAAAAGAGCAGCAGATCGAGTACCGGCTGAACACCATGGTCATGGATATCAGCCAGGATAAGGTGATCACTGCCATGAGCCGCCAGGAGGGAATGTATCAGATCCGGGCAAAAGCTGTGATCCTTGCCATGGGCTGCAGAGAGAGACCGCGAGGTGCACTGAACATTCCGGGATATCGACCGGCAGGCATTTATTCAGCAGGAACAGCACAGCGCCTTGTAAACATGGAAGGATTTATGCCGGGAAAAAAAGTAGTGATCCTGGGATCCGGTGATATCGGATTGATCATGGCCAGACGTATGACGCTGGAAGGCGCAGAGGTTAAGGCAGTGGCAGAACTGATGCCATATTCCGGAGGCCTGAAGCGAAATATCGTGCAGTGCCTGGACGACTTTGGGATCCCGTTGAAGCTTAGCCATACAGTGGTTGACATAAAAGGAAAAGAGCGTGTGGAAGGAATCACGCTTGCAGAGGTAGACGAAAACAGACGCCCGATTCCCGGTACAGAGGAATTTTTTGAATGCGATACGCTTCTTCTTTCTGTTGGTCTGATCCCGGAGAATGAGCTTTCCGGACAGGCAGGTGTGAAGCTGAGCAATGTGACCTCCGGACCGGTGGTAAATGAAAGTCTGGAGACAAATGTAGAAGGCGTTTTTGCCTGCGGAAATGTTCTCCATGTTCATGATCTGGTGGATTTTGTTTCGGAGGAAGCCGGCAATGCAGGAAGAAATGCGGCTCTCTATATAAACAACAATGGAGAGGACAAAATACCGGAAGAGATAAAGATCACGCTTTCGCCCAAAAACGGAGTCCGCTATACAGTGCCGTCTGAGATCCGTATCGGTCATATGGCGGAGGAGCAGCTGGTCCGCTTCCGTGTGGGAAATGTGTATAAAAATTGTTACATCCGTGCATATCTGGATGGAGAACGGATCTTTTCCAGAAAAAAACAGGTGGCAGCACCCGGAGAGATGGAACAGATCAAATTGAAAAAAGAGCAGCTTCTTTCCATTCTGGAAGGAAAACAGAAACAGGATAAACATGAACTTGTGATCCAGGTGGAGGAGTGATGAAAATGGAAAAAAGGAATCTTACTTGTATCGGATGTCCTATGGGATGCGCCCTTCTGGTGGAAATGAATGGAAAAGAGATCATTTCCGTCACAGGAAATACCTGTAAAAAAGGCGCGGAATATGCAGTGAAGGAAGTGACAGATCCGACCAGGATCGTGACAACGACCGTTCGTGTGAAGAATGGAAATATGCCGGTGGTGTCAGTAAAGACAGCACAGGATATTCCGAAAGGAAAGATTTTTGACTGTGTGGAAGCGCTGCGGGATGTATGTGTGGAAGCACCGGTTCAGATCGGGGACGTGATCCTGGAGAATGCAGCAGGAACAGGCGTGGATATCGTGGCTACAGGAAATGTGAAGCAGATCATACAGTGATCAGCAGAGGATATATATGGCAAACTGTATGCTTATAATATGTCAGCCCTCCGGCAGACAAAGCGAATAAAATAAACCTGAAAAGGCTTTTTTATCGCTTTGTTTGCTATGAAATGAAATATACAAAATGCACAAAAAATATCAGCGCTTAAAAAGGATAATTGATTAAAAACAACAAAAAATATACATAAAAATAGATGAAAAATGTTGAAAATAAATAAATGCTATGATATAATCGGAAATATAAATTAGCAAAAATGCTCACAATGATGTAATGCATTGAATGGAGGATGATTAGAATGAAAGTATTTGGACATCGTGGTTTCAGCGGAGAATATCCGGAGAATACAATGTTGGCGTTTCAGAAAGCTGTGGAGGCTGGCTGCGAGGGAATCGAGCTTGATGTGCAGCTGACTAAGGATCTGGTTCCGGTGATCATGCACGATGAGAAGGTTGACCGTACCACAGATGGAAACGGATATATCTATGACCTTACATATGCCGAGCTGTGTAAACTGGATTGTAGTTATCCGGATAAGTTTGCCGGAAAATTCGGCAGGCTTCAGATTCCGACTCTGAGAGAGTATCTGGAGTGGATGGCAGAGGAGGAAGATCTGATCACGAACATCGAGCTGAAGAACAGTGTTTATTATTATGGTGGTATGGAAGAGAAGGTCATTGATATGATCTGCGAATATGGTCTGGAGGATCGGATCATTCTTTCCTCTTTCAATAACGCATCCATTGTATTGTGCAGACAGAGTGATGAGACTATTGCAGGAGGCTTTCTGGTAGAGAAATACGTGGATAATGCAGGGGTTTATGCAAGAACCTGTGATGTGCAGTATTATCATCCGAATCTGGAATACCTGAAGGAAGAGCATGTACGCAGCTGTTCCCAGAACGGGATCGGGGTGAATGTCTGGACTGTAAACGAGGAAGAGGATATGAGAAGGATGAAGCAATGGGGAGTAAACTCCATCATCACCAATTATCCGGACAGAGGAAGAGCAGTGGCAGACGAGGATTGATGTTGCGCTGTAAAGACGCTTTCTGCGAGGAACATGCAGGAGGCAGGCTAAATTTGAAATCTCCGGCAGGAGGGGGTCCTGCTGCAGATCTATAAAAATAAAATAAAAAAACTATAATAATGTATTATGGAGGATTTTTACAATGGAGAAAGAAACAAGACCTTTTATTTCCTGGCAGCTTGCAGACGATTTTATGACTGCAGTATTTGAGAAAATGGGAGTTCCAACAGAGGATGCAAGACTTTGTTCCGACGTACTACTGGAAAGTGACAGACGTGGAATTGAGAGCCATGGCTGCAACCGCTTTAAACCGATCTATATCGACCGTATCAAATCCGGAATTTTAAATCCTGTAACAAAGATCGATATTCTTAAAGAGACACCGACAACTGCAGTTCTCGATGCCAACGATGGTATGGGAATGGTAGCCAGCAAGAAGGCTATGGACATGTGTATCGAAAAAGCACATAAATACGGCATGGGTATGGTTGCAGTCCGTAACTCTTCCCATTATGGAATCGCAGGATATTGGACAGGTCTCGCAGCAAAGGAGAATATGATCGGTATCAGCGGTACCAACGCAAGACCATCCGTTGCACCGACATTTGGTGTTGAGAATATGCTTGGAACCAACCCACTGACATTTAGTATGCCTACAGATGAGCCGTTCCCGTTTACACTGGACTGTGCAACATCTGTTATCCAGAATGGCAAGATCGAATACTACGCACGTATCAATCATGATACTCCTAAGGGTCTTGTTATTTCCAGAGAAGGAGAGGAGCTTACAGATAGTGCAGAGATCCTTAAGAAGATCAGAAGCCAGCAGGCAGCACTTGCTCCTCTCGGTGGATTTGGTGAGACAACCGGAGGATATAAGGGATACGGATACTCTACTGTTGTTGAGATCCTTTCCGCAGCTCTTCAGTCCGGTCTCTTCCTGAAAGCTCTGGAGGGCAAGGATGAGGAAGGAAAGATCCGTCCATATCATCTTGGACATTTCTTTATTGCTATCGACACAGAGGCATTTATGGGTGCAGAGGCATTCAAGAAAACATGCGGTGATATCCTGAGAGACCTGAGAGGCTCCGAGAAGGCTCCTGGACAGGAACGTATCTACACAGCAGGCGAGAAGGAATATGATGTATGGATGTATCGTAAGGATAAAGGGGTTCCGGTGACAGAGGCAGTTCAGAAAGAGTTTATCGGACTTCGTGATGAATTCGGACTTACACAGTTCAAATTCCCATTTGAGAAATAATGTATCTGCAGAAGGGAAGTCCATAGGGGCTTCCCTTCTTTTAAAACATATATATGGTAAATATTTCTGGTCTTTGAAGCGATAAACTGATACAATAAGAATGATATCTTCAAACAATGCGCGGAGATAGAATGATATTGTGTGAATATTGCGGAGGAAGAGAGAATATGAACAAAGAATTTCTGGACGCGATCGAGGCGAACCCGATCATAGCGGCTGTAAAGGATGAACAGGGGCTTCAGAACTGTCTGGGCAGAGAAGAGCTTACCGTGATCTTTATCCTGTATGGAGATATCCGTTCTATTGGGGGAATTGTGGAGCAGATCCACCAGGCGGGGAAGATCGCGATGGCACATATAGACCTGATCACAGGTTTATGTTCGAAAGAGGTTTCTGTGGATTATATTTGCAAAAATATCCATGCAGACGGGATCATTTCGACAAAAGCATCCATGATCAACAGGGCGAAGAAGCTTGGAATGTATACAGTTCTGCGTTTTTTCCTTATTGATTCCATGGCGATCAAGAATATTGAGAATCTGGGAAATCAGCATGAGCAGCTGCCGGATGTAGTGGAGGTTCTGCCGGGGGTGATGCCGAAGATTCTTAAACAGATATGTAAAACAAGCAAAGTGCCTGTGATCGCAGGCGGTTTGATCTCCGATAAGGAGGATGTAATGGGAGCGTTGGGTGCGGGGGCAGCAGCGGTTTCCACTACAAATCAGAAGGTATGGGAATTGTAAGGCTGCAGAGGCATTGATCTGCAGCAAAGAAATGTATTGGAGGATTTTTATATGGCAAAATATATTATGGCGCTGGATTCCGGAACGACCAGTAATCGCTGTATTCTTTTTGATGAAAACGGAAGGATCCGCAGTGTGGCACAGAAGGAGTTTATCCAGCATTTTCCGAAACCGGGATGGGTAGAGCATGATGCAGGTGAGATCTGGTCCACACAGCTTTCTGTTGCCAGAGAGGCTATGAACCAGATTGAGGCAACGGCAGAGGATATTGCAGCGATCGGTATCACCAATCAGAGAGAAACCACCATTGTCTGGGATAAGAATACGGGACAGCCGGTTTATCATGCCATCGTATGGCAGTGCAGAAGAACTTCAGAATACTGCGACAGCCTGAAAGCGAAGGGACTGGAAGAAAAATTCCGTCAGAAAACAGGACTTGTTATTGATGCGTATTTTTCTGCCACCAAAGTAAAATGGATCCTGGATAATGTGGAGGGCGCCCGCGAAAGAGCAGAGAAGGGAGAGCTTCTGTTTGGTACCGTGGAGACCTGGCTGATCTGGAAGCTGACCAAGGGAGCTGTTCATGTAACAGATTATTCCAATGCATCCAGAACGATGATGTTCAATATCAATACACTGGAGTGGGATGATGAGATCCTGGAGGAGCTTGACATTCCGAAATGCATGCTTCCGCAGGTAAAAGAGTCCAGTGAGATTTATGGTGAGACAGATCCGTCCTTTTTCGGTGGAAGGATCCCGGTAGCCGGTGCTGCCGGTGACCAGCAGGCGGCGCTGTTCGGACAGGCCTGCTTTGAGAAAGGTGAAACCAAGAATACATACGGAACCGGTGGTTTTCTTCTGATGAATGCAGGAGATAAACCGGTATTTTCCAATAACGGGCTGGTTACAACCATCGGATGGGGACTTAACGGAAAGATCACTTATGTTCTGGAGGGATCCGTATTTGTGGCTGGTGCTGCGATTCAGTGGCTTCGTGATGAGCTTCATCTGGTGGATTCTGCGTCGGATACCGAGTATTTTGCGGGAAAAGTACCGGATGCAAACGGCTGCTACGTCGTGCCTGCATTTACGGGACTTGGAGCTCCTTACTGGGATCAGTATGCCCGTGGCACGATCGTGGGATTGACCCGTGGTGTAAATAAGTATCATATTGTGCGTGCGACTTTGGAATCTCTTGCATATCAGGTCAATGATGTGCTGGAGGTTATGAAGGAAGATGCCGGAAGTGACCTTGCAGTTCTTCGTGTAGACGGCGGAGCAAGTGCAAACAATCTTCTTCTGCAGATTCAGGCCAATATCAGTAATGTGGCTGTAGAACGTCCGGAATGTATTGAAACAACTGCTCTTGGTGCCGCATATCTGGCAGGTCTTGCTGTGGGCTTCTGGAAAAGCAAGGAGGCAGTACAGGAAAGCCGTGATGTGGAACGTATTTTCCGCACGGAGATCGATGACGAGAAGCGAAATGCTATGGTAAAAGGCTGGAGAGCTGCAGTAGGCTGCTCCAGAGACTGGATCAAAAAGATCCAGTAAAAGGTAAAAAAGAAAAGTCATGCAGCGGGACCGGATGAAAATGTCCTGTGCATGGCTTTTTTGCGCTTTCGGAATGTCACAGACAGACCGTCATAGTAAGCAATCGCGGAACAGATCCGCCGGAGTTTACAGAGTGGTCAGATCGATTCTGTAATCGTCGGAACCTTCTCCGTCAGCAGTGTAGTAAGCTGCTCTTTCCTCTGCATTTACATAAATGTGGAGCTCTTTGCCTTTCAGGCCTTTTGCTTCTGCATCTTTCTTAACAGCTGCCTCAAGGTCGGCAACTGTGATGGATGTCTCAAAAATTTCAAGTGTGATGCCGCTGATCTTATGATTTTTTACAGTGTTCTTAACTTCTTCTACTACTTCTGGTGCCTTGGCTGCTACAGTCTCTGTTGCTTTTTTGACTGCTTTAACGGTTTTTTCAGCTGCAGGTGTTTTTTCAATCTTTTCTACAGTTGATTTCACGGTAGCTTTGGCTTTGGTGGTTGCGCTCTTCAGGTTGCTTGTTCTGCTGTTTCTTCTTTTTTCCATAATGGAACACTCCCTTCCACATATCTCGCTGACAGAACTGATCTGTCGGAATATGTACCTGTTTACAGTATCATGAATCCGGTGGAAAGTCAAATTTTTGCTTGGGTGTTGCATTTCCGGCGGTTGTCGTATAAACTGGATTACAGAGAAAATCAGACAGGGGTACAGAGATTGAAGAATATTCAGGAAGATATTAAAACAGGAAAATTTAAGCAGGCATATCTCCTTTATGGTGAGGAAGCCTATCTGAAACAGCAATATAAAAGAAATCTGGTGAAGGCTCTGAACCCGGACGATGATACCATGAATTTTACCAGATATGAAGGGAAGGGAATCGATGTCCGGGAGCTTTTGAGTCTTTGTGATACCATGCCCTTTTTTGCAGAGCGAAGAGTAGTCCTTCTTGAGGATACGGGATTCTTTAAGAATAAATGTGAGGAACTGGCAGATTATATGAAAGCTCTGCCTGATTATCTGTATCTGGTGTTCTGCGAGTCTGAAGTAGATAAAAGAAGCCGTATGTACAAGGCGGTAAAAGCCTGCGGCAGCATCGGGGAATTTAAACAGCAGGATGAAAAGACTCTTATGCGGTGGGCAGCAGGAATCCTTGGAAAAAATGGCCGCAGGATCACCCAGAGAGATGTGGAGCTTTTGCTGACCATGACGGGAACAGATATGGGAAATATAAGGATGGAGCTGGAAAAGCTGATCTCCTATACAGTTGGAAGAGATGTTGTGACTGCTGCAGATATCCGGGCTGTCTGTACTACACAGACAACCAATAAGATCTTTGATATGGTGCGTGCGGTGACGGAGAAGAATCAGAAGCGGGCCCTGGATCTGTACTATGACCTTCTGACTCTTCGGGAACCGCCAATGAGGATATTGTTTCTTCTGGCGAAACAGTTTCGCCAGATCTGCCTGACTAAGAAAATGTCGCAGGAAGGTCTTTCTCAGACTGAGATCGCTTCCAAACTGGGAGTACCCTCTTTTGTTGTGCGGAATCTGGCGTCCTGTGCCAGATCCTACACTGTGGAAGAGCTGGAGAATGCCGTGCGGGATTTTGTGGATGCGGAAGAGGCGGTAAAGACAGGTACACTTGGAGATGTGCTCAGCGTGGAGCTTCTGATCGTGAAGTACAGCTCGGCGAGAGCAGTGAGAGCCTGAGTTTTACGGAGCCGGGTTCTGCCACAGGGTCGCTCCGTTGTCCTTGAGCCATTTTTCGCAGGCTTTATACTCCGGCATCACAGATGCCACCACTGCATAAAAGGCAGGGGAATGATTCATTTCTTTTCTGTGGGAAAGTTCGTGCACCACAACATAATCCAGGATTTTTTCCGGGGCGAAGATCAGCCGCCAGTTGAAGTTCAGGTTTCCTTCGCTGGTGCAGCTTCCCCAGCGGGTTTTTTGTTCCCGGATCGTGATACGGCCGTAGGTTACGCCCATTTTTCTGGCGTAGGCTGCGGTTTTTCTTTTGAATATTTTTCTGGCGGATTCCATATAATAACTGCGGCGGAATTCCGAAAGAGGCGGATTTTCAGCCGGGGACTGTGCCGGCTCAGTGGCAGCGTGTGAGAGATGCTCCAGGATCCAGCTTTCTTTCTGTGAGAGAAAACGATGGATGGTGGAATCTGGCATTGTGTGTGGAGCGCGGACAGTCACCTGACCGGAAACGCTGACCTGGATCGCCAGGGTTTTCCGGCTGCTGCGGATAATGCGGTAGGGAAAGGGATGAGATATCATAAAAAACTCCTTTTGGTCAATGCAGAAATCTATATACAAAAAAGACAGTCGCTGACGGTTCGACTGTCTTTCCTTTTACTTATAAGCTTATAACTAAAATATTCCGTGGTCTATTACGCAATGCTGTTGACAGCTTTGGAAAGACGGGAAATTTTTCTGGCGCAGTTATTTTTGTGATAAACGCCCTTGGATGTAGCTTTGCTGATTGTGGAGATTGCGTCCTTAAGAGCAACCTCTGCAGCTGCCTTATCCTTATTTTCAACTGCTGTCTCAACTTTCTTGATGGAAGTCTTAACTGCAGAACGGATTGCTTTGTTTCTTGCAGCCTTAGTGCTGTTAACTAAGATTCTCTTCTTTGCGGATTTAATGTTAGCCAATTCGTACACCTCCGATTCCTTAAAAATATAATATTAAATTACATTCACAGGAACAGACACGGGCGCTCCTATGAAACATGCTTATATATATTATTATACGTGCACAGGAATGTCAAGATGTTTTTCGCAAAAATTCAAAAAAAATATGCGAAAAATACCAGATGCTGTGTGTAAAAGCGGAAATGATACATATTTATGGGAAAAAGGGAAATAATAAAAGGGAAAACACTGGAAAAGCTGCAGGCAGCAGCGAAAATATCTTTTTGATTTTACAGAAAAAGAGGATGAGAGTATGGCTGGAAGGAGCAGAATCAGAACAGACCTGGCGCTGGAAGCAACGGAACGCTTTCGGGAGGAAAATGTAGAAGTACATGGAGTAGAGATCAGGGAAAAATACGATGAGGAAAAGGAGGTGCGTACTACAGTTGTAAGGATCACAACGGAAAACGGAGCCAGGACCATGGGAAAACCACAGGGAACCTATATTACCATTGAGGCACCGGATCTTTCCGTTCCGGATGAGGATTATCACAGGGAGATTTCTGAAGAAGTGGCACATCATTTAAGGGAACTGATCGATCTTGGACGTCAGTTGTCAATTCTGGTGGTAGGGCTTGGAAATCAGGAGATTACTGCGGATTCCCTTGGTCCTCGTACAGTTTCCAATCTTCACATGACAAGGCATGTGATTCGGGAATATGGGCTGAAGAGCAATGGACATATGAAAATGCACCAGATCAGCGGGATCGTTCCGGGTGTGATGGCACAGACCGGAATGGAAACCCTGGAAATTGTTCGGGGTGTTGTTTCTGAGACAAAGCCGGATTTGGTGATCGCCGTAGATGCGCTGGCGGCCAGAAGTACGACAAGACTTAACCGGACGATCCAGATCACGGATACCGGGATCAGTCCGGGCTCCGGCGTGGGGAATCACAGGGAAGGCCTGAATGAAGAAAATCTTTCGGTCCGTGTGATCGGAATCGGTGTTCCGACTGTGGTGGATGCGGCTACTATTGTCCATGATTCCATGGCGGAGCTTCTGGAGGCGCTGGAGGAAGATGAGCAGAAGGAGTTTCTGGAAGAAATGATCTCGCCGAAGCTTTACACCATGTTTGTAACACCAAAGGATGTGGATGAAACGGTACGGTATTTAAGCTTTACCATTTCCGAGGGACTGAATCTGGCTTTTTCCGATAGTCTAATCGAAGAGGACAGGTCATAAAATACCATAAGAGGTGATCGTGGGTGACGAATATCCAGAGGGCTTTCTGCGTGGTTTTGAGCCTGATCTTCCTGTGTGTGGTGGCTGTCCTTCCGGGAGATTTTTTCAGGCATGGTGAGATCTACAGACAGCTGCCGCTGTATTGCTTTCTGGAAAAGAAAGCTCTGCAGAAGGAAAATGGCAGAGACAGGGAAACAGAGATGCTTTTGCAGGAAAAAAACGCAGAGCATCTGGGTAAAGAAGTGGAAGCAGAGAACCGAAAAGAGCAGGAGACGCTGCTGATGGCCGAGGCGGAAGAGGTGGAGAAGAAAGAAGAGCTTCAGAAGAAAGAAGAGCTTCAGAAGAAAGAAGAGCTTCAAAAGAAAAAAGAAATTCAAAAGAAAGAAGCGGAAGAGGCAGAAATGGCAGGGAAAAAATCCTCTGCCGGCAAAAAAAATGAACAGGAGACTGTTAAGGGAAATACAGAACAGGAAGTTGCAGAGCCAGAAATTACAGAGCCGGGAGGTTCAGAACAGGAAGCTACGGAGCCGGGGGACACAGAACCGGAGCCTTCAGCGTCAGAGGAGAACCGATCCGGTGAAAATACCGCGAAGGAACAGGAGACAGTGGCACTGCCACATCCGCAGATTGATTTGTCTCAGGCGAAACTGGCAGATTTTGACTATGTGATGAATCAGTTTTTTATATTGGATTCCAATACGGAGACGAATGCACAGCAGATCAGTGCGCCCCGTTTTCTGAAGGAGGATCTGTCCGTTAAAAAGGATTCATCGGTACCCCAGATCCTGATCTATCATACCCATTCCCAGGAGGCTTTTGCAGATTCAAGAGAAGGACAGACTGAGGACACCATCGTAGGAGTGGGAGATCATCTTACTGAACTTCTGGAAAAAACATACGGGTACCAGGTCATTCATATAACAGATCCCTTTGATATGATGGGAGGAACACTGGACAGGAGCAAGGCTTATGATTATGCCAGAGCCTCCATAGAAAAAGTGCTGGAAGAAAACCCCACCATTGAAGTTGTGATCGACCTTCACAGAGATGGTGTGCCGGATGACCGGCATCTGGTAACTCAGGTGAATGGAAAACCTACTGCTCAGCTGCTTTTTTATAATGGATTAAGCTATACAGTTAGTCAGGGGGCAGTGAGTTATCTGCCCAATCCTTACATAGAAGAGAATCTGGCATTTTCCTTTCAGCTGGAATATCAGGCGGCACAGTATTACCCCGATCTTTACCGGGGAATCTATCTGGCAGGTCTTCGCTATAATCTGCATCTTAAGCCACGTGCGCTGCTTCTGGAGGCCGGAGCGCAGACAAATACCGTGGAGGAAGTCAGAAATGCCATGGAACCTTTTGCAGATATCTTAAACAGAGTTCTGAAAGGCAGTGACAAAGAAGACTGAAATATGGTATGATAAAGAGCAGTATGGAAAAATATGCGTTCTGAACGCTTTATACGAGAGAAATTTAAGGAGGACTTCCTGAATGATAGACCAGAGTAAAATTCGGAATTTTTGTATCATTGCACATATTGACCATGGCAAGTCAACACTTGCGGACCGTATCATCGAGATGACGGGACTTCTTACCGAAAGGGAAATGCAGGCCCAGGTTCTGGATAACATGGACCTTGAGAGAGAACGAGGGATCACCATCAAATCCCAGGCGGTTCGTATTGTATACAAAGCCAAGGACGGAAATGAGTATATTTTTAACCTGATCGATACCCCGGGACATGTAGACTTTAACTATGAGGTTTCACGAAGCCTTGCTGCCTGTGACGGAGCGATCCTTGTTGTGGATGCAGCACAGGGAATCGAAGCTCAGACACTTGCCAATGTATATATGGCACTGGACCATGATCTGGATGTGGTTCCGGTGATCAACAAGATCGACCTTCCAAGTGCGGATCCGGAGCGTGTTATCAATGAGATCGAGGATGTGATCGGAATTGAGGCGCAGGATGCACCGCAGATCTCCGCAAAAACAGGACTGAATGTAGACCAGGTCCTGGAGCAGATCGTCAATAAGGTCCCGGCGCCGTCGGGGGATGTGGATGCACCGCTGAAGGCTCTGATCTTTGACTCTGTTTATGACCCTTATAAGGGCGTTATCGTATTTTGCAGAGTGAAGGACGGACGTGTGAAAAAGGGCACGAGGATCCATATGATGGCGACCGGATTCACCACGGAGGTTGTGGAGGTTGGATATTTTGGAGCGGGTCAGTTTATTCCATGTGACGAGCTGACAGCAGGCATGGTCGGATATATCACAGCCAGCATCAAGAATGTCCGTGATACCCGCGTGGGTGATACGGTAACGGATGCGGACAACCCCTGTGCAGAGGCGCTTCCGGGATATAAGAAGGTAAACCCTATGGTTTATTGTGGCCTTTATCCGGCAGATGGTGCCAAGTACGGCGATCTCCGTGACGCACTGGAGAAGCTTCAGCTCAACGATGCTTCCCTTTATTATGAACCGGAGACATCGGTCGCTCTTGGATTTGGTTTCCGCTGCGGCTTCCTGGGACTTCTTCATCTTGAGATCATTCAGGAGCGTCTGGAGAGAGAGTATAACCTGGATCTTGTAACTACAGCACCGAGTGTTATCTATAAGGTCTATAAAACCAATGGTGAGATCATCGAGCTGACCAATCCCACCAACCTTCCGGATCCTTCAGAGATCGAATACATGGAAGAGCCCATGGTGAAGGCAGAGATCATGGTAACCACAGAGTTCATTGGTGCGATCATGGATCTCTGCCAGGAGAGACGCGGCCAGTATGAAGGCATGGAATATATGGAAGAAACCCGTGCACTCCTGAAATACAGACTGCCGCTGAACGAGATCATCTATGATTTCTTTGATGCACTGAAATCACGTTCCAGAGGTTATGCATCCCTGGATTACGAACTGGACGGATATGAGAGAAGTGAGCTTGTGAAGCTGGATATCCTTGTGAATAAAGAAGAAGTGGATGCTCTTTCCTTTATCGTGCATGCAGATACTGCTTACGAGCGCGGAAGAAAGATGTGTGAGAAGCTGAAAGACGAGATCCCGAGACAGCTCTTTGAGATTCCGATCCAGGCAGCTATTGGAAGCAAGGTCATTGCCAGAGAGACGGTAAGAGCCATGCGTAAAGACGTACTTGCCAAGTGTTACGGTGGAGATATCTCCCGTAAGAAGAAGCTTCTGGAGAAACAGAAGGAAGGTAAGAAACGTATGCGTCAGGTAGGTAACGTGGAGATCCCGCAGAAGGCATTTATGAGTGTCCTGAAGCTGGATGATAAATAGGAGATGACTTTTTGAAAAAAAATATAAAAAAACTGTTTCTGGCAGCAGGACTTCTGGCTATGACAGGAGCTCTGCTTACCGGATGTGGTTCAAAGAAGAAAAATGCAGAAGAGGAAAGTGTGATCAAAATCAGCACAGCGCCGGAACCGACTGCCACTCCTGATCCGAAAACCGTAGATCCGGATGCAGTGACGAGCAATGGAAATCTGACAATGGTCAATGAGTACCTGGCAGAAAACGGCAGCGAGGCCCTGGGGATAGATGGCGTGACACCGACACCGGCTGCTTCGGACGGAAGCACGGATACTGCCGGTGAAGCTGCAGCCTCCGGTGAAGATACTGATACAACAGATGCCGGTGGAGAGGAAGGAGCCATGGATGGAGAATGAGGCGAAAAAACCGCTGGAGCTCTATATCCATATTCCGTTTTGTGTAAAAAAATGCGATTACTGTGATTTCCTTTCCGGACCTGCAGGAAAAGAGAGGCAGCGTGAATATTTCCAGGCTCTGGAAAGGGAGATCGCTGCTGTTCCGGATTTTTCGGACAGGGAGATCACCACAGTTTTTATCGGCGGAGGAACACCTTCCGTGCCGGATCCGTCTCTTGTGGGAGAGATACTGGATCAGATCAGAAATAAGTTTTTTATGGCCCCGGATGCTGAGATCACTATCGAAGCAAATCCGGGGACTTTATATAAAGAAAAACTTCAGATATATCTGGAACACGGGATCAACCGGCTGAGTCTGGGGCTTCAGTCCCCGCAGAACCGGGAATTAAAGATTCTTGGAAGGATCCATACGTGGGAAGAGTTTCAGGAGAGCTTTTTTATGGCAAGGGATGCAGGCTTTTCCAATATCAATATCGATCTGATGAGTGCCATTCCGGAACAGACCTATGCAGACTGGGAAAAAAATCTCCGCACGGTGGCAGGGATTTCACCGGAACATATTTCCGCCTACAGTCTGATCATTGAGGAAGGCACTCCTTTCGGAGAGAGAAAGCTGAAATTACCGGATGAGGATACGGAGTATCGTATGTATGAGGATACGGCAGGGATCCTGGAGGAATATGGGTTTCATCAGTACGAGATCTCCAATTATGCAAAAGGCGGACGGGAATGCCGCCATAATAAGGGATACTGGCAGAGAATCGATTATCTGGGGCTGGGACTTGGGGCGTCTTCATTTCTGGATCATATGCGTTTTTCCAATACTGCGGATATGAAGGAATATATTGGAAACAGTGCGTTTCCGGATAAGATCCGTCAGAATATGGAGAGCCTTACGGAGGCAGATGAGATGGCTGAGTTTATGTTTCTGGGGCTTCGGATGACAGAGGGCGTTTCAATGAAAGCGTTTGCGGAATATTTCGGAAAAAATATGGAAAACGTTTACGGAGAGGTCCTGAAAAAGCATCTGGAGATCGGAATGCTGGAACAAAAAGGAGACAGGATATATCTTTCGAGAAAGGGAATCCATGTGAGCAATGGAGTGATGGCGGATTTTCTGCTGTAGAAAAATTTGTCGATTTTTTCACCTTGACGAACGGATGTTCTGGCAGTATACTGATAAAAAATCAGAAGTTTTACAGCGGAATAAGAGAGGTAATTCTGCTGTTGAGAAAAATACCGGAGTATTTTTGTATGACCGGACAGAGTAGGAGGTTTCATGTCAGCAGAAGCAAACGATAAGAAGCGTTTTATCAGGATACGCGGAGCCAACGAGAATAATCTTAAGAATCTCAGCGTCGATATTCCCAGAGACCAGTTTGTGGTACTTACCGGACTCAGCGGCTCCGGTAAGTCATCTCTTGCATTTGATACCATTTATGCAGAGGGACAGAGACGTTATATGGAGTCACTTTCTTCCTATGCGAGGCAATTCCTGGGACAGATGGAGAAACCGGATGTGGAGAGTATCGAGGGCCTTCCGCCGGCAATCTCCATTGATCAGAAGTCAACGAACCGGAATCCCCGTTCTACAGTGGGTACGGTAACAGAGATCTACGATTATTTCCGACTTCTGTATGCCCGTGTGGGAATCCCGCACTGTCCCAAATGTGGAAGGGAAATCCGCAAACAGACGGTAGATCAGATGGTGGATCAGATCATGACACTTCCGGAACGCCAGAAGATCCAGCTTCTTGCACCGGTAGTACGGGGCCGCAAGGGAACCCATGTCAAACTTCTGGATCAGGCCAGAAGAAGCGGATATGTGAGAGTGCAGATCGACGGAAATCTCTATGAGCTTTCCGAGGAGATCAAGCTGGATAAGAATATCAAACATAACATTGAGATCGTTGTGGATCGACTTATTGTAAAACCGGGAATAGAGAAGCGTCTTTCCGATTCCATTGAAACCGTACTGGATCTGGCGGATGGTCTGCTGGTAGTAGACACTATGGACGGGAAGCTTCTGAATTTCAGCCAGAGTTTTTCCTGCCCGGATTGTGGCATCAGCATTGATGAGATCGAACCCAGGAGTTTTTCCTTTAATAATCCATTTGGTGCCTGCCCGCAGTGTCTGGGTCTTGGATATAAGATGGAATTTGATATCGATCTGATGATCCCGGATAAGAAACTGAGTATCAATGAAGGGGCTATCGCTGTTCTCGGGTGGCAGTCCTGTACCACGCAGGGAAGCTTTTCCAGAGCGATCCTGGATGCCCTGGCAAGGGAATATGAATTTTCTCTGGATACGCCTTTCTGCGAGTATCCGAAAAAGGTTCAGGATATCCTCATCCATGGTACCGGCGGTCATTCTGTGAAGGTTTATTATAAAGGACAGCGGGGAGAAGGTGTTTACGATGTGGCGTTCCCGGGACTGATCCGCAATGTGGAGCAGAGATACCGTGAAACCGGTTCTGAGGCCATGAAGCAGGAATACGAGAGCTTTATGCAGATTACTCCGTGCACCACATGTAAGGGACAGAGGCTGAAGAAAGAGTCACTGGCAGTGACTGTGGCGGATAAGAATATTTATGAAGTGACCAATATGCCGGTACAGAAGCTGCAGGGTTTTCTCTGCAATCTGAAGCTTTCAAAGCAGCAGGAGCTTATTGGAAGGCAGATCCTGAAGGAAATCCGTGCCAGAGTTGGATTTCTGGCAGAGGTTGGTCTGGAGTATCTTTCACTTGGAAGAGCTACCGGAACCCTTTCCGGCGGAGAGGCTCAGAGAATCCGTCTTGCCACACAGATCGGATCCGGGCTTGTGGGGGTTGCATATATCCTGGATGAGCCGAGTATCGGGCTTCACCAGAGAGATAATGACAAGCTTCTGGGGGCACTGATGCGTCTCCGTGATCTTGGAAACAGTCTGATCGTGGTGGAGCACGATGAAGATACCATGCGTGCGGCAGACTGTGTCATCGATATCGGCCCCGGAGCCGGAGAACATGGTGGACAACTGGTCGCAATGGGGACAGCTGAGGATCTGATGAAAAATGAGGAGTCTGTGACAGGAGCTTATTTAAGCGGAAGGCTGAAGATCCCGGTACCGGAAGTGAGGAAGGAACCAATCGGATTTCTTCATATAAAGGGTGCGGCAGAGAACAACCTGAAGCATATCGACGTAGATATTCCTTTGGGAGTGATGACCTGTATCACAGGTGTTTCCGGCTCCGGTAAGAGCTCTCTGATCAATGAGATCTTGTACAAGAGACTTGCCAGAGACCTGAACCGTGCCAGAGTGATCCCCGGGAAACATGATGACATCCTGGGTATCGATCAGCTGGATAAGGTGATCAATATCGACCAGTCCCCGATTGGAAGAACTCCCCGTTCCAATCCTGCCACATATACCGGGGTTTTTGACCAGATTCGTGATCTTTTTGCAGCCACCGCAGATGCCAAGGCAAAGGGCTACAAGAAGGGCCGTTTCAGTTTTAATGTCAAGGGCGGACGGTGCGAGGCCTGCAGCGGTGACGGAATCATCAAGATCGAGATGCATTTTCTTCCGGATGTATATGTGCCCTGCGAAGTCTGCAAGGGCAAACGCTACAATCGTGAGACTCTGGAAGTGAAGTATAAGGGCAAGAGCATTTATGATGTATTGAATATGACTGTGGAAGAAGCACTGACATTTTTTGAAAATGTACCGTCGATCCGGAGAAAGATCGAGACTCTGTATGATGTAGGGCTTTCCTATATCCGTCTGGGGCAGCCCTCCACTACTCTTTCCGGAGGAGAAGCACAGCGGATCAAGCTTGCTACAGAACTCAGCAAGCGCAGTACCGGAAAGACGATCTATATCCTGGATGAGCCTACCACAGGACTGCACTTTGCGGATGTTCACAAGCTGATCGAGATCCTGCGCCGTCTGTCTGAAGGAGGAAACACCGTTGTGGTCATTGAGCACAATCTGGATGTGATCAAGACGGCAGATCATATTATTGATATCGGACCGGAAGGCGGTGACAGAGGCGGAACGGTAATTGCCAGAGGAACTCCGGAGGAAGTAGCAGAGAATCCGGTTTCCTACACCGGTAAATATGTGAAAAAATATCTGGAACAGAAATAACCGGTAAAAGTTCTTTTCAATTTCTGTGGTTTTGTATATAATGAAGTGCGGGAACGTTTCGGCACAGACCGGAACAGAATAAGTCAGAAATGCGTCAGCATACGAATGAGTATGACGCAGGCGGGAGGATTTATGCCGGCAAAGGATATTGGAATCGATCTGGGAACCAGAAACAGTCTGGTGTTTTCCACAGGCAAGGGGATCGTTTTAAGAGAGCCCTCTGTGGTTGTTTATGATAAAGATACAGAGAAGATCAGAGCAATCGGTGAGGAAGCCAGACAGATGGCAAGCCATCTGACTTCCAATATGGAAGTGATCTGGCCGATCCGAAGAGGTGTGATCGTAGATTATAATGTAATGGAAAAGATGCTGAAATATTTTATTTCACAGGCTATGGGACGAAGAGCGTTCCGGAAACCGAGAGTCAGCATCAGTGTTCCGAGTGGGATCACGGAGATTGAGCGTAAAGCAATTGAGGAAGCTGCCTATCAGTCAGGAGCCAGGGAAGTTTTTCTTGTGGACGAGCCTATCGCTGCTGCTATCGGTGCAGGTGTAGATATCACCAAGCCATTTGGTAATCTGATCGTGGATATCGGTGCAGGGACTACGGATGTTGCGGTCATATCGGTAGGGGGAGTGGTTGTTTCCGCTTCTGTGAAGGTTGCAGGAGATAATTTTGATCATGCGATCATGAATTATGTACGTGAGAAGCATAGTCTCTTTATCGGAGAGGATGCAGCGGAGAATATCAAGATCAAGATCGGAACAGCCAGTGAAGAAGCGGATCTTCGAACGATGGAGGTCAAGGGCAGAAATATCATCACAGGACTTCCGAAGGTGGCAACACTGACTTCTGAGGAGATCCGGACCGCTTTAAGGGAAACGACCGGGCAGATCGTGGAAACTGTACATGGTGTTCTTGAAAAAACACCACCAGAGCTGGCGGCAGATATCATGGACAGAGGAATCGTTCTTACAGGTGGAGGTGCCATGCTGCATGGAATGGATACATTGATCGAGCAGAAAACAGGAGTCAGCACACTGACTGTACAGGATGCAATGCTTGTAGTGGCTGCAGGAACAGGAAAATATGCGGAAATCATGTCAAGGATGTAAACCGTTATGGGTCGTCTGGACGGCACAGGAGCAGAGAAGAGATTGCCGCAGGAAACTCATACAGATAAGGCGCTGCAGCTGCAGTGCCTTTTGCTGTTATCAGAGGTTTACAGATGGAGAAGAAAATGAGTGAGACAGTTACAGGATATATAGATCATGTGATCTTCCGGAATGAAGATAATGGATATACGGTCATGGTACTGAAAGGGATGGAAGAGGAACAGGAACTGACCTGTGTGGGAACATTTCCTGCGATCACCCAGGGGGCTGCCATTGAAGCTTCCGGAAATTATACAACACATCCGGTGTATGGTAAACAGTTTCAGATATCCTCCTACGTAGAAAAAATGCCGGAGGATGCACTGGCCATGGAACGTTATCTGGGTTCCGGCGCGATCAAAGGGATCGGTGCGGCACTGGCAGCCAGGATCGTACGTCGTTTCGGCGATGATACCATGCGTATTGTGGAGGAAGAACCGGAGCGGTTGGCTGAGATCAAGGGAATCAGCGAAAAAAAGGCCATGGAGATCGCAGAACAGATGACGGAGAAAGCAGATATGCGTCGCGCTATGATCTTTCTCCAGAAATACGGGATATCGCTGAATCTCGGCGCAAAGATCTATCAGAAATACGGACAGACTGTATATGGAGTCCTGCAGGAGAATCCGTATCGCCTTGCAGAGGATATCAGTGGTGTGGGATTCCGTATCGCAGATGAGATCGCTTCCCGGATCGGGATCCATACAGATTCAGATTACAGGATAAGAAGCGGAATGCTGTATACTCTCCTACAGGCTTCAGGAGAAGGCCATATCTATCTTCCGAAGGAGGAACTTTTTTCCAGGGCATCCGGACTTTTGGGAGTAGATTCCTCCTACATGGAAAAACATCTCATGGACATGATAGTAGACCGGAAACTGATCCTGAAAGAAACAGAAGAAGGTGCAGTTGTCTATCCCACACGATATTATTATCTTGAGCTGAATTCAGCCAGAATGCTCTGTGAGCTGAACATTCTCTGCCCGGAAGATGAGGAGATGGTGGAGAAACGGATCAACAGGATCGAAAAGGAGACAGGAACCCGGTTAGATGAAATGCAGAAACAGGCAGTGGCGGCAGCTGCCAGTCATGGTCTGTTCATTCTGACTGGAGGGCCGGGAACCGGAAAGACTACAACGATCAATGCTATTATCCGTTATTTTGAAGAGGAAGGCGCTGAGCTGCGGCTTGCAGCCCCTACCGGCCGTGCAGCCAAGCGAATGACAGAGGCTACCGGATACGAGGCTCAGACGATCCACAGACTTCTGGAACTGAACGGGATGCCGGAGGAAGAGCAGGAAGGCCGTGCAGTTCATTTTGACAGGAATTCGGAGAATCCGCTGGAAGCGGATGTGATCATCATTGATGAGATGTCCATGGTAGATATCGCACTGATGCATTCATTGCTTCTTGCAGTGACAGCAGGGACCAGGCTGATCCTGGTAGGTGATGAAAATCAGCTTCCCAGTGTAGGCCCGGGAAATGTTCTGAGGGATATTATCCGCAGCGGCTGTTTTTCGGTAGTAGAGTTGAAAAAGATTTTCCGCCAGGCATCTGAAAGTGATATTGTGGTGAATGCCCATAAGATCAACCGGGGCGAGCAGGTGACCATCAATAACAAGAGCCGGGATTTCTTTTTTCTGAAAAGATATGACGCGGACATCATTATCCGCGTGGTGATCGCACTGATCCAGGAGAAGCTTCCGCGTTATGTAGATGCAAAGCCTTATGAGATTCAGGTGCTCACTCCTATGCGTAAGGGACTTTTAGGTGTGGAGCGGCTGAACCAGATCCTTCAGAGATATTTGAACCCGCCGGATGAAAAGAAAAAGGAGAAAGAGATCGGACAGCGTCTTTTCCGTGAAGGGGATAAGGTGATGCAGGTGAAGAACAATTACCAGCTGGAGTGGGAAATCCTTGGACGATACAAGATTCCTGTGGATAAAGGCGTGGGCGTGTTTAACGGAGATACCGGTATTATGACGGAGATCAATGAATTTGCGGAAACGGCCACCGTGGAATTTGAGGATGGCAGACAGGCAGAATATTCATTCAAACAGCTTGAGGAACTGGAACTTGCCTATGCAGTGACCATACATAAGTCCCAGGGCTCAGAATATCCGGCAGTGATCCTTCCGATCCTTTCCGGACCAAGGATGCTGATGAATCGGAATCTTCTGTATACAGCAGTGACCAGAGCCAGAAAATGTGTTACCGTAGTAGGTAGCGAGACCACTTTTGCGGAGATGATCCGCAATGAAAAGCAGCAGCAGAGATACAGCTCTCTGGACAGACGGATCCGGGAGCTGGATGAATCTGAACAGAAAGAGAGTGCCATCGGGGAGAAAGGACTTTCTTGAAAAAAACAGCAGATTTTTTACTGGACATGATTTACCCGAAAAAATGCCCGCTGTGTCATCAGATACTGAAAGAAAAAGATCGGCTGATCTGTCCGGAGTGTTCCGAAAAGGTCAGACCTATATCCGGTCCCCGGTGTATGAAATGCGGAAGACCAGTAAAAATGGAAGAAGAATACTGTGAAGACTGCCGCAAGGGTGCTCATCATTTTACGGAGGGCAGAAGTATTTTCTGGTACGGAGAGGTCTGGAGACAGTCTCTGGTACGATTTAAGTATTACGGATGTCGGGAATATGGGGATTTTTATGCAAAGGCAATGAGCGTCTTCGGAAAAAAATATCTGGAACGGTGGAAGCCTGATCTGATCGTTCCCGTTCCTCTGCATCCCAGAAAAAAAAGGATGAGAGGCTTTAACCAGGCAGCGTATCTGGCAGAAAGGCTCAGTGATCTTACAGGGATCCCATGGAATGAGCATCTGGTAAAGAAGATACGAAGCACAAGATCTCAGAAAAAACTCAATGCCATACAGAGGCGTCAGAACCTGAAAAATGCATATCGGGTAACCGAAAAGATCACGGGTTTTTCTGTACTTGTGGTGGATGATGTATACACAACAGGAAGTACAGCAGATGCCATGGCAATGTGTCTTCTTGAGGCCGGCGCAGAGAAAGTTTATTTTCTGACAATATGCGCAGGAAGGGCATGAAACAGCCGAAAAAACACTTTTCATAGGTATGGAACTATGCTACAATAAATTTGATTGCAGTTAAACAGTATAACTGTATGGAAAGCGTAATGCGGATCATATATCGGGGATTTTCCTGATAAAGAAAGCTTATGAGGAGTTATTTTTATGGTAAATGAAGAAAAAGTGAAGATCATGAACCGTCTGGCTATGTATGAACATGGCGAAGGCAGGAAGTATCTTCCGGTGAGCAGATATTATCGAAGTGATTATATTGGACTTGCACTGATCAGAAACTTTTTTCTGGTAACGATCGGGTATGTATTGGGACTTGCAGGTGTTGCTGCATATTTCAGCGAATATCTTATGGATAATGTGAATAAGATTAATCTGGTCGAGGTTGGGATCTATATCGTCGTCGGCTATCTGATCGTACTTGTCATGTATTCGATACTGACCTACATCCAGTATTCTGTGAAATATTTCCGGGCAAAAAAAAGTGTCAGGGAATATTATCAGGATCTTACAAGACTGGAAAAAATCTACGGGCGGGAGGAAAAAAGAAATCCGGTCCGGAGAAATGCAGGAGGACATAGAAAATGACAGCTTTACTTGAGATCAAACAGAATATCAAAAGATTTTACGGACAATATGAAGTATATATACTGCCGGTCCTGAAGTTTGTTCTGGCATTTGCCTATTTTCTCTGGATCAACAGCAATATGGGCTACATGAAACAGCTGGATAATATTTTTATTGTCCTGATCCTGGCGCTTGTATGTTCGATCCTTCCGGTTTCCGTGATGATGTTTATGGGATTTGCGTTGATGATCGGTCACTGTTATGCAGTCGGGATCGAAACGGCAGGATTTATGCTGCTTCTTATTCTGTTGATGATGATTCTGTTCCTCAGATTCAGCAGGTCACAGAATCTTGCAATGATCCTTACACCACTTTCCTTTGGATTTGGTGTTCCTGCACTTATGCCGATCGGAGCAGGCCTGCTGGGCAGCGCATTGTCAGCGCTTCCGGCCGGATGCGGTGTTGTGATCTATTATTTTATACGGTTTGTACATGCGCAGTCGGCGGCACTCAGTGATCCTGCCGCAGAGATCACAGAAAAACTGAAGCTGATCTCTGACGGACTTGTCCACAACTGGGCAATGTGGATCACGGTGATTGCGTTTGTGGCAGTGGTCCTGTTTGTGAACCTTCTGAGAACACGGGCGTTTGATTATGCATGGAGGATCGCTGTCATTGCCGGCGGCGTGATCTATATCCTGATTATCCTTGCCGGAGATTTCTGCCTTAGTATTACGGTAGCCATGGTGCCGATGATCCTGTCCACAGTGGTTTCCGTACTGGCAGGATTTGTTCTGGAGTTCTTTGTTTTTGGCGGAGATTACAGCAGAACAGAACGTCTGGAATATGAGGATGATGAGTACTATTACTACGTAAAAGCCGTTCCGAAGGCATCGGTCGCCACTTCTGAGAGAAGTATCAAAAAGATCAATGCGGAGCCGGTAAAGGAAGAAAAAAAAGAAGACAGTGTTGTGTCTTTCAGTGATGATGTATTTCATGAGAAGAAAGAAATGCATACAGTAAAGATGCCGGATATGGTTTCCGAAAATACAGTAAGTGAGAAACCGCAGGGATTGGACAAGATCGATTTCGAAAAACAGCTGGAGGAATCACTGAAGGATCTTTAAACAGGAACGATTGGAATAGCTCAGGAAGAAAGGAGGAGACTTATGCAGAATGTGCTGACAGTTGTGGTCGGATATCTGGGAAAAATTTCCCTTCCGGGATTTGGCGTGATAGATATCATTGAGATCGGACTGATTTCCTTTTTTGTATATCAGTTTATGGCATGGATCAAATTCACACGTGCATATACCCTTCTGAAGGGCATTTTGATCGTCCTTGGATTTATCCTGGTCGCATATATCTTCAAAATGAATACGATCCTCTGGATCTTCCGGAATCTGGCTAATGTGCTGGTGATCGGTGTGATCGTAATCTTTCAGCCGGAGCTGAGGAAGGCCCTGGAGCAGCTGGGACAGAAGAAGTTTGTTTCTAACATTATTCCCTTTGATTCCGGCAGGGAAGTACAGGAGCGTTTTAATGACAAGACTATCAATGAACTGGTAAAGGCCTGTTTTGATATGGGTGAAGTTAAGACCGGAGCACTGATCGTGATCGAGGAAGAGATCCGGCTTGATGAATATGTGAGAACCGGTATCAATATTGACGGTATCCTTACCAGTCAGCTTCTGATCAATATTTTTGAGCATAATACACCTCTTCATGACGGAGCGGTGATCGTGCGAGGTAACCGCGTGGTAGCAGCAACCTGCTATCTACCTCTTTCAGATAATATGGAACTGAGCAAACAGCTGGGAACAAGACACAGAGCAGGTGTGGGTATCAGTGAAGCTACGGATTCTCTTACGATCATTGTTTCGGAAGAAACGGGACAGGTTTCTGTGGCCAGAGGCGGTGAGTTATCCAGAGGGCTTAACAGCAAACAGCTTCGAGAAATACTTGTTTCTGCTCAGAATAAAAAGGTTGTTGACAACGGTAAGCTGAGAAATCTGCTGAAAGGGAGAGTGAAACATGAAGAAAAATCTGACTAAGAACATCCCTTTGAAAATCATGTCGATTATTGTGGGAATCCTGGTGTGGCTGATCGTAGTAAATGTTGATGACCCTATCATTACGAAAGGCTTTGTGATCTCAGATGTACAGATCATCAACGAAGCTTATGTGGATCAGCTGGGCGAGATGGTCATGCAGGATGATCGTGAAAATTCAGTACGTGTTTATATTACAGGTGAGCGGAAGATAGTCAACCGTCTCACCTCAAGTGATATTAAGGCAGTTGCAGACCTGCAGCAGGCCCAGTCTACCGATACAGATCCTGTAATGATCCCCATTACAGCAACCTGTTCCGGGATACTTCCGGAGAATGTCAGGGTGTCACCGCAGAATCTAAGTGTCCATCTGGAAAAAAAGGTAACCAAGGAATTTGCGATCAATGTTACCAGTGATGACAGCAAGCCTGCACAGGGGCTGGAGGTTGCTTCTCTTACTGCAAATCCGGAAAAAGTCCGTATTACAGGACCGGAATCCCTGGTTGGTAAAATAGATAGTGTGAGTGTGGATGTAAGTTCAAAGCTTGAGGGAATCGACCAGGATACGACGATCACAGGCGCAGAACTGACCATTACAGATAAGAATCAGGATACACTTTCATCAAATTCCATGAGCTATCTGAAATTTGACAACAACGGAAAGGTCAATGTCACGGCAAAGCTCTGGAAGGTGCGTTCTGATATACGGATCAGTGCGGGATATACGGGAGAACCGGCAGAAGGTTATGTTGTGGACAGTGTCACGACAGTACCGGAGACTTTCAGCGTAGCCGGAAGTGAAGAAGCACTGGATAATCTGAAACTTCAGGGAAATACTATTTATCTTGATAATGAGAATGTGGATATTTCAGGAAAGAGCAATGACGTGGAAAAGAAAGTAAACCTGTCAGAGCTTCTTCCGGATGGCCTTAAGCTGACATCTGGATCCAGCACGGACCTCTGGATCACAGTCAATATCCTGCCGGAGGGCAGTAAGATATACAGCTTCCCGACAGAGGATATCAAAGTAAAAGGTCTGCCTGATGATCTGCAGCTGGCATTTGAAGTTGCAGATATTGAGCTAAAGGTGCAGGCGGAAGACGAAGATCTTTCCAAATTCGATCTGAAGTCGGTAGGAGCAGTACTTTCCATGGATGACTGGGAGGAGGGCAGCTACGAAGTACCGATCAAAATCAGTCTTCCGGAAGGCTACAAACTGCTGGAGGATGTAACTGCGGAGATCAAAATCTCTAAGGTTTCCAATGTAGACAGCAGCAATCAGTAAAAGACCATAGCTTTGGACAAGGTTTGAAGGATAAGTAATATAAAGGGAGACAGCAGCAATGTTAAGTTATAAGGTAACGGTCAGGAACCCGTCAGGGCTTCATCTTCGTCCCGCAGGGCTTTTATGCGGCGAGGCAATAAAATACAAATCGTCCATAACATTTCAGTATGCCGGAGGTACAGCGAATGCCAAAAGTGTTCTGAGTGTTCTGGGGGCCTGTGTAAAAAACGGGGATGAGATCACACTGGTCTGCGAGGGTGAGGATGAACAGGCTGCGATAGATGCACTTGTGGCTCTTATCGAAGGCGGACTGGGCGAATGATACGTAACAGATACAGTAATTATTTACAGCAGCATGATCAGGAGGGATTATTGTGAAGAGAAGAGTTGTGGCAATTTTTCTTAGTCTGACATTATGCATGGGCGGAACTCTGGAAGCCGGCGCTGCGGCTTTGGGAAGTACAGACGTGCAGATGGCAGCAGAGACAGCCGGCGATCCGGCTGAGGATGTATTCAGTGATGAAGAGGGAACGACTGTACAGCAGCCGAAGACAGAAGCGGATCAGACAGGTAGTACTGACAGTTCAGAAGAAACACCGGCTGAACCGGAGAATCCGGCAGAGACACCGGATGTTATAGAAACACCGGAGATTACAGAAACACCGGAAACTACAGAGACACCGGAGGTTACAGAAGCACCGGATGCGACACCGGAGGACAGTACAGATCCGGGTGATGATTTCAGTGCAGGTGATGCACGGGAACTGGATGCACCGGCAACAGATACCGCAGTACAGAACAAAGTAGAGAACAACAAGGCAGAGGAAACTTTTGCTACCGGAGCATCACTGGTAAACGGTGTAGTCGTTGCAAAGACAAGTGACTGGGTTTCTGCAAACGGTTTTTACAGACTCCGCAAAAAGAAGGTTGCTGCATCTGCAGCCCCGGAGGGAAAAGCTTCTGAGGATCCGGCAGAAAGCAGCGAAGAAGAGCAGAAAACAGTTGATGAAACAGCTGTAGCAGCACAGGAAGTACAGCAGACTGAAGCGCTTCAGGAAGGTGCAGCAGAGAGTGAGCAGGCTCAGGCAATCCAGAATGAGTCAGCAGAAGGAGAGCAGGAGACTGCAGCCGAGGAAGGTGCAGCAGAAGAAGTTTCTACAGAGGAAGTATCCGCAGCAGAAGCTTCTACAGAGACAGCATCCACAGAGACAGCACCCGCAGAAACAGAAGCTGCAGCCGAAACATCAGAGAGCGTAGATAACGCAGAGACTCTTGCCATGGATGAGGGGAATGCTTCTCTGGCATCAGAAACAGGTTCCATCGAAGACAATTATTTTACTGCACAGGATGGCCTTCTTAAGATCGATACCAACGGACATGTGGGATATTATCTTTTTAATGAAGACGGATATCTGGTAACCGGCCGTATGACCCGTGAGCCGGGTGCAGCAGGTTATACCGGAACACAGAAGACAGAATGGTATTTCCTTGAAAGCTCCAAAGCTTCCCTGTATTCGGATTCCACCGGAAAAGCGATCACACCGTGGACATCCAATCTTGGTCAGCAGAAGAGAAATTACTGGTTATGGACAGGAACTATTTTCCGCTATTATAATTCTCAGGGTGATTACAAATCCATAGAGGCTCAGAACCTTGCAGGCAAGATCAAGAAGATCGGAAATGCTTATTATACATTGATGCGTAACGGAAAACCGCGAACAGGGATCCTGAAGCTGACAACCGGTTCCACAACATATCAGTATTACTTCCAGCCGGCATCAAAGGAAGGAGAGATCCCGGGAAAACTCTTTTATGGCGGATGGACATATGTTTTAAACAGCAAAAATCAGAAACGTTTTATCTATTGTAGCCCGAAGGCTGCCACACGTGGACAGATCATGAAACATGGAGTTTATGTATCACCTGTAATGTCCAAGAAATATCGGTACATGCTGAATGCCAGCGGCTATGTTATGACGAATACAATGGCGAAGGCGCAGAATAACGCATATTATATTACAGACAGCAAGGGCCGCGTCATTACAAAAAAACTTGTGAAGTATAAAGGCAGCAGATATTATTTCGGAGACAATGGCCAGAGAGTTTCCTGGAAGAATTGCTGGCATGGTTGCCCGGGTGCATCCAACAAGATTTATTATTTCGGAAGTACAGCAGGAAAGATTGTTGAAAAATATGGCTGGCAGAAGGTGACCGATGCAAAAGGCCAGTTCTTCGGATGGTTTTATTTCGACAAAAATGGAAATCATTATAAGAGCCAGATGGTAACAAACAAGTCCTCCAAAAAGAGCTATTATTTCAACAGCACAGGACAGCTTGCAACCGGAAAGACCAAGATCGGCAAAAAATATTATTTCTTTGCAACATCAGATGCTAATGCGCGCAGAGGCTGGATGTACAAGAGTACATTGATCCGTTACCAGAATAAGTGGTATTATGCAGGCGGCAACGGCGTTCTGAAAAAATCAGGCTGGCAGAAGGTCGGTAAATACTGGTACTATCTGCAGAACTATACCGTTGTGACAAATAAATCCATGAAGCGTGGTTCCGTAAATGGTTATCTGGACAGCCAGGGACGTTTTTCCACCGGCTGGGTGATCGTCAGCGATTACTATGATCAGGTCAAATATATCGATCCGAACAGCGGTTCCAAGTATCTGACCAATACAAGCAGATGGATCAATGGAAAACTGTATTACTTTGATAAGAACGGTTACCGCCGCAATGATGTTTCAAATATTTACGGAGGACCATATTACCTGGAGGTTGATAAGACCAACGGTGTTATGACTGTATACACAAACAGCAGCAAGACGATTCCGGTTAAGACAATCCGTGTTTCTGTAGGTCTTTCCGGAACACCTACATGGGATGGTACATACAGACTGAGCCGCAGTCTGAGATGGCAGCCACTGATGGGACCGTCCTGGGGACAGTACGGAACACATGTTGACGGATGCGGACAGGGAGGAATCTTTATCCATTCCGTAGCCGGATCGACCAGGAGTGTTTACAATCTTCCGGCAGGTGAGTACCTGAAGCTTGGTCAGCCTGCATCTCACGGATGCATCCGTACCTGTGTGGCTGATGCGAAGTGGGTATATGAGAACTGTAACGGTTCTACGATCCACATTTACAGCAGCGGAAATTACGTTAATAATGAATCCTTCAAGGGACCATTAGGCCGCAGACCGCTGGCAACTTTCCGTGGAGCCGGAAACTTTGATCCTACAGACCCGGAAGTTCCGTGATCTTTACCGAACAGTACCAGAAAGAAATATATAGAATAACAGAAGACCGATGTTCAGCTGTATGGAGCTGACATCGGTCTTTTTCCATATATGGCTTTACTTTCCATTTTTCCATATGTATAATAAAAGTTGTGCAAAAATAAACAACATACTTTATGGAAGGAAACTAAAATGAAAAACTGGAAGAAATGGCTGGTGGCAGGTTGCATGGCAGCACTGCTGGGAATCGGAACAATGGGAACTACAGCGATGGCCATGGGCGGTGGAGGTGTAGACCGAAGCGAGGCAGTTGCTGAGGAAGAAAAAGTCCCCAGCGGGAAGGCAACACAGAATTCCAGGGTAAGTTCAAAGGCCTGGAAGAAGATCAATGGTGTCTGCTATAACGGAAGTGGCCAGAAGCTGGAAGGTGCTGTCACACGTGGAATCGATGTTTCCGAGTGGCAGGATACTATCAACTGGGGCCAGGTCAAAAAGTCCAATGTAGATTTTGCCTTTGTCAGGATCTCCTATGGCCTGAACCATCTGGATAAGACATATGATTACAACATGAAGCAGGCTGAGAAGGCAGGGGTTCCGACAGGAACCTATGTGTACAGCCTTGCACTGAACACACAGCAGGCACTGAAGGAAGCGCAGCTCGCCATCCGTAAAATGGATGGATACAAAGTATCCTATCCGGTGGTTTATGATATTGAATATGATCAGATGCGCAATCTTTCCTCATCACAGATCGCAGATCTGGCAAAGACTTTCTGCAATGAGATAAAAAAAGCCGGATATCATCCAATGATCTACTGCAATACAGACTGGTATGACAACAAGCTTGACTGGAGTAAGATGACAGGTTATGATGTATGGCTTGCGCGGTATGGTGATACGATCCCGGCTCCTGACAAGAAAAAGTACAAATATACCATATGGCAGTCCACCGACGGTGACGGTGGCGGATATCTGAATACCACCAAGGGTCTGGTTGCGGGAATTCCGTCTTATTCTACTGTAGATATTGATTTCGGTTATGTTGATTATACCAAGATCATCACACCCAGATGGCATGCACAGACCGGATACAAAGCATCCACCAGACCGGATACCAGTAACTATAAAGGAAAAACCGGCTGGGCAACAGAGAACGGAAAGAAATTTTATTATGTCAATGGTGTCAAAAAATACGGCTGGGTTCAGGTGAAAAATAAGAAATATTATATCCATAAGACTGCAGGAATGTGCCGTTCAAAGCTGATCAGGGACTCCAAGAACATTTCCAGATATGTAGACAAAAATGGAGTTCTTGTGAAAAATACCTGGATCACCTATAAGGAGAAAAAATATTATTTTGACAAAAACGGACATGCATTAAAGGGCATGAAAAAGGTGGGAAAGAACTATTATTATTTTCAGGCCAAATATGGATACATGATGAGACACGTGCGGTATATGAACAGCAGGAATGATGTATATTATTTTGGCGGTGACGGCGTTATGGTCAAAAATGTATTCTATACATGGAGCGGAAACGATGAAAGCCATACCTATTATTTTGGCTCCAATGGAAAGATGCAGAGAGGCTGGATCAAACTGGACGGAAAGAGATATTATTTTGATCCGGAAACAGGAATCATGTACAAAAACTGTACAATTAAGAAAAACGGAAAGAGCTATACATTTGATGAAGATGGTGTATACACAACTGTATCCGCAGCAAATAAGAAAAAATAAAAAAATGCCGGCAGCGAACGTAAAGCTGCCGGCATTTTTATGTTCATAAGGTATAAACAAGGATTCCCAGGATGATGATCAGATTTCCGATGATCTTTCCGCGGGAAATTTTTTCTTTCAGGATCTGCCAGGAAAACAGCAGGACAAAAACATAGGCGGCAGTATCGATCACCGGCCCGAATTTCATATCCACTTTGGTGTAGCACCAGGTATTCAGGAGCAGCACTCCGAAAAAGATACCATAGGCCAGGATCACCCGCCAGTTCAGATATTCCCGGAGGGGATTTTTGTATTCCATATTGGCACTCTGCTTCAGAAGTACCTGGGAAATTGCCGAAAAAAAGGTTCCGGCCAGCATGATCAGCATAAATGTTCTATTCATATCTCTGCACCATCCAGACTCCGATCAGAACGATCAGGATGCCGATGATGTTCTGAAGCGAAAGATTTTCGTGAAAAATGATCACAGCCCATACCTGGGACCACAGAAGATAGACGCTTTTGTTGGCGTAGGCCGTGGAAAGAGAAAATTTTTTGATCACCTGCTGCCATGCAATGGCGTAGATCCCACAGTTTGCGATCATAAGAAAAAGAAATACATAGAGAAGAGGACTATGAAGCCCTTCTTTATTATAATAAACCGATGCAAGCTTGGAAAAAACGCTGGTAAGAGAAAACAGCAGGATATTCAGATGAAGCTGAATATAATCTTTGATTTTTGTCATGTTTCCTCCATATCATAAATGTGATTATCATAGACTGATAATCAATATATATCATCCGGCAGGTTTATGCAAGAAAATGTTTGAACAATGTAACGGTTTACAACAGGAAATGAAAATGATAAGATTAAACGATAAGTGTCAATTGATACAAAAGAGAGGAAAAACGATATGTGTTTATATTCAGTGGTTGTTCCTGTATACAATTCAGAACATACGCTGCAGGAACTGTACACTCGTCTGGAAAAAGTATTCCGGGAAACGATAAAAGAAGAATTTGAACTGATCCTTGTAGATGACGGGTCCAAAGACCGGTCTTTTGCGGTTATGCAAGAACTCCGGGAAAAAGATTCCCGTGTCAAGATCATCCAGATGGCAAGGAATTTCGGACAGCATCCTGCGCTTCTGTGCGGATTTGCCCACACAAAGGGAGAGTTCATAGTAACTATGGATGATGACCTTCAGCATCAGCCCGAGGAGCTCCCCAAAATGATCAATGTAATGAAGGAACGTGACGATGTGGATGTGATCATCGCAAGTTATGAAGGACGTAAGCATAATCTGATCCGGAAGCTGGGCACAAAGCTGTCTGTATGGGCAACTTCCAAAATGCTCGGCAAGGATCCGAACCTTCAGATCACCAGTTATCGACTGATACGTCGGTTTCTGGTGGAAGCCATGCTGAAAACCAATACATATCTTCCGCAGATCGGAAATCTTCTGGTTTTAAGCTCCAACCGTATCATCAATGTTCCGGTGCAGCATGCAGCGCGTGCATATGGAAAGAGCGGATATTCTTTTCGCCGCCTTGTGAAGGATCTCATCTATGATATTACTGCCCATACGGCATTTCCGCTGCTTATGGTGCGAAACATCGGCATTGCCAGTTTTCTGGTAAGCTTTTTACTGGGGATCTATTATCTGGTGAGATATTTTCTGTGTGGGATCTCAGTGGAAGGCTGGACATCCCTGATGCTTGTGATGCTGGCATTTTTCGGACTGACATTGCTTTCAATCGGGATCATCGGTATTTATCTCATGAATATTCTCAATGAGGCCAAAAAGATGCCGCACTATGTGATCCGTCAGGAGGAGACAGACTGATGAAAAAAGAGATCGGCGGCTATCTGGAACTGGAAGAACCGGCGGGACAGGAATACTATCCTGATCTCTGCGGCGTGAATCTCGGAAGAACAGCGCTTCTGTGGCTGATGGAAGCACGTAAGTGCAGAAAGATCTACCTGCCATTTTTTCTCTGTGATTCCGTAACCGGTGCCTGTGAGAGATCCGGGGCAGAAATCGAATTTTATCATATGGATGAAGGTCTGCATCCGGTCCTTGAGGAGAGAACACTTCCGGAAGGAGAATATCTGTATCTGGTAAATTATTATGGCCAGCTTACCGATGATAAGATCCGGAAATATAAAAAAATCTATGGAAATATCATTGTGGATCATACGCATGCGTTTTTTCAGAAGCCGCTGCCGGGCGTGGACACTCTGTACTCCTGCAGAAAATTTCTCGGAGTCAGTGACGGAGCATATCTGTCTACCGATGCGGAACTGGAACCGGAAAAGAAGCCTCTGGACCATTCCATGGGAAGAATGGAGCATATTCTGGGACGTTATGAATATGATGCCGGAACCTTCTATCAGAAAATGCTGGATAATGCAGCAAATTATCATGAGATGGAGATCCGCCGAATGTCCCGTCTGACCGGAAACCTCCTCAGGACTATGGATTATTCCGGTATCAAAGCAAGAAGAGAACAGAACTACCGTCTGCTGTCGCAGCTTCTTCCTTCAAGGAATGCTTTTACAGGGGAGGTGCCGGAGGGACCGTTTGCCTATCCGTATTATCATAAGAACGGATTGGAGCTTCGACGCTGGCTGGCAGGCCGGAAGATTTTTGTACCGACAAACTGGCGCAATATCCTGGAAGAATTTGACAGGGAGACCATGGAATATGACTGGGCTGCCAATGTGCTGCCGCTTCCCTGTGATCAGAGATACGGGGCAGAAGAAATGCAGTATATCGCGGATTCCATAAGAGAATGGGAGGAAACGGAATCATGAAACACAGATTGCTGATACTGGGAACACTGGGAGAATTTGTGCAGCTGGTGCAGAAGGCCCGCGAAAAAGGATACTACACCATTGTCTGCGACGGATATCCGGATGGTCCGGCAAGAGAATTTGCAGATGAGGCATTTCAGATCCCGGTAACAGATACGGAACAGATCGCCTGTCTCTGCCGGGAAAAAGAGATTGATGGGATCATCACATCCTTTTCCGACCTTCTTCTGGAATGTATGGTAAAGATCGCGGACCGGGCAGGAATCCCCTGTTATCTGAAACCGGAGCAGCTTCCCTGGTATCGTGATAAATCAGAGACCAGAGCACTGCTTACCGAACTGGGACTTCCCACTCCGGGCTTTCGAAAAATCCCAATCGCATACTTTAAAGACAGGTCCAAAAAAACTCAGCTGAAAGAGCTGCTTGAGGGACTTCGCTATCCGGTGGTCAGCAAGCCACTGGATAAATACGGCTCCCGCGGGATCTATATATCCGAAGATCTGGAGGAGCTGATAAACGGGGCAGAAAAAACAGCAGGATTTTCTGATATGCCGGAGATTTTGGTGGAAGAATATAACGATGGCTATGAATTCAATATGATGACCTGGGTGCGGCATGGAAAAGTCCATGTGATCAGTATTGCAGACCGTGAAAAGACATTTGTTGCCAAAGGTGAGATCCCCATCAGCACAAGAAATGTGTATCCTTCCAGATTATTGTCAAAAGTTGAAAAGCCTGCCACAGAACTTCTTCAGGCATATGCGGACAGAACCGGTCAGAAAGACGGAGCCCTTTCCATGCAGTTTTTCTGGAAGCCGGGAGAAGGTATCCAGGTCTGCGAGATCGCCGCACGATTTTTCGGATATGAGCATGAATTGACCGATATGGTCTATGGATTTAATATGGAAGAGCTTCTTCTTGCATCTCTCTATGATCCGGATAAACTGGAAAAAATGCTTGCAGAACACGATGTTCATAAACCACAGTGTTGTGGAGCTGTCATTTATTTTCAGGGAAGGCTTCTTACCATCGGAGATCAGTCTGCGGCAGTTCGGTTGGGAGAGAAAGAACAGGTGGAAAAGCCCTGGATCTTTTATCAGGAAGGAGAGAAGGTCATTGAGCATGGTCCTAATCCGTATCTGGCATTATATTATGTAAAAACAGAGAATCGTAAGGAAATGGATCTTCTCACAGAGGAATTTTATGAGAAAATGCATATTCTGGATCCCAACGGCCAGGAGGTGGCATACCATAATCAGATCCCGGATTATGCACCGGCAGAAAAATAGGCATTGAATTTACAACATGAGTGTGAGAAAATGGAATGTGCAGTTAATGTAGAAAAACCATGAAGAATAAGAAATAAAGAGGAAATACATGATTGATTTTAACAGACCTGCGTTTACAGGTAAGGAATTTGAGTACATCCGTGACGCAGTAGAACGGGGAATGCTCTGCGGCGACGGGATCTACACGAAGAAATGTTCTGCATGGATGGAAGAGCGCTTTCATGTGGGCCATGTGATGCTGACAACCTCCTGTACCCATGCACTGGAGATGGCTGCTTTTCTGGCAGATATCCAGCCTGGCGATGAGGTGATCATGCCGTCTTATACTTTTGTATCAACGGCAGATGCCTTTGTGCTCCGCGGTGCAAGAATCGTATTTGTGGATATCCGGCCGGATACCATGAATATTGACGAGAAGCTGATCGAACAGGCGATCACAGATAAGACCCGCGCGATCGTTCCGGTCCATTATGCAGGAGTAGCCTGCGAGATGGACACGATCATGGAGATTGCCGGAAGACATGATCTGAAGGTAGTGGAAGATGCGGCCCAGGGTGTGGATGCCTACTATAAGGGAAAAGCCCTTGGTACCATCGGAGATTTTGGCTGCTACAGCTTCCATGAGACTAAGAACTATACCATGGGAGAGGGCGGTGCGATCCTGTTCAACGGGGAGCAGTACTTGGAGAAGGCAGAAATCCTGAGAGAAAAAGGAACGGACCGCAGTAAGTTTTTCCGTGGTCAGGTAGATAAATACCGCTGGATGGATTATGGATCATCCTATCTTCCGAGCGAATTGAATGCGGCATATCTTTATGCCCAGCTGGAGCAGCATAAGAAGATCAGCGATAAGCGGATGCAGATCTACGATTTTTACAATGAGAACCTCAGGTTTCTGGCGGAAGAAGGAAAGATCCAGCAGCCTTATGTACCGGAAGAATGCACACATAATGCACATATGTACTACATTAAGGTACATGATATCCAGGTACGCACAAGGCTTCTGAAATATCTCCGCGAAAAGAATATCTGCAGTGTGTTCCATTATGTACCCCTTCATTCCGCACCGGCAGGAAAAAAATTCGGAAGATTTTCCGGAGAAGATGTTTATACTACAAAAGAAAGCGAGCGTCTTATGCGACTGCCTATGTTCTATAATCTGGATATGGAGGATGCGAAGAGAGTTGTGGATGCTATTGCTTCCTTTGACGGGTTTTAACAGAAGAAGGGGAGAGTTATGAAAAAAATAAAAAAATTACTGGCAGTTTTCGCATCAGTCAGTGTGGCGCTGATGCTGCCGTTGCAGACCATGGCTGCCGTGGACCTGAATGCGAAATATGATATCAGCACCAATCAGATCCAGGGATGGCCGGCAGGACCGGATATTACCTCAGATACCGGTATCCTGATGGATGCAGACACAGGAGTTGTTCTTTATAACAAGGGCGGAGATGAACAGAGATATCCGGCCAGCATTACCAAGATCATGACCTTGCTGGTGGCAGTGGAGAACTCCACCATGGATGAGAAGGTGACCTTTACAGAGACCGGGGTGCGTAATGTTACGGCAGATTCCAGTAATATCGGCACAAAGGTGGGCGAAGTCCTGACTATGGAGGAGTGTCTTTATGCTCTGATCATCCAGTCTGCCAATGACGTTGCGGCACAGATCGCAGAGCATATCGGCGGGACAGAGCAGGCATTTATCGATATGATGAACCAGCGTGCCAGTGAGATCGGATGTACCAATACACATTTTGCAAATTCCAGCGGACTTCCGGATGATAATCATTATTCTTCAGCACGGGATATGGCGCTGATCTTCAGAGAAGGACTGAAAAATGAAACATTCCGTACGGTTGTGGGCACACCGGACTATATCATCCAGCCTACAAATATGAACAGCCAGCAGAGGATCCTGCATACCCATCATCCTATGTTTGCACCGGAAAGCGGATTTTACTATGAAGGCTGCATTGGTGGAAAAACCGGAACTACCGTTGCGGCAGGGCATACACTTGTCACAGGAGTGACCAGAGATAATACCACATATATTGCAGTGACCATGCGTGGAACAGAGCTTTCCAATTCCTGTATGGACAGTACGGCTATGTTCAATTACGCATTTGAGAATTTCACAAAAACAGAAGTAAATGGCGGCTATGTATTCCTTCCAAAAGGGGTGGAGCTGAATTCCCTTACCGAGAAGTCAGAGAATACCAACGGGAAAACAGAAACCGGTTACTATTTCGGAGATTATCTGATCGGTACTGCAAGTGTTGCACAGGCAACCGATACACCTGTACCGGAACCGACCGCTGCAGCAGAAGACAGCCAGGAAGCGGACATTTCCGGATCGGAAGCTTCCACAGAAGCAGCAGAGAAAGATGACAGCAAAACAACAGAGAAGAGTACAGTCGGAGAGGACACCAGCGAAAAAAAGAGCATTCCTGCCCTGCGTAAGATCCTTCTTATGCTCATGGCAGTGATGATCCTGATCCTGATTTCCCTTCTTGCGGCTCTTAGAATAAAAGAAAAGAAACATCACAAATAAATCAAAACAGAAAAGGAGAACAAAAAAATGGGAAAAATAAAAGTAACACAGTGCGGAGATATTGAAGGATTGAAAGTGATCGAGCCAACTGTATTTGGTGATTCCAGAGGATATTTCATGGAAACGTACAATTATAACGATTTCAAGGAAGCAGGCATTGATGTGGAATTCGTTCAGGATAATCAGTCCAGCTCCCGTTACGGTGTTCTCCGCGGACTTCATTTCCAGATCAGCTATCCCCAGGATAAACTGGTACGTGTGGTAAACGGAGAAGTGTTTGATGTTGCGGTTGACCTTCGTGAAGGCTCCAAGACTTTTGGAAAATGGTATGGCGTAGTCCTTTCCGCAGAAAACAAGAAACAGTTCTTTATCCCGAAGGGATTTGCTCATGGCTTCCTGGTACTTTCCGAGAATGCAGAGTTCACCTACAAGTGTTCTGATTTCTATCATCCAAACGATGAGGGCGGACTGATCTGGAATGACAAGGACATTAACGTTGAGTGGCCGATCCCGGAAGGCATGGAGCTTATTTTCTCCGACAAGGACCAGAAGTGGGGAAGCTTCGAGGAATATAAGAATCGATAAGGAATTGCAGAATGAAGAAAATATTAGCTTTGCCGGCGGAGCTGTACCAGAATCGAAAGCTGGTTTTAAGCCTTGCAAAAAATGATTTCAAAACAAAATATGCAGGATCCTATCTTGGTATTGTCTGGGCATTTATCCAGCCTATCGTAACGATCCTGGTCTACTGGTTTGTATTTTCCGTAGGACTGAAGGCCGGAACGGTATCGGATTATCCTTTTGTACTCTATCTGGTATCCGGTATCGTACCGTGGTTTTTCTTCCAGGACGCATTAAACGGTGGAACCAATGCCCTGATCGAATACAATTATCTTGTGAAGAAGGTTGTATTCAAGATCAGCATCCTTCCCATCGTAAAAATCATCTCCGCACTTTTCGTGCATGTTTTCTTTGTGGCCTTTGCACTGCTCTTATGTGCATGCTACGGATATACACCAAGCCTTTATACACTGCAGATCATTTATTACTCTGTCTGCACCTTCCTTTTTGTGCTGGGACTTGTGTATGCTACAAGTGCGATCGTCATTTTTTTCCGTGATCTGACCCAGATCATCAGTATTTTTCTTCAGGTGGGTGTATGGCTTACACCGATCATGTGGGATATCAATATGCTTTCTTCACATCCATGGCTGATCAAGCTGTTTAAGCTGAATCCGATGTACTATGTAGTTACGGGCTACCGTGATTCCATGCTTGGTCATGTCGGGATCTGGAACCATGCTTCATGGACGATCTATTTCTGGGTAGTTACGATCCTGCTTTTCGGACTGGGATCTGTGATATTCAAACGTCTGAAGCCGCATTTTGCAGATGTGCTTTAATTGAATGCGGATGGTAGATATCCGTCTGATCCGGACCGGACAGTTCCCATGGAGGATTTGCTCTGTACGGATAAAAAGCAGAACGGCAACAGATTGTGAGAGTGAACGATTTACACAAAAGTGAGGTTGAAAATGGCAGAAGATATTGCGATTTCAGTAAATGATGTCAGTAAGATGTACAAGCTTTACGATAATCCTATGGACCGTCTTAAGGAGTCCCTGGGATTATCCAGAAAAAAGAAATATAAAGAGCATTATGCGCTCAACCATGTATCCTTTCAGGTGCATAAGGGAGAAACAGTGGGAATTATCGGAACAAATGGTTCCGGCAAATCCACGATCCTGAAGATCATCACCGGCGTACTTTCGCCCACAGCCGGGGAAATAGCCGTAAACGGAAGGATCTCAGCTCTTCTGGAGCTGGGAGCCGGATTTAACGGAGAATATTCCGGACTTGAAAATGTATATCTCAACGGAAGCATGATCGGTTTTTCCAGGGAAGAGATCGATGCCAAGCTGCAGTCTATTCTGGATTTTGCAGATATCGGTGATTTTATCTATCAGCCGGTAAAAACATACTCCAGTGGTATGTTCGTGCGTCTGGCTTTTGCGGTAGCTATCAATATCGATCCGGAGATCCTGATCGTTGATGAGGCTCTTTCCGTGGGAGATGTATTTTTCCAGGCAAAATGTTACCGGAAGTTCGAAGAGTTTAAGGAAATGGGGAAGACCATTCTGTTTGTAAGCCATGACCTGAGCAGCATCGGAAAATACTGTGACCGTGTTGTGCTTCTAAACAAAGGTGAGAAGCTTGCAGAGGGTGGCGCTAAGGAGATGGTCAATCTTTACCGTCGTGTACTGGTCAATCAGTATGACGATGCAGATCTGGAAGAAAACACAGACGATGCAGAAGAGGGACAGGCGACGGAGAACCAGGCAGCCGGAGCAGACGTTTCACTGAAAGCACATACCGGAAACGGAAAAGCTATGAAGGACAGCCTGAACCTGAATCCCAAGGTCCTGGAATACGGCAGCAAGCTTGGCGAGATCGTGGATTTTGCCATCCGGGATGATACAGGTATGATCACCAATGTGATCGAAAAAGGCAAGGAATTTTCCGTTCAGATGAAAGTGAAGTTCCAGGCAGATGTCAGCGATCCGATCTTTGCATTTACTCTGAAAGATCTGAAAGGCACCGAGATCACAGGAACCAATACCATGTATGAACATACGCCTCTGAAACCGCAGAAAGCAGGCGATGTCCGTGAGATCACCTTCAAACAGGTGATGCCTCTGGAGGCAGGGGAATATATGCTGTGTCTGGGCTGCACCGGATATAAAGACGGCGATTTTACCGTATTTCATCGTCTTTACGATGTGTGTAACCTGACCGTGATCACAGATAAGAAAGCAGTGGGATATTTTGATCTGTTTTCCAAAGTATCTGTGAAATAAGTGGAGGAACGACTATGGCGGAGTTGAATTTAGATTATTATACGGCGAAGGATCATTATTCCGATGGGGATATCGAGGAAACACTTCTGAAAATGGCGCAGGAAGGAAAATCTTTTGATGACCTGCCGGAGGAAGAGGTGAGTTTTCCAATGGTCTACCATTTTTCAGGGCTGCGGGAGAACATCTTAAACTGGTACCCTCTGAAAAAGGCGGATTCCGTTCTTGAAATCGGAGCCGGATGCGGAGCCATTACCGGAATGCTTTGCCGCAAGGCCGGTCATGTGACTTCCGTGGAGCTTTCCAAACGTCGGGCAGATATCAATTATGCGAGAAACAGGGATAAGGAAAATCTGACGATCATGGTTGGAAACCTGAATGACATGACTTTTCCGGAAAAATTCGACTATGTGGTAGTAAACGGTGTGCTTGAGTATGCCATGAGCTTTACCGAGGGAAAAACTCCTTACGAGACATTTCTTCAGCGGATGGGCGCTTATCTGAAGCCTGAGGGAAGACTTCTGATTGCCATTGAGAACAGACTGGGACTGAAGTACTTTGCCGGAGCACCGGAGGATCACACAGATCTTCATTTTTTCGGGATCAACGGATATCCGGGAAATCAGTCTGTGCGCACCTTTTCCAAGAATGAACTGGGAGAGCTGCTGGAAAACAGCGGCTTTCCTTTTCTGCGCTTTTACTACCCGTATCCGGATTATAAATTTCCGACAGAGATTTTTACAGATGAGAGCCTTTATACCAATTCCTACGGAAGAAGCTATCCTGTATACACAGATAAGACAGCAGATCTTTTTGCAGAAAGTGAAGGCGTAAAGGCATTCGAAAAAGAGAAGATCCTGGACAGCTTTGTGAATTCTTTTCTTGTGGAGGCAGGACGTACCGAAAACCGGGAACCGGAGGAAATCCTTTATGTGAAGCTGAACCAGGAGCGAAAAGAAAAGTTCCGTCTTCTGACCAGGATCGTCCGGGAGAACGGAGAGGTACGTGCAGAAAAAGAGGCTATGGTGCCCCAGGCTGAGGAATTTGTGGAAAAACTGGAAAAAACCGGAACAGAGAGTACCGGATCCGATAAATACAAGAATCTTCCCTGCAGGGCAGAAAACGGAAAGATCTCTTATCCGCTCCTTACCGGAAAAACTCTTCACCAGGAAATAGCAGAGCTTGCCCGTAAAGAAGATCTTGAAGAGATCAAGGCCATTCTTAAAAAATTCTATCAGGAATTTTTCGGGGCTCGTCAGGCTGTGGATTACAGGACCGGAGAGTTCCGCGAGGTATTTGGTGATCATCCGGGAAGAAATGATTACGAATGTGTCTGCCCGGCCAATGTGGATCTGATCTGCAGCAACATCTTTATGGGAGAAAAGGAAAATCAGATCATAGATTATGAGTGGATGTTTGATTTCCCTGTGCCTGTGAATTTTATCATGTGGCGCCTGATCCATGAACTGTATACACATATTTCTGAGCTGCCGCGGTTATGCCATGAGGATGAGATGATGGCGGAGTTTGACATCAGCTATACAGACTATGAGATATTTATGAATTGGACTATGCATTTCGTCTATGAGTATGTGGGCTGTGGTTCTCTGATCCCGTTTGAACAGAAAAAAGTGCCGGTTTCCGTAACAGAGCTGGTGAACAGAGAAAGAGAAAAGCACCAGATGCACAGCAAGATGTACTATGATCTTGGTGAGGGATTCTGTGAAGAGCATACACTTTATGCAGAGGGAAAACTTTCCGGAAACCGTTTCCGGGTAGAGTTTGCGCTTTCCGGTATCAAGGGAATACAAAATCTCCGCTGGAATCCTGCAAATGGTCATTTCCTGAAAGTGAGGATAGAGCGTCTGGATTGCGGATGCAGTGCGGAGCTTGTGCCTCAGGGTGTCCATATGAAAGTGGATAACAGTACCACTGCGTTTTTTACCACCGATGGCTTTTATCTTATCGATGTTACACACCCGGAAAATGTGGACAGGATCGTAATAGAGGGAAAACTTGACTGCCTTGAGCTTCCGGATGTGGAAAAACTTCTGGCCTTTGAAAAAGAGCGTGAAGTACGAAGAGAACAGGAGCGTGTCAGAAAAGAGGCTGAACGTGCCGCAAAGCAGGCTGCAGAGGAAGCAGCACGTGCGCAGGAAGAGGCCCTTCGTCATCCAGGCAAAAAAGCGCAGGTAAAGAGACTGGTCAAAAAGGTTCTTCGTTATCATACAGAGCCGGCAGCAGTGATGGGGGTGGAGACAACTCCTACCTGTATGGGCAGTGTTGACTTCTTCCATTATGAGAATGGCACCTTAAATGCCATTGGCTGGGCCTTTGATCCGACATTCGCGTCTATGGAACAGCCAAGGATCGCATTTTATCAGGGAACACAGAAGCTTCAGGAGGCTTCCTGTACTACGATCTACCGTACGGATGTGGCTAATGCCATTGGAAATCCGGATGCGGAAAGTGCCGGATTTTCTTTCCTGGCAACGGTTCTTGCGCCGGCAGAGACTTCTGTTTTCCTGGAATACGGAACCGCAGCGGATACCGGGAGATTCCTTATCGGAAAGATCCCGGGAACCAGGGATCAGAAAGAACTTCTGGTATACGCTATCGAAGATCCGAAGAGTATCGGAAATCTCCGCCATTTCAAACAGCGTCATGTACGCAGTGCGAGAAAGGCATATCCACAGTCGATCTATCAGCAGAAGGTGGATGTGATCGTGCCGGTTTACAACGGACTGGAGTATTTTGATGCTCTGTTTTCCGGAATTGAAAAGACAAAGGTTCCATATCGTCTGATCATCGTAAATGATAAGAGCCCGGATCCTGAAGTAGGAAAATATCTGGAAAAATACGCCGCAGAGCATGACAATGTGGTGCTTCTTAATAATGAGACCAATATGGGCTTCCTTCCGTCTGTAAACCGTGGATTAAAGATGGCGGAAAATCATGTTGCTCTTGTAAATACAGATGTGGAGGTTCCGGAAGAGTGGCTGGAGCGCCTGATGCTTCCGATCTTTGCAAAGGAAAATATTGCAACCACCACACCGTTTACCACCTGCGGAACCATCTGCAGCTTCCCGGATTTCTGCCGGGATAACAAACTGTTTGAGGGAATGCCGCTGTGGGAGATCGATGATGAATTCCGCATGATCCGTCCGCAGTATCCGGCCATGCCTACCGGTGTGGGCTTCTGCATGGGTATGAACCTGAAAGCGATCCAGGAGGTTGGACTTCTGGATGAGGAGAATTTCGGAAAAGGCTACGGTGAGGAGAATGACTGGTGCCAGCGTGCCATAGCTGCAGGCTATGAGAACGTGCATGTGGATAACCTGTTTGTATATCATAAGCATGGTGGAAGTTTCCCGTCTGAGGAAAAGCAGAGACTCCTGAAAGAGCACAGTGAGGCGCTGCTCCGCAAGCATCCGGATTACAACAAGGATACTGCGGATTACTGCAGAAGAGATCCGCTTCGTCCGGTAAGACTTTACGTGGAAATGAAGCTTCTCAACAGGAAGCTGGATGTGCCTACTATTGTGGCCTTTGACCATGATCTCGGCGGTGGTGCCACGGCTTATCTTGTGGAGAAAAGACGTCTGGCTCTGCGGGAAGGATACCGTTTTGTGACCATTCGCTATAATATCGTAAGCAATCGTTTTTACTTTACGTATCAGTATAAGCAGTATGAGATGGAATTTTTTGCAAATGATCTGGAAACTGCCCTTGGTGAGCTGATGCGTGTGGATGAGATCTGGATCAACGAGCTTGTGACCTATCAGAATCTTTACGGAACCCTGGAACGTATCCTGCGTCTTAAGAGAGAGCAGGGTGCGAAGCTCCTTATGCTCCTTCATGATTTCTTTGCCCTTTGTCCGGCAGTGAATCTGATCGATGCAGAAGGAAAATACTGTGGTGTTCCATCCTGTGAGGTCTGTGATAAATGTATTCCGGATAACCGCAGCAATGCCTGCACAGAATACGGAACCGGAACTCTCTGGCGTACAAAATTCCGGGAATTTCTGTCAAACTGTGATGAGATCCGTGCATTTTCCGATGATACGGCAAGGCTGTTCAAGCGTGCTTATCCGGATGTATACAATCTCCATGTGATCCCGCATGCACCCCATTACCTTCCGGCAGTGAAAAAAAATAAAAAGACCACAGAGACCTTTAACATTGGTCTTATCGGCGTACTCTGCTACAAAAAAGGCCTGGAAGTTGTGAAGGCGCTTGCGGGATATATCGAAGAGAATGAACTGAATATCCGTCTGAGACTGATCGGTACTTCCGACGAAGAGATCGAAAGTCCGGTATTTTCCCAGACAGGAAGATATACAAGAGAGGAGATCCCAAGACTTACCCTGGAGCAGGATATCGATATGTTCCTGATCCCGTCCGTATGGCCGGAGACCTTCTCCTACACAACCTCGGAGATCATTTCCATGGGATTTCCGGTAGCTGTACTTCCGGTAGGTGCACCTGTAGAACGTGTGAAACGCTATGCCAGGGGCCTTGTTCTGAAAGATGAGCAGCCGGAGAATATTGTGGAAGAGATGATTTCTCTGTGGAAAACTCTCGGCGGAAGTGAACTCCCTGTGGAAAAACGCAGGCTTCTTTTTGTAGGAGAGGAGATTTCCTTTGCTTCCAGATATCGTGTGGAGCATTTCCGGGAGCAGCTGATCCTTAAAGGCTATGCATCGAAGTTTATCCAGATGGATCAGGCAGAGCAGGAAAAGATCGAGGAATATACAGCGATCGTGATGTACCGCTGCAGCAAGCTGATGGAAGCAGAAATGCTTGCCAACCGGGCGAAATCAGCCGGAATCCCTGTTTACTATGATGTGGATGACCTGGTATTTGATTACGAAAAAATTTCCGGACTGCATTTCCTGAAGGGAAGCGAGTACAGTGACTTTTGCACAACTACAGACCGTATCCGCGGATGTATGGGATTCTGCGACGGATATTTTACATCCACGGAGACGCTGGCAGGAGAGATCCGGGCAGAATTCCCGGGAAAACCGGTGGTGATCAACCGTAACTGTATGAGTATGGAGATGGAAATCCTGTCTCACGAGGCTGTGGAGCAGACAGACAAGGCTAAAGACCGGATCTATATCGGATATTTAAGTGGTTCCAAAACCCATGATCAGGATTTTGCCCAGGTGGAGGCAGCACTTCTGGAGGTGATGGAGCGCCACCCGGAGGTTTACCTGAAGCTGGTGGGTGTGCTGGATGAATCCGGAATGGAGCCGGTGCAAAACCGCATCGAGAAGCTTCCGTTTATGGACTGGAGACAGCTGCCTGCCGTGATCGCAGGACTTGATATCAATCTGATGCCGCTTGAGAACAGCCTGTTCCATTGGTGTAAATCCGAGAATAAGTGGACAGAGGCTGCCCTTGTAAAGGTTCCAAGTGTCATGAGCCGTAACTGTGAGATGGAATACGTGGTCGAAAACGGAAAAGATGGCTGGATGTGCACCACAAAAGAAGAGTGGGTCAATGCCCTGGAAGCTCTGGTAACCGATGAGAAGGCCAGAAAATCTATGGGTGAGGCCGCACATCAGAAGGTTATGGAACATTACCTTACAGTAAATACCGGAAAGGATGCAATGGAGGAATTGTTATGCAGCGAGAGCTATATGAAGTAGAAAAGGACAGGTTTGACCTGAAGGACAGTTCTCTGTATCACCTTCAGGGGATCTGGCCGAAGAATCATAAGCCGGAAGCCGTTCTTGACGGGGAAAAGCTTCCGGCAGCCATCAGTGCCCAGGAGCGTGTCAGCGCCCTGGAGCGCTTTAAGGATCTGGATCTGGTAAACGGAGAACGTGTACAGATGGAAATCTGCCTGCCGGATCTGGAGGGCAAAAAGAAGCTTGTTGTTTATGCGGTAAAGGGTGAAAAACGTATCCGGTGGTTTTCTGTTTCGGCAGCACAGCTTTACAGGAAACAGGGAAAACCGCAGTACTTTATCGAGAGCATCGAGGTGGAAGCTGGGGAAAAAATCTGCCGTGTCCGTGGGTGGGCAGCCTTTAACAGCCCCCTGACCATACGCCTGGAGGATCGCAGCCGGAATGAAATCCCCTGCGAGATCACCAGACTGAAACGTGTGGATGTACAGAATCAGTACCAGGAAACAGAGATCGATGAGAAGAGCGGTTTTTTCTTTGAATTCCATTATGACAGTGTGAAGGACTTCTACATTGTATTTGAGGCAGGCAATGTGCGGACACTTCGTCTGGTACATCTGCAGCCACAGAAGCGCCTTGCGGAGAAAGCTGCGGTATATTTCCGTAAGGGAAGCCGTTACATGAAGCTTCACGGAGCAGCAGCCCTTACCGGAAAGGTATTCGGAAAGGTGCTGGACCGTAAAAACCGTCCGGTGGATTATTCCAAATGGATCGTGAAGCATCTGCCGGACAAGGCAGAGCTTGCAGAAGAAAGAAAAACGAAATTTTCCAGGAATCCAAAATTCAGTATTGTGATCCCGCTTTACAAAACACCGGAGAAATATCTCCAGCAGCTGGTAGATTCCATAGAAGCCCAGACCTACGGGAACTGGGAGCTCTGTCTTTCTGACGGAAGCGGAGCAGATTCTTCTCTTACCGATTATCTTAACAGGCTGGAAAAAAGTGATGACAGGATCCGCGTGATCCGCAACGACCAGGCACTTCAGATCGCAGAGAATACCAATGCGGCCATGAAAGCGGCAACAGGAGATTTTATCGTGTTTGCAGATCATGATGATGAGCTGACGCCGGATGCCTTGTTCCGGTGTGTGAAAGCGCTGAATGAGGATCCGGAACTTAAGGTTCTGTATTCCGATGAAGATAAGATGTCCATGGACGGGCACAAATTCTTCCAGCCGCATTTCAAACCGGACTTCAATATTGATCTTTTGTGTACAGTAAACTACATCTGCCATCTTTTTGTCGTAAAAAAAGAGATCGTGGATCAGATCGGAATGCTGAAAAAGGAATTTGATGGTGCACAGGATTATGATTTTGTATTCCGCTGTGTGGAAGCTGCGGGAAGAGAGCAGATCCATCATATCCCCAGGATCCTTTATCACTGGAGATGCCATGAGGATTCCACAGCAGAGAATCCGGAAAGCAAAATGTATGCCTTTGATGCAGGAGCACGTGCCATCAAGGCTCACTATGACAGGATCGGAGTTCCGGTGGAAATCGAAAAGGGTGAATATCTTGGACTTTACCGTACAAAATTCCTCTGGGAGGAAAAACCGCTGATTTCCATCATCATCCCCAACAAGGATCACATCGATGATCTGAAGAGATGTGTTGATTCCATCGAAGAAAAGGCGACTTACCGCAATTATGAGTATGTGATCGTGGAGAACAACAGTACGGAGGATGAGACCTTTGCTTACTATAAAGAGCTGGAAGCATCCAATCCGAAAGCCCATGTGGTGTACTGGGATGGCATTTTCAACTATTCTGCCATCAATAATTTCGGAGCTGCTCATGCTAAGGGTGACTATCTGCTTCTTCTCAACAACGATACGGAGATCATCAGCCCGGACTGTCTGGAGCAGCTTCTGGGATACTGTATGAGACCGGATGTGGGAGCTGTAGGAGCGCGGCTCTATTATGAGGATGATACCGTGCAGCATGCAGGAGTAGTCGTTGGTTTCGGCGGCATTGCGGGACACTGCTTTGTGCAGCAGAAGAGAGATGCTACCGGATACTGCCACAGGATCATCTGTGCCCAGGATTACAGCGCTGTAACAGCAGCCTGCATGATGGTGAAGCGTGAGGCCTTTGATAAGGTTCACGGATTAAGTGAGGAATTTCAGGTTGCCTTTAATGACATAGATTTCTGCCTCCGTTTGGGAAAAGCCGGATATCTGGTTGTATACAATCCTTATGCGGAGCTTTATCACTATGAATCCAAATCCAGAGGTCTTGAGGATACACCGGAAAAGGTGGCAAGATTTAACCGTGAGATCGCTTCCTTTGAGAAGCACTGGCCGGAGATCCTCCGTGACGGAGATCCTTACTATAATCCGAACCTTACACTGGAGAGCCAGGATTTCTCTCTGAAGCGGATATAGGAGGTTATATTTTGGAAAAGAAAAAAATCTGGAAGGATGAGAGAGTTCAGGCAGGAGTTCTTGTCCTGGCAGCATTTCTGCTCCTGACTGCATGGGCGTTCATGCAGCCGCTGGGGGCAGGCCCCGATGAAAAAATGCGCTACATGGTGGCGCAGTATCTTCATGCACATTCGGGAAAGCTGCCTCTTGGAGATGAACCCACCATCCGTGATGCGACCTGGGGGATTTCCTATGCTTATTATCCGATCCTTTCCTACATGGTATCTGCTGTATTTATGGGAATCGCAGGTCTGTTCCATGCATCTGCAGACGGATTGCTCCATGCGGCGAGAATGGCAGATGTGCTCTTTGTGACCGGAGCGGTATATTTTGTGGTGAAAGCATCCGGAAAGCTCTTTCCGAAAGAGGGAAGATGGCTGTTTGCCGCACTGGCAGGCTTTATGCCGCAGGCATTGTTTCTGGGAACTTATGTAAATACGGATTCCCTGGCACTTTTATCCATGGCGATGATCCTGTATTCCTGGGCCTGTTATCTGGAAGCAGGAGACTGGAGCTTCAGAAATTCGATCCTTCTGGCTGTTGGAATGGCAGTCTGTGCACTGTCCTATTATAATGCCTACGGATGGATCTTATGCAGTTTCCTGTTTTTCTGTCTGACAGTCCTTCTGTGCAGGGAAGAGCCGGTAAAACAGAGAGTTGCATTTCTGTTCCGGAGAGGAATCGTGATCGCGGCAGTAACCCTTGCTTTATGCGGCTGGTGGTTTATACGAAATGCCGTTCTCTATGACGGAGATCTTATCGGAAGAAAGGCCTGTGCACAGTGTGCGGAAAAATATGCGGCTGTTGATTACAGGCCGTCCAGATACCCTACACCGGAGAAGCTGAACTGGTCATGGAAGGATATCCTTCTGTATCAGGACCCGGGCTGGCAGCATAACTGGCTGCTGACAGTTCTGGTAAGCTTTATCGGAACCTTTGGCCTGATGCAGATCTATATGCCTTATAGTGTGAGCAAGGCATATTTCCTGTTCTTTGGAATGGGTGGGATCGGTATTTTGACCATGTTGGGAATGTTTTATCCGAAGAAACGTACTGTGGTAAAAGAACGAAAAGCAGCAGGAAGTGAAAAGCTGAAGATAAAAACGATAACAGTGTACGATAAATGGGACAGAAAAGGAATCTTTCATCTGTTGCTGATCCTTCTGATCCTGATCCCTGTGGGTCTGTTTATGTATTATGTATATTATAGTGACAACCAGGCACAGGGACGTTATATCATGCCGGCACTGTATCCGGCTATGTATTTTGTGACAGCCGGCTGGAACCGTCTGCTTGAGCGTTTTGTAAAAAAAGAAAATATCAGAATGTGGATATACCGGATCCTGACAGCACTTCTGGCTGCTTCCCCGTTTTTATGCTATATCTTTCTGGTAGTTCCGTTTTATGGCTGACACCCCCGATGGGTGAGATGGCAGAAAAAAATCCCTTCTATGTATCCGGGTATGACCGGTACATAGGAGGGATTTTTTAATTCTGAAGTATATCCGCTTGGGAATCAAGATCAGGAACGGATGATCCGGATCATGCGCCACAGCAGAAGGATAAGGAGCAGGATGCCCACACCGCCAATGGCAAAATACGGGATCTGGGATCTGGATTCGGAATAAGCTTTTGCGGAATCCATGTTTTCATCATTTTCCAGTACATCGGAGGAGCTTTCCTGGGAGGAATCCTCGACTACTGCGGTTCCCACCTGAGTTCCGCCAAAGGAATAGGTGCGTAAGATCTGACCGTCAGATTCCGTATCTTCCGTAGTCAGGTCGTCTGCGGTCGCACCGGATGGAACCATTACAGTGCCTCCGGACAGGATGTGAAAATCATCCTCGCTGAGATCCAGAAGCTGGAAATTGGAAAAACCATAATCCAGAAGTGAGATCGCTTCGTTGGCTGTCTGACCGGTAGCTCCGTTCATGACTACAGCGATCAGAGTAGTACCATTTCGCTGCGCAGCTGTGACAAGAACGCTTCCGGAAGCAGTGGTGGTACTTTCGCGACCGCCGATGCATCCTTCATAATAGGAAGCGGATGCAGGATCTGTCATGGTAAAAGAGCTTGTCAGGTTACGGGTACCGCCGGAAACATTGGTAGCCGGGATCGTATAGGAGGTGGCTCCGGAGATGGTGCGGAAGCTGTCATTACTGATAGCTGCCTGCATGATCAGAGCCAGATCATGTGCTGTGGTATGCTGAGCGTCATCCGGAAGACCGGTAGGATTGGTAAATACTGTATTGGTGCATCCAAGTTCTCGGGCACGGTCGTTCATTTTCTGGACAAATGCATCTACAGATCCACCGATCTGTTCTGCAATCTGGAGGGCAATGTCATTGGCAGAGGCCAGCATCAGAGCGTAAAGGCACTGCTCCATGGTAAATACCTCTCCGAGCTGTGAGGAAATATGAGCGCCTCCGTCTGTAACACCGGATACACCGGTTTCGGTCATGGTAACCTGATCGTCAAGCTGGCTGTTCTCCAGTGCCAGAAGACAGGTCATGATCTTAACTGCGCCGGCCGGAGAAAGCGTGGTGTCCATATCCTTGGCATAGAGGAGCGTATCGGAAGTATCTTCCATGATCACGGCAGATGCGGAAGTGATCTCAGGCCCCTGAGGCCATCCGCTGATCCCATTGGTGGTAATACCGGAGGATGCAGCAACAGCGGTTTCTTCTGTGGCGAAAACCGGAGTCTGGAACACCATGGAAGCTGAGATCCCAATAGCCAGAAGCGCTGTGGTTATTCTTGATTTTTTCATGATAAATGGTACTCCTGTATAAAAAATAATTCTTATGTAAGCAATACATACGTAAGCCTAGTATAACACATTTCCTCTCTTCCTTGCAAAAAAAATGATGGAATGGTAAAATATGTTCATCAAACTGTTACTGTTCACTGGAAATGTTCCGCGAAGCGTGTTGCTGAGAAAGGAGTGAACAGTAACATCAAACTGAGTAATACGGAGATAATATATGAGTAAAGATGATTCTACAGGAAAGATCCAATGGGACAGACTTATAAAGAAGCTTTCCCCCTATACAGTACAGAAGGGATTAAGATACCTGAAGCATTATGGCCTGAAAGAGTTCTGGATCCGGCTTCATGAGCGTTTTGAACCGGAAGAGGTTCCCTACGGACCATGGTATGAGGCATACAGACCTGACGAGGAAACACTGGAGAAGCAGCGGAAACGCAAATTTCCGGATGGGCCGCTGATCAGCATTGTGGTACCTGCATATCTGACACCAGAGCGTTTTTTAAGACAGATGCTGGACTCTCTCCTTGCACAGACATATGAGAACTGGGAGCTGTGTCTGGCAAACGGAAGCCCGGAGGATCCGGACATGCAGACTGTGCTGAAATCCTATGCAGAGATGGACAGGAGGATCCGCTATCAGGATCTGAAAGAGAATCTTGGCATTGCAGAAAATACAAACGCGGCTTTTGCCATGGCAAAGGGTGATTTTATCGCACTTCTGGATCATGATGATCTGCTGGCCCCCAATGCATTGTATGAGATCGCGGCGGCATTGGAGGAGCATCCGGAGGCGGATGTGATCTATACAGATGAGGATAAGGTCACGACAGATCTTTCTGAGCATTTTCAGCCCCATCTGAAACCGGACTTTAACCCGGATCTTTTAAGATCCAATAATTATATCTGCCATTTTCTGGTGGTAAGACGTTCAGTAGTGCAGACGGTGGGCGGATTCCGTCGGGAATTTGACGGCGCCCAGGATTATGATTTCATTTTCCGCTGTGTGGAGCAGGCAAGGGAAGTGGTCCATGTACCGGAGATCCTTTATCACTGGAGGACACACAAATCCTCCACAGCAGATAATCCGGCAAGCAAGATGTATGCTTTTGAGGCCGGCAGACGTGCCATTGAGGGGAATCTCAAACGGACCGGAACTCCGGGAACCGTGGAGCATACTCCGGATTTTGGATTTTACCGTGTGAAGTATCCGGTGCAGGGAGAACCTCTGGTTTCTGTTATCATTCCGAACCGTGAGGAGAAAGAAACGCTTCAGGCTTGCGTGGAATCCATTTTTGAAAAAACTGCCTACAAAAATTATGAGATCATCATTGTAGAGAATAACAGTAGCTCCGAGGAGATCTTCCGGTATTACAGAAAGCTTTCGGAGGATTCCAGGGTTCATCTGATCCGATGGAAAAAAGGCTTCAACTATTCTGCCATCAACAATTTCGGGGTGCGCCATGCCAAGGGAGATTACCTGCTTTTTCTGAATAATGACGTTAAGGTCATCGATCCGGACTGGATGTCAGAGATGCTGAGCGTGTGCCAGCGTAAGGAAACAGGTGCAGTCGGCGTCAAGCTGATCTATCCGGACAACACCATTCAGCATGCAGGCTGCGTGGTGGGAATGGGCGGAATTGCCGGGAACATGTTTGTGAATATGCCGGCGGAGCGTACCGGATATCTCCATAAGGCCTCTCTTTTGCAGGATATGAGCTGTGTGACTGCAGCATGTATGATGATGAAGAAGGAAGTTTTTCTGGAGGCAGGAGGCTTTACGGAAGAGCTTGCAGTTGCGTTTAATGATGTGGATCTCTGCCTGAAGGTGCGAAGCCACGGTCATCTTATCGTCTATGATCCGTATGTGAAGCTCTATCATTACGAATCCAAGTCAAGAGGCACTGAGGACAGCGAGGAAAAGGTCCGTCGTTTCCAGACGGAGATCGAGTACATGCGCTGTCACTGGCTGGATATCCTGAAAAAAGGAGATCCATACTATAACAAAAATCTTTCTTTAACCAAATGGAATTATTCCCTGAAGCCCCTTCCGGGAATGGGAAAGAAGAAGGGATAAAGCAATGCAGGAAGTATCAGTAGTCATACCAAATTTTAACGGAATGGCATATCTGGATGGTGTTCTTTCCAGTCTTGAAAGACAGACCATCCGTAATTTTGAGGTTATACTGGTGGATAATGGTTCCACTGATGGCAGCTGTGCATTTGTTTCAGCGGAATATCCATGGGTACACATGATACAGCTTCCGGAGAATTACGGCTTCAGCAGAGCCGTCAATGAAGGAATCCGTGCGGCACGTTCCCCATATGTGCTGCTTCTGAACAATGATACGGAAGCGGAACCGGATTTCCTGGAGGAGATGGTTGCTGCCCTGCGCAGACATAAGAAGGCATTTTCCTGTCAGGCAAAGATGATCCAGCTTCATGACAGGGACAAGATGGATGATGCCGGAAATTATTACTGTGCCCTTGGCTGGGCTTTTGCCAGGGGAAAAGGCAAGGATATCAGCCATTATGACCGAGAGCAGAAGATTTTTTCCACCTGTGCGGGAGCTGCGATCTACCGGAAGAAATTTATTGACAGGATCGGAGATTTTGATGAGGAGCATTTTGCTTATCTGGAGGATCTGGACATCGGTTATCGTGCCAGGATCTGCGGTTATCAGAACTGGTATGCTCCCAAAGCGAAGGTTTATCATGTAGGAAGCGGCACCAGCGGCTCCAGATATAATCAGTTCAAGATCCGGTATTCTTCCAGAAACAATATTTATCTTATCTATAAGAATATGCCGTTTCTCCAGATCGTGCTGAACCTTCCGCTTTTTCTGGTGGGATTCGGTGCGAAGATCCTGTTTTTTGCGTCCAAGGGATTCGGACGTGAGTACCTTGCAGGCATCAAAAACGGCTTTCAGATCAGTCGCAAAAACAAAAAAGTCAGATTTTCCATGAGGAATCTTCCGCGTTATATACAGCTCCAGTTTGAACTCTGGATCAACATTTTTAGGCGTTTTGCCGGTTAAGACATCATATTTTCACAGAATTTTTATATTTCGGAGGGAAGATTTTATTGCTTTTGAGTTTCATCTATTATAAGATAAAAGCAATGAACTTAAATGAGGTGGCGGAAATTGATTAAAGATAACCAGAAAAATTTCAGTCGTCTCCATATGCTGATCGATGTATTTGTGATCGCGGCCTCCTATGCCCTGGCCTGGCTGATCCGTTTTCAGGGAATTTTTGAGCATTCGGCGGTCCAGTCCAAGACCGTCCAGGAATATATGTTTATGCTGATATTCATTATTCCGGGATATTTACTTCTTTATCAGGCCTTTGATCTTTATACACCGATGCGAATGCAGGGGCGTCGTCTCGTACTTGCCGGAATTGTGAAGGCAAATGCGTTAGGGCTCCTTATCATCATGTTTGCACTTTACAATTTTAAAGAGTTGGACTATTCCCGTCTTACTCTGGTTTCTTTCTGTGTGATCAATATCGTCCTGGAATGGTTTGTGCGTATGGTCATATTTTACATTCTCCGGGATATGCGCAAAAAAGGAATGAACCAGAAACAGGTGCTGCTGGTAGGATACAGCCGTGCTGCCGAGGAATATGTAGACAGGATCCTGCAGAATCCGCAATGGGGATACGTGATCAGGGGCATACTGGATGACAATGTGCCGGCAGGCACTACTTATAAAGGCGTTAAGGTGATCGGTCGAATCGCCAATCTGATGATCATCCTTCCATCCAGTCGTCTGGATGAGATAGCCATTACCCTGGGCTTAAGTGAGTATTATCGTCTGGAAGAGATCGTTGCACTCTGTGAAAAATCCGGCGTGCACACAAAATTTATTCCGGACTATAATAATATTATTCCGACCAAACCATATACAGAAGATATTCTCGGGCTTCCGGTGATCAATATCCGGTATGTGCCCCTGAGCAACACGTTTAATGCACTGATCAAGAGAGCTATGGATATTGCTGGCGCGATCGTTGCGATCATTGTGTCCTCACCGGTGATGCTGGTGCTGTGTATGCTGATCAAGCTGACCTCTCCGGGACCGCTGATCTATAAGCAGGAACGTGTCGGGCTTCACAATCAGACTTTCCGGATGTATAAATTCCGTTCCATGGAGATCCAGAAAGAATCAGAAGAAAAAAAGGCGTGGACAGTAAAGAATGATCCAAGAGTTACCGGAATCGGTAAATTTATGCGTCATACCAGTCTGGATGAGCTTCCACAGCTTTTTAACATTCTGAAGGGTGAGATGAGTCTTGTGGGACCAAGACCGGAGCGGCCGTTTTTTGTAGAAAAGTTTAGGGAGGAGATACCACGTTATATGGTCAAGCATCAGGTGCGGCCGGGTCTTACCGGGTGGGCACAGGTAAATGGCTATCGTGGAGATACTTCTATCAGAAAAAGGATAGAGTGTGATCTGTATTATATCGAAAACTGGTCTGTGGGATTTGATATAAAGATCATGTTTCTTACCATATTCAAAGGATTTATTAATAAGAACGCATACTAAAAAGGGGAAAAGGAAAAGATGTCAAAACCTCGGAAAAAAAGCAAGAAGATTTTATTTATCCTGGAAATCGTTGTACTGCTCCTGTTTATCGGAGGTCTGTTCGTTTATGGTCAGATCTCAGCCAAACTGGATAAGATCGACATCCAGGAAACAGATCTTGCAGACCAGGATATTGTAACTAATGATCAGGCACCGCAGATGACGGGATATACCACCTATGCACTGTTCGGACTGGACCACAGAAGCAAGAATGAGAAGCTGAACACAGAGAACAGTGATACCATCATCATTGCGAGTATCAACAATGATACGAAGGCAGTCAAACTTGTGTCTGTCTATAGAGATACCCTTCTCAATGTAAAGGATGATACCTATTCCAAAGCCAATTCGGCATATGCACTTGGTGGACCGACCAATGCGGTTTCCATGCTGAATACCAACCTGGATCTGAATATCACCGATTATGTTGCTATTGACTTTAATGCACTGGTAACTGTGGTAGACTGCCTGGGAGGGCTGGACATCCCTCTTTCCTATGCGGAGATCGTTCATATGAACAATTACTGTGTGGAGACATCAGAGGAAACCGGAAAGAGCTACACACCGGTTGAACTGCCGGATCCGAAGCCGGAGGATGAGGAAGCGATCGTAGATACCTATCATCTTAATGGCGTGCAGGCTACATCCTACTGCCGTATCCGTTATACCGCAAGTCTTGATATGGGGCGTACCGAGAGACAGAGACGAGTGATCCAGATGATCGTGGACAAGGCAAAAAAAGCAGGTCTTTCTACTATCTTTGATATTATGGATCAGGTTTTCCCGATGGTCAAAACTTCCGTTTCCAAGACAGAGATCCTGAAAATGATCCCGGCTATGATCGGTTACGGCATTGATGAGACTACAGGTTTCCCGAATGATTATAAATTTGCCCAGGTAAAGGGCAGCGTTATCGTACCCACCACACTGGAATCCAATGTTCTGAAGATACATCAGTTCCTGTATGGAGACGCCAGTTACACTCCGACGCAGGACGTGCTCAACAGAAGTGCCCAGATTACAAATATCGCAGGCGGAGGTGATGTGCAGGACACTGCACCTGCGGTGACAGATACACCAAATGACACAACGGATGATTCGTACACGTGGCAGGGAGATACATCCACAGATTACAGCAGTACGGACACAAGCGGTGATGCTGATTACAGCGCAGACACAGATTATGATGCCGATTACTCCGGAGGCGATTACAGCACAGATACGGATTATTCCGGAGATAATTCCGATACGGATACCGATGATTATGATACGGATTACAGCGATTATACCGACGGAGAAGATTATTCGGAGAATGAATAAAATATCAAAATGATCAACCAGCAGAAGGGACCATCCAGTAACGGGTGGTCCTTTCTGGACAGGAGACAAATATGAAAACATTAAAAACAGACGTGATCATCCCGGCATATCATCCGGGAGAAGAATTTGAAAAACTGCTGGAAAGACTCAGCGCACAGACATATCCTATCAACAAGATCCTTGTCATGAATACGGAAAAGAAATTCTGGAAAGAGATCTGGGAACAGAAATATCCGCTTGTGGAAGTCCGGCATCTTACAAAAGAAGAATTTGACCATGGTGGTACCAGAAGGCAGGCGGCGGAGCTTTCGGATGCGGAGATCCTTGTATTTATGACACAGGATGCAATGCCGGCAGACAGGGAACTGATCGGAGCACTGGTAGGAGCCCTTGCAGAGAATCCACAGGCAGGAGCCGCTTACGCTCGCCAGCTTCCAAAAAAGGACTGCAGATTTCTGGAAAAATATACCCGTTCCTTTAATTATCCGGAACAGTCCTGCCTGAAAACGGAAAAAGATGTACAGACCCACGGAATTAAAACATATTTCTGCTCCAACGTCTGTGCTGCTTATGATCACAGGATCTATGATGAGATTGGTGGATTTCCGGAGCATGCTATTTTTAATGAAGATATGATCTATGCAGGCTGGATGGTAAAAAAAGGCTATGGAGTTGCCTATGTATCAGAGGCACGGGTGTATCATTCTCACAATTACAGCTGTATGCAGCAGTTCCACAGGAATTTTGATCTGGGAGTTTCCCAGGCGGAGCATCCGGAGGTTTTTGAAGGAGTGCCTTCCGAAGGTGAGGGCATCCGACTGGTAAAAAAAAGTATGGCATATCTTCTGAAAACAGGCCACGTATGGCTGATTCCCGGACTGTTTTTGCAGAGTACTTCCAAATACGCCGGATATTTTCTCGGAAAACGATACAAAAAGCTCCCTGAAAAAATGATCCGATCCTGCACTATGAATCCGGAATATTGGAAAAAGAACAAATAAGAGCAGGTCACGGTTTTTTAAAAGAGATATCACAGTTTAAACACAATTCCCTGTTAAACTGTCTTTTATAAGAAAAATAAATGTTACTGAGAACGGAGTGAACAGTAACAGATAAATGCATCAGATAACATAGAAGGGAGCACCAGAGGTATGAGTGAAGAGAATAAATGGGGGACAGGCTTGCCGGATGATGATGAGAATGTTTCGGCAGAACAGAAACCGCTGACGCATCCTTATTCTGAGGGACGCAGGATGCAGGAGAGCGGACAGAACAGTGATGCGGATGCCGGACAGAGTGAAGGTGTTTCGCAGGAGAAAACGAAATACGGACATTATGAGGTGCATCAGCCTCAGGCCGGTAATTATGCCGGTGGAAATATACCGCCCAAAAAGCCGCGGAAAAAGAGGGATTTTTCAGGAAGCAACAGCTTTGGAAAGAAAGCAGCCACTGCGGTGGCACTGGCTGTGATCTTTGGGCTGGTGGCCGGAGCAGTTTTTCAGGGTGTGAACATTGCAGCAGATAAATACAGAGGGAATGACAGCAGTACAACGATCGGGAAAACAGAAACGGTTACCGGAACAGAGGACAGTACTGGCAGCAGCTCTGCAGATTCCACTGTGAAGGATATTGTGGCAGAGAGTGGTACAGTGGCTGGTGTAGCTCAGGCGACCATGTCTTCTATCGTTGCCATTACATCCGTCAGTGTACAGGAGATCCCAAGCTTTTTCGGATATGGAACGAGGCAGTATCAGAGTGCAGGAAGTGGCTCCGGTATTATTGTAGGAGAAAATGACAGCGAGCTTCTCATTGCGACTAACAACCATGTAGTTTCCGGAGCGACTACACTTACTGTGTGCTTTGCAGGCAGCGATGTAGTAGGAGCGGAAGAAGAAACCCAGGCCATGGCAAGCAGTGGCAGCACCGGATTCGGTTCCGATGGAGATGTGGACGTGGATAACGCAGTTTCTGCCAAGATCAAAGGCACCGATGAAGAGAATGACCTGGCAGTAGTGGCAGTGGAGAAATCCGATATTCCGGATGAGACCATGGAGGAGATCAAGATCGCGCAGCTGGGAAGCTCGGACGATCTTGTAGTCGGTGAGCAGGTGGTTGCCATTGGCAATGCACTTGGCTATGGCCAGTCAGTTACCTCCGGATGGGTAAGTGCCCTTAACAGAAGCATCAGTACAGAGGACGGAGAAGCCAGCGGACTGATCCAGACTGATGCAGCCATCAATCCTGGAAACAGTGGCGGTGCACTTCTGAACATGAACGGTGAAGTGATCGGTATCAATGCGGCCAAGTATGCAGACAGTCAGGTGGAAGGCATGGGATATGCCATTCCGATCTCCAAGGCAGAGCCGATCCTGGAAGAACTGATGAACCGCGAAACCAGGGATAAGGTGGAAGATTCTTCGAAGGTAGGATATATGGGAGTCAAGGCTGCCGATCTTACAACAGAAGCCATCCAGATGTATAATATGCCGGCAGGTGCTTTTATTACTGAGGTAACGGAAGGCGGTGCAGCAGATAATGCCGGGATCAAAAAAGGCGATATCATTGTGAAGCTGGATGGACAGAAGGTAAGCGGCAAGGATGACCTTGTTGATAAGCTGCAGTATTATGAGGCAGGAGAAAACATCGAAGTGGTGATCTCCAGGGCGAACAGCGGAGAGTACAAGGAACAGACGATTGAAGTGATCCTCGGAAGCAAACCATCTTCTGACAAATAAAAGAAAATACAGGATAATCATTTATAAACCGGGGAGCTGCATAAGAACATGCAGCTCCCCGGTTTATAAAAACTTAATTTGATACAGCGGGATTATGTGCTATAATATGCATAATAAAAACCAGAAAGGAAATGTTATGGCAGATCAGTTTGATAATAATAAAGACAATGACCAGGAGCAGAAATACGAGAAATTCTGTTTTTTATGCCGCAGACCGGAGAGTCAGGCAGGGAAGATGATCGACCTTCCCAATCATATACATATCTGTGCAGATTGCATGCAGAAAAGCTTTGATACTATGAATACCCAGATGAATAATGGAAATTATTCCGATCTTTTTAACATGCCGAATGTGAGCATGATCGATCTCAGCAGTTTCCAGAATCCCGGAAACCAGGCGAAGAAGATCAAGAAAAAATCAGAGACTCCGAAGCCGGTGATCGATCTCAAAGATATTCCTGCACCACATAAGATCAAGGCAACCCTGGATGAATATGTGATCGGACAGGAATATGCCAAGAAGGTAATGTCTGTAGGTGTATATAACCATTATAAGAGGGTTGCCACAGATACCATGGACGATATTGAGATCGAAAAATCCAATATGCTGATGATCGGACCTACAGGCTGCGGTAAGACTTATCTGGTGAAGATGCTTGCCAGACTTCTTCAGGTACCGCTTGCCATTGCAGATGCCACATCTCTTACAGAGGCCGGTTATATCGGTGATGATATCGAGAGCGTAGTATCCAAGCTGCTTGCAGCTGCAGATAATGATGTGGAGAAGGCAGAGCACGGGATCATTTTCATCGATGAGATCGATAAGATCGCAAAGAAGAAGAATACCAACCAGAGAGATGTCAGCGGAGAGGCTGTCCAGCAGGGACTTCTGAAACTTCTGGAGGGAAGTGAAGTGGAAGTTCCGGTAGGTGCTACCAGCAAGAATGCCATGGTACCTATGGTGACAGTAAATACAAGGAACATTCTGTTTATCTGTGGCGGTGCGTTCCCGGATCTTGAGAATATCATCAAAGAAAGACTGAATAAACAGGCATCTATTGGATTTTATGCAGATCTGAAGGACAAATATGATGATGATCCGCATGTGCTGGAGAAAGTAACTGTAGATGACCTCCGAGCATTTGGAATGATTCCGGAATTTATCGGTCGTCTTCCGATCATCTTTACCCTGAACGGGCTGACGGAAGATATGCTTGTGAAGATCCTCAAGGAGCCGAAGAACGCCATTCTGAAACAGTACAAGAAGCTTCTGGCACTGGATGAAGTAAAACTGGAGTTTGAGGACGGTGCCTTACATGCCATTGTACGTAAGGCATTGGAACGCCATACAGGAGCCAGAGCTCTCCGGGCTATCCTGGAGGAGTATATGCTGGATATCATGTATGAGATCCCCAAGGACGACAATATCGGTGAGGTTGTGATCACAGAGGGATACATTCAGGGCAATGGAGGTCCGAAGATCCTTATGCGTGGCCAGGAGATCCCGGCACTGGAAGGATAAGAAACAAGAAGATTCTTTAATATATAAAGGAGCGTGACAGACATGGAAAAAAGCAGTTTTTGGGATGATCTGGGAAACACACTGACAAGAAAGGCAAAGGGCTTAAGTTCCAGGGCAGAGAGTCTCTATGAGATCCAGAAGATCCGTAACAAGCTCTCTGCACAGGAGCGTATGACCGAAAAGCTGATGATGGATATCGGAAAGATGATCTATACACGTTATGAGCAGGGAGAAGCCGTTGACGGTGAGACGGGAGCTATCTGCGAGGAGATCAGCCAGCATATGCTGGAGGCAGATCACTACAGAGATGCGATCGCTGCCAGCAAAGGGGAGAAGTTTTGCCCGGCCTGCCATAAGGCGGTGATGCGGGAGGCCAGCTTCTGTCCGTATTGCGGAGCGGCGTGTCCTACAGCGGAGCTGGAAGAGAAAGCAGCCGATGTGATCGAGCAGGCAGATGAGGAACTGAAAGAGGCTGCTGAGGCAGAGGTGACAGAAGTATCGGAGACAGCAGAAGAGCCGGAAGCAGAAGAAGCTGCAGAAGAAGCTGCAGAAGTAGTGGAAACAGCAGAAACCGCAGAAGCGTCAGAAATAGAAACATCAGGATCGGATCCGGAATTGGAAGTGGAATCTGCAGGAACAGAGGAGCCTGCGGCTGATCCGGAAAATACAGAAACAACAGAAGAAAAAACAGAATAACCATGAGTATATCAGGCAGGCTTTCCCCAGCGGGAGCCTGCCTGAGTATTATGCAGATCACAGAAATAAGGAGAGGGAATAATGTTGTGGAATTTACTGACGGCGGGAATCTTTGGTACAGACTATTATATAAAGAAGAAAATCAACACATTGGAAGAGAAAAATCTGAAGAAAAAGTGTCTGGGAGGCAGGCTGATCGTAAGAAATTGCCATAATCACGGGATGATGCTTGGGATATTAAAAAACATAGATAAAGAACTTCTGAGAAATCTTGCATCTATGGTGCTGGGCGGTGCGATCTGGGAGTACATACGTACTTCCGGAGAAAAAGGCACACGCATATCCAAGCTTGGGCTTTCAATGATCCTGGGCGGCGGTCTGAATAATTATACGGAACGGCGCAGAAAGGGATACGTCACGGATTATGTGAGCCTGAATGTGGAAAACCCGAAGCTTAAGAAGGTCGTATTTAATATTTCGGATCTTTTCATATTTGCAGGTGTGCTTCTCTGGGGCGGGAGAGAGATCTTTTCTGAAAAAGAAAAATAGTAACTATTCAGAAGGTAACTGTGAGGGTACTGGACATTTACGAAAAATAAATAAAAAAACAGAAGTGCCGGTGTTGGGCGCTTCTGCTTTTTTTGATTTTGGATAAAATAAAAAAGAATGCAGGAAATGGGACTTGAACCCACACGATCTTGCGACCACAGGCACCTGAAGCCTGCGCGTCTGCCAATTCCGCCATTCCTGCATTTTTTCAACCGGCTTACTTCGCTTTGTTTTGCTCCGCTCGTCGACTGCTCACTTATAATAACTCAGGAATTGGATAATGTCAATAGAAAAATTCAAAAAAATTAAAAAAATTCAAAAAAAATATTTTGAGTTAGTTTTATACATTTTTTTTGCATATGGTGTTGAAAAATGACGATTCCTGTGATACAATCTTGAAGATTTAGGATAAAATAAGAGAACAAAGAAAGGGAGATTGTATGAAAGCATTTCTGATATTGGAAGATGGCCATGTATTTACAGGAACCAGCATTGGTTCTGCAAGGGAAGTCATCAGTGAAATTGTCTTTAACACTTCCATGACCGGTTATCTGGAAGTAATGACAGATCCTTCTTACGCAGGACAGGCGGTGTGTATGACATATCCGCTGATCGGAAACTACGGAATCTGTTATGATGACCAGGAATCAAGGAAGCCGTGGATTGACGGATTTATCGTACGCGAATTATCACGAGTTCCCAGCAACTTCAGAAGCGTAGACACCATTCAGCATTTTCTGAGCAAAAACGACATTCCGGGAATCGCAGGAATTGATACCAGAGCATTGACTAAGATCCTTCGTGAGAAGGGAACCATGAACGGAATGATCACAGTTGATGAGAACTATGACCTGGATACAATCATCCCCAGATTAAAAGCATATACAACAGGAAAAGTGGTAGAGAAGGTTTCCTGCCGCGAAAAGGAAGTGCTTAAGGGGAACGGACCGAAGGTTGCCCTTCTTGATCTGGGCGCCAAGAAAAACATTGCACGCTCACTGAATGAAAGAGGATGCCAGGTTACTATTTATCCGGCTCTGACATCCGCAGAAGAGATCCTTGGAGACAATCCGGACGGCATCATGCTCAGCAACGGCCCTGGAGATCCGAAGGAATGTACTTCTATTATTAAAGAAATCAAAAAACTCTATGACTCCGATGTGCCGATCTTTGCAATCTGCCTTGGACATCAGCTTATGGCTCTTGCAACGGGCGGAGATACCCATAAGATGAAATACGGTCACAGAGGCGGAAATCATCCGGTTAAAGACCTTGAGACAGGAAGAGTTTATATTTCCTCCCAGAACCATGGCTACGTTGTAGACGCAGAGGGCCTTGAGGAGAAAAATATTGCACATCCTGCATTTGTAAACGTCAACGACGGAACAAACGAGGGTATGGCATACAATGGAAAGAATATCTTTACTGTACAGTTCCATCCGGAAGCATGCCCGGGACCACAGGATTCCAGTTACCTTTTTGACAGATTCATGAAGATGATGGGAGGAGAGAAATAATGCCAAGGAATAAGGACATAAAAAAAGTACTTGTAATCGGCTCAGGTCCGATCATAATCGGCCAGGCAGCAGAGTTTGACTATGCAGGAACCCAGGCATGCCGCTCCCTGAAGGAAGAGGGCATGGAGGTTGTACTTTTAAACTCCAATCCTGCTACCATCATGACAGATAAAGACATTGCAGACAGAGTTTATATCGAGCCTCTGACTGTTGAAGTCGTAGAGCAGCTGATCCTCAAAGAGAAACCGGACAGTGTACTTCCTACACTGGGCGGCCAGGCTGGTTTGAACCTTGCCATGGAGCTTGAGGAGAAAGGATTCCTGAAAGAGCACAATGTACGTCTCATCGGTACTACAGCAGCAACGATCCGTAAAGCTGAGGACCGTCAGGAATTTAAGGATACAATGGAAAAGATCGGTGAGCCGGTTGCAGCATCCAAGGTCGTAACAACTGTAGAAGACGGTGTTGCGTTTACTCAGACTATCGGTTATCCGGTTGTTCTCCGCCCTGCATATACACTTGGCGGAAGTGGCGGCGGTATCGCGCATAATGAGCCGGAGCTTCGTGAGATCCTTGAGAATGGTCTCCGTCTTTCCCGTGTAGGCGAGGTTCTTGTAGAGAGATGTATCGCCGGATGGAAAGAGATCGAGTACGAGGTAATGCGAGACAGCGCAGGAAACTGCATCACAGTCTGCAACATGGAGAACATTGACCCGGTTGGTGTCCATACCGGTGACTCCATCGTAGTTGCTCCTTCCCAGACCTTAGGAGATAAAGAGTACCAGATGCTCCGTACATCTGCTCTTAACATTATTACAGAGCTTGGCATCACAGGTGGATGTAACGTACAGTACGCTCTTCATCCGGAGAGCTTTGAATACTGCGTTATCGAGGTTAACCCTCGTGTAAGCCGTTCCTCCGCACTTGCAAGTAAGGCTACCGGTTATCCGATCGCCAAGGTTGCAGCCAAGATCGCACTGGGCTACACACTGGATGAGATTCCGAATGCCATCACAGGCAAAACATATGCAAGCTTTGAGCCGATGCTGGATTACTGCGTTGTTAAGATCCCGCGTCTGCCATTTGATAAATTCATCACAGCGAAACGTACACTGACAACACAGATGAAAGCTACAGGAGAGGTTATGAGCATCTGTCATAACTTTGAGGGTGCCTTAATGAAAGCTATCCGTTCCCTGGAGCAGCACGTTGACAGCCTGATGTCCTATGATTTCTCACATCTTTCTGATGAGGAGCTGCTGGATGAGCTGAATATTGTAGATGACCGCCGTATCTGGAAGATCGCAGAAGCCCTCCGCAGAAATATTTCCCAGGAGAAGCTTCACGATATCACAAAGATCGACATCTGGTTCATTGATAAGCTGGCTATCCTTGTTGAGATGGAGCAGGCTCTGAAGACTCAGAAGCTGGACAAAGACCTTCTTCTTGAAGCAAAACGTCTGGAGTTCCCGGACTACATCATCGCAGACCTGACAGGAAAAACAGAAGCTGAGATCAAAGATTTGCGTAAAGAGTACGGCATCCGTGCAGCATACAAGATGGTTGATACCTGTGCAGCAGAGTTTGCGGCAGAGACACCATACTATTATTCTGTATACGGCGATGAGCAGACAGAGAATGAAGCTGTAGAAACAAAAGATAAGAAAAAGATCCTGGTACTTGGTTCCGGCCCGATCCGTATCGGTCAGGGTATCGAGTTCGACTTCTGCTCCGTACATTGTACATGGGCATTTGCGAAAGAAGGATATGAGACGATCATCATCAACAATAACCCGGAGACAGTAAGTACAGACTTCGATATTGCAGATAAGCTGTATTTTGAGCCGCTGACACCGGAAGATGTTGAGAATGTTGTAAATATCGAGAAACCGGACGGAGCCGTTGTTCAGTTCGGTGGACAGACAGCCATCAAGCTTACAGAGGCACTGATCAAGATGGGCGTTAAGATCCTCGGAACATCTGCTGAGAACGTAGATGCTGCAGAGGACAGAGAGCTCTTTGATGCTATCCTTGAGAAATGTGAGATTCCGAGACCGAAGGGACATACCGTATTCACAGCAGAAGAGGCGAAAAAAGCTGCCAATGAGCTGGGGTATCCGGTACTTGTCCGCCCGTCCTATGTACTTGGAGGACAGGGAATGCGTATCGCTGTCAGCGATGAGGATGTGGAAGAGTACATCGGAATCATCAATCAGATTGCTCAGGAGCATCCGATCCTTGTTGATAAGTACCTGATGGGTAAAGAAATCGAGGTCGATGCAGTATGCGATGGTGAGGACATCCTGATTCCTGGAATCATGGAGCATATCGAGCGTGCAGGTATCCACTCCGGAGACAGTATTTCCGTATATCCGGCACAGACCATCAGCCAGAAAGCAAAAGAGACCATCACCGAATACACACGTCGTCTTGCACAGGCACTTCATGTTATCGGTATGATCAATATCCAGTTCATCGTTGTAGGTGAGGATGTATATGTGATCGAGGTTAACCCGCGTTCCAGCCGTACAGTACCGTACATCAGCAAGGTAACCGGAATTCCGATCGTTCCTCTTGCAACAAGAGTCATCCTTGGCCGCAAGATCAAAGAGCTGGGCTATACACCGGGACTTCAGAAGGAAGCAGAGTACTTTGCGATCAAGATGCCGGTATTCTCCTTTGAGAAGATCAGAGGTGCAGATATCAGCCTCGGACCTGAGATGAAATCCACAGGTGAGTGCCTTGGTATTGCAAAAACCTTTAACGAGGCTCTTTACAAAGCCTTCATCGGAGCCGGAATCCGTCTTCCGAAGCACAAACAGATGATCATCACTGTAAAAGATGAGGATAAAAAGGATATCATTCCGATCGCAAAACGTTTCGAGGCTCAGGGCTATCGTATCTTTGCAACACGAGGTACTGCAAGCATACTGACTGAGAACGGAATCAAGGTAACACGTACCAACAAGTTGGAGCAGCCGTCTCCGAACCTGATGGACCTGATCCTTGGCCACAAGATCGATGTTGTTATCGACACACCGCCACAGGGTGTTGAGCATCAGAAAGATGGTTTCGTGATCCGTCGTAATGCCATCGAGACAGGTGTCAATGTGCTTACAAGCCTTGATACTGCAGAGGCTCTGGTCACAAGTCTTGAGAATACAGACCTGAACCACCTGACTCTGGTAGATATCGCCACCATCGACAATCGATAAAAAATCGTAAATTTTGTGAAATAAAAAATTAAAAGTTTACGAATTGTCAAATATGTAATATACTGATAAGGACGGGGCCGTCGTTCACATACCGGCCCTGTCCTTATCTTGCTTTTGGAAAGGAGTTAACATGATTTTTATAGAATTACTGAAGGTTATCCTTCTCGGTATTGTGGAAGGAATCACCGAGTGGCTTCCGATCAGCAGTACCGGACATATGATCCTTGTGGACGAGTTCATCAAACTGAATGTATCCGAGGCATTTATGGAATTTTTCCTGGTGGTGATCCAGCTTGGCGCGATCCTGGCAGTTGTTGTACTGTACTGGAACAAGCTGTGGCCCTTTTACATAAGAAAAATCCCGAAAAAAACACAGATGGCGCTGCGTAAACAGTCGGCAGTACCCAGAACTGTCCTTACTTTTGTAGAAAAATACTGTGATAAGGATAAGTGGATCCTCTGGTTCAAGATCCTGGTAGCATGTCTGCCGACGATCATCATCGCTCTTCCTTTTAATGACATTATTGAAGAGAAATTTTATAACTATGTGGTCGTTGCCATCATGCTGATCGTTTATGGTGTGCTTTTTATCGTTATCGAGAACTACAACAAACGCCGCAGACCAACCTGCACCAGACTGGATGAGCTTTCCTTTAAGACAGCGCTGATCATCGGCTGCTTCCAGGTGCTTTCCGTGATTCCGGGAACATCCCGTTCCGGATCTACCATTATCGGAGGTATCCTTGCAGGAACATCCCGCACGGTTGCAGCAGAATTTACCTTTTTCCTGGCAATTCCGGTTATGTTCGGAGCAAGTCTTCTGAAACTGGTGAAATTCGGTTTTGCCTTCAGCTCCACAGAGCTGATCATACTGATCGTAGGTGTTGTGGTATCCTTTGTGGTATCTATTCTTGCCATCAAATTCCTGATGGGATATATCAAGAAACACGATTTTAAAGTATTCGGCTGGTACAGGATCATCCTTGGTATTCTGGTGCTCGGATACTTCGTTGGAAAAACATTTTTAGCATAAAACTGCAATCTGGAGGTAATCATTATGAAATATAAGAAGCTTTTGATCGTACTGACAGCAGTGACGGCGCTTGGTATGGCCGGATGTGGAAAATCATCAAAGGAAACAGCAGAGGTGACACCAACACCGGTTCCTACAGCCGCACCTACGGCTGCACCGGCTACATCCACACCGCTTCCCACATCTACACCTGCACCGAAGCTGATCGGTGTAAAGACAAGTACCGCAAAATTCGTTTATCTTACCAACAGCACGAAGGGAGAGATCCGTGAGATCTATCTCCGCGCGGCAGGAGGAGAAGAATGGGGCAAAAATCTTGTTCCTGCAGAAGCTACCATCAAAGATGCGGAACAGGTGCAGATGTATTACACCCCGGATTCTGCAAGGGATGCCATCTATGATATGAAGATCGTAGACGGAGACGGAAATGCCTATGAGATCTACAGTGTACAGCTGAGCGATATGGAAAAGGCAAAACTGATGATCGATAACGGAGAAGCATATCTGACCTATACAAGTCTCAGTGACAAGAGTGAGAAGAGCACTATTGGCAATGTGGAAACTGACAACAGTGAGGCGGACAGCAGTGATTCCGCAGACAGCACAGATGCTTCAGATCTGACAGATAGTTCTTCCGGTATCACAGATACTTCTTCCGACAACAGCGATGGAAGCTATGACAACAGCGATGGAAGCGATGACAACAGTGATGATGGAAGCGATGACAACAGTGATGATGGAAGCGATGACAACAGTGATGACGGAAGCGATGACAGCAGTGATGATGGAAGCGATGACAGCGGCGACTATGTAGATGACAGCAGCAACAGCGGCAGCGGTGACGATTCTCTTGACAACAGTACAGATGACAGCGGGATTGTCTGGGATGATAACGGAGACTGGTCAGAGGAATAAACCGGGATCCTGTAAACAGAGGGAAACATGGAACAGACATTTCTTGAAAAACTGAAACGAGTAAAACCTGGGGATCTGCTTCACATTATTAAGTTTATCCTGGCATTTCCCATTGCGATGGTCTACAGACTTTTTCGCAGGGATCTCTGGCTTCTCTGTGATACGGAGAATGAATGCCGGGATAACGGATTCTGGTTGTACAAATATCTGAGAGAAAATACCAGTGAAGATGCAGTGTACGCCATCAACAGAAAATCTCCGGATTATGCCCGGGTAAAAGATCTGGGACAGGTGATCCAGTATGGAAGCTTCCGCCACTGGATATACTATCTGGCTGCGTCAAAAAATATCAGCTCCCAGAAAATGGGAAAACCAAACGCAGCCATCTGCTATGTGCTGGAGGTTTACGGAATCCTGCGGAACAAGCGGGCGTTCCTGCAGCATGGGATCATCACGGCAGATCTTAGTTTTCTGTACTATCCGCATACAAAAATGAGCCTTTTTGTTACCAGTACCTATGATGAGTGGAAATATGTCAATGACCGGTACGGATATCCGGAAGGCTATGTGCAGGAGCTGGGGCTATGCCGTTTTGACCAGCTTCATGATATGAAGATAAAAAAGAACCAGATCCTGATCATGCCGACATGGCGTATGTATATCCGCAATGAGATATCAGCTGCTGATCACGAGCTGGAAGCACAGAAATTCATGGAAACCGATTATTACCGTTACTGGGATGCACTTCTCAAGGATGAGAGACTGATCCGCTATATTGAGGAGAACGATCTTCAGATCATTTTTTATCCGCACAGGGAAATGCATCGGTTCCTGAAATATTTTCATGTGGATCATCCGAATATCACAGTGGCGTCCTGGCCTGAGTACGATGTGCAGACACTCCTTAAAGAGTCCGCAGTGCTGGTGACTGATTTTTCCAGTGTGGCCATGGATTTTGCCTACATGAAAAAACCACTGGTCTACTACCAGTTTGACAATGAAAAATTCCGGCAAAGTCATCATCAGATCGGGTATTTTGATTTTCGGAAAGATGGCTTCGGCCCGGTATGTGTAACGGAACAGGAAGTAACGGACTGGCTGATCCGTCTGCATGGACAGGGATTTGCCAATGAAGAAATCTATCTGGAAAGACACGGAAAATATTTTGATCTGTGGGATACAAAGAACTGTGAAAGAAATTACAAAGCGATCAAAGAAATGTAACAGGTGGTGAAAAATTGCAGCAGTTAATGGAGGCTCCGGCGGAGATCAAGGTAAAAACCAGGAAATTTTCGCTGACAAAAGGAACCATAAAGATCAGTTTTGAGCTGGAAGGATCCAGAGGAAGGATCCGTTCCCTGAAGCTGAAACAGCGAAATACAGTGCTGGATACAAGCTTTCCTTTTGAAATGCAGACAGCAAAAAAAGGAAATACGATCGTGTATCATGCACAGATCAATGTAGATCAGTATCCGATGGAAACCGCATTCTGGGATGTGGTGGCATCTGTGGATAAAGAAGGAAAAGGAAATTATGAGGATGCGATCCTGGGAGGCTTAAGTTCAAAACTTAAACTTAAGCTGATTCTTTTTCCAAGATGGACCAGAACCGGGGATGGGCATATGGTTTATCCATTTGTTAACGGAGCAAGGCAGTTTACCATTCAATACCGGAAATATGATCCGAAATATGACAGCTATGCATTTATAGCAAAAGAATTTCTTGCATTATTCTGCTATTTTATCCTGAAACCTTACTGGGATCACAAGAAATTATGGCTGATCTGCGAGAAATATTGTACAATGGCACAGGACAACGGCCTCTATTTTTTTCGGTACTGTATGGAGCATGTACCGGAGAAGGACAGAAGTCGGATTTTTTATGTAATAGATAAAAAATGTCCGGATTATCAGGCCGTAAAAGAGTATGATGCCAATGTGATCCAGTTCATGTCATTTAAGTACATGATCTATCTCAGCGCTGCCCGGTATCTGATATCTACTGATGCGATCCGGCATTTTTATATCTGGGATTCGCCCAACAGCATCTACAAGGTTCTGTATCAGGCACGGAAGAACATCGTATTTCTCCAGCATGGAGTGATGGGCTTCAAGCAATGCCACAGGACCTTCCATAAAGGCGGAGGCAATCAGATGGCACTGTTTGTGGTGTCTTCAGGTTATGAACAGAAGATCATCCATGATTATTTCGGATACGATAATGAAGAGATCATCATTACCGGACTAGCCAGGTGGGATGTGCTGGAGGACAAGTCAGATCCGACTCATAAAGAGATCCTGCTGATGCCTACATGGAGAAACTGGCTGGAGGATATCAGCGAGGATCAGTTCAAAAAAAGTGAATACTATCAGCGTTATAAAGCATTTCTGCAGGATGAGAGGCTTAAGACTCTTCTGGAAAAGGAGGATATCACGCTGAATTTTTATATCCATCCGAAATTCCGGGAACATATCCGGAGCTTTCAGGTGGAAGACAGGCATATCCGTCTGATCCCATTTGGGACCATGCCGCTGAATCAGCTTCTGATGAGCTGCCATATGCTGATCACCGATTATTCTTCTGTTTCCTGGGATGTCTACTATCAGGAAAAACCGGTGATATTTTATCCTTTTGATCTGGAAACCTATGAGAAAGTCCAGGGAAGCTATATGGACTATAAAAAAGATGTTTTCGGAGATCTGGCATGGGATCAGAACCAGCTGGTGGATCTTATCGGAGAATATGTGAGGAACGGATTCCGTGAAAAACCGGAATTTTCAGGAAGGAGAGATGAGCTTCTTCCCTACAGGGACAATGACAATAGCAAACGAATCTATGAATATATAGCCAATGCTCAAATACCGGACAAACTGAAAAGAAGGCTGAAAGAGAAAAAATTTTAATGTAAGGATACAAAAGGAGCAATATGAACAGGGAGTATGAATTTTCAGTAGTTGTTTTTGCAAAAGATACCGCAAAGCTTTACAGAACCTTTAAAAATGTACGTGAGGTCACACCTAAAGGAACGGTACAGATCCTTGCAGTACGCACAGCAGGAGATATGGATATCCCTGATGAACGGGACATGAGGGAGTTGGAAGAAGCCGGAGAAAAGGAGAAAGAGCTCAAGGACGAAGAGCTGGATAAGATCTACGGAGCGTTCAATCCGGAAGATTCCCGTTTCCGGGAGATGCTGGATGACAGGGATCTTTTATATATTGACGGACTGGAATGCGGGGATCTTGTGGCAGAGCTGAAGGATAAGATAGCCGGAAACTATGTCGTTTTTGCAAAAGCCGGAATCTGTTTTTCCCCAAAATCCAGTGCAGAGGTCAGACGCTGCTTTGAGGAAGACAACAGAGATGTTGTCATAACAAAGATCCGTGGAAAAGGAAATATCCATGTGCGGGAGCATAATAACTACTGTGACCGTTTCACCGAAAAAACAACGCTGGATAACAATGTATATCTTCTGCATCAGCTGTATACCGCTTATACATTTGCAGCAGATCAGGTGAAATGGGTATCCGAGATCCGTCCGGAGATCTGGTATCTGGATGTGATGACTATGGTATATCAGTCCGTTGTAAGCTGCCAGAGTCTGGGAGTGACTTCAGGGGAAGATATCTATGTGCAGATCCTTGCGGACCATCTCATGGTGGAGGACTGGAAGAATATGCTGCAGGATCCGAAGCAACTGGAGGTATTTTACCAGGAATTTTTCCGAAAGATCGCAGACTGCAGAAGAAAAGAAAATCCTGTTCATGAAAAAAATGCAGATTATGTGCTGCTGTATTACAGCGCAAAAATGGCTGATATCATATTTGATAACGAGGAGCTTGATGAAGAGAAAAAATGCAGATATGAGGAAGGCATCGAATGCTTCCTGAAACAGATGGAGTTTCCGGAAATCGTGATGTCCAATCAGCATCTCAGCAGGGCAAACAAAGTATATCTTCTCCGGAAATATTATCCGGATATCCGAAAAAAATTCCCGGATCAGGCGGACACGATCCTGAATCCCATATATGATAATCTTAATGTCAAGATATTCCAGCCGGAAAAAGACCAGCTGCACTGTGAATTTTCCATTGTGGAGCCTGTGAGCAGGACAAACCGTGCATATATGATGACTGGTGGCAGCACCTATGAAGCCAGATGGAAATATACACTGGGAAGAACCGGCTGGTGCAGGGAAGAAAGTGCCGTTGAGAAGCTGTATATCGTGGACATTCCGCTTTCTGAGATCAGTGAGTTTATCAGCTGGGGTACAGGCACAGATGGACATGTAAATAAAATGTACAATATTTCCTACGGAAAATATGTGCCATTTACAAAGAAGCTGCCGCTTTTCCTTCATATAGAGGATAAGCTTCTGTATCTTAACGAAAAAGTCCGGATGATCCGTGGAGAGGATCAGGAAGATGCAAAAGTTCTGGGCCATCAGTATGAAGTAACTGTAGAGCCATACAGCCAGAGCAGAGAGAAACAGCTGAAGAAAAAACGCACCAAAGCAATATTCTCTCAGGGAAAGGCCGGAAAAAAGGCAGTTCTCGTGCGTAAGCTCTACGAGATGCAGAAGGCAAAGCAGAAAAAGCAGATCTGGCTGATCTCCGACCGTACAACACGTGGAGATGACAACGGCGAAGTGATGTTCCGCTATCTCTGCGCCAATCCGGACCCTACGGTGGAGCCTTATTTTGTAGTCAACAAGGATACACAGGATTATGTGGAAATGAGGAAGCTTGGAAAGGTTGTGGAGCCTTTCTCCTGGAAACATAAGCTTCTGTTCCTGCTGAATGAATTTTCACTGTCCTCCCAGGCTAACAAACCGGTGATCAATCCTTTTGGAAAGCTGGAGTATCTGTACCGTGATATTATCTATGACAAAAAGCTGGTATTTCTGCAGCATGGTGTTACCAAAGACAACCAGTCCAAGTGGCTGAACAAATACAACCGTAATCTTTTCGGATTTATCGTCAGCACAAAGCCGGAGTATGATTCTGCCTTTACCTATGACTATTTTTATCCGGAAAAAAATATCTGGCTTACGGGAATGCCACGTTATGACCGTCTGGTCCATGATGAACGCAAGTATGTGACGGTGATGCCTACCTGGCGCAAGAGCCTTTCCTCAGGAACCGATGCCAGAGGAGTATGGCAGCTTGGAAAAGAATTTCAGGAAAGCGAATACTTCCATTTTTATGATGATCTTCTCAACAACGAAAAACTTCTGGGAGCGGCAGAGAAATACGGATATACCATCTGCTTCATGCCTCACCCAAATACCATTGATGGCCTGCATATGTTCCGCCATGATCCACGGGTAAAATTTATGGATTCGTCTTATTCCTACAAGGACATTTTTGCCCAGACAGATCTGATGATCACGGACTATTCTTCGGTTGCCTTTGATTTTGCATACCTGAGAAAACCCATCGTATACTCCCAGTTTGACAGAGACAGCTTTTTCAGTGGTGCGCATTCCTACACAGAGGGATACTTTGACTATGAGAGAGATGGCTTTGGAGAGGTGGAACATACACTGGACGGAACTGTGGAACGGATCATTGAATATATGGCAGACAGCTGTCAGATGAAAGAGGAATATCGGAAACGAATGGATGAGACCTTTGCATTTAATGACCGTAACTGTTCCAAACGTGTGTATGAGAGAATCATCGAGAATCGGTAATATGGAGGTTGGATTTTGGAAGGAAAGCAGGCAATAAAGTTTGATAAATATAATTCTCAGGCGATAAAGGGCATTGCCATTGTTATGATGCTGTTCCATCATATGTATCTGAGTCAAGACAGATTTGAGGGACTGAATGTTGTTTTCACTCCGTTTTCGGCAGATCGGATCATGTATCTGTGCAGAACATTTAAGATCTGTGTACCGATCTATGCATTTATTTCCGGATACGGACTGTATCTCAGTTACAGAAAAAATAATTCCACACCTGGTAAGTGGACAGCCAAAAGACTGATAAAAACAATGGGAGGGTTCTGGATCATATGGGGGCTTTCTGTTGTGATCTTACAGCTTTATAACGGCTATGCCGTGACCAGATATTTCGGAAACGGAAATATTGCCAAAGGTGTTAGCGCAATGGTGCTGGATTTTTTTGGTCTGGCGAAACTTTTCGGAACTTCGACTCTGAACGGAACCTGGTGGTATATGAGCGCGGCGATCATTTTTATCATCTGCGTGCCGCTGTTTATGATAAAGGAAGAATATCTGGTATTTATTCTTGTGGCTGTTGCGGCATTTCCGCGGACAATTTCCATGGAGGTTATGGGAATTACAGGTATTTATGCATTTTTACCGGTATTTCTCATGGGAATGTGTGTAGCCAAGTATGATTTGTTTAACCGATGGTTTAGGATATGGAATGTTGGAGTGAAGCATGTTTTCAAATTTCTTCTGGAACTTCTTGCGGTGTTTATTTTGTATAAAGCCTACAGAACTTTGCCGCTGAAGGTATACAGTGAGATCCACTGGGGTGTGTATCCAATTGTATTTATGGCATTTTGCTGCGAATTTATTAATGTTATTCCGGGAGTGCGACAGATTTTACTGTTTCTCGGAAAACATTCCATGAATATATTTCTGATACATACATTTATAAGACAATATTCTTTTGTGTATGTGAGTGGATATTTTCTGACCAATACACTGACGCTTCTGCTGGCTTCACTGGCCGTGTCCATAGCGCTGGAATGGCTGAAAAAGGTAAGCGGATACAACCGCCTGATCCAGAACATCTGTGTGAAAATAGGATAATAAAGATAAAGGAGAAAGACCTGTCATCGTCTGTGGCAGGTCTTGTTAAAGTATGAAAGCAAAGAAAATAGTTTGTATATATTGGATGATATTAGTAATGATTTTTGGAGGCATTATTGGTATCAGAAGTACAGAGATAAAGGTCGAGGCTGCTGAAAGAACAGTACGATTTTGGGATAACAGTGGAAATTATCTTCAGAAATCCGGCGGAAACTGGTATCTGAAAGATTCAAAGAAGCGAAAACTTAGCGGATTGCGTTATTTGTCAATTCCAAAGACAGAGTTTTTAAAAACAGGATTTTATATGTTTGACAAAAACGGAAAACTTTTGAGAAAACAATCCGTGTATTATTTCGATAAAAAGACAGTTTCTGGTGTCCGCTTTGATAAATACCACATCACAGACTCCAATGGAAGAATTTCAAAGGGAGAGCGTGGCTTTGTAAACGTAGCTGAACAGAACGTGCGGGGCAAAAAAATTATCGCAGGCATTTATTATGTGGAAGCGTACGGAAAACTGGCTGATCGTGGAACAGTACGTTATATAAGACAGAGAAGATTCGGTGGGCGTAATTTTAAAAGTGGTTATTATTATTTCTATGGAACCGGAAGAATCTGCATGCGTCCGTCTTTTCATAAAATGAACAAAACAGTTCAGGGAAAAAAGTTTAACGGAATCTATTATTTTGGCAATGATAACGGAAGAATGGCACAGAAGGCAGGGTGGGTAACCTGTGATGGCCAGCAATATTATGTAGATCAAAATGGAAAAATGCTGGTGAACCGGTGGAAAGATGGCTATTACCTGAAATCTAACGGAACCATTGCGAAAAATATGAAAACACCGGATGGTCAGTATGTGGACTGGAGGGGAAGAAAAAGTACAAGATCAGAGTATGCCTTAAGTGAGTTTAAATCGGAATTAGAGAGTTTTGCTTCTGCCTACGGTGGAAACTGGTCTGTTTATATAAAAGATCTGAAAACAGGAAATGTTGTAAATATAAATGATCAGGAAATGTATCCGGCAAGTACGATCAAGGCGTTTGTGATGGCATCCGTCTATGATCAGATTCGTCAGGGAAAAATGCAATACAGCTCCGGTGTGTACAGCTTGCTGTGGGATATGATCACCGTCAGTGATAATGAATGTTATAATGAACTGGTAAGGCGTCAAGGGGGCGGAAGCTTTGTAGGAGGAACGGCTGTAGTGAACCAATATCTTCGAAAGAACGGTTACAAAAATACCGGCTGCCACAGTTCCTTGCATCCATCTTCTTCAGCCTGGAGCAGTGATGGGTGGCGTAACACGGCATCTGCAAAAGATTGTGGGATGCTTTTAGAAAAAATCTATAGAGGTCGGTGCGTTTCTCAACAGTATTCCAGAGAAATGTTAAATCTTTTACTGCATCAGACGAAACGATACAAAATTCCATCAGGCCTTCCGGCAGGTGTAGTGTGTGCGAACAAAACGGGTGAAACAAGCTCAGTTCAGCATGATATGGCGATCATCTATGGAAAGAAAACAAATTATGTATTATGTATATTCTCTGAAGGAGCCTCCGAAGATCATTTACTGCACGGAATCCGTTCGATTTCTTCAAGAGTATATCAATATCTGAATACATAAAGATCAGCCAGCAGTCATGAGCCCGAGGGCCTTCATGAACGTGCTGGCTGATTTTGTATTATCATCAAAGAAATGGTTGCGGAAGAATTTCACAGATAAGGTTTTTCTTTATCCTTTAATATGCCGGATGTTTCCGGTATCTGTGGTATCGTAGCCGGTCTGGAGAGACAGGAACCGACGGAAAGGTTCGGATGCAATGGTTTCCACTACGGACTGAAAGCCAGGGGTGCTCAGATTCTTGGTCTGCATAACCAGGAAGAGTGATTCCTGGCAAACAGGAAGAAAATCCAGCTCCGGAAAGCTTCTCGCCACACAGGCCTCGCCAAGAGCTATGTCTGCCTGTCCACCAGCCACTGCGGCAGCCGTGGAGTGATCGGTAACAAGCTCATTTCGATATCCGGATATGGAATCCGGTGAAATTTCGGAAGACAGCAGTGTACGGTCGAGAAGGATTCGACGGCTGCTTCCTTTTTCGCGGTTCGCAAAAATAATATCTGCCCGTGTAAGATCAGAAAATCCCCGGATATTCTTGGGATTTTCTTTTTTTACATAGAAGCCGACGGGATACTGACACAGAGAGATCACAGTCAGTGGGACACCGGGTACAAGGCTATGGATATCCTCCGGTGAGGCGGATGCACAGGCAATGTGGACTTTTTCAAAATAGAGAGAATACAGTCCGTTGTAGGTATTCATGTGAGATTGCAGAATCGGCAGACTGTCCGGGTGTGTGGGAAGCTGATTCAGGAGAAGATCCAGAGCCGGAGAAGCCTGCCCGCTGATGATCAGTCCACTGGAATGCAGAAGATAATCTCTTTTCAGAAGAGAACTTTCCGGCTGATAATTGTGAGACTGAACAGAAGGGGAAGAACATTCCGGACTCTTAAGATACTGAGACAACTGTTCCTCGCTGACCCGCAGTTGTTTGCCGACTTTGGAGGATGGCAGCTCTCCCCGCTTGATCAGGTCATATACCGTTGACTTTTTGATCTTCAGCTTATCTGCCACTTCCTGGGCTGTGTAAACCTTATTCATCGATACCTACCATAACATTGGTTGCTTTGATGACTGCGTAAGCATCAGAGCCTACTTTCAGTCCAAGTTCTTCCACCGCCGCACAGGAGATGGTAGCAGTGATGATATTTCCACCACCGATATCGATAGAAACGATGGAATTTACAGCTCCCTGGTTGATGTTGATGATTTTTCCTTTTAACTGATTACGTGCACTGAGTTTCATAGGTAATTCTCCTTTTCTTGAATATTGAATGAACCGGATCAGGCAAGTTCTATGCTTCCGTTGTACAGAGCAATGAACATGATGTGGGATTTGTCCGTATCAGGAGTGCTGCAAGCCACTCATGATAAGAAACGAAGCTTGTCAGCTATGCATTTATGATAGCACTTGTAGAGAAAAACAGCAATGCCTTATAGCTTGACAAGAAACTTTCCTTTCGGTAAAATTATACGAAACAATTCAAAACTAAACAAAACTGAATGAAACGGAAAAGGAGAGAAGCAAAAGATGAAGAAAAAAATCTTAGCAGCTCTTACCGCGGGAATTTTAACAACAGGCCTTATGACCGGAACTGTTTTTGCAGCAGACAAAGAAGTGAAAGGTGATGAGAACCTGAAGGGAGAGGTTTATGCTTTTATCGCTGCCAGCCTCAGCAATTCCATGGAGGAGATCCAGAAGGATTTTAATGAGCTTTATCCGAATGTAACGATCTATTACAGTGCAGACAGCTCAGGTACACTGCAGACACAGATCGAGGAAGGTGCACGCTGCGATCTGTTCTTTTCAGCAGCAGATAAACAGATGGATGCCCTCACAGAGGAAAAACTGACAAAGGAAGACACCGTTAAGGATCTTCTTGAGAACAAAGTCGTTCTGATCAAACCAAAGGACGGAGAGACAAAGGTAACAGGATTCGAGAATATCACAGACGCTGAGAATATGGCGCTTGCAGGAGAGGATGTTCCGGTGGGACAGTACTCTCGTGAGATCTTTAGCAATCTTGGAATCATGGACGATGTAAACAAAATGGAGATCAACGAGTGCAAGAATGTAACGGATGTACTTGCAGCAGTCAGTGAAGGAAGTAATGAGGTTGGTGTTGTATATGCGACAGATGCTGCATCTGTTACTGATAAAGTGGATATCATCGCAGAGGCGCCGGCAGACAGCCTTAAGACGCCGGTTCTTTATCCTGTGGGACTTATCGAGGACAAGGAAGCATCTGAAGACGATACCAAGGCAGCAGAGGCTTTTCTTGATTATGTAGAGTCTGACGCAGCAATTAAGGTATTTGAGGATTATGGATTTACAGCATATGAGGCTGAGGACAGCACAGCTTCCGCAGACAGTACATCCAAATGAGCATGATGTAGAAAACGGCAGGCGGTAAATACTGAAACACAGTAAATGCTGACACAGGAATGAAATATGGCAGAATTTTTGAGAGAAATAAACTGGAGTCCTCTGTGGATTTCCTTAAAAACAGGTCTGGCAGCGACAGTGATCGCTTTTTTTCTGGGAATATTCTTTGCCCGAAAGATTATGAAACTGAAGCCGGGAGCCAGAGCAGTACTGGACGGGATCCTTACTCTTCCGTTGGTACTTCCTCCTACAGTGGCTGGATTTTTTCTGCTTCTGATCTTCAGCCTGAAAAGGCCCTTCGGAAGCTTTCTTCTGGATAATTTTGATATTAAGATCGTGCAGACCTGGAAGGGCTGTGTGATTGCAGCGGCAGTGATCGCATTTCCGCTGATGTACCGCAATGCACGGGCTGCTTTTGAACAGGTGGATATAAATCTTATCCATGCAGGTCAGACTCTGGGGATGAGTGACAGCAGGATATTCTGGCGGGTAATCATGCCGGCGGCAGGACCGGGGATTGCATCCGGAACAGTGCTGGCATTTGCACGCGCGATCGGAGAATATGGCGCAACCTCCATGCTTGCCGGAAATATCCTTGGAAAAACCAGAACAGTTTCTGTTGCCATTGCATCAGAGACAGCAGCCGGAAATTACGGAACTGCAGGATTCTGGGTCATTGTGATCGTGCTGATATCCTTTGTGATCGTGGCATTGATCAATATCGTATCCGGAAGAGGAATGAAGACAAGAAGGTGGATCTGATGGCAGTCAAAGTAAATATCGAAAAAAACTTCCGTGATTTTTCCCTGAAGGTGAATTTTGAAGGCAGTTCGGCATCCATTGGGCTTCTTGGTGCTTCCGGCAGCGGAAAAAGCATGACCTTACGTTGTATTGCAGGGATCGAAACACCGGATAAGGGAAGAATCGTCATCAATGGAAAAACAGTGTTTGATTCTGAAAAGGGGATCAATTTGAAACCGCAGAAGCGACGGATCGGATATCTGTTTCAGAATTATGCTTTGTTCCCAACCATGACAGTGGAACAGAATATCCGCTGCGGTTATCGTGGGGAAAAATCCTCCGCCAGGGAAAAGGTGGCAGATCTGATTCGGCGATATCATCTGGAGGGGCTGGAGAAGCGCCTGCCCTCACAGCTTTCCGGCGGACAGCAGCAGAGAGTGGCACTGGCCAGAATGATGATCGGAGAGCCGGAAGCTATTCTTCTGGATGAGCCGTTTTCCGCACTGGACGGTTACCTGAAGGACGTGCTCCAGCGGGAGATGCAGGATTTCCTCAAGGACTATCCGGGAGATATGATCCTTGTGACACACAGCAGAGATGAGGCCTATAAATTCTGCAGGGAGCTTTCCATTGTACATGAAGGCAGGATCCTTGTGACCGGGGAGACAAAGCAGCTGTTTGAGAGACCGGGACTTCTGGAAGCAGCAAAGCTTACCGGATGTAAGAATTTTTCCAGAGCGGAGAGACTGGGATCTCACGAGATCTATGCGGCGGACTGGAAAATGAAGCTCCATACCGAAGAAAACGTAGATGAGGACATTACTTACGTAGGGATACGCGGCCACTGGATCCGCCCGGAATCAAAGCCGGGTGAGAACTGTATGGCAGTGCGGGTAGACCAATACATAGAAACTACATTTGAACATCAGTATATGATCCGGAACAAAGCGGAAGAGAATGCTGCCGGATTATGGTGGATGCGTCCCAAAAACAGCTTTACGGAGGATCCGGATAAAGATCTTCCGGAATATCTGTATCTTCCACCGGAGCATCTGATGTTGCTGAAATAAAGAAAGCCTCGGAAACAGACATTATCTGCTGTTTCCGGGGCTTTTTTGTGTTCCGGGCATTTTGGATGGATTTTTACGGACAGAATCTATTTCCCATGATTTCCGGAGTAGGTGATGTAATCGGACACCATCATGGCAAGCTTGAAGGCCAGCGCATCCTCAAAGGTACGGATATCCAGGCCAAAACGCTTCTGCAGCTTTTCAAAACGGTATACCAGAGTATTCCGGTGTACATAGAGCTGTCTGGAAGTTTCAGAAAGGTTCAGGTTATTTTCAAAGAAGGTCCGGATGATATTGAGGGTTTCGTCGTCAATAGATTCCAGGGATTCTTCTCCGAAGATCTCGCCTACAAACATGTTGCAGACCTGAGTGGGAAGCTGATAGATCAGACGGCCAATGCCCAGCCGGTTGTAACCGAAAACGTTTTTGTCAGCATAAAAGATCTTGCCGACCTCCAGAGCAGTGCGGGCTTCCTTGTAGGCGTCGGAAAGCTCCATGATATCATCTGCAACATTGCTGTAGGAAACCCAGGCAGAGGTCATGGCCTCTGTATTGAGCATATCCACCAGCATGCAGGCGATACCATCCAACTCTTCGTAGCTTTCGGTGTTCTGAAGCTCACGTACTACGATGATGCCGGAATCATCCAGTGCAGTGATAAAATCCCGTGTACGGGCAGAAAAGATGTTACGGATGGTAGCAAGGGCATTTTCGTCCTTGTGCTGCTTGGTTTCTACAAGAAATACCGCACGGCGGGCAGTAGGTGTGATATGAAGACGGGCAGCCTTGTTAAAAGCCTCTACCTGGGAATAGCGGTTCAGGAGAAGATTCTGCATAAAGGAGTTCTTGTCTGTTTTTTCCGTATAGGCGGTTAGGAGACTTTCTACCTGGCAGACAGCAAGCTCTCCGATGGTAGAAGCCTGCTCTCCGGAGCCCCATACGATCAGAAGCATATTGCTCTGAGGTGCGTTGTTCAGCTTGTACAGACTGCAGCTGTGATTGGAGATGCATAAGGCAGGATCCTCCCGGAACTGAGCAAGCTTTTCAGAAGAAGGAAGCCGGCGATCCACTGTGGAAATGTATATCTGGTCATTTTCATCCAGAATACAGAAATCAAGACCGCTGATCCGGTTCCAGTCATCCAGAGATTTTTGAATTGTTTGCTGTATTTTCATAAAAAGCGTCCTTTCTAATGTAAAATAAAACTAGTGAAATAAAAAGAAAACCCCGGGAAATCATATCCCCGGGGTTACATTCTGTTTTTATGATTCGATGAGAATTAGTTTGTGATAGTAAGCTCTGTCTCTTTGTCGAAGAAGTGAGCTTTCTCCATATCGAATGCAAATCTGATCGGATCACCGGTCTTAGCTGTTGTACGAGGATCAACTCGTGCTGTAACCTG
>ENA-OUQP01000051-OUQP01000051.1-human-gut-metagenome-genome-assembly--contig:-NODE-51-length-127460-cov-6.962576_pt1 | contig 127460 bp, 107 predicted proteins | sample MGYA00237951_ERZ548836 | MGnify/ENA primary metagenome ERZ548836 (study PRJEB26490, sample SAMN05194702) | human gut metagenome | biome: terrestrial biome; feature: human-associated habitat...
CAGGAGGGGTATCACAACTGTCAGGTTGTTGTCCTCCTTATGGGTACCATTTTATGCCACCTGGTCTAAACGCAATATATTTCCGCGACTAGACGAATATTATTGCGTGTTAATTATACGTGAACATATTATTTAATGCAAGGACTAAAGTGAAAAGTTAAATTCCACTTTGAGTGAAATAAAATAAATGGTGCCGACTGCAGGAATCGAACCTGTGACCTACGCGTTACGAGTGCGTTGCTCTACCTACTGAGCTAAGTCGGCATCTAAATATAGTATAGTCTTCTTCTATTTTAATACAAGTAAAAACCACTGGAGGAGAGCCAGTGGTTCTAAAAAACAATTTAATACAATTAGAAGGGAGTTTTATTTATGAATCGTAAACAGGACGCTTTTATTATTAGGGAGTGGCCCTCTTTACAGTTATTACTATAATCTTAGTATATGAACTAAGTATGAACATAAATAAAAAAAAGATCTGACTCCCTATTTCAGACCTTTCCAAGAGCTATTCTAATCGTAATACGACTCCCACAGTCATATTAGCATACTTTTTCTATAACAACAATATTTTTGTTACGCTTTGTTTTCCATATCCTTTATTTTTTCAATAAAAGCAGGATTATATTTCTTTCTTAGGCTCTTTCCAGCAATATAGTTTGGAGAAGTTGTTAGGGGACCATACTTTAACTGGATACAGGCATCTAGATATAAGCCAAATATAGATGAAATATAACTATATGACTTGTTTAATGCATAAATATGGTAGAGATTTAAATCATTGAAAATAGATTTATCTGCCACAATACAGGATACTAGTTTAGAACCTTCATAGATAGGATATACGTAACCTGTTTCTAATCCAACTCTATACATCTTATATTTCACACCGTCATACTTTAATACAAAGTAACCTGATTGAGATGTAAAGCCTGTTTTCTGATAGATTACACCTAGACTTTCTTCTTCAAATAACATTCCATATTTCTTATGTCCTACTTTATCCCATTCAGGTTTTATTTTGTCAGGATCATAGATTAATGAGAATTCACGTGAGAGAAAATTACCTTGAATTTCTCCTCCTTGATTAAACTGTTTAGGTAAAGAGGCTCCACCAAGTTTATTATTTCCTTTTGCGATTTCGTAATCTATATTAAAAGTAGATAGGATTTGGTTTAAGTCTATTATCATAATAAAATACACTCCTTTCCCATATTTTAACATTATTATTCGCTTTTAAAAAGAGTTCATTATGTATATAATTAATTCGAAAGAGGTGAAGTGTATGGCTATTAAAGTAAAAGCAAAGGATGCAGATACTCTAGAGGAAGAACTAGAAGAATGGTCATTAGGTGTCAATCTTGTAAATACAGCACCTACTCAAACAAAAGAAACCGTCACTTTTAGTACAGACCAAATAAAAAAAGATAAGTCTAAGAGAACGACTTATCTTAATGATGATCTAGAAGATCCTACATTATAAGCACTTAGGTGCTTATTTTTTTCTTTTAAAAGATCTCTGATTTCTTCTAATAATACAATGTCTTCTGGCTTTGGTGCAGGTGCTGCTTTTTCTTCTTCCTTCTTACGGAAACTCATGACCTTATTAATCGCTTTAATACAGATAAAGATACAGAAAGCCATTAATAAGAAGTTAATGAGGTTAGAAAGGAATGATCCATACTTGATATTAATATTATTAATCTTAAGAGTTAATTCTGTAATATCAGATGGAATCTAAATGATTGCAGATAATACAGGCATAATAATGTCCTGTACAAGAGATGTGACAACAGCAGTAATAGCAGTACCTAAAATTACACCGACAGCCATATCAATGACATTGCCTTTAAATGCGAATTATTTGAATTCGTTCCATAGCTTTTTCATGTTGTGTCTCTCCTATATTTAGTTTATGCAGCAGGTGTTTCGTCTTCCTCCTGATGACCGCTTATAGCCTTGATGAATTCATTGCTGATAATAAATGCCTGATCAAATGGATTGATTAATAAAGCGTCATATTCTCCAGCACCTAAGAATGTAGCAATATGCTGGTCAAATGGTCGACATTCGCTGATTAATACCTGTCCTTCCTGTAATTCAACATTATCTTTGATGCCCCATTTATCAATCTGTTCATTAGATGTAAAGAGTGGTAAATAGCTTAATTCATTACCTTCATCATCTTCTGCAGTTAATGAAGGAATAATTAGAGGTACATCCTTTTTTAATTCATATGTGCCATCTGGCAAAGTAACTAAATCTGATTTATTCACAATCGTCATTAATGCAAGACATGAACGTGATACTAAATCATCCATAACTAAAGAGAACTTTTCTTTTTCTTCTTCACCTTGTGCTTCCATATATTCATCATATAACCAAGAGAACTCCATATTGCCTGGTACTCTATGACCAATTGTTTCATGATGGTCTACACCATTGTTTTCTTCAACACCCATATCACTTAATGTATCTCTACCTAGAGTAAATGCATCTGTTTCTGGATCAATAACCATACCATAGATTTCATCATCACCTGTATTAAATAATTCATTTAATAAGAATTCATAGTCTACTTCTACTAATACATTATGACGATCTGGGAAATCAGAATCTTCTAAAATAGAAGAGTTCTGTGCATTTTCTACAGTAGTATAAATCGCATACCATTCATCTCCGTCATCATCACATACTGTCTGTAAGAAGAATGAATCTTCATCATCATCGTCTACAGAAATATATGTAAGGAATGTAGAAGCCTTTAATGTATGCATTAAATCATCTTCTAGTTTAGTGGCAGTAAAAGAAGCTTCTCCATATTTACCACAGCTTTCTTTCCATTCTTTATCAGTTGTTTCTACTGGTGTTGTGTTTAATAATGGTTTACTCATTCTTTTACTCCTCCCCTTCTATTAATCCCATTGTAGTTAGGATTTCTTTTGTAAGTACAATATTATCTGTGAATGGATTAATAACGAGTGCATCAAAGCCTTCACCATTATTAAGTCCTCCTAGATGAGTATCAAGATCAGCAGTCAGTAGCATAGATTTTCTTTCTTCATCTTCAGCATTCCAGCCATCTAATGTTTCAATATCTTCCTGTGATGTAAAGAGTGGAACAATATTAGCCTGATCACCATGATCTTCACTTGATAACATTCTAATCGCAAAATCTGCATCTGATCTAGCAACGTATGTATTACCATCTTCTACCACTAAATCTTCTTTTCTTACCATAATAGGTAATGCGAATAAAGCATCATCAAATGCTTCCATCATATGACTAAAGATTTCTGCTTTCTTATCATCATCTTCAGTATTCTGGAAAATCTTCCAAATTTCTTTAATAAAGATATTTGCAGGAGTAATGTTACCTAAATCTTCTGTATGGGCTAAACCATTACATAAACGTTTAGAAATTTGTACTAATTCTTCTCTTGTAAGAATATAGTCATCACTAAATGGGTTAATCACAATACCATCAATTTGATTACCATCCGCAAGTGTAAGTTCTTTTGCTAGGACAGCATAGTTGACTTCTACTGCTTCTACTTTTCTTCCTGGCATTGATGTTTCAGGTTTCGCAAGACTGCTTTTTAATTCTTTTAATGAAGTATAAACAGAAATAAAGTTCTTGCTTCCATCCTGTGGTGAGATAGTAAAGAATGAATGATCATATTCTAAATTTTCACCGCTTTCTGGTAGATTCATATAACCATAATAATGTGATTCTGTTAGGTTCTTAAGGAATGCTTTGTAGGCTACTTCTTTGTCATCCTGAGCTTTTTTCCATGCATCAAGAGAGTCAGTCCATCTTGATGTAGTAAATGCTTGAGCATCTTTTAAAGGTTTGTAATTCAACTTGTTTTCCTCCTTAGTTGATAGTTTCTTTATTATAAAACATTTCATCTAACATGTCTTTAGAAAACCCTAGATGATCTGTAAAAGGATTAATGAGAATACCACAAAATGCATCACTAGAAAAGAGTACATCCTTGTATGATTCAAATGATTGACATGTAATAATCATTTCCATATCTGGTTCATCATGTGTCATATCTACTCTTTTTACATCTTCTAATCCAGTAAATAAACTAATATAGAGTTTATTAGAATCAGCATGAGAACACATAAGTGGTTTGATATAAATATCAGCACCTGTGTGCAAAGCAAGTTCTCCTGTCTTATTTGTATATAAGTCTTTCTTATTTACAAGTACTGGACAGGCAAAGACCCCATCCTCCATAAGGTCTTCTACACTTTCTTTTAATAACTCTTTTACATGAGGATCTTTACCATTAGAATGATAGATCTTCATATTCTTTCTAAACTTTAAATTAGCTGGCACAAGACTTGGTAAATCTTCTTGATGATTAATACCTGTTGTTGTATTGTGTCCTATACTATTTAATAGTTTTTCATCCGCAATAAGCTTTTGAGAGAAAGGATTAATCACTAAACCATTTAACCCTTCTGTACGCATATATATCTCTTCTAAGAGGCGTTTATAAGAAGCTACCATTATTTCTACCTGGTAGCCTTCTTGTGGCTCAGGAAGATCTATATAGTCTGTAATCTCCTTTATATTTGTGAAAGCAGGTAAATAGGATTGTTGTTGTTCATTAGATACAGAAATGATTTCATAATCGGAATTATCATTGTTTAATGGTCTTTGAACCATTACAAGATAATCTGAATGAGATATCAAATAATGAAAATGTTCTGTAATATCTGTATTGATATCAAAATCTTGAAGCCAAAGATTAAAGAGGTTATTCCATTCTTTACCATCAGGATAATGTTGTGGTGATACAATACTTAAACCATTATAATCCATAAAAAAACCTCCTTCCTTCTCTATTGTACCATGTTAGAGATGATAAGAGGTTTGTATTCTTCAATTATTTTATTAAATCTAGTACTTTCAGAAGATTTTCTTTGATGCAAAGTAAATGAGGTTGTGCCATATCACTAATGTCTACTAAATCAGGCACTCCAATAACATCTATACCTGCAGCATCTGCCGCAATAATACCATTTCTAGAATCTTCTAAAATGAATGTTTCTTCTTTATTTAATCCATAGATTTCTATTGCTTTATTAAATATTTCTGGATTAGGTTTGGCACGAGTGACATGATCACCACATACAAACTTATCAAAGTACTCATCTAAACCTGCAGACTTGAGAGAGAATAGTACGTCTGGTTCAAAAGTAGAACTAGTAAGTACCAATGTATAACCATTATCTTTTAGATATGTTAATAATTCATGAGCTCCTTTTTTTACTGGCATAGGGTTTGTTTCTAAATATTTTCTTGTTTCAGCAATCTTATCTTCTCTAAAACGAGTAAAGTAGTATCTATTTCCCGTAATCTTCTCTAACATTTCTTGAGCGGCTAGACCGTTTGAACCAATTGTTTTATAAGCAGCTTCTGGATTAAATGGTTCATTATGATTGGCGAATACTTTTTCCCACATCTTGATTCCTAAAGCTTCACTATCAATGAGTAATCCATCCATATCAAATAATACGTTCTTTTTGTTTTCTAGCATTGTGTAAATCCTCCATATCAATACTGTATCATTATATAGTGTGATTGGGTATATGTAAAATAGTTGTTGATAGCGATTACAGTTTATGCTATAATAATAGACGAAAAGAAAAGCAGAAAAAAAGACTTGAATATTCCCCCATTCGAGTCTTTTTTTGCGTTTAATTTACTTTTTTTGATGCCTGCATGTATTCTTTTTGACACTTCTCAACGAATTGGGCAGCCATAGTAGTTGTATAGTGTTCTGTCTCGGCAATATACTCATCTACATAAGAATCTGTATGATGGCCAAAAGAATGAAGAAAACTACTTAGTAGTTTTGTTAACTCATTGTAGTAATTAATGCCATCTTGTTCAGATATCATACCTGTCATTAAAGAGTAGTATAAGCAGAAGTTAACAGAGCCAGGACGATTAGATGTCATAGCATCTATACCATACCAAATAGGATTTTCTTCAATGGTATAAGGTCCGTTTTCCATCATGACATATACTTCAGACGGATCAAAGGGTATGTGTGCTCCTTCATAAAATTCATCCAATAATTCTATTTGATGATCCCTAGAGAGGGTGCTGTGAGACACGATTCGATAACTTATTCCTAAGCAGTACGTATTAAAGCAATCTAACGCATTGATGCTGTTGAAGAGTTGTTTGTACATACTACTGTCTTTTACATTGAGATAGAGTTCGTTGAGTTTCCTTTTGAATGCATGGAATTCAGATAGTTTCATTTTGTTTTACCCCTTTCCATAATTTATTATACTGATTGATTTATTGATTTCAAGAAATCAAAAAGTGTATAGATATGGGTAAATAATACTGATTAAATGTGAGAAAATAGCTTAGAATACAATTGTCTTATCATCCTTGATCAGTGCGAGCCTTTTATTATTTTAACTTAACCCTGATAATGAACGCATTACTAAATCAACATCCTGACTTTCTAACTCCTGAATAATATGTAAATATGTTTTTTGCGTTGTATTCATACTTGAATGACCTAGTCGTCTTGCCACACTCGCAATAGATACACCAGCAAATAATAATAGTGATGCATGTGTATGTCTTAAACCATGGACTGATATAACAGGTACATTTGCTTTTTTACAATATCTAGCAAGTATATCATTTACAGTAGAATTATATACTTTACCATTTACAAATATTGGTTTGTCTTCTGGCAAACCTTTTATTAATTCAGAAAACTGAATAACTGTCTGCCAGTCTATTTGTACTTTACGGACTGATGATTTATTTTTGGTTGGTAAAAAAACCTCCATCACCTTTATAATCCCATGTTTTACTTACAGAAATAGATTGTCTTCCAAAATCAAAATCTTTTGGGGTTAAAGCAAGTGCTTCTGAAAATCTTAATCCTGTTTTAGCAATTATTAAGATAAACCAATCCCAATTTATTTCTGATTTTAGATTTAAATTATTAAGTAATGTATGTAATTCAAACTGATTGATATACTTAATCTTTTTTGCTGCAGGTGTTTTCCCCTTGATAATTGCTTTACGTGTAGGATCTCTATCCAATAATCCTTCATCTACAGCATCTAGTATTGCGCCTTTTAACTGATGATGAAAATCCATAGTTGTTTGTCTTTCATGATATAAAGCATAGTCATTCAGTAACTGCTGATAGTTGATACGAGTCATTTCACATATTTTTAATTCGGGTATTAACTTCTTTAACCAACGATGTGTCATATAGTATTTTTCTAATGTAACTTTTCTTATTGCGCCTTCTTTGTATACTTTTATCCATTTTTCATAGTAATCACAGAATAAGATTTGGTTATTTATATTATCTAACATTTTATTGTCCTCCATCTTGTTTTTTGGCTCACACTGATGAAGGGTGATAAGGTTACCTATGCTATGCAAAAACTGTCCGATTTCAACTTGTTCTTTTTTTGAAGGAATCGTATAATCAAGCATAGTAATTGCTGACCAATTGACATAAATTTGCGTATTTCCCTGTGCTTGTTTTATGATTTTTTCTCTTACGTTCGGAGCATTAAGCATTTCATAAAGAAATAGGGGGTCATATTCATTTTTATTTATTTCAATGCGTTCAGTTCGCTGGTTATATACATAAATGCCTGATTTTTCAATCAAAAGTACTCTTCCGATAATATTTCCAGATGTTGTTTTATCATTCAATATCATCGTTAAATCGTTCTTATTCAAAACACGGTTACTGGTTTTATCTGATTTAACTGCTCGGATTCCTTGGTCATTATATATACTGTTTTCAGAATAACTTCCAATACTGATTACCTTGTATATTCCATCTTCTGAAAACTCAGATTCTATGGATATTCCACCAGTTGCTTTTCCGAATTCTCCCAGCTTACGCTGTTCCCAAGTTTTACAAGAATCTCATTATCTATGACTCAATCAATTACAGTATTTTATCATTTTCCTAACTCAAATCCTCCAGATAGAATGAACTTTCTTAATAAACTATCCACTCTAATATTAACTTTATGTGGCAACACTTTTGTACCTTCTACAGATTCAAAATAAGCTCTAGCCTTCTGTTTATCAACAGATTTCTTTAAATCATCTAGTCTTCCAAACTCATTAATATTCAATTCGTTCAGATTTAATTCCATCATGCTTCTTAATTTATCTTCATCAAGACCAAATGTTTCTGCAAACTTATGAGTTTGATCATTCTTTGCATTATATTTGTATTCATTGATATAGTCCCTTAAAGTTTTATCTTCTTGAACATCGACTTCTCCACTCTGTACATCATGTAAGAATATATTTGCATATTTTTGGTCTTCCTGACTCAAACTCGCAAAAGATTGATGTAATTCAGATAATGCTTTTTCTACAACTTCAGGTGAAGAACCTTTATTCAATTCCTTTAGATACTTTTTAAATCTACTATTCATATAATCAGAATCAATTTTTTCTGAATCAATTTCAATAATGTAGCTCTTAAGGTCATAAGGAATATCATTATCTGTATGTGTTGTATCAGGATCACCACTAGATAACTCTTTATATCTCTGTAATAACGCATCATACTCACGTTTAGTCACATAAACATGATATTCTTTATGTTCTTCAGTCTCAGGATTATCATATATATATATTTCTTTATCCCATGTAAACCCTTGAACCTTAGCTGCATCTAGATAGTCATTAAAATCATTAAATAAAGAAACAAATTTTGCAGATACTGCATTATCATCAGGAACCTTTTCAAAATCTTGAATACCTTCTGAAGTAAATAGTTCTTTTATCTCTTTGTAAGTTGTATTTATACCTTCTAGATTCTTAGGTAATTTATCCACAAATAATTCTAGAGGTTTATCACCTGAATATAGTTTAACTGCATCTTTTATGTTTCTAGCCATTGTGTTGGTTTTTCTATAATATCTAATAACACCAAAAGGTTTATCATTTCCAAATAGTCTATTGGTTCTAGAAAAAGCTTGAATAATACTTTCGTATTCTATTACCTTATCTAAATACAATGTATTAACCCATTTAGAATCAAATCCTGTTAACATCTGATCAACTACGATCAATAAATCTAATTGTTTTTCTGGAGTTCTTTCAATACCTTTATGATTTTCTTTATGTGCTAGTCTAAAAGCTACATCCTTTTTAAATTCTGCATGTTTAGCCATATCATATCCTGAACCATAAAGATTATTATAATCTTCTAGGATTTCGTTTAATCCTTCTTCTTTATACTCAAAACCACCTTTATTATCAATATTAGGATCAAACAAACAAGTTACACGTAATAAAGGTTTCATCTCTTTAAACAACTGATAATACTTAATTGCTTCTGTAATACTTGATGTAGCAAAGATAGCATGAAACTTTGAATTATGACTGTATGTGTTCCAATGTTCTATAATATCTGAAACAACTGCTCTTTGATGTTCTTCAGTAGTATATTGTGAAGTAGAAACATAGTCTTCTATTCCTTTTATATATTTTCCTGATTCTTTATGTCCAGCCATCTGTATATATGATGAATTCATATACTGATAATACTTTTCTTCTTTTTTCGGGTCAGTAAATACTTCTTCTTCAGTCTTAGCCTTTGCTTTTTCTAAAGCGACTGCTTTTCTAATATCACCATCTTTATATGTTTTAACCATATAAGGATCAAATCCAAGAACATTCTTATCTCTTATACCATCTGCAATACTATATCTATGTAATTCATTACCAAACACCATAGATGTAGTATTGTTATTCTTTTCATTTTCTTTTTGGATAGGTGTTCCAGTAAACCCAAAGAACAATGCCTTAGGGAATGTAGTTTTAATAGTAAATAACATTTCACCAAAAGTTGAACGATGTGCTTCATCTACAATAAATACTAATCTTTTTGAACTGATTTTTTGAATATCTCTTTCATTCAATCCATCTTCTTCATGCTTAATGTTACTCATCTTTTGAATAGAAGTAACTATAAGTGTATCTTTAGGATCTTCACTAGTTAATTTAGAAATGAGTACTCTTGTATTTTCAGTAGCCTGTACATAGTCTTCACAATCAGCAAAGCCTTTATATTCCTTTAAAGACTGAGTACCGAGTTCTAATCTATCTGTTAGGAATATAACTTTATCTGCATCTTTAGAATTTGCAATCAATTCTGCAGACTTAAAACTAGTCATAGTTTTGCCTGAACCTGTTGTATGCCAGATAAACCCACCTCTTTGGTTTCCTTCATCCCATTTTGTTTTTGAAACCTTATCTGAAATCGCACTAGCTGCATAATACTGATAACTTCTCATTACTTTTAGAACACCATCCGAGCTATCTGCAACCGTATAAAAACCAATTAACTGATGAGCCATAGGAATAGACAGTAATGTAGAAGCTACATCCTTCCAGTTATTAATAGGTTCATTATTAAAGTCTGCCCAATGGAAATAATAATTTTCATTAAATTTTCCATCTGGTCCAGGATTAGCATAATATACAGATTCTTCAGGTTTCATAGCTACAAATATCTGTACCAAAGAATAAATTCCTGTATAAACACCTTCATAAGCATATTTGCGTATTTGATCTTCAGCTTCTCTAATTGGTATACCACTCTTTTTTAATTCGATATGAATAACTGGCATGCCGTTAATAAGAAGCATCAAATCGCCTCTTCTATCATTTACTAGTTTAGACTTGGTTTTTAATATAGGCTGTTCAACTATTTGGTATCTACTTTGACCAGCAGCAATTTCATCACGATCATAAATCTTAAGGCTTACTTCCTTACCGTAATGAAGCTTATCATCTGGATTATCTCTCTTGATTGCAACCGTTTTACCATTAATAAAACTGTTTAACTGTAAAGGAGTTCTTAAATTAATGATCTGATCAATAATCTGATTCATTTCAGTTCTAGTTAAAGGATAGTCTCCCAGTCTATTAATGTTTCTATTATTTTCAAATAGGATATTTGCCCAATTCTTTATTAAATCTTCTTCTGTGGGATTCTGTATGATTTCTTGTTCCCATCCTTTTGTACATAAGACTTTGATTAATGCTTTTTCAAAGTCTAATTCTTTATTAAATACCATTATTTAACACTCCTTTCTTAGTTATACTGTCTATTTTCAATGATTTTACACGCTGATGAAGGGTGATAAGGTTGTCGAGGTTTTCAAAATATGCACCTATTTTCTGCTGTTCTTCAACTGACGGCAAGGTGATAGCTGTATTCAAAATGTTATCATTATATAGTCTTTTTATTGTGCTGCCTTCTATTCCTGCCCATTTCACAATAGAATAAAAGCATTTCAAAAACGAGTTGTCCAAATGTTTATCGTGATTTAACCAAACTATATTGGAGTCTTGAAAATACTCATTTTTTCCCGTAAACACAACAGTTCTACCAATGCTGCCTGATGCAGAAATCAATATATCTCCTTTTTTAGGATACTGGTATTTTGCTTTATATTCTTCAAAAAGCTCTCTCGATATAAAAGCATCTGCCTCTCCACCGAATGTACCTATTTTATAAAATGGTATTTCTCCATTTTCCGATGTTTGCTCTTTGAAAATCCTTCGGCACATAGAGACTGAACCGATTTCCCCCAGCTTACGCTGTTCCCAAGTTAAATCCAATTTCTGTACAAACAACTCATTTTTAAGTGTTTTTTGCATTGACTTTGTATAATTACTGAGCATATTTGCGTACCAACATTCCTCAAAAATTCACAAACAAAGTTTTGATACAAATTCAACAATAGTAATATTAAACATTTACACTTAAAAACCATTCATTATTGTCCAATATCACTTTAATCACTTGTTTCGCTGATATAAATAGACATCTTATGCAGAAACTATATATTCATGAAAATAATTTACTCTATATAAACATTTTTTCTAGCATTGATTTCTTTATGTTTTTCAACTTTTCCAGTTTTCGCTGATGAAGGGTGATAAGGTTGTCGATTCTATTAAAAAATTGTCCAAGTGGCTGCTGCTCATCGTATTGCGGAACGAGGACATCAATTTCGTTTATGGCTGTTTTTGATAAACTCGGAACACCCGTTGACTCATCTTTCTTTTTCCAGTCAATATTTTGAAATACATCAAAAGCAAAATTCAAGTCAACTTTTTCTCTTGGAATGGCGTAGAAAAGCGTATCTACCGTCCAAAATGGTGCTTTAAGAATGTACGGTTTATCTATCGTTCCTTTTCTTCCAATGCCGATAGCATCTTCATCGTAGGACAACGCCTGATTGACACTAAGCATAAATCCACCCGTCCCATAAACGGGAATATTGCCCTCTGAAAGATGTTTATAGTCTTTGCCACTTCGTACATCGACTACATCGCCCAACTTACGCTGTTCCCAAGTAATAGCTAATGGTGATTGAAAACGGCAGCCGTCAATTTGACATTTACACTGATGAAGGGTGATAAGGTGGTCAATTGCAAGAAAATACTCTCCAATCTTTTCTTGCTCGGCTTTATGAGGAAGCACAACAGGAAAGTCAACCAATATGTTTTGATTAAGATGTTTGATAGTTCCGCCTGTCGCTTTCTTATCAACATAATCCATCAAAAAAGGAGCTTTCAAATATTGAAACAGGTATCTGTTATCAACTTCGTTTTCGTCCTTTATTTCAACATTAAATACCCCTGCGTTAAGCGTCGCAGGCATTGTTAATCCCTGAATATAAGCCACTTTTCCGAGTGTTCCGTCTTTAGTTATTAAAATACTACCGTTACGGATTTGTATGTGCTTATCTTGCTCATAACGCTCACGCTCGACATAGTGGCAAGTATCAAAATTTACGGCTCCGTCTATAAAGTCCGTACCCGTAATTAGCATATAATCTCCACTATCTAAAAACTCGGAAGTTCTTAAATTCTGCCAACCTATTCTTGCGTGCATTGTAGCAATCTCGCTTAACTTACGCTGTTCCCAAGAATGAACATAAACCGGTAATAACAGAGTTATATGCGTTTTTAAACGAAAGTATGAAAAAACGCACTTTAGTTCGAATATTTGTGGTTTTATTGAAAAAATCAAATTTCTATGGTACAATATATATACTTACACTTTAACTAAGAAAGAGGTGCAATGAAATGGCTGTTAGTTATAAAAAATTGTGGCACATTCTTGTTGACAGAGATATGAAGAAAAAAGACTTAGAAGCTCTTGCTGGTTTAAGTCATTACACAATGAGCAAAATGAGCAGAGATGAAAATGTGACGACCGAAGTGCTTGGAAAAGTATGTGCTGCACTTGATTGCAATGTAGAAGATATTATAGATTTTCTTCCTGATGAAGAAAACTGAGTCCGTTTTATGGGACACTAATTATTTTATACTTAAAAATAGTGCCATTGTCAGATAAAATATAAATAGCTACAACAAATAATACGGAGGTTTATTATGAATAAACAGCAGTTAGCTGCAAAGATTTGGGAGTCTGCAAACAAAATGCGTTCCAAAATCGAAGCAAATGAATACAAAGACTATATCTTAGGATTTATTTTCTATAAATTCCTTTCGGAGAAAGAAGTTAAATATCTGAAAGCTAATGATTGGACTGACGAGTATCTTCCCGAATTAACAGAAGAAGATACTGATACGGTTGAAAGCATTCAGAAGAACTTGGGATATTTTATTTCTTACGACAATCTCTTTTCAACTTGGCTTGCAAAAGGCAGCGATTTCAGTGTTCAAGATGTTCGTGACGCTCTTTCAGCGTTTAGCCGTTTAATAAACCCAACCCACAAGAAAGTGTTTGAGGGCGTTTTTGATACTCTGCAAACTGGTCTTTCAAAATTAGGTGATAGTGCTGCTTCGCAGTCAAAGTCTATTAGCGAACTCATTCAGCTTATAAAAGATATTCCTATGGATGGTAAGCAGGGCTATGATGTTCTTGGATTTATTTATGAATATTTGATTGAAAAGTTTGCGGCGAATGCAGGTAAAAAAGCCGGCGAGTTCTACACTCCGCACGAAGTATCATTGCTTATGTCTGAAATAGTTGCAAATCACTTGAAAAACAGAGAGAAAATTGAAATATTCGACCCTACAAGCGGTTCTGGTTCCTTGTTAATCAACATCGGTAAGAGTGCTTCAAAGTACATTGAGGGCGAAAACAAAGTTAAATACTACGCTCAGGAATTAAAGCAGAATACATATAACCTTACTCGTATGAACTTGGTAATGCGTGGTATTGAAGCAGATAACATAGTAACAAGAAACGGCGATACTTTGGAGGACGACTGGCCGTATTTCGATGAAAACGACCCGACAGGAACATACAATCCACTCTATGTTGACGCCGTAGTTTCCAATCCTCCATATTCACAGGCTTGGAATCCAGCTGATAAGGATACTGACCCTCGTTATGCCGGTTATGGTCTTGCACCAAAGGGTAAGGCAGACTATGCCTTTTTGCTTCACGACCTTTATCATATTAAGCCTGATGGCATTATGACTATTGTTCTTCCTCACGGTGTTTTGTTCCGTGGCGGCGAAGAAGGCGAAATTCGCAAGAACTTAATTGAAAAAAATAAGATTGATACAATCATAGGATTGCCTGCAAATATTTTTTACGGCACAGGTATTCCGACAATAATTATGGTGTTGAAGCAAAAGAGAACCAATACAGATGTTCTTATAGTAGATGCTTCAAAAGGATATATCAAAGAGGGCAAAAACAATAAGCTGAGAGCTTCAGATATTAAGAAGATTGTAGATGTTGTTACACGGAGAGAAAGCGTGGACAAGTATTCACGAGTTGTCAGCCGTGACGAAATCAGAGAGAACGATTATAACCTTAATATTCCGAGATATGTGGATTCCTCAGAGGCGGCAGAATCTTGGGATATTTTTGCGTCTATGTTCGGCGGTCTACCGGCATCTGAAATTGATGAACTCAAAGAATATTGGACAGCTTTCCCGGCACTTCGCTCTGATTTGTTTGAAAATACATCTTCCGAATATTGCAAATTCGTGGTTAAAGATATAAAAAAGGCAATTAAAGAACACAGTGATATAACAAGTTTTGAAAACGAGTTCAAGTCCGTTTTTGCTGATTTTGATACATATTTGTATGATGAGCTGATTACAAAGATGGAAAGTCTCAGTATCTCTAAAACAGAGGAGCTTTTATCAAAAAATATCTTTGCACGAATGGCTGCCATCCCGTTAGTTGACAGATATGAAGCATACCAGCTTCTTGATGATGACTGGACTAAGATTGCCGTAGATTTGGAAATTATTCAAACAGAGGGCTTTGGAGCAACTAAAATTGTTGACGCTAATATGGTGGTCAAGAAAAAAGGAAATGTTGAGCAGGAAGTACAAGAAGGATGGAAAGGTCGCATTATACCATTTGACCTTATTCAAAGCACTATACTTGCCGATGACAAGCAAGCATTAAGTGAAAAAGAAAATCGACTTTCAGAAATTGCTTCCGAATACGAAGAAATACTTGACACACTTTCCGAGGAAGAAAAAGAGGCTGATTTTGTAAACGAAGATAGCTGGGTCTTTGCAGAAATCAAAAAAGCTATGAAATCCGACGGTGTTGAACCTGAAACAAAGGAAAAACTTAAATCTGTTTCGGAATTGAATACAGAAGAAAAAGCATTGAAAACTGCCATTAAGCGTGATAATGCCTTGCTTGAAGAAAAAACGAAAGATACGATTGAACACTTGTCCGATGAACAAGTTCTTGAACTTCTTAAAGATAAGTGGATAAAGCCGCTTATTGATAATCTTATGCAGTTGCCGGATAGCATTATATCTGATTTGGTTTCAAAGCTTGAAGCACTTGCAAAGAAATATGAAACTACTTTCGCAGATGTCGAAAATCAAATAGAAGAAACAGAAAAATCACTTTCTTCTATGATTGATGACCTTGAAGGTAGTGAATTTGATATGCTCGGTCTTGCTGAACTCAAAAAATTGCTTGGAGGTAGTGCAAAATGACAAAAATAACAGACATTCCGGCAATTCGCTTCAAAGGGTTTAGTGACACTTGGGAACAGCGTAAGTTGGTGGAATTATTAACAAAATATACAGACGAAGTGAATGTTCCTCATAATGGTTATGAGCGTTTGGGAATAAGAAGTCATGCCAAGGGAACATTTCATAGTTATGTTTCTGAAGGACATGAATTGCAAACTGGTAAAATGTACAAAGTTGCTGCAGACAAGTTTATTGTAAATATTACATTTGGCTGGGAACATGCGGTGGCTGTAACAGATAAAAATGATGCTGGAAAGCTAGTTTCTCATAGATTTCCTCAATATTCTCTATCTGAGGATCTTTATTCAAAGTTCTTTAAATATATTATTTTGGACGATAAATTTAAGCACCACTTATGGCTGTCATCTCCTGGAGGTGCAGGACGTAATAGAGTTCTAAAACTTGATGAAATGTTAGAATACAAAATCAAAATACCTAATGTACAAGAACAACAAAAAATAGCTGAAGTATTGATGGATTTAGATTACCTTATCACCCTTCATCAGCGTAAGTATGACAAATTGACCAATGTCAAAAAATCTATGCTGGAAAAAATGTTTCCACAAAATGGCTCCAATGTACCCGAAATTCGTTTTAAGGGATTTACTGAAGCTTGGGAACAGCGTGAGTTTAGCGAAATGTTTGATTGTACTATATCTAACAATACATTATCTCGATCTGAATTGAGTTATGAAGAGGGTTCAATTTTAAATATTCATTATGGTGATATTTTGATTAAATATGGTTCTATATTAGATATTCATAAGTATAAAATTCCACGAATTCCCAATGAGAAAAAAGAAGATTTTAGAGGCAGTTTGCTGCAACCTGGTGATATTGTTATAGCAGATACTGCGGAGGATGAAACGACTGGAAAAGCTTGTGAAATAGGCAGTTTATTTGGAAACAGTATTGTGGCTGGACTGCATACAATGGTTGCACGTCCTAATATTGAAATGGCTTCTGGCTACCTTGGATATTATTTGAATTCAAATGCTTATCATTGCCAGCTTTTGCCTATGATGCAAGGTATAAAAGTTCTATCTTTGAGTCGTGCTAACGTTAAGAAAACAGCACTCAAATTTCCCGAATCTACTAAAGAACAACAACTTATAGCAAACTACTTTATACAGTTAGATGAACTTATCACCCTTCATCAGCGTGAGTTAGAAAAGTTGAAAAATCTCAAAAAAGCGTGCCTTGAAAAGATGTTTGTCTGAGATGTAAAAGCAAATTTTAGAAGTTAGGAGGAACTCGAAATGATTTTTAATAAAGAGTCGGATTTTGAAGCGGCTTTGATAAAAATACTATCCGAAAAAGGGTGGGAAAAAGAAGTCCTTAAAAATTACTCTGAACAAGATTTGCTGCGAAATTGGGCAAATATACTCTTTGAAAACAACAGAGATATTGACAGACTGAACGATTATCCTCTAACCGATAGCGAAATGCAGCAGATTTTAGAGCAAATCGAAGCTCTCAGAACACCGTTAAAGTTGAATGGCTTTATTAACGGAAAAAGTGTTTCTATCGTAAGGGATAACCCTGATGATAAATTACATTTTGGTAAAGAAGTCAGCCTTAAAATTTATGACCGCCGTGAAATTGCCGCCGGTCAAAGCAGATACCAAATTGTGCAGCAGCCTAAATTCCCAACAAAATCGAAATTACTTAATGACCGCCGTGGAGATTTAATGCTGCTCATTAACGGTATGCCTGTTATCCATATTGAACTCAAAAAGAGCGGTATTCCGGTTAGTCAGGCTTGCAATCAAATAGAAAAGTATTCTCACGAGGGAATATTCAGTGGACTGTTTTCTTTGGTTCAGATTTTTGTTGCAATGGAACCAAACGAAGCTGTTTATTTTGCAAATCCGGGTCCGGACGGCAAGTTTAATCCGGATTATTATTTCCATTGGGCAGATTTTAATAACGAGCCGATTAACGAATGGAACAAGGTGGCATCTACTCTTCTATCTATTCCTATGGCACATCAGCTTATCGGCTTTTATACGGTTGCTGATGACTCAGACGGCGTACTTAAAGTAATGCGTAGCTATCAGTATTTTGCGGCAAGTGCTATTTCTGATAAAGTTGCAAAAGCAAAATGGGAAGGTAACAATCAGCTCGGCGGATATATTTGGCACACAACCGGTTCCGGCAAAACAATGACAAGTTTTAAGTCAGCTCAGTTAATCGCAAGCTCAAAAGACGCCGACAAAGTAATTTTCCTTATGGATAGAATTGAACTCGGCACTCAGTCACTGAAAGAGTATCGTGGCTTTGCCGATGAAAATGAATCCGTACAAGCAACCGAAAACACAAATGTGTTGATAACAAAACTCAAAAGCAGCAATCCAGCAGACACACTTATCGTTACTTCCATTCAGAAAATGAGTAATATCAAAGACGAAGCCGGTGGATTGAACGCTCGTGACATTGAACTTATCAGCGAAAAGCGTATTGTGTTCATAGTAGATGAAGCTCATCGCTCTACTTTTGGGGATATGTTGCTGACAATTAAAAACACATTTCCAAAGGCAATGTTCTTTGGCTTTACCGGTACGCCTATCCAAGACGAAAACCAAAAGAAAAAGAATACTACAAGCACTGTATTTGGTAATGAGTTACACAGATACAGCATTGCGGACGGAATCAGAGACAAAAATGTTCTCGGTTTTGACCCATACAAGGTTTTGACTTTCAAAGATAAAGATGTGCGAAAAGTAGTTGCCTTGGAAAAGGCAAAGGCACAAACAGAGGAAGAAGCAATTTCTGACCCTGTTAAGAGCAAAATCTTTTATAAGTATATGGACGTAAACCAAGTTGGAATGGTTGGACACTTTGACGCCAAGGGCGACTATATAAAGGGCATCGAAGATTATATCCCAAATGTTCAATATACAACAACGGAACACACTACGACAGTAGTAAAGGATATACTCGAAAACTGGGTAACATTGAGCCATAACAGTAAATTCCACGCAATATTTGCTACAAGCAGTATTCCGGAGGCTATCAATTATTATCGATTGTTCAAAGAGTTAAATCCGCAACTGAAAGTAACGGCTTTGTTTGACCCAAGTATTGATAATAACGGCGGTGTTCAATTCAAAGAGGACGGACTTGTTGAAATCATTTCCGATTACAACGAAAAATACGGTCAGGATTTTGCTATTCCGACATTTGCAAAAATGAAAAAGGACATAGCCGCAAGACTTGCCCACAAAAAGCCGTATGAACGAGTAGCGACCGAACCGGCAAAACAAATTGATTTACTTATCGTCGTTGACCAAATGCTTACGGGCTTTGACTCTAAGTGGATTAACACTTTGTATATGGACAAGGTGCTTCAGTACGAGAATATCATTCAGGCGTTTTCTCGAACTAATCGCTTGTTCGGCCCGGATAAACCGTTCGGAACAATTCGCTATTACCGCAAACCTCACACTATGGAGCATAATATTAACGCTGCCGTAAAATTGTATTCAGGCGACAGACCACTCGGATTGTTCGTTCAACATCTCGTTGAAAACTTGAAGCAGATGAACGAACTTTTTGAAAGTATCACCGAGTTGTTTACCAATGCGGGAATTGAAAACTTTGAAAAGCTGCCTAATGACACTTTGGTGTGTAGGAAGTTTGCAAAGGATTTCAATGAATTTAATAGCTATTTGGAAGCAGCTAAAATTCAAGGCTTCAAATGGGATGTTCCTGCATATGTAGATGAAGAAACCGGCGAAGTCGTTGATGTAGCCATAGATGAGAATACTTATCTTATTTTAGTTCTCAGATATAAAGAGTTGACCGGTGGCGGTGGTGGTATCGGAGGCGATGATGTTCCTTATGACCTTGCGGGATATATTACAGAGATTGATACGGGCTTAATCGACTCTGACTATATGAACTCAAGATTTGATAAGTATATTAAGTTGTTGAGTGTTGAGGGAACAACTCAGGAAGCTATTGAACAAGCCGAAACAGAGCTGCACAAGACATTTGCAACGCTTTCTCAGGAAGAACAGAAATATGCAAACATTTTCCTGCACGATATTCAAAGAGGAGATGTTAAGGTTTCAGAAGGTAAATCACTGAGAGATTATATTAACGAGTATTTGTCAAAAGCGAGAAACGACCAAATTCACAGAGTTTCATCTGCTCTTGGGTTAGATGAGAACCTGCTTAGAAACATTATGAGTTTGAAGCTTAATGAAAACAATCTCAATGAATTTGGCAGATATGACGAACTGAAGAAAACGGTCGATAAAGCAAAGGCAAAGGAATACTTTGAAAAGGTCGAAGGGACTAAAATAATTCCGCCCAAGGTTAATGTTAAAGTTGACAAATTGCTTCGAGATTTTATTATCAGTGGTGGTTATGAAATTCAAATGCCAACAGAAGATGAATAATTAAGCATTATTTTAGGAGTCAAGGGCTTTCCCTTGGCTCCTATTTTATGTTTCTTGGGAACAGCGTAAGGTCACTGAAATCGGAAAAATTTATATTGGATTAGTGACAACAATGACGAAACATTATACCGATGAAGGAACTTTACTTATTAGAAACTCAGATATTAAAGATGGTAAATTTGAATTTGGTGATAATCCAATTTACTTGGAAAAAACATTTGCCGAAAAAAACGAAACTCGTATGCACCAAATTGGAGATGTAATTACCGTACACACCGGAGATGTAGGAACATCTGCGGTAATTACTGAAAACGAAGCAAAATCAATAGGTTTTGCTACGATTGTCACTCGACCAAATCCTAAAATAATTGATTCAAATTATCTGTGTTCGTTTCTAAACACAGATAAACATAAGAAATGGGCAGTATCAATTTCAACAGGAGATGGAAGAACAAATTACAACTTGGGAGATTATTTTGAATTAGTTGTTCCTGTTCCGTCAATAGCAGAGCAAAAGAAAATAGCTTCATATATTCAAAAACTCAATCGCCTTATCACCCTTCATCAGCGTGAGTTTGCATTTTTATGCAAAGAAAAATCAAAAAAGTTCAGATACATCAAAAACGCTTGGGAACAGCGTGAGTTTAGCGAAATGTTTGATTGTACTATATCTAACAATACATTATCTCGATCTGAATTGAGTTATGAAGAGGGTTCAATTTTAAATATTCATTATGGTGATATTTTGATTAAATATGGTTCTATATTAGATATTCATAAGTATAAAATTCCACGAATTCCCAATGAGAAAAAAGAAGATTTTAGAGGCAGTTTGCTGCAACCTGGTGATATTGTTATAGCAGATACTGCGGAGGATGAAACGACTGGAAAAGCTTGTGAAATAGGCAGTTTATTTGGAAACAGTATTGTGGCTGGACTGCATACAATGGTTGCACGTCCTAATATTGAAATGGCTTCTGGCTACCTTGGATATTATTTGAATTCAAATGCTTATCATTGCCAGCTTTTGCCTATGATGCAAGGTATAAAAGTTCTATCTTTGAGTCGTGCTAACGTTAAGAAAACAGCACTCAAATTTCCCGAATCTACTAAAGAACAACAACTTATAGCAAACTACTTTATACAGTTAGATGAACTTATCACCCTTCATCAGCGTAAGCCGGTTGTTGTCAATTCAAGCTCGACAATGAACGCATTACCAAATCAACATCTTTATTTTCAAGTTCTTGAATAATGTGAAGATAGGTCTTTTGCGTTGTTGTCATACTTGAATGTCCTAATCGTTGAGCCACACTTGCTATTGATACTCCGGCAAATAATAGCAGTGAAGCGTGTGTATGTCTTAGTCCGTGAACAGATATAACCGGTATATCTGCCTTCTTACAGTGTCTTGTAAGAATGTCATTGACAGTAGAGTTATACACCTTTTCCGAAACAAAAATCGGTTCATCTTCAGGTAAGTCTTTAACCAAAGTAGAAAATTGAATAATGAGCTGCCAATCAATCTGTATTTTCCTGACCGACGACTGATTTTTGGTGGGCATAAACCCACCACCGCCTTTATAATCCCAGGTTTTATTGATAGATAAAGACTGCTTTGAAAAATCAAAGTCTTTTGGAGTTATAGCCAACGCTTCAGAAAATCGCATTCCGGTTTTTGCAACCAACAGAATAAACCAATCCCAATTTATCTCTTGACTAAGATTTAAGTCAGATAAAAGTTTGTGCAACTCAAACTGATTAAGATATTTGATTTTTTTGTGTCGAGGCTTTTTACCTTTTATGATAGCTTTTCTTGTAGGGTCTCGTTCTATAAGTCCCTCATCTACCGCATCTAAAATTGCACCTTTAAGTTGATGATGAAAGTCCATTGTGGTCTGTCTTTCGTGTGACTTCGCATAATCGTTCAAGAGTTTTTGATATGTTATCCTTGAAAGTTCGCACACTTTCAAATCCGGTGCTAATTGCTTAATCCAAGCCTGCGTAAGCAGGTATTTATCCATTGTAACCTTCCTTATCGCCCCTTCCTTATAAACCGTAATCCATTGAGCGTAATAATCGTAAAATAAGTCTGTTTTGTTTATATTATTCAGCATAATATCCTCCTGTATAAAAATTAGGCTTACGCTGATGAAGGGTGATAACATTATCTAGTTTTTCAAATAATACTCCTATTTCTTTCTGCTCATTAATATTTGGCAATTGAATTACAGTGCTTTTAATATTTTCAGCATTAATATTTGTGTTAGCTGACTGTTGTATAATCTGACGCAATTGATTCTTAAATAAGTCAGATTGATAAAAATATCCAAAAAACTCATTTGTCACCTCGTCATGATCAAAACGAAAGTCTATCAAATAAGAGCCAAAAATAGCCGGTATTTCCTCATATACTATCCCATAAGTACCCACAGTTCCGCTTCTAACAATCAAAAAATCACCAACTTGAGCTTTAAAAGCGTTATAGTCATTTTCTGTAGCATCAATCTTTGGAGTACCAGATAAACGTAATTTGTTTTCAGTCAAATCAGTTCCTCTAAGCAAATAGTATTTCTTATCATCATCATAATCTTCTGTTGTATAAAATCCCTGTTTATGAAATGTTGTGATTTCTGCTACCTTACGCTGTTCCCAAGCATCTGTAAATCCACAAAAACGAATTTCTGGAACAACACTACCTTGTTTAGGAAACATTTTTTCAAGCATAGATTTCTTAACATTCATCAACTTCTCAAGCTTTCGCTGATGAAGGGTGATAAGGTTGTCAAGGGTTTCTAAATACTGTCCTAAAACTCGTTGCTCCTTTATAGTTGGGATTGTTACGACAGTGTTTCCAACAAGCTCTTTATTAAGGTTATTTACTGTGCTACCTGCCGCAAGTGACTTATACTGAATTATCATTTGAGGAGTACCGAGCAAATGGCACAAAAATGTCAAATCAAAAACTTTATAGGTATTTCTAATTAGTAGCCAGCCGTCGTGAATACACCCATCTATGCCCATAATATAAGGCTTTCCGAAGCTCATAGAGTTAGATAAGGTTAAATCTCCCGGATGAACTTCTCTCGTTTTTGATAGTCCTTCCGGTTTGATTTTTTCTGCGGTTTTTGTTATATAATTGCCCTGTGCGGGAGCATCGCCAATCTTCACCCAATTTAATCCATCAGGCGAGTCGGTAATGAAATCATCAATAGGTCTTGGCGAACCACCTCGCTCTATTTGCACTAAATCTGAAAACTTACGCTGTTCCCAATCATCATTATATCCCTTAAATCTGATCTTAGGTTTTCTACTCTTTTCCATACTATTCACCTGAAAGTAGTGATTTTAACTCACTAAGTCCTTTCATATCATATTCATCACCTACTAGATCATCAATCATACTACATAAACTAGCTTCAGTTTCCTTAATTTCTTTCTCTATATCAAAATAAGTAGTTTCATACTTCTTCTGTAATGCTTCAACACTCTTAATAAGTTCATCAACTACCTCTACAGGTAACTTAAATAAATTATCAATAAGACTATCTATCCACTTCTTTGTTAGAAGGTAATCTACCTGCTCTTTAGAAAGTCCTTCAATAGTTTTCTTTGTTTTCTTTTCTAATGCTTCAGCATCTTTCTTTACCTGAGACTTTAATGACTTCTGCTTTTCTAAAATACTACTTGCTTTACATAAGATATATTCATAACTATCTTCATCAAATGTATGCTGTTCTCTTAGAGTTTTAATATAGTTATTCACTACACTCTTGCTATAAGAACCATTGTTTCCATCCATTTTATTCCAATTTACCTGTGGATTGTTATAAACAAAGGATTCTTTATCAGCTTTTTTAGATAGATCTAAGTAATGCTGTAATGCTTCAATTTCTGGTGAAGTAATCTGTTCCTGAATCTCTTTAACTTTTCTATCTAATTCTTTAGGTACAAAAGCATCACCAGCTTCATTGAATAGTCCTTCTTCCTTATCATCTTCAGAAATACCTTCAACTAAATCACTTAACTGTGAATCATATTCAGAAATCAAATTATTAGTATGAGTCAAAGCATCTTTGTCTTCCTTTAACAAAGTATTCTGAACAAGGTCAAAAGGAATAATATGACCTACCCATCCTTCTTGTACTTCTTTCTTGTTTTTTACAACCATATTAGGATCTACCTTTGTAATACAAGAAACACCTTCTGTCTGAATCATTTCTAAATCTGTAGATACTTCATGCCATTCTTCATCAATTAACTGATAAGCCTTATATTTATCAATAAGAGGTACATTAACTAATCTATTAAACACATCTTCAGTAATAATTTCTTCTTCCTTAGTTATCTGGACATTATCGATATCCACAATTAAGTTCTGTTTTAAGAAACCACCAAAAGAATCAAATGCATTCTTAAATTGTTCTTCAAATTCTTTTACATCACTATTTTGTTTAACTGATTCTTTAATATCTTCTACTTTTAGTTCAACATACTTACTATTAGTTTCTTTGAATAAAGCTTTTTTAAGATTAGGGAAAACATCCCAATACTCTTTTAATGCATTTATTTCTTCCTTAGGAATTCCTCCATACATAGAAGCATAAATATCCCAATGTTCTGCTTCTTCAGAAGAATCAACATATCTAGGAATATTTAAGTTATAGTCATTGTTTCTAATTTCTTCTCTAGAAACAACTTTTGAATATTTATGAATGTTTCTTCTTTCTCTGACTGTATCTACAATCTTTTTAATATCACAAGCACGTAACTTATTATTCTTGCCTTCCTTCATAAATCCTTTAGAAGCATCAATAATAAGTACATCATCATTATCTTTTTTCTGTTTAAGAACCATGATAATAGTAGGAATACCAGTGCCGTAAAAGATATTTGCTGGTAAACCAATGATTGTATCAATATTATTATATTCAATAAGGTTCTTTCTGATTTCACCTTCTTCACCACCACGGAATAAAACACCATGAGGTAATACAATGCTCATAATACCATCAGGCTTTACATGGAATAAATCATGAAGCAAGAATGCGTAATCGGCTTTTCCTTTAGGAGCTACTCCATAACGATTATAACGTGCATCATTCGCTTTATCAGTAGGGTTCCAGTTCTGGCTATATGGCGGATTAGATACAACCGCATCTACATATAAAGGATCATATGTTGCTTCAGGATTAGTATCATCAAAATAAGGCCAGTCTTCTTCTAAAGTATCCGCATTTCTAGTCACAATATTATCTGGTTTTATACCTCTCATAACTAAATTCATACGAGTTAAGTTATAAGTATTTTCTTTAAGTTCCTGAGCATAATACTTAATATTGTCGCTATTATTCATTCGCTTAGCTACGCTGTGACCAATATTAATTAATAATGATCCAGAACCACTTGTAGGGTCATAAATTTTAATACCTTCTCTATCACCTAAATAGTCTGCAATAATTTCAGACATCAATAGAGAAACTTCATGTGGAGTATAGAATTCTCCTGCTTTTTTACCAGCATTAGATGCAAACTTCTCAATTAAATATTCATAAATAAAGCCTAAAACATCATAGTCCTGTTTTTCATCCATTGGGATTTCATTAATTGTTTGAATCAAACTACTTGCAGTACTTGTCTGACTTTTAGAATCTTTTCCTAGTTTACTTAAACCTTCCTGCAATGTTTTAAAGATATTATCAAATACTTTCTTATGAGATTTAAAAATCAATCTGTCAAATGCATTCAAAGCATCTCTTACATTTGAAATATCAAAGTCTTTCTTCTTTGCAATCCATGTTGAAAACAAGTTATTATAATCAATAAAATAACCAATGTTTTTCTGAATAAATTCAACTGTTTCAGTATCTTCTTCTGTTAGTTCTTTAATATCCTCATCAGCAAAATCATTATCCTTTAAAAACTTTACTTCCTGATGAGATAAATACTTATAAAAGATAAAACCTAAAATAAAGTCTTTATATTCATTTGCCTCAATTGTTGAACGCATATCATTTGCTGTTTTCCATATTTTATTCGCTAACTCCTGTTTATTCATTTCTGACAACCTTCCTTTTTCTTTCTAACAGTAATATCATATCATAATTACATTCTGGTTTATTCACCTTTATATTTTTTATTATACACTTTATTAATAAACACATACTTTTTTAACCCGTTGACAACACCTATTTTTATACGTCATAGAATATATTTTCATATTTATATTCAACTTCTTGTTTTAAGATATAAAAAAAAGATCACCTTCGGTGATCATGGTAAGGAAATCGGATTTTGGTATGAGCTATTCCCTTACCCATCCTCTACTATACACCAGTTTTACTTTTTATGCACTAAATTGTCGCTTGAGAACAACATAATTTAGGTGTCAAAAAATAAAATGAAATATTTTACCTTATCCATGATCACTTATATAGAAGGTGTTATATTTAGTTAATATTATCTAGATATTGCTGTGTTTGTCTCAATGCCGCTTCAAATGAAGTAGCTGTCAATTTTAATTTACCAGTAGTTGTTTTTGCTTTCACCAATTTCGGATATTCCTCAGGATTATGTTCCATCATCGATATAACGCTTGAATAACCACCAATTCCTTTTGCTTTATGTGGTGTTGGCCCGACTATGATATCTGAATAATTCATATTATTTCTATATTTCTCAAAATTCAGATTAGTTAACTTCTCATAGTCATTGATAATCTCAATTCTATTTGGTTTAATTCCACATTTTTTAGCTATTTTCTTAACACTTCTATCATCAATACTCATATCTCCAATTACTAATATTTTAGCGCTGTGAGCCAAATAACAAGTATTATGATTTGCCATGCAATCTTTGCATCCAATCTTGCTTAAATACTCTTCTAACTCATTATTTCTATTCGCAATCGTTAACTCTGTTGATAACTTTGCGTATACATAAGTTATAACTCTATTGAGTTCTGTAGTTGATAAGACCATATTAAGATTCCACCTCACTTTCAAAAATGCTACTTTGTTTCTCTTCTAAATCTTTTAAATCTTTCTTTAGTTTTTCCATCTTATCCTGAAGTATGAGATATCTATTTTCAATTACTTCTTGAGTATCTAAATCAATAGCTGGTATATCCATTTCGTCTAGCGCCTTTTTAGATAATGACTTGAGTAATGCACCTGCTAAATTTTGTTCTAATAAAGCTTGACCTTTGCTACTCATTAAAAAGATATATAAATATAATGGAAGAACATCACTATTATTTACTCTGATAACATTTAAATTCCCTGTTGGTATTACTTGCTTTCCTCCTAGGTCTTTTACATATGTAGCCTTTAAAACATACCCTTTAGAAACAATAAGAATATCATTAACCTTCAATAAGTACTTCTGTACTTTATCTTCTGGCATGTCAACAGTAGATAATCCTGAACAATCAAGAAAATCATCATTTATATCACTGATTTTCACAACACTATACTTTCCTTCACCAGGGCCTAGATCAGTATATTGTTTAGAACTGTATTGAATGCCTCTAAATGTCTCTGCCACAGTTTGAAGTTGTTTTGCGTGTGGTACAATAATCTTTTCCATAAAATATGGCTGACTGTTTAGTTTATAAGAGTTTTCAATGATTGTACTATTATCAATAATCTTCACATACTCGCTAGAGTTATTATTAATGGCTTGAATAATATCATCCACCTTCAGTTTCTTTTTTTTACCCTTGGTATGAAAACCTGTTGCATCCACCATTTTTACACTTTCATTACCCTTAGAAAATACTAAAAGTGAATAATCAATATTTGTAAAGAAACGTGTACCAGCAGGTAAAGAAATTGACATTTCTAATAAACCTTTATCGATAGCTTGTTTACGTATCTTTTCATCTAATGTACTGTTTAATGCACCTGTTGGCATCAAAACATAGGCACGTCCATTTTCATTTATAGAATTAATCGCTTTTCCCGCAAAAGCCCAATCCGCATTTTTTTTAATATTCTCAAAACTAAAAGTATTAGCTTTATCCTCACAAATATCTTTATGAGTAACTATACGCCAAGGGAAATCCGAAAAAACCAAATCATAATCCGGAGCACATGAAATAGAGAATAAATCTTCATTAAGAACAGAAAATTTTGCAGACATCATATCTAATAGCATTCTGGATTCAATTACATTTGGCAATATCATTTCAACTCCAAATAGTTCACTATCCCTGTATGAGTTTGCTGCCATTGCTAGAAATTGCCCTTTCCCAGAACATAGATCAGCAATTTTCTTACTACTTCTTCCTTCATGAAGTTTTATTACCAGTTCAGAAATATAATCCTCTGTCATAGTCTGAGAACATAATAAATTAGGTCCCATTAAAGAATCGAGTTTGAACACTTCAAGAAGTTCTTTATCGTCGCATCCCAACAACTGTTTATAACTGTCATTAGCTCCATCTCTAATATAATCTACTATATTCATTGATATACTCTCAAGCACTTCTTTAGTGCTACTAGATTGACAAGATTCAATCGCTTCTTTGATTCTTTCTCGAAATACATTATAATCTTCAAAATCAAACTGAATATCTCTTATTTTTCTCTGTCTTTGGATATAAATAAGATAACTCTGAAGTTTCATAAAACGATATACAGACTCTATATCATTTTTACCACAGTTTGCATAAAAAATATTTTCTACTTTGTTTGACATATTTTTTCCTCCTTAGGTTTTTATAAACCTTATATCTTCTACACTTACAATTCTACTCTTTATTGCTAATATGTCAATAGGTTTTTATAAACCTAAATAATAAATAATAAAAAAAGAAGGTATGAGTTGATTCTCATACCCGATCACCACTAAATCCCCTTTCTGTATAAACTATAGCTATATCCAAAACATAGTAAGCTAGATATAAGTATAATACCTAAACCAATAAACATATAACCTAACATACTAAAGATAATATACAACATTCCACTCAATACAAACACATAACCAGAAAATCTATGTGTACGTGACCAGTTCTCATCACTATTTAATGCCCATGAAGTACGAATACCTATAGTATAGTTTCTTTTTATTTTAGGTAAGTAATTACCTAAAATAATAAAGATGAGCCCTATTACTATATTCATAATAAATGTCATATCAAAACGATAACCTAAACTATATGTAATAATAAGTAGAGCCACCATCAAGCATATTAATGGACAAATCATTAATACAATTCTTAATCCTACTTCTGGTATATTACTCTTTTTAGGATCCTTAAATGTCATGAAGGCACAGAATATATGAAGTACTAGCATAAAGCCCCATACACCATATAAGCCTAAGAATTTATCCATATACCCATCAGGCGTTCCATGGAAATCAAAGTGTGTTGCGACTTGTGCAGGTAACTTATTATAAGTCACTAATATACATACAAGTGGCAACAAAAATAATACCAAACTAAAGTTAAACCATTTATTCTTCAACATCATCTTTTCCTCCTAAGAAAGACTTAAAATACAACAACATTTCTTCAAACACAGTCGCATTAATTTCATAATAAATATAATTCTTATCTTTTTCTTCTCTTATTAAGTCTGCAGACTTTAATATCGATAAGTGATATGAGACAGTTGCCTGTGTCATATCAAATTGTGCAGCGATATCTCCTGCAGACATCCTTCCTTTCTTTAATAAGTTAAGAATATCTCTTCTTACTGGTGCACTGAGTGCTTTAAATGTTTTCTCAAACATACGTTCACCACCTATTTAGATATCTTTCTAAATAGATTATACAATAAAAATCAAGAAATACAATACCTATTTAGAAATATTTCTAAATAGGTATCAAAAGAAAAAGAGGACTAAGCCTCTTTAATAAATGGATCTCTCCAGAATACAATTAATAGATAGATTGTCATAACGACCCAGATGACTGGTTCACAGAAGATGACAGCCATATATTTAAAGACTGGAATAAGTGCGAATACGAAGATGATCTTACCGACTAATTCAATAATACTAGATACAAGTGGTAACATCTTCTGCCCAATACCTTGTAAGGCAAATCTAGTCTGCATTAATACACCTAATACGGCATAGTTAGGGGCTACGATACGTAAATAAAGTGAACCATTGTATAAGACTGTCTTGTCCGTTGTACCAGAAATCCATGTTACAAGTGTAGGGGCACTTAATAATAGAATAACGGTTGCTAATGCGGCTACAACAACATCATAGATATACATCTGTTTCATACCTTTGCGAATACGTGATACATTTTCTGCGCCTTTGTTTTGAGATACAAATGTACTGGCTGCTTGAGCCATGGCAGTAAATGGCATATTGAAGAACATATAAAGTTTTCTTGCAGCCGTATGACCTGCAATGATCTGTTTGCTTCCTAAACCATTGATACCTGACTGCAAGATAACTGAACCGGCATTAACGATTGCACTCATAACAGCCATAGAGTATCCCTGACCTAATAGTTCTTTATAAAGAGCTGCATCAAATTTAAAATGTCTCTTTTCTGGTACGAGTAATGGGACATTCTTAAAGATATAAATCAAACAGAATACAACTGATACCCCCTGGGCAATGACTGTCGCAACTGCTGCTCCTCTAACACCCATATGAAGCTGTGTGATAAAGAATAAGTCTAAACCGATATTTAATACGGATGATATGATTAAGAATACTAAAGGCATTAAACTATTTCCTATAGCACGTAATAATCCTGCACATAGATTATAGGCAAACATAACGACTAAGAATTGGACAATCACAATAATATAGCTATAAGCTTCATTCAATAAGTCCGATGATACATTGATTGCAATAAGTAATGGTTTGATTCCAATAGAGGCAATAATAGTAATCACAATAGAAGATATAATACCAATCACAAAACTCGCTGCAACTGATTTCTTTAAGAGTTCTTCATCTCCTGAACCATAGCTTCTTGCAGTGACAATAGATAACCCATTCCCAATACCTAACGCAAAACCTACTAACAAGTCATAGACCGCTGCACATGAACCAATGGCAGAAAGTGATGTCATTCCTAAAGTATTTCCTACAATAGCTGTGTCCATTGTGTTATAGAATTGCTGGAAGATGTTTGATATAAGAATTGGAATCATAAAGATAACTAAACTCTTAAATATTGAACCCTCCAGCATATTGACTGATGTTTTCTTTTTATCCACAATAATTTCTCCCTTCTTTTTCTGTGTTATTCTAACACAAATTAATGTTTATTATTCATAACTCACAGATTATGAAAACACTTTAACACTCGGTAGTACCTCTCGGTCAAGTGTTTGTGGTAGAATATGTAAGGTGATATATATGAAAACAATAAAATTATATGATGAAATGCCTTATAGTACAGATTTCAAGGCAACAGTAATAGAAGTAAATAAGAATGAAATCATTCTTGACCAGACACTTTTCTTTCCTGAAGAAGGTGGTCAGGAATGTGATCTAGGGACTATTAATGATATTCCTGTTAAGGATGTACAGATTAAGAATGATGTAATTATCCATTATGTTAAGAAACATCACTTCAATGTAGGAGATACAATAGAAGGTCATATCGACTGGAAGAGACGTTATTCTTTTATGCAGAATCATACAGGAGAACATCTTCTTTCTGGTATTGTTCATAGTATGTATGGTTATGATAATGTGAGTTTCCATCTAAATAGCGAAGAAGGACAAGTAGAATATGATGGTGATATTCAGGAGATTGATTTAATAGAAGAGAAAGTGAATCAAGCAATCTATAAGAATAAAGAGATTCATTGTTTCTATCCCGATGATTTAGAGAGTATCTCTTATCGTTCTAAGAAAGAGATTGAAGGTAAAGTACGTATTGTAGAGATCAAAGATTATGATATATGTGCATGTTGTGCACCCCATGTAAAAAGAACAGGTGAATTAGGAATATTCAAGATCATCAAAGTGATTCATACAACCAGAGGTACACGTTTTATATTCTTATTTGGGGAACGTGCTTATCATCGTTTCAAGGATGATTTTGATCATCTTGAATCACTTTATCATCTTTTCTCTTCCAACAATCAAACACTTGTGAAACAAGTGAATAAGATGTATGAAGAAAAAACAGCTTTAGAAATAAGATATGCACAACTAGAGAAAGAACATATGCTTTCTTTATGTGATCATGCTTATTTATTTGTAGAAGACTGTTTACCTGTAAATCAAAGAGAAGTAACTAATCATCTCGTCAATGTTTATAGTACAGGTGGTGTATTTGTAGGAAATGATGAAAAAGGCTATCGTTATGTCATAGGTTCTGCGAATAATGCATTGGATATTCTTACACAATTAAAAAGCCTTAAAAGCAAAGGTGGAGGATCAAAGGATATGATCCAGGGATTTACCCCTGCTTCTAAGACTGAGTTGCTTAAAGCCCTCTCTTAGGGCTTTTTATAATACTTCATTAAGGCTTGTGTACCTAAGTCACCATAGCCTTCTTTTTCTAATTCCTGATAGTTTCTTAATACTGTTTCTAATACATTAAGTGTAATGTCTGATTCTTTAGCTTCTTCGTCAGCTAACTTCATATCTTTAATAAAGTGTTTCATAAAGAATCCTGGCTGATAATCAGCCTTTAAGATCTTAGGTCCAAAAGCATCTAACTGATGACTTCCTGCCGCACCTGTAGAGACGGACTTTAATAAAACATCTAAATCCAAACCTTTACTAGATGCATATGTGAGTGCTTCACATACACCAGATAATGCGCCTGCAATCATGATCTGATTCGCCATCTTTGCATGCTGCCCTGAACCACTAGGACCCTGATAATTAATATTAGTACCCATGGCTTCAAATAAAGGAAGACATGCTTCATAATCTTCTTTGTCTCCTCCTACAAGAATAGAAAGAGTCGCATTCTTTGCGCCTGTATCTCCACCAGTAACTGGTGCATCTAATACATGGAGATTTCTCTTCTTGCCTTCTTCATATATTCTTTGATCAAGTGTAGGTGATGTCGTCGTCATATCAATAAGATATGTCCCTTCCTTTACTGAATCAAGAATGTTGTTGTCATTAAAATAAACTTCTTCCACATCCTGTGGAAAACCTACAATAGTCATCACTGCATCTACATCTTTCACGCAATCATGAATTGTAGAATGAAGTGTCGCACCCTTCTCTACTAAAGATGTCACCTTTTCTGGATGTCTTGCATAAATATGCATTTCATAACCTGCATCCATTAAATGACCTGCCATAGGTAACCCCATGATACCTAAACCAATAAATCCGATCTTTTTCATTTTATATTTCCTCCTCTATATATTAATCAATAATCCATCTTCATTTTCAATCATCTTCTGTATTGTCTTCATAACCCCATCATGGTCATTATCTTCTTGAGTCACAAAACGTGCTTTACTTTGTATAAAGTGATCCGCATTCTTCATCGCACAACTATAATAAGCATGTGTGAACATCGGTAGATCATTATCAGAATCTCCAAAGACCATTGTTTCTTCTTCTGATATACCTAATTTATTCTGCAAGAAGACGACACTATCTGCTTTAGATTGTCCCTTCTTATTGATATCAATCCAGCAGTCTCCTGATGGTTTCACTTCAAAGCCTTTTATACAAGACAAAGGTCCTTCCAAACAGTTCTTCACTGGATCAACAGGATCGCAGACTGTAATCTTGAATATATCATCATCGATATCTTCTATTGTATCTACATAAGTAATACTAAAGTGATTTGTATGCTTACTTATAAATTCCTTATCTTTATTGAATGCATACATGGCCTTCTTACCACTTAACATTGGAGCCATGCCTTTAAGCGTAAACACAAAGTTTGTAAGCTTATACACATCCTCCTTATTCATATAATCTGCAAGTAGTGTATCTCCGTTATGTTGTATATAGCCACCATTTTCAGCCATAAGATATATAGTCTTATTACCTTCAAAGTACTTCTTCACTTCTCCCATCTGTCTTCCCGATGAAATCGCAAAAATGATATTTCTCTTGTACAATTCATCATATATTTGGTTAAAATGTGGAGGTAGCTTCTTCTGATTATCCAACAAAGTACCGTCCATATCACAAATAATCATCTTGATTTGTGTAAAATTCATACTTTTTCACCTCAAAATGCATTATATCACTATTTTCATACTAGACCAAAAAGTTAGGTTATGTTAATATGTGGGCGGTGATAAAAAAATGTCAAAATATCAAGAAGTAGTGGAAGATATTATCCACAAAATAGAAACAAATGAGTATACAGATAAACTACCAACAGAAGATCAGTTAATTGAACAGTATCAGGTAAGTAGAAATACAATTAGAAATGCGATTCGTACTTTAAAGAAACAGGGTACTTTATTCTCTATTCAGGGAAGTGGTGTTTTTGTACGTCATACAAGAGATGATGATTCTTTATGGATGAATGGATCTCGTGGTATTACTGAGAATGCCCCACGTCATAAGATTACTACTGATGTCAAGGGATTCCATATTATGATGGCTGGAGAAGAACTATCAAAACGCATGCAATGTGAACTTACTACACCTATCTATTATATTGAAAGAATTAGAAAGATGGATGGTGTACCAATGGCTATTGAGTACACATACTACAATAAGGATCTTATTCCTTCACTTGATCGTCGTATTGCGAGTCAGTCAATCTATACTTATATTAAGAATGATTTAAAGTTAAGTATTGGTTTTGCGGATAAGTATTTCCATGTTAAAAAGTTAAGTGCACAGGAAGCCGCTATTCTAGGATTAGAAGAAGGTAGTCCTGCGTTAGAAGTAGAAGACTATGTGCATCTTTCTAATGGACAGTTATTTAATGTGTCTCGTATTGTGTATAACTATAAGACAACTCATTTCTATGCATCTAATGTAGACTAAGAAAAAAAGAACCTCGCAGGGTTCTTTTTCTTATCTAGAGGCAACATGCAGTGAGGAACAATCCGGATTATATATTCGCAGTATTTAGGAATGACAATAAGTTGATAGGCATTAATTGAGAAATGGTTTTATAATATTTTGTCCTTCTGCAATTCAAGCAGTCATTTATTTGCGTTCTAGATTCTATGGGTATTATAGTACGTATGCGCTTGCATTTCAATATTAATACCAATGATTTTTATATATTTTTTAATTTTAGTAATGGAATAAGGAGATTTTTAGTATGAAATGGTTGATATTTATCATTATTATGATACAGACAGGATATCGATTTATATTAGATAGTATAAAGAATAAACAGAGAAAGAAACCACTACCTATTGAAGTAAGTGATATATATGATAAGAAGCGTTATGAATCTTTCTTAAGTTATGAGAAAGATTATGATCATATGAAGTTATGTAATAGGTTATTCACAGTATTAGTGTATGTATTCTATTTATTCTCTCCTTTCTTATATTATATAGATACACTTCCTTTAAATGTGTATACACGTTTCTTTGTGACAGTGCTTAGTATCTCTTTGATCAATAGAATAGTGAGTGTATGTTTTGATTATTATGCCACATTTAAAATAGAGGAAAAGTATGGCAAAAATAAGAAGACAATAAACGTGTTTATAAAAGATGAAGTCGTAGAAACAGTTTTAGACTTAGCTCTTTCTTTCATCCTTTATATCCCTTGTCTTTATATTTTTGAACATATTGAAAGATGGACAAACCACTTCTCTATTACTTATGCACAATCACTTATGTTATGTTTAGGACTGTTAGGTATTGGTTTTATCCTCTATTTAATAGTCTTAGGAATCAGTTATGTGTATTTAAGAATCCAATATACATTTACTGAATTAGAAGACAATGAACTAAGACACAAAATAGAAGAACTGATGAAAGATTGTCCTAAGAAAGTGAAACATATTAAGGTATATAATGAATCCAAGAAATCCACTGGTAAGAATGCCTTCTTATTAAAGATGTTGTGGTATAAGGAATTTGGAATTGCGGATAACTTTCTTGATGAGAATTCTGAAGGAGAACTACTTGCAGTCCTCTCTCATGAAATAGGACATCTCAAACATAAAAAGAATATCTTTAACTATATGAAATATATTGTATTATGTATTCTCTTTATACTTATAGTCTATATGATTCCTCATGGTGAGTTATGTATAGTCTTATCAGAAAGAGTATTAGAGAGCTTTGGTCTTATTCATATGAACTATGATGTGATCTTTACATGTTTAGGTATGATGATTACTCCTATTATGTATATATGTTCTTTTTATATGAATTATGTATCAAGAAGAGAAGAGTTTGAAGCAGATGATCAGGCAGTACATAATGGTTATGGAGAAGAATTAATAACTACTTTTAAGCGTATTTCCAGTGATGAACTGATAGATGTCTATCCAGCAGACTTCATTGAATATACCTCTTATGATCATCCAGGTATGTATCATCGTATTAAGCATATACAAGAAGAAATGAGAAACCGAAAGCCGTAAAGGCTTTCTTTTTTATTCTGTATTTCGTTTAATATAGGTTATATGGTATAAATTTTCGCTTAATCATAAATGCATGAAAGTTTTATCACTTTTATAACAATTTTTCTTTACAATGATAAAAATATTTTGTACTATAGTTTCACTTATATAGGAGGTGTGTGCATGAACAAAGGTTTATATGATTCATCTTTTGAACATGATAACTGTGGTATTGGTGCAGTTGTTAATATCAAAGGTGTAAAAACGCATATGACAGTATCAAATGCGTTAAAGATTGTAGAACAGTTAGAGCATAGAGCAGGTAAGGATGCAAAAGGAGAAACAGGTGATGGTGTTGGTATCCTCACACAGATTCCTTATACATTCTTTAAGAAGAGTGTAAAGGATTTCCAGTTACCTAAGGAAGGTCATTATGGTGTAGGTCAGTTCTTTTTCCCTATGAATGAACTAGAAAGACATCAGGCTATGACCATGTTTGAAAAGATTATTACTAAGGAAGGGATGACTTTCCTTGGATGGAGAAAGGTAGAAACACATAAAGAGGTATTAGGTACTAAAGCGATTGATGCAATGCCTTATATTATGCAGGGTTTTGTAAAGAAACCTGATGATTGTGAAGTAGGTCTTCCTTTTGATCGTCTTCTTTATCAAGCAAGAAGAATTTTTGAACAGAGTAATGAAAATACTTATGTATGTTCATTATCTAGCCGTACTATTGTATATAAAGGTATGTTCCTTGTAGGACAGTTAAGAAGTTTCTTTAGTGATTTACAGGATGAAGATTATAAGAGTGCGATTGCATTAGTGCATTCTCGTTTCTCTACTAATACAAATCCATCATGGCAAAGAGCACATCCAAACCGCTTTATTGTCCACAATGGTGAAATTAATACAATCAGAGGTAATGCGAACAACATGCTTTCTCGTGAAGAAAACATGAAATGTGATGTATTAGATACAGAAAAGGTATTCCCTGTTGTAGATGTAAATGGTTCAGATTCTGCAATGTTAGATAACACATTAGAATTCTTAGTTATGAGTGGTATGGAACTTCCTCGTGCTGTTATGATGTGTATTCCTGAACCATGGGAAAACAATCCTTCTATGTCTAAAAAGAAGAAGGATTTCTATGCTTATAACGCTACAGTCATGGAACCTTGGGATGGACCAGCTTCTATTTTATTCTCTGATGGTGAATTAATGGGTGCTGTACTTGATAGAAATGGTTTAAGACCTTCTCGTTATTATATTACTAAAGACTCTTATTTAATCTTATCTTCTGAAGTAGGTTCTTTAGATGTTCCTACAGAAGATATTGTGGTTAAGGATCGTTTACGTCCTGGTAAGATGCTTCTTGTAGATACTAAGAAGGGCGTTCTTATTAATGATGATGAGTTAAAGGACTATTATGCACAAAAGGAACCTTATGGTGAATGGCTTGATTCACATCTCACATACTTAAAGGATTTAAAGATTCCTAATGAAAGAGTAGAAGTCATTAGTGATGAAAAGCTAGAAACATTACAAACTGCTTTTGGTTATAAGTATGAAGATATTAAAGACTATATTATTCCAATGGCTACTAGTGGTAATGAACCTATTATCGCTATGGGTAATGATGCCCCTCTTGCTGCAATGAGTACTATGCATCAGCCACTCTTTAATTACTTTAAACAGTTATTTGCCCAAGTAACTAACCCTCCTATCGATTCTATTCGTGAAGAGATTGTCACATCTACTTCATTAGATATTGGTACTGAAGGAAATATCTTAAATGATTCACCTGATAACTGTCGTTTATTACATATTCATAATCCTATTCTTACAAATACAGATATTCTTAAATTAAAACATCTTCATACAGATGATTTTGAAAGTGAAACTATTTCTACACTTTATTATAAGAATACATCTCTTAAGAAAGCTTTAGATCATCTCTTTATTGAAGTAGATAAAGCATATCATCGTGGTGCAAACATTATTATTCTTTCAGACCGTGGTGTAGATGATAACCATTGTGCTATTCCAGCATTACTTGCAGTCGCAAGTGTGAACTCTTATTTAGTACGTACTAAGAAGAGAATGAAGATGGCTTTAATTATTGAATCTGGTGAAACAAGAGAAGTACATCATTTTGCGACATTACTTGGTTATGGTGCAAGTGCTATTAATGCCTATCTTGTTCAGGATACAATTCATCAGGCTGTAGAAGATGGTTTATTAGAAAAGGATTACTATGCTGCAGTAGAAGATTATAATCATGCTGTACTTTCTGGTATCGTCAAGATTGCTTCTAAGATGGGTATTTCTACTTTACAGTCTTATCGTGGTTCTCAGAACTTTGAAGCTATTGGTATTTCTAAAGAAGTGATTGATACATACTTCCCTCATACTATAAGTAGAGTTGAAGGTATTACTTTAAAGGATATTGAAGCTGATATAAATGCATTACATAATCAGGCTTTTGATCCTCTTGGATATGATGTAAATCCTACACTTGATTCTGGAGGATTCCATAAAGAAAGAAGTCATAAAGAAAACCATCTTTATAACCCTAAGACAATTCATTTATTACAGCAGGCAACACGTTTAGGTGATTATAAGTTATTTAAAGAATTCTCTGAAACTATTACTCAGGAAGAAGAAGGTATTAACTTACGTGGTTTATTAGACTTTGACTTCAGCAAGAGAAAACCTATTCCTCTAGAAGAAGTAGAACCTGTAGAAAACATTGTGAAACGTTTTAAGACAGGTGCTATGAGTTATGGTTCTATTTCTAAAGAAGCCCATGAAACAATGGCTATCGCAATGAATAGATTACATGGTAAGAGTAACTCAGGTGAAGGTGGAGAAGATGCAGAACGTTTTGTAACTCGTTCGAATGGTGATTCTACATGTTCAGCTATTAAACAGGTAGCGAGTGGTCGTTTTGGTGTCACAAGTGAATACTTATGTTCTGCTAGTGAAATTCAGATCAAGATGGCTCAGGGGGCTAAACCAGGTGAAGGTGGACACTTACCTGCTGGTAAGGTTTATCCTTGGATTGCGAAGACTCGTCATAGTACTCCAGGTGTATCACTTATTTCACCACCACCTCATCATGATATTTATTCAATTGAAGACTTAGCTCAGTTGATCTATGACTTAAAGAATGCGAATGAAGAAGCACGTATTAGTGTTAAGCTTGTATCTGAAGCAGGTGTTGGTACTGTTGCATCAGGTGTTGCGAAAGCAGGTGCTCAGGTTATTCTTATTTCTGGTTATGATGGTGGTACTGGTGCAGCACCTAGAAACTCAGTTTATAGTGCAGGTCTTCCTTGGGAATTAGGTCTTGCGGAAGCACACCAGACATTAATCATGAATGATTTAAGAGATCGTGTCGTAATCGAAACAGATGGTAAATTATTAACTGGTAGAGATCTTTCGATTGCATGTTTACTTGGTGCAGAAGAATATGGTTTTGCGACAGCACCACTTATTACAATGGGATGCGTTATGATGCGTGTATGTAACTTAGATACATGTCCTGTAGGTGTTGCCACTCAGAACCCTATCTTACGTAAGAGATTTACAGGTAAACCTGAATATGTAGTAAACTTCATGAAGTTTGTTGCTGAAGAAATGCGTGAATATATGGCTCAGCTAGGATTTAGAACAATCGATGAAATGGTTGGTCATACTGATTTATTAAAGAAGAAGGATATTGCAGATCAATATCATATAGACTTATCTAAGATCTTAGATAGCACATATGCAAATGATGCACATAACTGCTTTAATCCAGCTCATGTATATGACTTTAAATTAAATGAAGTACTTGATACAAAGGTATTATTAAAGGCATTAGAACAGGCATCTCAGTCTCATAAGAAGACAGAAGTTTCTGTAGAAGTATCTAATACAGACCGTTCATTTGGTACTATTCTTGGTTCTCATATGACTAAAGCTTTAGGTAATTTTGTAGAAGATGACTTTATTACAGTGCGTGCGTTTGGTGCTGGTGGTCAGAGCTTTGGCGCATTCATTCCTAAGGGATTAACACTTGAATTAACAGGTGATTCTAATGACTACTTAGGTAAAGGTTTGTCTGGTGGTAAGATTATCGTGAAGACACCTCATGAAGCTACATTTAAAGCTGAAGACAATATTATTATTGGTAACGTTGCCTTATATGGTGCAACAAGTGGTGAAGCTTATATCAATGGTGTTGCTGGTGAACGTTTCTGTGTAAGAAACTCTGGTGCTAAGGCTGTTGTAGAAGGTGTCGGTGACCATGCATTAGAATATATGACAGGTGGTTTAGTTGTTATTTTAGGTGAAACAGGTAGAAACGTTGCGGCTGGTATGAGTGGTGGTATTGCGTATATCTATGATCCAAATAATGATTTATATGAAAAATTAAATGGTGCACTTGTAGAATATTCTGAAGTCAATAAGCCATATGATATTAAGACAGTAAGAGAATTAATTGAAAATCATTATAAGTATACTGGTTCAGAGAAAGCCAAGATGTTCTTAGATGATTTCAAGACATATATTGGTAAGTTTAAGAAGATCATTCCACATGATTATAAGAAGATGATGGATCTGATTGCTTATTATCAGTCACAGGGTCTAGATGAAGATCAGGCTAAGGTAGAAGCATTTAATGCAGCTATGAAAGGAGGAAAATAGTCATGGGTAAGAAAACTGGATTTTTAGATTATGCACGTGAGACATCTTATGAGGTTCCTCCTACAGAACGTATTAAAAACTTCGATGAATTCCATATCCCTTTGTCTACTAAAGAACAGCAGAAACAGGGTGCAAGATGTATGGACTGTGGTATTCCATTTTGTCAGTACGGCCAGAAGATTAAAGGTATGTTTTCTGGCTGTCCTTTAAATAACCTTATTCCTGAATGGAATGATTTAGTATTTAAAGGTAAGTATGAACAGGCTCATAAACGTTTAAAGAAGACAAATAACTTCCCAGAATTTACTTCTAGAGTATGTCCTGCATTATGTGAAAAAGCATGTACTTGTTCTTTAGATGGTGAAGCAGTATCAGTTAAAGAGAATGAACATGCAATTATTGAATATGCTTATGAACATCTATTAGAAGAACCAGTACCACCAGTAAAGCGTGTTGGTAAAAAGATTGCAGTTATTGGTTCAGGTCCTGCTGGTTTAGCTGCTGCAGATACACTTAATCAACGTGGATATGATTGTGATGTATATGAAAGAGAAGATCGTTTAGGTGGACTATTAATGTATGGTATTCCTAATATGAAGATTGAGAAGAATATCATTGATCGTCGTATTTATAAGATGATTGCAGAAGGTGTAAAGTTCTTTACAAATAAAGACATTACAACTAAGAAACAGGCAAAAGAATTATTAAGTAAATATGATGCAGTTATTCTTGCAGTAGGTGCTAAGGAACCTAGAGATATTAATGTACCTGGTAGAGAAGGTAATAATATTCTATTCGCTGTAGACTATTTAACTCAGGTGACTAAGTCATTATTAAATAGTGAATTCAAGGATGGACAGTATCCTAATGCGAAAGGCAAGAATGTATTAGTCATTGGTGGTGGTGATACAGGAAACGACTGTGTTGGTACCGCAATTAGACATGGCGCAAAGTCTGTATTACAGCTAGAAATGATGTCTGAACCACCACTTGTTAGAGCAGATTCTAACCCATGGCCTGAATGGCCTTTAGTCAAGAAGACTGATTATGGACAGGAAGAAAACATTGCAGTATTTGGTGAAGATCCTCGTGTCTATAATAGTACAGTAAAAGAATTTATTCTTGATAGTAAAGGTAATGTAAAACAGGCTGTGATTGTAAAACTACAGACTGTAGTGAAAGATGGTCGTCGTTCATTTGAACAGGTACCTGGTAGTGAAAAGACAGTACCTTGTGATCTAGTGCTTATTGCAGCAGGATTTATCGGGGCACAAAAGCCAGTCATTAATGCATTTGGTGTAGAATTAGATGCAAGAAATACAGTAAAATGTGATGAAAATGATCATCATACGAATATTAGTAAGTTATATAGTGCAGGTGATGTCCGTAGAGGTCAATCTTTAGTCGTATGGGCTATTAGAGAAGGCCGTGACGTTGCTAAGCAGGTAGACTTTGATTTAATGGGATATACAGGGTTATAAAACATAAAGGCTGCAACAGTAATTGTTGCAACCTTTTTTGTATGTTTGAATAGATACAGGAGATACAGCTATAGATCAACTCAATTTCATATTGATAAAGCGAAAGATTAAACATGGAATGAATTGTTTAAAAATAATTTGAACAATGAAAAAAGTAAAGAGAAAGAAATGCACCCTAGTTATTTTAAATTACCCCTTTTAATAGTTCTTAAAGAATTGACATTCCTCATCATTACATTGTGTGGCTTCCATGAGTTTTATATTACAATGGAAGACATGATTGAGAGGTTTATCTCCTACATAGTATTTATACATATGAGGGACATTATGATGAGTCAGTACTTGACTCATTGTAAGTGCATCTTCTACTAAGAAGTCCCCTTCTGCTGTCATTACAAAGCATGGAGGGAAGTCTGAAGTAATATATTGTTTTGGATCGATTGTTTTAAATTCTTCTTCTGTTCCTCCATTTGGTAGATATTCTTTTATAAGTTCTCCTGTTAATTCTGATTCAGGCGTGATGTTATAAGCACCACAATTTAATGCGAGTGCATTAAATTGAAAGCCTTCTGGTGCTTTAAAGTCATAGGTAGAAGCACATTCCTTATTTGTAAGAATAGATGCATAGAGAACTAGTAAATGCGCTCCTGCAGAATCTCCTACACCATATATATGTTCTGTATCTAAAAAATAATCCTTTGCATGATTCATAATCCAATGAGCAACTTGATTCATATCAACAAGTGGTGCTGGATGTTTGAATTCTGGTGCGAGACGATAAGTAAAGTTAATGACCGCAAAACCTCTTTCTGCAAGACTCATGCAATAATATTGATATCTTTCCTTATCTCCATATACCCAGCCTCCACCATGGAAACTGATAATAATAGGAAGTTTTTCTTTTTCTTCTTTAGGAATATAGAGATCCATTGTATTCCATTCTGGATCATCACCATAAAGAATATTATCAAATCGTTGAACTGTATCAGGTGTAGTCAAACCTTCATCTCTGATATCGTCCTCTTCTTTGAACTGTTTTCTAATTGTATCAGTAAGTATAGACATACCTTAACCCCCTTTTTTCCCCATTCTAACATTTTTCTTACAAGTTAGTCTTGTAAAAATGGTAGAATTATAGAAAGAGGTGATTATATGCATGAGGGTTTAATTTCTATTGGGAAGATGGCTAAAATCAATCATGTAAGTATTAATACGCTCCGTTTATATGATAAATGGGGATTATTGACACCTATCTATATTGATGAAGATACAGGCTATCGTTATTATGATATGAAGCAGAATGCAAGACTTGATCTAATAGGATATATGAAAGAGTTGGGAATGAACTTGAAGGAAATCAAGGAATTGTTGGATAAAGAAGATCCTACTCTTATAGAAGCGATACTGATTAAGAAACAGCGTTCTATAGAGAAAGAGATGGATGATATTTTACGCAAAAGGGATGCAATCAAACGTACAATCTATTCTCTTGAAAGATACCGTAAGTCCCCTACACCTGGCACTTTGACAACTGAGTATATTGATGAACGTCACATCTATGCCAAACGAGTGAATATGAACTTCTATGATTATGATCAGGATGGATATGAGGTAATACTCAAAGAATTCAAAGATCAATTATTAGAAGAACATCTTCCCCAAGTATATTATTGTAATGTGGGAACTTTTCTTAAGAGAAAGAGATTCCTGAAACAGGAGTTTATTACACATGATATATTTATTTTTGTAGATGAACATTTTCCTAAAAAGGAATCTGTACAGACATTAGAGAGTGGTATGTATGCTTGTATTTATATGGATGACTTCAATAATGAAAAAGAGTATGCAGGAAGATTACTAAAGTATTGTATGGATAATAATTATGAAGTGATTGGTGATTATATATGTGAAGTATTAATAGAACTCACATTCTTTAAAGATAATGAACGTTCTATGTATTTAAGATTACAAGTACCTATTGCCTATAAAAAGGTTGACCCTCATCTATGATGAGGGTTTATGCTTTAATTAGGAGGTAATTCTTATGGAAAAGATTAAAGTTGTGCAGTATGGTTGTGGTAAGATGAGTAAATACATCTTACGCTATTTGTATGAGAAAGGTGCGCAGATTGTCGGAGCCATCGATAATAATCCTGCAATCGTGGGCATGGATGTAGGTGATTATGCAGAACTAGGTATTAAAACTGGTGTAAAGATCAGCAGTGATGCCGATGAAGTTTTAGATCATTGTGACGCTGATGTTGCAGTCGTGACATTATTCTCACTTGTAAGTGATTGTTTTGATCATTTTGAAAAGTGCTTAAGTAGAGGTATTAATGTCATCACAACATGTGAAGAAGCAACAGATGCATGGACAACTGATCCAGTAAGAATGAATAAGTTAGATGTTCTTGCGAAAGAAACAGGATGTACATTTGTAGGTAGTGGTATGGAAGATACATTCTGGGTGAACATGGTTGGTTTAGTGGCTGGTTCTTGTCATACTATTACTAAAATTGAAGGGGCAGTTAGTTACAATGTTGAAGAATATGGTCTTGCCCTTGCGAAAGCACATGGTGTAGGTTTAACACCTGAAGAGTTTGAAGCAACAATTGCCCATCCTGAAGAAATTGAACCATCTTATGTATGGAACTCAAACGAAGCTCTTGCATCTCGTATGGGATGGACTATTAAGTCACAGACACAAAAATGTGTGCCTTATTTCCATGATACTGATTTGTATTCTGAAACAATGGGTGAAACAATTCCAAAAGGAAATTGTATTGGTATGGCTGCAGTCGTTACTACAGAAACATTCCAGGGTCCTATTATTGAAACACAGTGCATTGGTAAGGTATATGGTCCTGATGATGGTGATATGTGTGATTGGAAGATTACTGGCGAACCAGATACTGAATTCCATGTAGTTAAACCAGCTACAGTAGAACATACATGTGCTACTATAGTAAATAGAATTCCTAGTTTACTTAGAGCACCCGCTGGAGTTGTCACTGTTGATCAGTTAGATACACTAGAATACTTAACATATCCTATGGATTATCACTTATAATCATCACCAAACCCTCCCTTAAGTGGAGGGTTTTTACATGTGTAATTCCAAACAAATCGTTTAAAATGTCAGATGAAATTTTCTTCTAATTATTTTATGATTAAAGTAGAGAAATTGGAGGGTAACATATGGATTTTAATAATTTTTATAATGGGCAGGAATTTGAGACTTATAAGTATCTAGGTGCTTTTGTTCATATGAATGGCGTGACTTTTAGAACATATGCGCCAGCAGCATCTCATGTGGCAGTTATTGGGGAATTTAATAACTGGCAGGAAACACCTATGAACCGTTGTGGGAATGGTCAGTTCTTTGAAGCGACTATATCAAATGCGAAAGTGGGACAAATGTATAAGTATCGTATTTATAATAATGGGTCTTTTGTAGATCACTGTGATCCTTATATGTATACAAGTGAAGTACGTCCTCATAATGCATCTATTATTTTTGATATGAATCAATATACATTCCATGATGATGCTTGGATGAATCGAAGATTTAGTGAAGATATGCCTATTAATGTGTATGAAATGCATTTTGGTTCTTGGAAAAAACCTGGTGAAGAAGCAGATGACTGGTATACATATCGTGAAATGGCTGGTTTAATTATTCCTTATTTAAAAGAGAATCATTATAACTTCTTAGAAATCATGCCTTTAAATGAATATCCTAATGATTTAAGCTGGGGTTATCAGCCTACTGGTTATTTTGCCCCTACATCTCGTTATGGTACTCCTGATGATTTAAGATATTTTGTAGAGAAGTGTCATGAAAATAATATTGCGGTTATTCTTGATTTTGTACCTGTTCATTTTGCGATTGATGGATTTGGTTTGAATAACTATGATGGTACACCTCTTTATAATTATCCTAATGATGCAGTAGGTAAGAGTGAATGGGGTACATGTAATTTCCAACATTCTCGTGGAGATGTATGTTCATTCTTGAATTCTTCTGCTTATTACTGGTTAAAGGAATATCATATTGATGGCTTAAGACTAGATGCAGTTGGTAATCTTATTTACTGGCAGGGTAATAGTGGTCGTGGAGAGAATAGAGAAGCGATTCGCTTTGTTCAGAACTTTAATAAAGGACTTAAACAGAGAGTGCCTCATACTCTTCTTTTCGCCGAAGATTCATCTTCTTATCAAGGTGTAACACGTCCTGTTGAACAAGGTGGTTTAGGTTTTGATTATAAATGGGATTTAGGTTGGATGAATGATACATTAGATTACTTTATGAAGACTCCAGAAGAGAGACCTTCTTTCTATCATAAGCTTACATTCTCTATGATGTATTTCTATAATGAACATTTTATTCTTCCATTCTCACATGATGAAGTAGTGCATGGTAAGAAAACTATTATTGATAAGATGTATGGTGAGTATGAAGAGAAGTTTGCACAGGTCAAAGCACTTTATATGTATATGTTTGCGCATCCTGGTAAGAAACTTAACTTCATGGGTAATGAAATTGCGATGTTTAGAGAATGGGATGAAACAAAGGAACCAGACTGGTTCTTATTGAAGTATCCTATACATGATTCTTTCCTTCATTTCATGAGAGAATTAAATAACATCTATTTAACACATCCTTCTTTATCACAGTATGACTTTAGTGAAAAAGGATTTAAATGGTTAGATTGTCATCAGGAACAGGATTGTATTTATGTCTTTAAACGTATGAGTGATAAAGAAACAATAGTCGCTTTCTTTAACTTCCATAATGTAGATAAGACATATACTTATAAAGTAGATCATCCTGAAACATTGACTCTTCTATTAAATTCAGATAATGAATTATATAGTGGTAAATCACATAATCTAGATAAAGAAATTCATACAAAAAATGAAATAGAAATGACATTACCTGCCTACAGTGCACAATTCTATATTGTAAAGTAAAAGCGTATCACCTATTTGGTGATACGTCTTTTTACTTAAATATCTTTCTATAATAGCCTCTCTTTTTAAAGTATGTCACTGTATTCTCAAAATCCTTATTAATATAAAAAGTCAGTACATAATCTGCATCATTAATGACTTCAATACTATAATTATAGTTATTAATTGCGTCTGAAATAGTATCCATCGAAAGAGTTTCATAGTCCTTTCTTAAGGCATATTTCAAACCTCTAAAATCATCTTCTTTTAAATAGACTGTATCGTCCATTGTATCATCTTTATAGTTCATAACAGATACTTCTACCCAATGCATATTTCTAAAAATCTGGTTCATATAAGAAACATTTGTATAAAGTGACTTCATATCATCCTTCACATATTTATCGAAACAGTCCTGTGATATGTTGTAGGAACGTGTGAGTGTTTTACCATCTACGAGATGATAAGTAATGCTGAAATAATGAGAAGAATCATTAGAGTTATGTGGTGCTTTTAAGATATCTTTATGTATATCATGAATTATATCTATTGCATCTGAATCATTCAGTTTAACATCCTGATTACCTGAATAATCAGAACTGAATGTCACATAAGATACAGTACCTGCTTTTGGAATCTTATTTTCTTCATCTGTGATATCAAAGACAAAGAAGACGCACATGAGTGAGAAGACCACAAGATAGATGATAAACTTCTTAAAGTTCTTCTTATTAAAGACATAAAGTGTCATATCTGCAATCATTCTTGAAATATAGTAACCTATAAATGAATCAATGATACCTATAATCACAAAAGTGATCCGCATTGTATGAATTGATGTTTCATTGGATATAAATAAGAATGTCACAAATGAAGAGAGTACAAGAGTCCCTATAATGACAACTATATCTTTTAAACGGTCAAAAACAACAGAAGAACCAATGTATTCTAACTTAACACGTTTATAAATGAAGTAGGCAATAAAGACCAAACTGATGCCTATCGCAATATAAATAGTCAAATAAGCAAGAGTACGTAATGTAAGCCATTTTTCTAGATTTAATACATAATTAAAGGCAGTAGAATAGTTTTCAAAAGCGACAGAAGGTTCTTCTACACCATAAGTAAAAGCTGATTTAAGAATAGTAAAAAACTGTGAACTAAGCCAAGGTAAACTATTAAAAAATACTCCTAATATACAATGTGTATAGAGATTACCCGTGATAATACCACAAAATTGTGTAATGCCATACGCAAAGAATATGAGTGCACTTTGAATCAAAAACCAGCTTAGACAATGGTTGATTGAAAGTTCTCTATAATATAAAGGAATTGTTTTCCCATAGAATATAAGTATCCCTGTTGTAAGAATAAGAGGTACAAACATTAAAATCATTCCTGCAGTAAAAGATGTCCAATAGAGTTCTGATCTTTTTATAGGCATAGAATGAATAATTGTAGAGGCTGTACGGTTATGATAAAAATAGAGTAAAGCCACACTTGTTAGTACCGCAATAGTAGAAATAATAAGATTACCTGTAAAATAAGATCCCTTGAGATAGGCTGCATAGTATTGATACCCCTCTGAACTTGCACCCTGGTAGATAGGATAAAGATATAATAAAACATAGGATACCATCATTCCTAAACCAATAATCCAGAAACGTTTCATGAGGTTTTTAAAGAAGGTTTTATTAAAATATGAGTTTTTGGACATCATCATCTTCTCCTCCTACTTCATATATAAAGAGTTCTTCCAGACTTAAAGGAAGTATATCAAAGATAAGAGGAGATTGATCTCCTATAACCTTTCTAATATTAGAAAGAGAGTCTTCAATAATCAATATTTTTACTGAACCTCTTTCCTCCTGATACGCAATATTTAAATCAGCTAAATGAACTTCTTTATCTCCAAATGAAACCTGGATTTTATGAATATGCGTTTGAATATATTCTAAATCAAACTCCTTCATAATTTTACCTTTATACAATATACCTACATGATCCACTATTCCTTCTAATTCTTTTAAATTATGAGAAGAAATAAGAACTGTTAGATTCCTTTGGGCAACATCATCAATAATATATTTCCAAACTAATTTTCTTGCGACTGGATCTAATCCATCTATAGGTTCATCTAAAATAAGATATTTAGGCATTGTAGACATAATCAAACAAAACGATGCTTGTTTTCTCATTCCTTTAGAGAATGTCATTATCTTCTTTGTAGGATTTAATTTAAATGTTTTGTAGAGTTCTTCAAATCTTTCCTGGTTCCATGATGGATAGAGGTCTTTATAGACTTTCGAATTTCTTTCTAAGTTTGTTTCTATGAAATACATCTCATCAGATATATAGCCTATCTTTCTTTTTATTTCTATATTTTCATATACAGGCTGTGATTCTATAAAAATCTTTCCTGAATCCTGTTTTAAGACACCAACCAGATGTCTAATGAGTGTTGTTTTACCTGCTCCATTAGGACCAATCAAACCATAGATAGACCCTTCTTCTACCTGCATATTGAGATGATCAAGGACAACCTCACCATCAATCACTTTATATAAGTCTTTTACTTTAATCATGAGGGCTTCCTTTCATATTTTCTAGAATCTTATTATGTATTTCATCTTGAGTCATACCCATGTAGATTAATTCTTTATAACCTTCTACAATCATATGAATCGTATCATCGATTTTCTGTTCATCTATCTTTACATGTTTTCTTGAAGATACAAAAGTACCTTTATTCGCAATTGTATAGATATAGCCTTCCTGGTCCAATGTCTGAAATGCTTTTTGAACTGTATGAGGATTAATAGTTAATAGTTGAGAGAGTTCTCTTACTGTTGGTAATTGGGTATTTTCTTTTAATACACCTGTCATAATCTGTTCCTTAATATTGTCTACAATCTGTTCATAGATGGATTTATGACTTTGATAGTTTAACTGAAACATCACTAAACCTCCTTATGAAATGTAGAGATGATACCAAGAGCATACGGATCTTCTAAACTAGGAACAGCCTTTAGCCACTTCTTCTTAAGAAAGTCATTTATGACCTTCATCACATCTTCTAAATCACTTTCTTCTCCCTCACATCTCAAATTAAGACCACAACTTGCACATCCACCAATAGAATGAACAGAATAATCATACCCTTCTTTCTTCAAGAAACGATTCAATTCTAGAATCATATTAAAATCTACTGTACCAATCATAGTATCACCTAATTCTCTACATGATATACATAACTTACATAAGGCTTCTTACCTTCCTGCATATCTCTATAGAGTTCTTTCTTCTGTTCAATATAGTCTAAAGATTCTTGTATTTCTGATAGTCTTCTTTCTAGATCTTCTTTTGTAACATTAAGCATATCTACACGCTCAGGAATAGAAACAGGACCTTGCATACAATAATCAAGATACATGCGCATATCCTTTAAACTCATTCCACATTTCTTTAAACACTGTAAGCCTTTGATCCATTCGATATTATTTTCATCAAAGATACGATAGTTATTCTTATCTCTCTTTACATTAGGAATAAGCCCTTCTTTACAATAATATTTTAATGTTTCATAGCTCCATCCAACAATCTGACAAACTTCTTTCATTGTATACATAAAAAATACTCCTTTTTTCTTGCACGGTAGTAACTCCCATGTTTTATAATTTTATTGTACAAATATAAAGGAGGAATTACAATGAAAACACTTTATTTAATGCGTCATGGACAGACTTTATTTAATGCACAACATAAGATTCAGGGATGGTGTGATGCACCTCTTACAGAAATTGGAATTAAGCAGGCAGAAGTAGCTGGGAAATGGTTTGATGACAATCATATTCAGATTGATGATGCTTATTGCAGCACAAGTGAAAGAGCGAGTGATACACTTGAAATAGTTACACATCATAATATGCCTTATACACGTTTAAAGGGATTAAAAGAAATGAACTTTGGTGTCTTTGAAGGAAAAGATGAATGTCTTAATCCACCATTTCCTTATCTAGATTACTTTAAAACTTATGGTGGAGAATCACAGGATGAAGTACAGAAAAGAGTTGTAAAGACAATTACAGAAATCATGGAAAATACAAAAGGTGATAATGTCCTTGTTGTATCTCATGGAGCTGCTTGTGCCAACTTTATTAGAAACTTTGAAGAATATAATGTAGCTCACTATAAGAAGGGTATTAAGAACTGTGCTATCTTTGTATGTACGTATGAAGATGGAATCTTCTCTTGTAAAGAAATCATCAATCATGATTTTAGTAGTTTTATGTAAAAGTTCCTTTTTGGAACTTTTTTTAGTATGATAAATAAGACAGGAGGATAAAATATGATAAAAGCAATTTTCTTTGATATAGATGGAACATTACTTTCGCATAACACTTATAGTGTTCCACAATCTACTAAAGAAGCATTAAGACTATTAAAAGAAAAAGGTATACTTACATTTGTTGCAACAGGAAGACATTTAAGTGAGATGAGGGACCTTCCTATACAGGATTTAGAATTTGATGCCTGTATCACTTTAAATGGACAGTATTGTTTCAATAAAGATGGAATGATTTATGGACTTCCTATTGAACAAACAGACATCAACAATATCATCAATTATGTAGATACAAACCATATGCCCTGCATATTTGTAGAAGATGAACTCATGTATATCAACTTTAATAATGAAGTAGTAGAAAAAGTACAGAAAGCTATTTCTACACCACTACCAGAATTAGGAGATATTCATAGAGGTTACACACATCCTATTTATCAGGTCATTCCTTATGATACAAACGATGAGAGATTAAAAGAAATTAAAGAACTTATGCCTCATTGTAAGGAGACACAATGGAATCCTCAGGCAGTGGATATTATTCCTGCAACAGGTGGTAAACAGAATGGTATTCATGAGGTATTGAAGTATTATTCCATTGATCAAAGTGAAACAATGTCATTCGGTGATGGCAAAAATGATATTGACATGTTTGACTATACAAAGATTTCTGTTGCCATGGGAAATGCAGGGGATGATGTTAAGAAAGCTGCAGACTATGTTACAGATGATATTGATGAAGATGGCTTATATAATGCGTTAAAACATTTTAATCTCATATAATAAAAGACCCAGCTGGGTCTTTTATTACTTCATCTTGATCAGTTCGTATTCTCTTGTACCTAAACCAATCTTTTCTGCATGTTCTAATGTTTCTTTCCATCTAACATTAGGATTTGAGTCTAGGAAGTTATCATGATGGTGATGCCAATGTGGATCAGCTAAGTTATCAGATAACTGACTATTAGGCATAGGTGTTGCATGTAAGCATGCATCTACACATGCCTGATCTAAGGCAACAGGATCAAATGACGCAAAGATACCAACATCTGGTAAGATAGGTGCATCGTTTTCACCATGACAGTCACAATTAGGTGAAATATCTCTCACTAAACTAATATGAAATGTTGGTCTTCCATCACATACTGCCTGCGAATACTCAGCCATCTTTCTACCAAGTATTTCATTGGCATCCCAGTTCTGATTTTCAATGGCATCAAATGCGCAAGCACCAATACATCTGCCACATCCTTTACAGATATCCTGATTGATGACTGCTTTACCATTTTCGTAAGTGATTGCATCACTGCCACATTCTTTAGCACAGCGACGACATCCTCTACATAAGTCATCATGTACAATTGGTTTGCCTGAATTACGCTGCTGCATCTTACCAGCACGGCTTCCACAGCCCATACCAATATTCTTAATCGCACCACCAAAGCCTGTAGACTCATGGCCTTTAAAATGGGTTAAACTGATAAAGATATCCGCATCCATGACTGCACGACCAATATAGGCTTCTTTACAATATTCACCATTTCTTACAGGTACTGTAATATCATCAGTTCCTCTTAAACCATCACCAATAATAATCTGACACCCTGTAGTGATTGTATTAAAACCATTGATATTGGCACAATCTAAATGTTCGAGGGCATTCTTTCTAGAACCTGGATATAAAGTATTACAATCTGTTAAAAATGGTTTTCCTCCACATTCCTTAACGACATCTGCGACTGCTTTCGCATAATTAGGACGTAAATAAGATAGGTTACCTAATTCACCAAAATGCATCTTGATAGCTACAAACTTACCATCCATATCAATATCAGTGATTCCTGCTTTCTTGATTAAACGCTGTAACTTTTCAGTTAAACTTACACCAACATGAGTACGAAAGTCAGTAAAATATACTTGTGATTTCTCCATAAACATATCCTCCATAATACTATTCTAAGCCTAAAGTAAGGTTTATGGTCAACAAAAAAAGAGTAGACAAGCTACTCTTCTGTTAAACAATCTGAATCAATAATTTGGAAATTCGCACGATGAATATAAAGTGCCTTACCATCAATCATGAGTTTAGTCATCTTAGGAAGGTTTTCAGGAATTTCCCAATATACATCATCACCCTGATATGCCTTAATAGGCTGACCTAATTGAGACTTAACGACTACGACTCTTCTTTTACCAAATAAGTTCTTATACTTATTTAAGTAATTTGCGATAGCTGTATTAGCTGTAATTCCATCTGCAGTACTATTGATATGCTTCTTAGTAAAGTCTACTTCTGCATCTAATCCCTTCTGTTCAAAGATACATGTATCTCCACAGCTTTCTATTTCATTCCCATCAATTGTGATCGTAATGACTGAAGAAAGACTATATCCTTCATTGACACTACCATCTGAGCTATAAGAGACTTCTTTTACTTTATTACCTGTAATCTTGATCTTCTGACCTTTTGTTTCAAATACTTTATTTCCATAATTATCATATGTATCAATTGTATAACCATTCCCAATTAAACTACCTTTAATGTCATTGAGCTTAGATTTGAAATAAGAACATCCACATAATGATAAACATACTAAAGTAACTGTGAAAATCTTCATGATTCTTTTCATTTTATTCACCTACATTCTTAATCACATTTACATCATTCATTTCAATATAACGAATATGAATTGTTTCACCTGCTTTTAAGAAAGCAAGTGTATTTTCATTTTCTGATGTAATGACTGCTTTGTATTTATTACCTTCTGTATCCACGATAAATAACTTAGATTTGCCATCTACATTAAGAATTTGTACATTTGCGATTGTGATATCCTTCTTCTTAGTTTCGGCATCAGACTCTTCTGTAATTGTCTGAGAAGAAAGGAAACTCTTCTTAAGTAGTTCTAGATTCTTAACTGAATCTGCAGAATAAACAGAGACCTTCTGATAGTCTTTCGCATCTACCATCGCATACTGTTTAATAAGTCCTCCACTATCTTTAAGTGAAATCAAATAAACAGGATGACCACCTACATTGACTAACAATGGGAATGTGGCATCATAACCATAGTTCTTGACTTCACCTTCTGCAGATTTCATTGCGGCTTTTTCATTTGCCCCAGAACAAGAGAAACGTAAAGTCTGATGAGTACGTAAGTTAGATAATACAAAGCCTAAGTTAGATGAATCTTTATTTGCAGAAGTAATACCACTATAGATCCAGATATCGCCATCTTTTTCTAAATAGTTATAACCTTCAGATGTGACTGTCACATTCTTCTGTCCTAAGACAGAGTTAAAGAATCCATCCTGTAAGCTTCCGTTTTCATCTATTTCAGTCATAATAAGTTCTTCTGGATATACACGATCCACCCATTTTGGTACTTTGTCTTTATCATATTTCTTAGATTTACCAGTAATAGGATCAAAGAGAACAGCACCAGTCACCTTCTTCTTATTACCTACACCAAAGTAAGTATATGTTGTACATACATACCATGGATGTCCTTTTTCATCTACTTCAAATGAAGGAGAACCAAAGATGGATGTAGGATAAGATAATTGTAGTTTACGATTCAAATTATGATTAAGAATGGCAGAAGGTACATATTTCATACCGTCTATTCCTAAATCCTTTAACTTAACGATTTCTGCCTTACCATTAGTAGAATTCACTGTAATATAAGCAGGAATACCATTCTTACTATTAGTAAGATATTTAAAGAAACTTGCATATTCAAGTGGAGTAACACGATAAACACTATTCTTATAAGAAATCTGTGTATAATCATCACTTACTTCAAATTGAGAGACATATTCTGGAATCTCACCCATGACCTTGTCTCCAAGCTTTACAGTACTCTTACGGTCAATAATAGGTGTCTTAGAGAAGTCTACTTCATGTAATGTCTTATTATTAAACTTTACATTTTCTACTTCTATACGACTTGCATAACGTGATGCATGGAAGATTTTACTTGTGAATAAATCAGTCACTAAAATGCCTGCCACAATCAATGCTACTGCAGCACCTAAATAACCTACCTTTTCAGGTTTAAATTTCTTACCAAGTAATGTGCTATAAGAAGTAGAAGCACCATAAATACATAATGCGACAATAATAAATATCCAGAATTCTATCGCATGAATATTTAATGCTGGTGTATAAAAATAATAAATGAGTAATACAAGAATAATAGACACCAACATAGACTTAAATTCTATTTTTTTCATATATATTTCCCCCCTTAGAAATATCATTTACTTAATTTTGTGATCTGACAAGTCATCTTTTTATTAAGTGAAAGCACTGGTGTATCTTTAAAGTAAACTCTATCTGTAAAGACAAGTTCTCCACCATTTATAAATACTTCTACACTACTAGAATCAATCAATAGCTTCATAGACTGATAGTCTTTAATAGTCCCTACACGTTCTGTCTGATTCATTACATTTACTTTATGATTATTTACTGTAAGTGTATAGAGATTACTTAGATTGAGTGATAAACCATCACAAATATCTAAATCTATTTCTACTTGTCTAGAAGGAAGCAGATAGTCTGTGACTTCTACTTTTTTAGACTCACATCTTAATAATGCAAGTTCTTCTACTGGCATCATATAGAGATGATTATCATGAATAGTAAGTTCTCTAGGGAAAGTCATAGCCCCTGACCACCCTTCTTCTTTTTCAGGGAATTCACTATGCCACATATCCATCCATGCCATGAGTATACGTCTACCATCTGGTGCAAGCATTGTAGTCGCTGCATAGAAATCATGCCCATGATCAAGTTCAACAAAAGAATCTCTGATCTTATAGCCTGTCTGATGATAGTTTCTGTATTTTTCACCATCTTCTTTAATACCTTGTGGTGACATCAATAATACATTCACTCCATTGAGTCTAAATAAATCAGGGCATTCCCACATCTTACCTTCATGATCAATTGTAGAAGCATGCCCATATTCACCTAAATAGTCCCAATTGATTAAATCATCTGATTGATATATGAGTACATGTCCTCTTCCATCCTCTTTCTGACCACCAATAATCATCTTAAAATGATCATCTTCTCGCCATACTTTAGGATCACGGAAATGATATGTATTATCTACAGGTGGTTCACTAATCACTGGATTTCCTTCATACTTATGAAAATGAATACCATCTTCACTCCAAGCAATATTCACATTCTGATGAAATGTGATATGTTCAGGATCATCATATATATTACCTGTATAAATTAGATATAAACGATTGTTGTACTCTATTGCACTTCCTGAGAAACAGCCATCAAGATCTTCTTTATCCCCTGGAATCAAGGCAATAGGTAAGTTCTCCCAGTGAACCAAATCTTTACTTCTTACATGACCCCAATGCATAGGTCCCCATACAGGTTCATCTGGGTAGTATTGATAGAATAAGTGATAATATCCCTGAAAATAAGAAAATCCATTTGGATCATTGATCCAGCCATGTTCAGGACATACATGGTATTTTAAACGGTAGCTCATACTACTCTCCTTTGTGCTGATTAAGATGTAATGTGAATGTATTAATATCTCCTCTATAACGGGCAATAGAATATTCTATTAGATTCTTTTGTGTATCATAACCAATAGAACGGAAATAGAATAGCGGGTCTCCTTCATCTATATCCAGCATATCCGCAATAGTATCATCTGCGAGAGCTATTTCTAATGTACGATCAATTGTATCAATACTATGTCCCTGCTTCTCAAAAACATCATAGAGCCTAATATGCGTAAAGTCGGTATCGAGTAAACCCGGAAATAGAGAAACAGGAATATAGGTTGTAATAAAGACATTGGGATTATGATCTGTATAACGTAAACGAACCAGCTTATAGACTAAATCTTTTTCATGAATCTGTAGAGATTTCGCAATCTCTTTAGATGCTTCTTCCATTTTAAATGTAATCACCTGTGTTTTAGATACAACACCATGTCTTTTCATCTGTGTATCAAAGCTTGATATTGATTGAGTAAAATCTTGAATTACTTTAGGTGCACATACAATCGTACCACGTTTCTTTTTCTTTTCTAAATAACCTGCATCTACTAAGATTTGTACAGCTTTTCTAATCGTTGGACGACTCACATTGTATAAATCAGAAAGTTCATGTTCTGTAGGAATAATGGTTCCTTCTGAATATTCACCCGATGTAATTTTATCTAATAAGTCTTTCTTTACATCTAAATATAAAGCAGTCATAACGTTCCCTCCTAATATATACTATTTTATCACATAAAAAACACAAGTGATATATTTACATAATGTTGACATAACAAAGTTATAATGTTAGTATATATGTAAAGGAGAGATGATTATGAAAGAATATACTATTGATGAATTAGCACAGATGATTGATCATACTAATCTTCATACTGATGCTTCTAGTAAAGATATGGAAAAACTATGTAATGAGGCAAAGGATTATCATTTTAAAATGGTTGCAATCAATCAGGTACAGTCTCATTTATGTGCAGAACTACTAAAGGGTACTGATATTCATGTAGGAGCCGCCATCTCATTTCCTTTAGGACAAACTACTATTGCCTCTAAAGTATTTGATACAAATCATGCGATTGAAGAAGGCGCTACAGAGATTGATTATGTGATTAATCAAACAGAAGTTAAGAATAAGAACTGGGATTATATTAAAGATGAAATGACACAGATTGTAGATGCATGTCATGCCCACAATATTCCTTGTAAAGTAATCTTTGAAAACTGTTATTTAAATGATGAAGAAAAGATCAAGTTATGTGAAATTGCGAAAGAGGTTAAACCAGATTTTATTAAAACATCTACTGGTTTTGGAACAGGTGGTGCAACATTTGAAGATGTCGCATTAATGAAGAAACATGTTGGTGATGAAGTAGAAGTAAAAGCGGCTGGTGGTATTAGAGATGCAGATACTTTTATTAAGATGATTCAAAATGGAGCAACACGTATTGGTACAAGTGCAGGAGTCTCTATTATTGAAGAATTAAAGAAAAAAGCTGTGGATGGTATTATTAAGATTTAAAAAGGTCATAAGACCTTTTTTTCGTATATAATAGTGTCAAGGAGGGTTTTCTTATGGGATTCCAAATTTTTAATTTTGAAGATAATAGTAATGTTTCTGTAGTCAGTCGTAAAGGGATTTTTAAAGTCATTCAATATGATAAGGATTTAAGCTGTACTGCAGAGGATGCACAAACTAAGTTCTATATGAGTCAGATGAATGTAAAGAAAAGACAACTACTGATTACTTTAAATGATGAAAGTGTCAATATACAGCCAGGGGCAATGCAGTGGTATGTGGGTGATGTACATCAGACAACAGGTTTAAAGGGTATTGGAGATACAATTAAAAAGTTCTTTAATGCCCAGGTCACTGGTGAATCAACTATTAAACCACAATATGTTGGTACAGGTGTAATAGTCACAGAACCAAGTTATAAACATTATATTATTGAAGATCTAGATGATTGGAATGGAGCGATGTGTGTAGAGGATGGTTTATATTGTGCATCTGAAACCAAAGTCAGCTTAAGTGCATCTATGATTAAAAGTGTATCAGGACAGACTATTGGTGAAGAAGGATTATTCAATCTATGTCTTAAAGGTTCTGGTAAGGTAGTCTTAGAATGTGATATACCACAAGAAGAACTTATCACAATAGATTTACATAATGATACGTTAAAGATTGACGGTTCATTCGCCATTGCCTGGAGTGAAAACCTTGACTTTACAGTAGAAAGAAGCGGTAAAACACTCATTGGTTCAGCTATGAGTGGTGAAGGTTTAGTCAATGTTTATCGCGGTACAGGAAGAGTATTAATCAAACCACAGATTTAAAAACATCCACTACTCGTGGATGTTTTCATTATGTGCATAATCTTCTATAAGATATTCTGAAAGCAGCATATAGATATCTCTCATACAGTTTTTTGGCACTCGAGCTATATTCATCACCTTCATCTCTTTACCATATAAAATATAATTCGCATCTGTACAATAGATTTCTACTAGTCTTGCAAGAGTAGTTGAAGATGGTACACATGCATCATTTTCATACTTTCCTATAGTTGTACGATCTAAATCAATACGTCTTGCCACTTCTTCCTGTGAATATCCTATTTTATTTCTTGCTTCTCTTAATCTTTCTCCCATTGACATATCTATCTACCTCTATGCCTTAAGCATAGAAATAAATATGAGCGTATGGCGCTCATGAGCGTAAAATTCTCATTTTACTATCTTTCATGACATTATTTTCCGTTTCATGATATATGTTATGTCATATAGTGAGTTATTCATGTATTGTGTTCACGGAAGCTATAACAGTGTGTTTACACGCTCAAGGACTATTAGTAGTCCTTTTTTTATTTAATAGGTGGTGAGATCTCATGATTATTTCTATAGTACATTCTAATTCTCATATAATAAAAAGAATAACCAATATACTTGATTATCATCTACATCATCCTTATACAATATCTCATACTCTTATTCCTGCAGATTTGTATTTTACTGATACACTTGAAGATATACCAAGAATAAGAAATATAAATAAAAAGGCTTTTATTGTGATAGTTACCAATCACCCATTAGGTCCTGATACTGTCATCTATCAGCCTTTTTACTATATATTTGAAGATAGTCTAGAAAAAGATATTCCTTTCATATTATCCACTTTCTTTCATTTCCGTGATTATTATCATTTCAAGTATAATTACCAGGATATTTCTATTCCTATTAATCATATTATCTACATACATACACATGAACATCTCACTACAATATATACAAAAGAAAAGAATTATCATCTCTATAAACCTTTAAAGGTGGTATTAAAAGAGATTTGTTCTAAGCAGATTGTACAGATCAACAAGAATACGTGTATCAATACGCGTCATATTACACGAATCAATAATCTTGATATATTTGTAGATACAAAGCTATTTAAGCTTAGCTATAACTATAAAAAAAGCTTTTGTGAAGCATTAAAAAAGAAGTCCGAAGACTTCTAAATAATCTGGAAGATATAGAATTTCAAGTAAGATGTTTCTTCCATAGTCCAAAGAATTGGATGATCCGCATTCTGTTGAGTTACTGATACCTGTTTTAGAGTCACTCCACATTCTTTTGCGGATTCTCTTAACATCTGTTCAAAGAGTGCAGTTTCCATAAAACGTGAACAGCTGCATGTAATTAAATATCCACCCTGTCTTAAAAGCTTCATAGCTTTCATATTAATATTCTTATAGCCATTATAAGCATGGTTGACAGTTCTTCTTGATTTAGTAAATGCAGGTGGATCTAAGACAATAATATCATACTGTCCCTGATGACATTTATCTAAGTAATCAAAGACATCATCCTGTACAAAAGACATTCTTTCTTCTAAGTGGTTCATCTTTGCATTCGCAAGACCTTGGTCTAAAGCTGTCTGAGAAACATCTACAGCAGTGACATGTTTTGCGCCTCCAATTGCGGCATTTAATGCGAAACCACCAGTATGACTAAAACAGTCTAATATTGTCTTACCTGCAGACATGTTTCTAAGTAATACTCTATTAGATTTCTGATCTAAGAAGTAACCAGTCTTCTGACCATTTTCTACATCTACATTAAGTTTCAAACCATTTTCATTAATAACTGTTGTAGTAGGTAATGTGCTTGGTTTCCAGAATCCTTTATAGAGTTCTAAACCTTCCTTCGCACGTACTTTAACATCATTTCTTTCATAGATGGCAGATACATTCTGACCATCTTCTTTTAATACTTCTAATAATAATTCATAAATCATATCCTTGATTAAATCTAAACCATAAGATGTAATCTGAGTCACAATGATTTCATTATAACGGTCTGCAGTTAAGCCTGGTAAGCTATCAGCTTCACCAAATACAAGACGACAATTAGTTAAGTTATCTTTTTCTACTGTCTTTCTAAAGTCATAGGCAAACTGAATTCTCTTTTTAAAGAATTCTCTATCAATCACATCATTTTGATTCTTTGTTAGAATACGTACTGTAATATGACTTTCTTTAGAAAGAAAACCTGTACCTAAATAACGTCCTTGAGTTGTCATAATATCTACTAAAGAACCATTCTCAATAGAATCATCTAGACTACCTAGATTATTCTTATACATCCACATCTGCCCTTTATCGAGCCATTTTTCTCCTTCAGGAGTAATAATAATACTTGGATAATTTCTTTTCATTTTCTACACCTCGTTAATAAAATAAAGTATATAAGAAATAAAATCAATAAAAAAATCAGAGTTCATTAAGAACCCTGATTAGGAGATTATTTTAATTTCCAGATATCTTCATTATACTGTGCAATAGTTCTATCACTAGAAAAGAAACCAGCTTTAGAAATATTAACTAACATCTTCTTAGCCCATGCTTTTCTATCTTTATAATCATTGATAGCACGTACTTTAGTTTCAATATAGTCTCTTGCATCAAGTAATGCCATAAACCAATCTTTATATGACATATCATTATGTAATCTTTCAAGTGATTCAGGATCGCCGACTGATTTCATTTCATCGCTCACAATAAAGTCAACAAGTGTTCTTAATTCAGGATCATTGTTTAAGATATCCTGAGGATGATAATCACCTTTCGCATAATGATCAATAACTGTATCAGCTTTTGCACCAAAAATATAAATATTATCGTCACCTACAAATTCATGTATCTCGACATTGGCACCATCATCAGTACCTAATGTGACTGCACCGTTCAACATGAATTTCATATTAGATGTACCAGATGCTTCTTTTGAAGCAAGGGAAATCTGTTCAGAGAAATCAGCTGCAGGAATAATAGATTCTGCATAAGTAACATTATAGTTTTCTACCATGACTACTTTTAAGTAAGGAGATACTTCTGGATCATTGTCAATAAGCTGCTGCAGACAAAGGAGTGTATGGACGATATCTTTTGCGAGGATATAAGCAGGAGCTGCTTTTGCGCCAAAGATACATGTAATAGTATGTGCAGGCTTATGACCGGCTTTGATCTGTAAGTACTGGTAAATGATATATAACACATTCATCTGCTGACGTTTATATTCATGTAATCTCTTAACCTGAACATCGAAGATAGAGGAAGGATCTAACTCAATACCTTCTTTTTCTTTGATTACGTTCGCAAGCTGTGTTTTCTTTTCCTGTTTGATTGTAAGTAGTTTATTAAGAACTGCTTCATCATCTAAATATTTCTGTAATTTCTCTAATTCACTTGCATCTTGTTTATAGCCTTCACCAATTAAGCTATCAATCAAATCTGTTAATTCTTCATTACATGATAATAACCATCTTCTAAATGTAATACCGTTTGTTTTGTTGTTGAAGTGTGTTGGGTAAAGTTCATAGAAGTCATGTAATTCAGTATTCTTTAAAATATCTGTATGAATAGATGCTACACCATTGATAGAGAAACCAAAGTGGATATCCATATGTGCCATATGAACTAATTTATTATTATCAATGATTGCGACTTTTTCGTTTGTAGATCTTTCTTTCGCAACAGCATCTAATGCTTCAATAATAGGTACTAATTGAGGCACGATTTCTTCCAGATAAGACAATGGCCATTTTTCAAGTGCTTCTGCAAGAATAGTATGGTTTGTATAAGCACATGTTTTAGAAGTAATATCAATAGCCTGCTTCATTGTAAGTCCTTCTTTCATAAGAAGACGAATCAATTCAGGAATAACCATTGATGGGTGTGTATCATTAATCTGGATACATACATGCTTATCTAAATCAGTTAAGCTGATTCCTTTACTCTTGATATCTTCAAGAATCATCTGTGCCCCATTAGATACCATGAAATACTGCTGGTAAATACGTAATTTACGACCTGCTTCATCACTATCATCTGGATAGAGGAATAAAGTTAAGTTACGTACAATGTTTGATTTATCAAATGAGATACCATCATGTACCATTGATTCATCAACAGATGCAATATCAAATAAGTGTAATTTATTCTTATTTCCTTTATAGCCTAATACATCTAAATCATATAATTGAGACTTTAAAGAAAAGTCCTTAAATTCTACAGTATAATGTTTGTTTGTAGGAATGAGCCAAGAATGATCATTAATCCAAGGGTTTGGTGTTTCGCACTGTTTGTTGTATTCAAATACCTGTTTGAATAAACCTAAATGATAATTAAGACCAACACCATCACCAGGTAGGTCTAAAGTTGCGATTGAATCTAAGAAACAAGCAGCTAATCGACCCAGCCCACCATTACCTAGTGAAGGTTCAGCTTCTATTTCTTCAATTTCTTCTAAACTCTTTCCGTTCTCATTGAATAATTCCTTAACTTCCTTACGAATACCTAAGTTGATTAAGTTATTACTCATGAGTTTACCAATTAAGAATTCAGCAGAGAAATAATAAACCTTACGGTCACCTTCAATAGTCTTTTTATCATCAAGTAAGTCTTTTACAACACTTAATAATGCAATATAAGCTTGTTCATTCGAACAATCCTTTATTGAAAGATTAAATAACTCCTGAACTCTTGTATTAATTAACGTCTTAACATCCATTCTAAAAATCTCCTTTAAATACGGTTTGTTTTTACTGTAATGTCACGCATTCGTTCCTTTAATGAATCATTAAAGGCATTCTTATCTAAACGCCACATCCAGTTATTACCTAAAGTATTAGGTTTATTCATACGTGCTGTATTATCAAGTTTTAAGTAATCCTGCATTGGTACAATACACTTATCACTTACACTTGCCATAATACAATCAATACTCATATCTACTAAAGTAGTGTCATCATCACCATCATAGTGTAGATAGTCCTTCAACATCTGTCTTTCTTCAGGCAGAATATTCTTAAGCCATCCGATCATTGTTTCATTATCATGAGTTCCAGTATAAACAACTGAATTTTCTGTATAGTTGTGAGGGAGGTAGTTGCTTGTACCAGAAGAATCACGTGAATCAAATGCGAATTCAAATACCTTCATACCTGGATAACCACAATCAGCGACCATCTGTTTAACTGTATCAGTCAAATAACCTAAGTCTTCTGCGATTACATTAAGTTTTCCTAAAGACTCTTCAACTGTCTTAAATAAGTCATAGCCTGGACCTTTTTCCCAATGTCCATTTCTTGCAGTTGTATCACCATAAGGAATTGAGAAATATTCATCAAAGCCTCTAAAATGGTCAATACGTACAACATCATAGGCTTTCTTACAATATGCAATTCTCTGGATCCACCATGCATAACCAGTTTCTTTATGTTTCTTCCAGTCATAAAGTGGATTACCCCAAAGCTGTCCATCAGCAGAGAAACCATCAGGTGGTACACCTGCCACTGCAGTAGGTTTAACTTCTGGATCTAGCTGGAATAATTCTGGCTGTCCCCATACGTCAGATGAATCATATGCGACATAGATAGGAATATCACCAATGATTTCTACCCCTTTACTATTCGCATAATCCTTTAATGCATACCATTGTTTCCATACATAGTACTGTAAGAACTTATGGTAATTAATGTCATCACTTAGTTCGTTACGTTTTTCAGTAAGGGACGCATCATTTCTTAAACGTAATTCTAAAGGCCAGTTTTCCCAGCCCTGATTATCATAGGACGCCTTAATGGCCATAAATAATGCATAATCTTCTAGCCACCATGCATTGTCCTTACAGTAAGCTTTAAAATCTTCATTATCAGTAATATGTGAATTCTCATAAGCTTTCTTTAATAATGCATATCTATTTTCATAGAGATAAGAATAATCAACATAATCACTGTTTATATCTGCTTCTGGTAGATCTTCTTCCTTTAAATAACCACATTTCACAAACTCATCTAAAGAAATAAAATATGGGTTACCTGCAAAAGTAGAGAATGACTGATAAGGTGAATCACCATAACCAGTAATACCTAAAGGGAGAATCTGCCAATATGTTTGTTTAGCTTCTACAAGATCATCTACAAACTTATAAGCAGCTTCATCAAAACAACCAATACCATACTTACTAGGTAAAGATGATACGGATAATAACACACCACTTTTTCTCATAAACTATCCTCCATAAATAGTCCAAAATGATCAGAAACTACATCTTCATGTGTACCATCAAATATGACATGATGGCTTTTTACATGTTCTTTTTTATTACACCAGATATAATCAATACGCATACCATCCACTGCTTCATCCCATCCGTCTATTTTACCTTGAGCAGTAAAACGACCTTGGACATCATCAGCTAAGTCACGTGTATCAAACCATCCATCTTCTTTAATAGTCTCATAACTTTGGTTTGGAATAATATCAGGTGCATTGAAATCTCCTGCTAAGTAAACAGAGACTTCTTTATTCGCTACAACATTGAGCTTATGCCATTGGTTGATGAAAGGTTCTTCTTCATCCTTCCACCATCCTAAATGGGCTGTATAAACCCAGAAATGTGTGTTTTCTTTTACTATTTCTACTCCAAGAGAATTACGCTTCTTCCAGAACGTATAATCATTGGTTTGCGTCAATAAAGTATTTTCACTATTCACAATTGGGTACTTAGAGAAGATGGCTACACCTTCATCAAACTTGCCATAACCTACTTTAACTGGTATGTAGTTCCAATTGTATTGATCACCAAGTAATCGACTTAATCCAAGTGCATAATTGTCTTCTTTAATAATGTCTCTACCGACATAAGATCTGTCGGTAGAAACACTTTTTGCAGTCATACTTTGATTGACTTCTTGTAAACAAATGACATCAACATCATGATTCAGAATAAAATTCGCAATTGTCTGGAGCTTATTCTTTTCATCACTTTCACTTAGTGAATGTGTGTTAAGTGTCATAAGATTCATATTTATTTACCTAAGGCATCATTGATATCTGACTTAAGAACATCGGCTTTAGGTCCATAAACTGCCTGAACACCGTTATCCTTCTTAAGGAGACCCTTTGCGCCTTCCTTCTTCCAAGCATCAACATCAGCAACTTTATTGACATCATTAACTGTAACTCTTAAACGAGTCATACATGCATCAACTAACTGAATATTATCTCTACCACCAAGTAAGTTGATGATTGCTTCAACCTGAGCACTACCCTCATGTGCTGTAGAAGCTTCATCACTTTCCATATCATCATAGTTACCAAGTCTACCTGGTGTCGCAAAGTTAAACTTCTTGATCATGAAGTTTGCAACGAAATAACCAACTACTGCGAATACTACACATGCAATAACGAAATTAATAACATCACCAAGTAATCCTGCTTGAACTGCCATAGGAACACGAGTTAAGAATTCGATATTACCAAATGAATGAACTCTTAAATGAACAATATCAGCTGCTGCGAAAGCTAAACCTTGAAGTACTGCATAAACACCATATAGTGGAACTGCTGCGAACATAAACATGAATTCTAGTGGTTCTGTAACACCTGTTAAGAAAGTTGCAACGAATGTAGAAATAAACATTGATTTATATTTAGGCTGTTTATCTTTATCGACATTCTTATACATTGCATAAGCGAAACCAGCTAATAGACCAGTTGCACCAATCATCTGTCCTACTTTGAAACGAGCAGGTGTAACTGTTGTTAATAAGTGAGTGTAAGCTGTCATATTTCCAGCTTTCTTTAAGTTAATTAAGTCTGTAACCCAAGCTAACCATAATGGATCCTGACCGAATACTTTTGTACCCTTCTGTAAACCTGTCATGATAGTGTATGTACCACCAAATGAAGTGTAGTTAACTGGAATAGTTAACATATGATGTAAACCAAATGGTAATAATAGACGTTCTAACATACCATATAAGAATGGGGCAATGATTGGAGCTGTTTTACTTGAGTTAGCAAGCCAAACACCAAAGCTATTGATACCACCCTGAACAAATGGCCATACAACTGACATAATAACTGCGATAACTACTGAATGAACAATAACCATTAATGGAACGAAACGTTTACCATTGAAGAATGATAAGCAATCAGGTAATTTACGGAAGTTATAGTATTTGTTGTAAACAATACCACCAACGAAACCAGCAATAATACCTACAAAGACACCCATATTAAGTGCTGCAGATCCTAGAACTGTTGTGAAATAGTTTGCGACTGGAATCTTTGCACCAAATAATGTATGTGTATAAATGACTTTACTACTATTAACCATATCGGCAGTCACACCAAAGATTGTACCTGTGATGTTATTGATTAAGATAAATGCGATAACGGCTGCGAATGCACCTCCGGCACGATCTTTAGCCCAGTTACCACCAATGGCAGCTGCAAATAAGATATGTAGGTTGTTGATTACTGCCCAACCAATCTGTTCCATTACAGAACCAACAGTCATAACAAATGCAACATCTGCACCAAACATCTGGAATACTTTACCTAATGAAATTATTAAACCAGCAGCAGGCATTACTGCAATAACTGTCATTAAGGCTTTACCTAACTTCTGTAAGAAGTCAAAGTTAATTCCTTTTTTCTTCTTTTCAGGTGCTGCTTTAGGAGCTGCTACATCTTCAAGAACAAGCATTTCATCCTTTACATTATGAGCACCTTTCTTTAAAACAATTTTCTTACCTTTAAGATCATCTTCTTTAGTAAATACGAATGGAGTCATTGTATTGACACCTTTAGATTTAAAGAAATCTAAGTCTCCTTCAAACAATAAATCTCCTTTTTCAACTGTCTGTCCTTCTTTTACATGCCAAGTAAAACCTTCACCCTGATACTGAACTGTATCTAATCCAAAATGGATTAAGATTTCAATACCATCATCTGTCACAAGACCAACTGCATGTTTAGTAGGTGCAACCATTTTTACTACACAATTATCTGGAGCATATACTTTTCCATCTTCTGGAATGATAGCACATCCGTCTCCCATCATCTTTTCTGAAAATACAGAATCTGGGACATCAGTAATTGGTACTACTTTACCCTTGAGGGGCATACATAAAACTTTTCCCTTACTCATATTCTTTCCTCCTTCTAATAAGGTTATGTCTTACTCCCTTTTTCTTACAAATTCTATTTTAATGATTGTAAACACTTACACAATAGAAATTATGCAACAAAACAGGATATTTACGCATATATAATGCAAATATTAGCGCAACTATAGCGCAATTCAACAATAATGAGTATAATAAAAGTGAGGTGATTTAAATGAGTATCACAATTAAAGATATTGCGAAAAAAGCAGGTGTATCTCCATCTACTGTATCCCGTACAATTAATAATCATTATTCTATTAGTGAAGAAACGAAAGAAAAAGTACGTAAAGTAATGGATGAACTCGGTTATGTATATGATAAATCACATATTAAGAAACATGATGTTGGTGTCGTCTTTCCACGTTCTATGGTAGATGTCTATGAGAATCCATTCTATCTAGAAATAGTAAGAGGGATTAGTTATATGTGTAACAAAGGGCGTTATAGTCTTCATATTATTACTGGTGCCGATACGAGAGAAATGAAAACAAGTATGGAAATTGCGGATTGTGAAGGATATATCTTCCTAAATACTAAAATTGAATCTTCTGTGACAGACTATTTAAGAGAACGTATGATTCCTTATATTATGATTGGTAAACCACCAATGAATTCCATTACATCAGTTAGTGTAGATACAGATAATATCCAGGCAGGCTATGAGGCAGTGAAATACTTATTAAAAAAAGGACATCAAAAGATTGGTTATATTGGTGAGAAAAAAGATGTGCAGTATTCTATAGATCGACGTCTTGGTTATATACAAGCTTTATCCGAAGCAGGCTATGAAGTGAAAGAAGACTATATTAAGAATCTTTCTTCAAGTTATTCCTATAACCCCAATGAAATACTTGAATTATTAAGAAGTGATGAATGTCCGAGTGCCTTTGTGGTATGTGATGATATTTATGCAGTCATTATGGTTAGACTAATTACTGAAGTAGGAAAGAAAGTACCTGATGATATTTCTATTGTGAGCTTTAATAATTCTATCTTTGCACGTTTTTCAGAACCACCACTGACTTCTATTGATGTAAGCCCAAATCAGTTAGGCATGGAAGCAGTTGTCCAGCTTATCAAACATATAGAAACACCTACCATGTTTGCGACACGCTCAATTGTGCCATTCACAATACGTAAAAGACAAAGTGTAAAAGAAATGAATAAAGGCGATTCACATTAAGTGAACCGTTTTTGTTTATACAAAAAAGCCAGACCATTAAGTCTGACTCTACTCATCAAAGAATGCGAATTCCTGATATTTTCTTGCAAGAATGGTAAGGATAATCCCTACTGCATTCATAGAAATAATATGTTCATCTTCGATTGGAAATTCTGTTGTATTATAGTAAAGCTGATAATCTGAATTTTCTACAAGGAAATTCTTTCCTAGCTCAGTAATAGAAAGAATAGGTATATCCTTCATATTCAATTCATTGACTACTGTTCTGATACCTGGTGTATTACCCGATAAAGAGATAATAATCACAAAATCATCACTTGTAAGGGAGTGAGAGATAACTTCGAAATTAGTTTCACCAGATACAATATAATTTGAACGCCCTGACATAAATAACTCACTAGAGAACTGTTTTGTATAGTTATTCTGAGTAAAACCTGTTGCATATAAAATGACTTGTCGTGCTTTATGGATTTCGGAGATCAATGACGCAAAGTTTACTTGAGAAGCATATTCAAATGTTTTATCAATTTCTTTTCTGAATTTTTCAACCAGATCTGTAGGAACAACTGCTTTCTTTACTATATCCTTCTTTAAAGAATACTTTAATTCTGAATAACCTGTATAGCCTAGTTTTTGTGCTAAGCGTAATACAGAACTCTTTGACGAAAGCAGAACCTTCGCTAGTTCATTAATAGGCATGTCTACAACATCTGCTTTATGGTTTCTGATATATTGAATCATGTCCTTTTCGTTATCACTTAATGTTGAATATATAAGTCCTGCTTGTGTGTCAAAGTCCATATCTTATTACCCCTTTGTTAGATAAACTACTGCTTGATATGGGTTTAGAATAATATTTTTATCATCTGTTTTCAATACATTCTCATAATTTCCAATAAGAATTTCTGCATCCTTATAGTCATCAGGCAATGTATATCTTACCTTCTCTTTTGCGAAAGAACATACTACAAGTAACTTCTTACCTTCATATTCTCTTTCATATGAGAAGATATCTGAATCTTCTTCGTCTAATAGTTTATAAGAACCATAAACAATTATAGGATTTTCTTTTCTTAAACGAATTAATTTCTGATAATAATAGAAGACAGAATTTGGATCTTTTAATTCATCTTCTGCATTGATGAACTTGTTATCAGGTGAATAATCAATCCAAGGCTTTGCATCAGAGAAACCTGAACCTTCTTCACCATTCCAAGGGAATGGTGTTCTTGCATTATCTCTTGAACTTAAATAAGCATATTTCTTAATTGTTTCTTCATCTTCGCCTTTATCTTTCATCTTCTGACACATAAAGACTGTTTCAATATCTTTATATTGGTCAAGTGATGTAAAAGGTACATCTTTCATACCTAATTCATCCCCCTGGAAGACATAAGGTGTGCCCTTCATCATATGTAGAAGAGTAGCTAACATTTTAGCTGATTCTACACGATATACTCCATCATCACCAAAACGAGTCACGTTTCTAGGCTGGTCATGGTTATCCCAATAAAGTGAATTCCATCCATCACCTAAATCATTGATCCATGTAGATAAGCTCTTCTTTAAATCACAGAGTTTAAACTTCACATCAGAGAACTTTCCATATTCACCATAATCTAAATGCATATGATCAAACTGGAATACCATGTTTAATTCATGTCTAGAAGGATCTGTATAAAGCTTACCCTGCTGGACATTGGTATTGGCTGTTTCTCCTACTGTCATCACATCATAGTGTGATAAGACTTCTCTATTCATTTCCTGTAAGAATTCATGAATACGAGGTCCATTAGAAGCTCCTTTATAATATGATTTTGCATAATCATATTCTCCTGGTAAGGCATCTGGATAGTCCTGTCTCTTACTTAATAAAGAAATAACATCCATTCTATAACCATCAATACCTTTATCTAACCAGAATCTCATTTCATTATAAACAGCTTCTCTCACTTTAGGATTCTCCCAGTTTAAATCAGGTTGTCCAGGCGCAAAACAATGTAGATAATACTGTTTTCTTTCAGGAACATAAGTCCATGCAGCACCGCCAAAAGTAGCACCCCAGTTTGTTGGTTCACTGCCATCTTCCTTAGGATCTTTCCATATATAGAAATCAGAATATTCATTATCCTTAGAAGACTTAGACTTTAAGAACCATTCATGCTGATCACTTGTATGATTAACAACTAAGTCCATAATAATCTTAATATTCATACTATGTGCTGTTTCTAACAGTTCATCAAAATCTTCCATTGTGCCATACATTGGATTGATCTTTCTATAGTTCGCAATATCATAACCATTATCTACTAATGGTGATTCATAGATAGGATTTAACCAGATAACATCAATACCTAATTTAGATAAATAAGGAAGTTTTTCAGTAATACCTTTTAAATCACCAACCCCATCATTGTTGGTATCATTAAAACTTTGTGGATAAACCTGATAAACAACGCTGCTTTTCCACCAATCTTTATTCTTCATCTTCATCAACCCCCATATTTTTCATAACATCGTTGACATAAACAATCTGTGACTTTGCATCATCAATCGCATTTCTAATGACATCCTCATTCACTTTTTCACAGCTTGCTAATGATAAACAGACACTTAATACAATAGGTAAATTCATCCCTGTAATCACATATACATTAGGATACTGTAAATATTTGACTGCTTCCTGATTCACACTACCCCCAAGCATATCAGTGAAGATGATGTATTCATCATCTTCATTGATTTCTCCAAGTGCTTCTTTTAACTGTTTTTCAACAGGTACATTATCCATATAAGCACTCACTGACTGGATATCAGTTAAAGTTGGCATAAGATACTGGATTGTATCTTTTAAACCATCAGCGAGTAAATGATGGCTGGCTAGAACGATTTTTCTCATAGACTTTTCCCCCGAAAACTTTGATTAGAGAGCTAGAATTCCAAAGAATGAGCAAACTAATGCAAGAATGATAATTAAGAAGATGACCTGAATAACAGTAAGTTTCTTAGATGCAAGTAATTTATAAACGATAAATGTAAGTGCAACTGGTAATAAAGCAGGCATGATCTTATCTAAGACACCTGTCTGAATAGCAAGTTTTACTTTACCTGACTTAAAGACAAGACCTAATGACATCTTAACAACTGAAGGAATTAATGCCCCAATAACTGTTAGACCCATGATAGATGCTGCTTCTGTGAAGACTGATAACTTATCACCTAATGTAGTAATAAGCTTTAAACCTGAATCATATCCTAAATGGAATAACTTAATTCTAAAGAAGAAGAAAATCACGTTAAGTAACATCCAGATAAGTGCACCTGTAGGGTTACCTTCAAGTCCCATATAAGCTGCAATAGAACCCATGATTGTTGGATAGAGTACCCAGATCAAAGTATCACCGATACCTGCAAGAGGACCCATCATACCTGTCTTAAAGTTCTGTACTGTATCTAATGCTTCAACACCATCTTTTTCTTCCATGGCAACACTTGCACCAAGTAAGATATTAGCCATCCAAGTTGTAGTATTGAAATATTTAAAGTGGTTATTTAATGATGCAACATAGTCATCATCATTATTCTTATGAATCTTTCTTAAAACCTTCTCTAATCCAAATACAACTGCTGGACCCTGATGGTTTTCATAGTTATATGTATTACATGCCATAAACATGTAACGTACTGCGGCTTTTGTAAGATCTTTCTTTGTAACAACTTCTGTTGTCTGTGTTTCCTTATTCATCCCAATCATCTCCTTCTTCGATTACTGCACCTTCTGCTGCGACTGCTGGTGCTTTATTGACCTGTGTTGTAAAGAAATAGTAAGCAATAGCTAAACCAATAATAGATACACCTAACATTGGTACATTTAAGTAAGCTGAGAAGTCAAAACCAATCATCAACATTGATAAGTACTTCTTAGCAGGCATAACCTGTAACAATAATGCGATACCTACAACTGGTAACATATTTCCTGCGATAGATAGACCATTTGTGAACCATACTGGAACTGATTTTAAGATAACATTAACGATTGCATCACCAAATAATACACATAAAGCTGTTGGTAAACCTGTAGATAAAGCAAAGATCATAGGACCAATCCAAAGAATTCTGTTCATCTTACCAAACTTCTTTTCATTACATGCTTTCTGTGCTGCATGTGTTACATAAGTATTTAATAACTTTGCGAATACATCTAACTGAATGCCAAGCATACCAACTGGTACACCTACTGCTAAGGCAACTGCTTTTGCCTGAGCCACATCATTTGTAGTTCTACATGCAACATAAATACCAACTACTGTTGCAAGACCCCAGTTAGGCACTGATGAACCACCAATGTTGGCAACACCTAAGTTCATTAACTGGAATGTACCACCAATAATCATGGCAGTCTTCATATCCCCCATAATCAATCCTGCAAAGAATGCAACCATGATTGGGAACCATGTTGTAATAACAATACCCTGCTGGTCTAAAACCATCCACATTGATAATAATACGATTAATACTCCTTGAATAACCTGCATACTTCTTATCCCCCTTGATTATTTAATATATGTTTCTAGTGGTTCTTCTGCTTCGCTTGGTACGAAGTGGAATGTCACTGGAATACCCATAGACTGTAATTTCTTTAAATCATTCACTTCTTCTTCATTGACTGAAACCATCTTCTTCACTGTTGTCTTACCTTCCCCATCGAAGATAATACCAATGTTTACTTTAGGAATCTTAACGCCACCTTCAGCTAACTTAACTAATGTAGATGGTTCTCTTACAATCATGAATACATTATGGCTATCATACTTTCCTGCGTTGAAGTTCTTAATAGCTGTTTCTGTATCAATGATTGACATACCAGTCCCCACTGGCTTACTCATTCTCATAGCTGATTTTTGAACTTCATCCTTACTTACTTCATCATCGACTACCATTAATCTTTTTGCCTGTGTTGCACCTGCCCATTGTGTAACAACAATACCATGAATTAATCTCTGGTCGATTCTTGCTAATACTAAACTCATTTCTGTTTCCTCCTTGAAATTGCTTTCATTTGTTTTGACGAGTCCTAGTTTACCCAACAATGCAAACACTTTCAATATTTCAGGCCCCTTCTGGGACGTGGCACAAACTTTTGGAATAGGTGTCAAAGATAAGGGAAATGTTCCATTATGATGTTTTAGAATAGTAATATTATGTTTATACAATTCATTTTTTTATGATATATACATGGTTATTTTAATCAACTGACACTTCATACTTTATTCACTTTAATTATTAAAATGTGCCATTATATGCAAAAAGAAGATGATCCTTGGACCACCTTCCACTATTGACACTCTTTACTTTTCATAATTGAGATGATTTCTTCATCTACTTTATTCATTCCATTTTTCCCAATACGGGCCATATTTTGAATACATTGTTCAGGTGTTGATGCACAAATTCCATCACTTTCTCTTAATACTGCATTATTGACTGCAGTTGTTGCACACATAAGTGCAGCCGTAGAACCTGTAGACACCTTTAATGCACACCCTACTTTTCCACCATCACAAATCATACCAGTTACAGTTCCTGTCATATTACGTATACAATAACCTATCTGATCATCTGATGCATCTAAGAGATAAGCGATACCTACAGAAGCAGATGTAGAAGACGCCATGACACATGTACACATAGGTGATAATTTTCCAATATGTGCATTAATATATCTATTTACTAGGTGTGTAAGCGCAAGTGCTTTGAGTTTCTTTTCTAATGATACATGGAGTTCTTCTGCCACTTCATTCACTGGTATAGAAACTACGAGTCCTTTTGTACCTGCACCTGAACTGCTCATTGCAGGAAGTGGACAGCCATCTAGTCTATTTTCAGCAGCTGCAGTAACTTTCCTTATTATTCTAGTTAACAAGTCTTCAGAGAATAATGAATGATTGAATGATTCACTCAAATGTGTTGTTCCTTTATATTGTGATAATCGGTTATTCATTTCTATACCATCTAACAGGAATTCAAGTTCATCCACTGTCATTGAGTCTACCAAAGAACGTATGTCTGATATTCTCATTTCTTTGAGTTCTTCAATCACAGTGGGTGTATTATTTGTTTCTTGAGTTGTTTTCTCTTCTAATATAATTCCATTCTTTTCTAGATAAACTATATTTGTATGTGCCTCTTTGATCATACATGTCACTGTCTCATTAGATGTATGAAGAGTACATTTTACATGAATAAATGCTGAATCATTAATCGTGATAGAAACATGGGGCACTAATAATTCAGCATAAGTGATTGTATCTGGTTCTATATCTTCAAATAGAGTCAGCTGTTTTTCTGGGTTCTTTAATAATGCTCCAATAGAAACGGCATACTCTAAACCTACATGATTACACTGTGGTATGCCTGCAGACATCCCATTCTTATATATACCTTTATTAACATCTAACTCTATTTTAATTATTGGATTATTTAACTGTTTAGATGCATAAGCTGCACACAATGCGACACAAACTGGTTCTGTACATCCTAATGCAGGGACTACATCTTTCTTCAATAAGTCTATTAGTTCTTCTTTTCTCATATAATTCTCCTTGTTTACAGTATACAAGGTTTATCCCAAATTAAAAAGACTGCTGTGGGGTAGCAGTCTTTCACAAAATATTTAAGGTTATTCAATTTTATGTGTGTGTGAGTTTTATTTCTTGTTTTAATTATTTTGAATTTTCTTCTTCTAACTTTTGTTTTTCTAATAATTTAACGAATGGATAGTAAAGCGCCATATCTAGAATGATTAGCCCTATAACCATGATACCTGCTTTTACATCCATACATCCTAATGCTGCACCAAGAGGTGCTGGTGTTGTCCATGGTGTTTCAATAACACCCTTTCCAACAATATTTAATGCCATACAAGTATAGGCAATAATTGAGTTAACAACTGGCACAAAGATAAATGGAATCATCATAATTGGGTTTAATACCATTGGTAAACCAAAGATGATTGGTTCATTGATATTGAAGAATGCTGGACCAATTGAAAGCTTACCTAAAGTACGTAATTCAACTGATTTAGATCTAACTAATAGAATACATAATCCTAAAGTAGCACCTCCGCCACCTAATGCGATAATATATGACCAGAATGGCTGAGTAAAGAAGTGTACTAATGGTTTACCAGCACTATATGCTGCGATATTAGTAATTAAATACATCTGCATGAATGGTAATCTGATTGGCTGAGTGATACTTGCACCATGTAAACCAAAGAACCAGAATGTCTGAGCAATAATAGTAATTAAGCAGATACCTACTAATGAATCTAGACCAGATACTGCAGGCGCAAGTACTGTCATGATCATGCTTGGTAATAACTGACCACTGATGTTCTGTACAAATAATGATAATGCATAGAATACGATAACACAGATAAAGAGTGGTAAGATAGCATCAAATGATGAACTGATTGCAGGTGGAACACCTTCAGGCATCTTAATACGAACATTTTTCTTAAATAAGAAGTTCATGATTTCTACACATCCGATAGAAACGATGATAGCTGTAAAGATACCCTTTGCATCCAGGTAAGTTGTTGGTAAATAACTTCCTGCAAGTGCAAGTAGATCTGTAGCTGATTTACCATCAGTAATGAGATTAGCTGGAACAGCAGAAGTAGTTGGTGCAGATACGATTAAGAATACTGCAGTAGAAACAACAGCTGCATTTAAGCTTGGTAATTTGTATTTCTTAGCTAAATGATAAGAAATAGAGAAAGCAATAAATAGTCCCATTAAAGCCATTGTCATATTATATGGTAATAATAATGCAGCTTTATTGGCCTGAGCCCAGTTGTACCATCCTGTAAGCATGGTAGTGATGAAACCCCAGTTTGGTAGAGTTTCAGGTTTGAATGGTGGTGTTGATACAATTAAGCAAGCACCTCCCATGATTGATAGTGGAATAGCAACAACCATTCCATCACGAATTGCAGCAAGATGTCTTTGGTTAGCTAACTTGTCTGCAATAGGCACTAGTGTGCGGTTTGCTAGTTCATTGAATTTTTCCATGAAGTTCATGTCGAGTCCTCCCTTCTCGTTGGATACATTATATCTTGGATAAGTTAAAAAAATCTTGTATTTTCCAATAAATAAAACACCTTTCCATATGATAGAAGAACTTTCCAAATCATGGAAATAACTTGCGAAATAAATTTCTATAAGTATAATACGCGTTCAAAATTACATCGATATATACTACATATTTTTAATTTTTTATGGGTTGACAGAAAGAGTTTGATGCTTATAATGTGAAGTGTGTGAGTTTTATCTTCTTGTGAAATACAGGAGGAATTTGTTATGAAATTAATCGTTGAAGAAAACACTCAGAAAATGAGCGAAAGTGCATTGCACATCTTACTTGGTGCTATGATGCAGGATAAGAGAGTTAATATTTCTCTTACATCAGGTAGAAGTCCTATTGAACTTTACAAGATGTTAGCTCCAGAAGTAAGAGATCAGGAAAAGTTCAAGGATATCGAATATTATTTATTCGATGAAGCACCATATATGGATGGTAAGCCTTATGGTCCTAACTGGGAAGAAATGCAGGAATTATTCTTTAAGGAAGCACATATTCCTGAAGAAAGAATTCATGATATGACTATGGAAAACTGGGAAACATATGATGAAGAAATCAGCCGTGCAGGTGGTATTGATGTCATGGTTATTGGTCTTGGTTATGATGGTCATTTCTGTAGTAACTGTCCTAGATGTACGCCAATGGATAGCTATTCTTATGCAATGGATCGTGCTACTAAGAATAAAGCAAACCCTGATTACCCAAAGAGAGAAAATCTTCCATTCAGTCTTACAATGGGTCCTAAGAGCTTAATGAAGGTTAAACACTTAGTGATGATTGTAAATGGTAAGGAAAAAGCAGGTATCTTAAAACAGGTTCTTGATTCAACTATTACAGATGAATTACCATCTACTGTTTTAAAGCTTCATCCTAATATGACATTGATCTGTGATAAAGATGCAGCTTCTGAATTAAACATGGACGATTACAAAAGATTATAAGTCTTTATAGAAAGTTCTTCGGAACTTTCTTTTTTTATATGATGAAAAGGTTTTCCAAGAATTGGAAACAAGGTTACTGATAAAAAATGAATTGATATACTAAAATAAACAGGAGGTACTATATATGAGTAAGATGGATATTGTGGAGTTAAGATTAAGAAGAACAGTCGCATTAATGATTGACTGGTATATTACTAATATGCTGGCTTCAATTCCTATCACATTCTTTTTAAGAAAAGATAGTCAGTTTAAGCCAGAAATGTTTGAATTAACTTCTTATGGTTTTAATACAGCACTCATTGTATGTTTAATCGCAATTACTATTGGAGTTCTCTATTATGTCTTTATTCCTTTATATATCTGGAAAGGACAGACTCCAGGTAAAAAGATTTGTAAAATCAAGGTTATTGATTATGATCATAAAGATGTAACTATGAAAAATATGATGTTAAGAGAATTACTCGGTGCAACTCTTCTTGAAGGTGGTATTACTATTATTCCTGCTTATTTAAGAAAGATAGCCTCTCTTCTACAATTCACTTCTATTGTGAATCCTTTGACTTATGTGGCTTATGCATTAACACTTGTTTCTATTGGATATGCTTACTTCCAGAAAGATACACGTTGTTTCCATGATTTAGTTTCACATACTGTAATTGTTAAAGAATAAATGACTGTCCTATGGTATAATAAGGCATATTATACCAAGGACGGTGAGTACATGTTTAACTTAGTAATTATTCTTCTTTCAACACTTAATGGAGAACCTAAAGGTTCCAATAATTATAAGATTGCGAAATTCATGATAGAGAATATTCGTGATTTAGAAGACTATACTCTAACTGAACTTGCAAAGGCTTGTTATGTCTCTAATTCGAGCATTTCTAGATTCTGCAGAGATATTGGTTTAAGGGATTTTAATCAGTTAAAAAATCAGATTGCGAAGTTTTCGATAGAAAAAATTAAACTTTCTAAGAAGTTTAATTATGAAGGACGTAATGAAGATTCTATTTTTACTTCTTATGTAAGAAGTGTGATTGAGAATCTAGAGATGTTAGAAAAGAGTTCTATTGAAAATGATATAAAAAAATTAGTAAGTGATATTTATGAGTATCAAAAGGTAGCAGCATTTGGTTATATGCATTCTGAAAATGTTGCTTTGAATCTACAATATGATTTACAGACAAGTGCTAAACCTGTATTTACTGCAATTAAAGTAGCTGACCAGGCAGAATATATTACGAATGCAGATGAAAAGACATTAATCATCTTATTCTCTGATTCGGGTACTTATTTTGATCGTATTTTCCCTCGTGCAAAACCTTTTAAACACCAAAGCAAGAAACCTAAGATCTGTTTAATTACATCTAATAAAGAATTAGATTATCCTTTTATAGATCAATATATACGCTATGATAGCAGAGGTGATTATGCAACTCACCCTTATTCACTCACAGCGATTGCAGATACAATATGTATAGAATATGCAAAAATGTTGAAAGAACTTGAATAATATAAAAGCATTAAAAAGGTAAGGATGACCAGATCCTTACCTTTTCGTTTTGATGCAATTGTTCTCAAATTTGCAAATAAAGAATAACACTTGTATATCTGATATTCAAGTATTCTATTTTGATTTAACTGCCCATCTCATCTTTGTAGACTTAGCTCTTGAGTTACGATGACATTCTTCCTTAGATGGTCTAATCACATTTCTACATACATCATCATAAATACCAAGATTCTTAAGTTCTTTAAAAGACTTCTTTACAATTCTATCTTCTCCAGAATGGAATGTAAGAATTGCAGCCTTTCCTCCTGGTTTTAAAATAAGAGGGAGCTTCTCTACAAAATCATATAATACTTCAAATTCCTGATTCACTTCTATTCTTAATGCCTGGAATACTCTTACAGCTGTCTTATTCACAATATCTTTTCTATTCTTATCAGTAATAAAGTTGAGTGTTTTATCAATGATCTTATAAAGCTGTTGAGTTGTTTCTACTTCCATACCGGAACGTATGAATGAATAGATATTCTTAGCTAATATATCAGCATATGGTTCATCTGAGTTTTCTGTAAGAATATGTTCTAGTTCTTCTCTTGATAAATCTTTTAAGATTTCATAAGCAGGTTTACCTGCTTTAGGATTAAGTCTTAGGTCCAATGGGCCATCCTTCTTATATGAGAATCCTCTTTCTGGATTATCAATCTGCATAGAAGATACTCCTAAATCAGCTAAGACAAAATCAAATGGTCCATACTTCTCACTTACTTGATCAATGTTTCTAAAGTTAGTCAAAATAGGAGTAAAGATGTCTTCTCCATAACCTTTATTTCTTAGTCTCTCTGTTGTTTTTTCTATTTCGATAGTATCGATGTCTAATCCATAAAGGTGTCCCTGACCCTCTAGTTTTTCCATCATTTTAGAAGAATGTCCTCCATATCCTAGAGTACAATCTAAACCAATCTGTCCTGGCTGAATATCTAAGAATTCTAGTATTTCATCTACCATGATAGAAATATGCATACCTGCTGGTGTACTTCCTTTAGAAATAACCTTTTCTATTGTTTCAGGATATAATTCTGGATTAAGTTCTTTATACTTCTCTGAGAAGTTTTTAGGGTGTGTTCCTTTATATCTTTTTCTTCTTTTATGTACCTGTTCAGTCATTTTTATACCTCATTTCATCATCTACTATATTAACGAAAATAGAGATAATAAACAAGTCAGATCAAACTCTGTATATATAAGATTATTTCCATCATATATAATAAAAATTGTGGATTCGCTATTTGTGGGGTGTTGTTGTTTCATGCTTTATTTTATAGTTTTCATGAAAGGAGAAACGTTATGGATACAAAGAAAATAGGTAAGTTCATTTCTGAGAATAGAAAAAGAAAGGGTCTCACTCAAGAACAACTAGGAAATATATTAGGTGTCAGTAATAAGACAATATCACGCTGGGAGAATGGGAACTATATGCCTGATTTGTCTCTACTGATTCCGTTAAGTGAAACTTTGAGCATTTCTTTAAATGAACTACTCAATGGGAAATATATAACGGAAGATAAAATCATGGAAACAACAGAAAAGAGCTTAAAGAATACAATTAATTATAGTAAGAATATGCTTGTACAAGAGAAAAGAAAGATTTCTATTGGTATTATGATTTTTGGCGCATTTCTATGTTTTGCTGCATTTGCGATATTAGATAAAGAAAGCAGCTGGTGCTGTATTTACTCTATTGTAGGTATTATAGTATTTGTTTATGGGTTATCAAAAGAGTTGAAGAGAAATAGATTATTAATAAGTATTGGAGTATTTGTTGCAATATCATGTGGATTTATGCTGATGGATTATGTAGGTGTTATAACTTCTCATAGACCTCCAATCTATGTTTATATGATTAAGACTTCTAATGTGATAACCTACTACAACCCATTCTATAATGTTTATAGAATCAATAAGAACACACCTAATGAATATTATATTGTAGATAGCGCAAAGAAATATACAGAAGATACTGTTCCTACAACTGTATTTAACAGACCATTGAGTGGCATACACAATATTAAGAAGTATAAGAATCCATACATTGGTAATAATTCCAATATAGGAAACTTATTAAATAGTCTGCCTTTGCATGAATACGGTTATGTTTTTAAAATTGATTCTAAAAATCAAGGACTCACTGTGAACTACAATGCGACAGACTGGTATCATAATGAGGAGCTTTATATCAATAAGAGCCTGATCTATAATTCTGTGTCTATCTTCTCTTTAATTGATAATGTACAATCTATTCAGTATAACTTTAGTGGAAGTACCTACACTACTACTAGAAAGATGATTGAAGAGAATTATCCACATTTTGAAAAAGTAAAAGAGAATGAGAAGAACTTTAATCAGTACTTAGAAAACAAGATGAATGATGATGAATTTACAAGAAGAATATTCAATAAGATACTTGTGAAGAAGGTTTTATAAGAGGGTTTGAGCCCTCTTTTTTAATACCGTGTATTACACTAAAGTAAAAAACACCATTTTCAAAAAAGTTAGTCTTTATAATTTTTCATGTATGCTCTCATACTCATTACAGTGAATTCCATCATATTTTACAATTTCATTCCTTCACATTTTTAATTTTCATTCCTTCATTTTTTCAAAAGAACTATAAAGTGAACTACTCCAACTTCAACTGATTATCGACACACTGTGTCGACAATCTTCGGAAAGACTTTATATACCTTTAAGTATCAATACAATCTTACTATTCATTAATTAATAAATACGTACGATAGTGAATCCAAAAAAGAGAAATTCTTAATCAACTCCTATTTCACATAGATAAAAAGCACATCTCTTGCATGAGACGTGCTTTTTACTAATACATAAATTTATTTATTCTTCATATGTGGGAATAAGATAACTTCACGGATAGTTTCCTGACCAGTTAATAACATAACTAATCTATCGATACCCATACCCATACCACCAGTTGGTGGAAGACCGTATTCAAGGGCTTCTACATAGTCCATATCCATTTCGTTGGCTTCATCGTTACCTAATTCTTTTTCTTTTAACTGATTTGCGAATCTTTCATACTGATCATCTGGATCATTTAATTCTGTGAATGCATTTGCATATTCGTTACCACAGATGAATAATTCGAATCTCTGAGTGAAACGAGGATCCTGTAAGTTCTTCTTTGCGAGTGGAGAGATTTCAATTGGATGACCATATACGAATGTTGGTTCTACAATTGTTTCTTCTACATACTTTTCAAAGAATGCATTGACAATATGACCATATGCAAAGTGTGGTTCTACTTCAATACCGTGTTCTTCAGCAAGTTTCTTAGCTTCTTCAAAAGTCTTCTGTTCACCAAAGTCAACACCAGTCTTTTCTTTAATTGCATCAACCATAGAGATTCTCTTGAATCCAGGTGCTAATGAAATAGAATGACCTTTGTATTCTACATCATAAGTACCATTGACTGTCATTGCGGCATTCGCAATGATACCTTCTGTTAAGTCCATCATACCTTCAAGGTCAGAGAATGCTTTATATACTTCGATAGTAGTGAATTCTGGGTTATGAGTTCTGTCCATACCTTCGTTTCTGAATAAACGACCGATTTCATAAACAGCATCCATACCACCTACGATTAATCTCTTAAGGTTTAATTCTGTTGCGATTCTTAAGTAGAAATCTTTATCTAATGCATTGAAATGAGTGATGAAAGGCTTAGCTGCAGCACCACCAAGAATAGAGTTCATGATTGGTGTTTCTACTTCTGTATAACCTTTATCATCTAAATAATGCTGGATTGAACGAACAATCTTAGGTCTCATGAAGGCTACTTTACGTGCTTCATCATTCATGATTAAGTCAACATATCTTCTTCTGAAACGTTCTTCAGTATCTGTTAAACCATGGAACTTTTCTGGTAAAGGTCTTAAAGCCTTAGTAAGGTGTGTATACTTTTCTACTCTTACAGTTAATTCACCAGTATGAGTCATGAATACTTCACCATCAATACCAATGATATCACCTAAATCACTCTTCTTAACTAATTCATAAACATCTTCACCAACAGTATCTTTCTTGATATATAACTGGATTTTTCCATCTCTATCAAGAAGGTTCATGAAGCATACTTTACCTTTTCTTCTCTTTGCAACAATACGACCTGCAATGCTTACAGCTGGTTTGCTTTCTTCTAATTCTTCTGCAGTCTTATCGCTATAGTTCTTTCTAATGTCTGAAGTATAAGCAGTCACATCAAATCTCTGTCCAAATGGATCAATTCCAAGATCTTTAAGTTCCTGTAACTTCTGTCTTCTTACTAATTCCTGATCAGTAAACTTTCTTTCTTCCATGTGTGTTCTCCTTCTTTAGAATATAAAAACTCTCATCCGCTAGGGACGAGAGTTAACCGTGGTACCACCCTTATTCATCTACATAAGTAGACCTCATTAAGCCTTAACGCGGCAACACGTTATTTTATCACGTTAGATCCAAAATACAGCTCCCAGTCTTTATTCATATCAACTTCCCCATTCCTTTACACCAGCCAGGAATTCTCTCTGCGTTCCATCAATATTACTCTTCTGTTCATAGCTTTTACTCAAGTATTATAGACAATAAATAAATATGTTGTCAAGGTCATTTTATCAGCCTTATTCAATCTAATTTGTCTATAGACGTTTTTCAAATCCACCAAGGATTTCTGAATCCTCACTAATAGTCACAAATGCCTGCGGATCAATATCATGAACAAGTTTCTTAAATGTTTTCATTTCATATTTATTGATTGCACAATAAAGAATATATTGATCATTTTCTGTATAAGCACCCTTACCCATCCAGTAAGTTACACCTCTGCCAGTCTTTTCCATAATCACATTCTTCATATCTTTTTCTTTGGTGAAGATTAATGCTATCACATTGATGTTCTGATAGTGAATACGATCACTAATAAAATACAATACAAATACAAAAATAATAGAATAAAGTGTTGTCTGCAAGTCAAAGATAAATGCACAACAAGTTAAAATAACAGCATTCACAATAGTTGATAACTTACCTACTGAGAATCCTGGTTTAGTCTTTGATAAGCATACACCAGCAATATCAATACCACCTGTACTACCACTACCTTTTAGGGCAAGTCCTACACCAACACCACACATAATAGCCCCAAAGATACAGTTAGATAACATATCAGGCATAATAGCATGTGTTTGGTTTGGCAAAACAGATAAGGTAATAGTCTGTACAATAGCACTCATAGCAGTTTTGATACAGAATTCTCTGTTCAAGATTCTATATCCCATTACAAATAATGGAATATTAATCATGAAGTTGATGATCCCTACAATATTCATTGATTTAGGGATTGGTAGAAGTTTTCTTACAAAAACTTCAATAATCTGTGATGTTCCAATAACGCCTCCAAAGTTCAAGCCATTAGGTGTTACGAACAACCAGATTCCTAAAGATAATAAGATACTTCCAGCGATAACTTCGCCGTACTTTTCTAGATTTTCCCTCATAGCGTCCCTCTTTCTTCTCATATCATAGAACATTTAAACAAATAAAAGAATGCCTTTCAAGCATTCTTTAGTAAATTCCATATTCTATAAATATATTCGCAATAGACTCAATAATATAGAGAACAGGCACCTGTGTTGCTGAACTATAAAAGTAACTATTTTTGGTACTTGGCATATAATACGTAAGAGCTAAATCAGACATCTTCGCCGCTGAGGAAGAAGCATTATTTGTGACTACAATAATTTTGATACCATAATTTTTTAATTCTTTGATACGATCAATGACTTCTCTTGTTTCTCCTGAAATCGTGAAGAAAAGAGCACAGTCATTTTGATCATACATCCCCCTAAAACGGGCACTGAAGTCTCCACTATACATTGTACGTTTTCCTTTACGATTAAATAAAGAAGCCGCAAAATTCGCAATCGCATCACTTAAGCCAATGCCAGAACAGATCACCTCATGACTATTCACAATTATTTCTGCAGCTTGATGAATAAGATCATCAAACTCTTTATTATCTACGCGATTAAAATAATCGAGAATATAATTTAAAGCACGTATGTTTTGAATAGGTTTATCTTCCTGATCCAGTTTCATTTCTGCTTTCCATTCTAAGAATCCTTCATAACCAAGTTTTTTAGCTACTCTTGTAATCATAGAAGAAGATACATGAAGATCTGTAGATAAATCTTTAAGTTTCATATGAATCACTTCATGACGATGAGAAATGATGTAGTTGTAAATATCTAATTCTAAATCACTTAATTGATTCATTTGATCTACCGTAACCATAAAATACCTCCAAAAGGTATTTTATCATACTTTATGCAAATCTCTTTTTCATTTTCTTATTCTGTTTCTTATTTTTCTTTTCAAGACTCAACAACATATTCTTATAGTCTTCTGACTTGATGTCTACAACAAGTGTATGTGAGACAATATCATGTAATGATTTCTTAGACTTTAAGATAATCACAAGTATTCCAGATAATATAGTAATAACGAGTCCTACTTTGTTCCAGATAGAGGCAATATTGTATCCAGTTAAGACATTGACTAACTGATGAAACATATTACTGCATGTATAAATACTTCCTTCTACTAAGAAGATCATAATAACCTGTCTGATGATCAGTTGTTTCACATTCACTTCTTGATAGTTGTCATTCACAATCTTTAAACCAAGTAGTTTCTTTCCTAAAGTCTGTCCTTTCCAGATTATAGGTAATACTACATAGTATACAAGTGCAACTGAAAGTGATAGAACACCTGCAATTACTTGATAATATCCCTTAAATATAGATAACTGCTGAGGAATATAGACAGCATCCTTATGAAGAGACATATATAACAGAATAAGAGGAAGTGATGATAAGACACTTCCTAAATACCAATCAATACCATAAGCGATTATACGTTTGATATAACCTGTTTTATTCACAGGTTCATTTCTTAATTTATTCCACATCTTATCATCTTCCTTTATTAATTTAAGTGCTGATATAAAGCACCGATTAAGTTCGCATCATTACGATATTCACAGACTACGATTTCTGGTGGTAATGTGCTTGCATAACATGAATTATAGATTTCATCAAAGTTCTTTTTGATAAGTTCTAATAGTAATGGCTGTGCACTAATACCTCCACCAATCGCCACTTTTTCACAATCAAAGATCTGATTGACGTTGTAGATCTGTACTGCAGTTTCTAAACAGAACTGGTTTAATCCTTTTAAAACAGCTTCATTTCCATTGTTTGCCATTTCAAAGATTTCTTCACCAGTATAGTGTTCTTCTGTTTCTAATGCTTCCTGGATATGTAATAGTAATCCATTGATTCCATTACTTGCATACCAAGATGTATCACCATTAAATGGCTTATGGTAATCAGTGATGATATTAGAAAATTCACCTGCACCAAATCTACATCCGCTTAGTACCTTATGATCCTTAATTAAAGCACCACCAATAGCTGTTCCAAGAATCACTACAGCACCATCCTGAATATCTCGAAGACTACCAAAACCTAGTTCTGCGTTAGCGGCACATTTTGCATCATTACCAATTGTGACTCTTACACCACAACGCTCAGATAGTAATTCTGCCATATTTATATCATGATTATAAGTTAAAGCACCACCAGTGTAACAATAACCCTTATTAGGATCAATTCTTCCTGGCATACTCATCGCAATACCAGATACATCAGAATATGTATTATATAGAGATTCAACGCTATTCACAAATGAATCAAGGCAATCTAAGGGAGTAGGTACCTTACCTCTTTCATATATATTCTTTTCTGCATCCATTACTGCATATTTAATAGCACTACCACCAACATCTAGAACTAAGTATTTTTTCATAATTTTTCTCCGTTACTTTCTATTACTTTCTTATACCAATCAAAGGAATCCTTCTTGCTTCTTGCAAGTGTTCCATGACCTGCATTATCTTTATCTACATAAATGAAACCGTAACGTTTCTTCATTTCACCCGTACCAAAGCTAACACAGTCAATACATCCCCATACAGTATAACCTAATAAGTCTACACCATCAATATCCACTGCCTTCTTCATTTCTTCGATATGCGCTTTAAGGTAATCAATACGGTACTGGTCATGTACTTTACCATCTACCATCTGATCAATAGCACCGAAGCCATTTTCTACAATAAATAGAGGAAGGTTATAACGGTCGTACATCCAGTTTAAGCTATATCTTAAACCTTTCGCATCAATTGGCCATCCCCATTCAGTCTTTGAAATATATGGGTTATCACATAAATCTGTTTCTTCATTATAGTCAAGGTTGACATCTCCATCACCCTTAACCGCAAATGACATATAATAACTAAATCCAATATAATCTACTGTGCCCTGAGGAAGAACATCTAAATCTTCTTCAGTAATATCTAGATTGAAGTTCTTTCTTTCAAAGAAAGATTTCATATAACCTGGATAACGTCCTCTTGCATGAACATCCATATACCAGAAACGCTTATGGTTAGCACCTACTGCCTTCAACATATCATCTGGATTACATGAATAAGGATAAATAGGTGTCATCGCAATCATGCAGCCAATCATCATAGAAGGATCAATGGCATGTCCTTCTTTAATAGCCATCGCACTTGCAACAAGCTCATAATGTGCTGCCTGATAAACAGTACGTTCTTTGTCTTCACCTTCTTCAAATATAATACCTGAGTTAGTAAATACAGCTACGTCTGCTTCATAGTTCGCCTGGTTGTTGATTTCATTGAATGTCATCCAGTATTTAACTTTATTGTGGTATCTTTCGAAACATACTTTTGCGAATCTTACAAAGAATGTAATCATCTTTCTGTTTCTCCATCCACCATATTTTTCAACTAAATGATAAGGCATTTCAAAGTGTGATAATGTGATGACTGGCTGAATACCATTCTTTAATAGTTCATCAAACATATCGTCATAGAACTTTAAACCTTCTTCATTTGGTGTTTCTTCATCTCCCATTGGGAAGATTCTTGCCCAGGAAATAGATGTTCTAAAACATTTAAATCCCATTTCTTTAAATAAAGCGATATCTTCCTTATAGTGGTGATAGAAATCAATCGCTGTATGATTTGGGTAGAACTGATCAGGTTCAATTGTTTTAGTGATCTTTCTACGAGTAGTGGCAGAACCAACTGTCATCATATCTGAGACATTTGGTCCTTTACCACCTTCATTAAATCCACCTTCTACCTGATGTGCAGCAACTGCTCCACCCCATAAGAAGTCTTTACGCATTGTTTTCTCCTGCTTCTTCTGCTTCTTTCTTGATAGCGGCTCTTGTGCTTGCTGCAACGAATGGTAAGTAAATTAAAGTACTTACGACAAAGCAAAGAATACCTATAACTAATGCCATAATGTTGTTAGCACCTGATCCTAAGAATGGTGTTAAGAATCCTGGAGTTGTCCAAGCAACTTGATAAGCAACTGGTGGGATAATCTTAATCACACATACACAGAAATAACCAATAAGGTTACATACGATTGGTGCAAGGATGAAAGGAATGACATACATTGGGTTCATAACGATTGGTAAACCGAACATGATTGGTTCGTTGATGTTGAATAGTCCTGGAACTAATGACATCTTACAAATAGAATATTCACCTTTATTCTTTCTACCTACGATAAACATAGCGGCAATTAAACCAAGTGTAGCACCTGATCCTCCACCATTACCAAATGCATCGTTGATTGAACCCCAGTTTACTGGATAAGGTGCACCCCATGCAGAACCATGAGCTGCAACATAAGCTAAGTTTGCGTTTCCCTGTTCTGTGAAGATCACTGAACGTAATGCACTTAAAGTGTTAGGACCATGGATACCTACAATCCATAACATCTGCTGTACTAATACGAATACGATGATTGTACCCATAGAGCTTCCTAGAGATGTTAATGGAGCCTGGATAGCGTTATAAACAACAACCTGAATACCTTCAGGAGTAATCATTGAGAATAAGTAGTTTAATACACCCATGATGGCAAGTACTAACATCATTGGGATTAATAAGTTAAATGACTGTGCTACTGCAGGTGGTACCATTTCTGGCATCTTGATTCTTAACTTTTCATTTCTACCAAAACGAGTTAATAATTCTGTAGTTAATAGACCTACTAATAATGCAACGAATAATCCCTGTGCACCAAAGTAAGTAGTTGTTAAACCAGTTCCTGCATTCTTACCTGCAAATGCCTGAGATGCAGGATAAAGAATAAAGAAAGATGAAAGAGATGTGATACCACATAATACTTTATCTCCATTCATTTCCTGTGCTAACTGATAAGCTACTAAGAATGCGATGATGATTGATAAGATATTAGTTGTACCATTGATAACTGAACTTAAGACAGCCTGATACTGTGCTAAGTTTGGAATTAAATCACCTAAGTGAAGTAATTTTGCGATGAATCCTGTTGGATCAAGTAAAACATAATTGATAAGTAATACCATTGAGCCACCCATTGTAAGTGGGAATGATAATGTGAACGCATCACGTACGGCTGCCACATGGCGCTGACCATTGATTTTTGCAGCTAATGGTACGAAGTAACGTTCCATAAAGCTTTGAATTGCTTCCATTTTGTTTCTCCTCTTCTTATTTTATTCGGCCGATGTTGAAAACTGTTTCGTTTTCCGCAATTGATTCTATCAAAGGATTAAAAATAAAAAAAGGGCTTAAAGCCCTTCTTGAATAGTATGCATTATCTGCAAAATGTTTTACTATTGTAACGTATTGTGACATATGCGCTGAGTTGTATTAGAAAGAATCTCAATGATACTCAAGGCGGGTACCTGCGTAGTACGAGACATCTCTTCCGTTCTTACATCGTTAACATAGTAGCTGATATTGTGATCACTCATTTTTGCGAGTGTATTATCGTCTGATGCAGTAATTGTGATTAAAGTACTGCCTGCTGCTTTATAATCATTGGCTTTTCTAATAAGTTCAGGCGTATTTCCTGAAACTGATAACATGACAACCACAATACCTGTACCATCCATGGATACCCTCTGATATGGATCTGTTAAGGCAGCACTAAAGAAACCATTGATAGAAAAGCGTCTTGCTGCATATTCTGCAATCTTAGCTGAATCTCCCATACCATCAAAAATAATCATATTCGCGTCACCTAGTATATATACGATTTCTTTGAATAAATCCTGATAATAAGGGGTATTGAACTTCTTTAAACAGTCGATAGTTTCATCTAGGTCATTCACCATATAAAGAGAGACTTCTTTTTCTTCTTTCTTATAAGCATATTTTAATTCAGGAAAGCTGTCATATCCCATCCTTTTCACAAAGCGCATAATAGAAGCTGTAGATGTAGGAATCTCATCTGCAAGTTCTCTTATACTCATATAAGGGAATTGAATGCTGTGCTTCAATATATAGTTATATATACGCATATCTGTTGTACTAAAGCTTTTATTTTTTCTTCATTAAACATCTAACAATTACCTCTATATACATTCTTTAAATATTTCTTAGCCGCTTCTACCATTTGGTCTATAAGTTCTATAGATGTAGGAAATTCATGATAATGATACTCAGGAAAATAACGTGTGATATGTAACACAATATTCGGATCAATAGATGCTAACCACTTTGCTTCTTCTTCCATATCTTCTAAATGATCATTAATACCAGGCACAATCAAAGAAGTGACTTCTAGATGACTTGTAGAAGCATGGTAAATACTCTTCTTTACTGTGTTTAAGTCACCTGATAACTTCTTATAAATATCTTCTTTAAATCCTTTTAAATCAATATTCCATGCATCTACTAAAGGAGATAACTCCTTTACATATTTCTCTTCTATCATTCCATTAGAGACAATAACAGTCTTTAAATCATGCTTCTTACATAATACAAATGTATCATAAATAAACTCATAGCTGATCAGTGGTTCATTATAAGTAAACGCAATACCGATATTCCCTTCTTTTTTTAAATCTAAGGCCACTTCTACAAGTTTTTCAGGTGTTGTATGCACCTGAGTAGATAAGCCATGATCCTGTGATACTGTATAGTTCTGACAGAAATGACATTTCATATTACAGCCATAAGAACCTACAGATAATATCTGTGTTTCAGGATAGAAATGATAGAGAGGTTTCTTTTCAATAGGATCTAAAGATAGAGAAGTAATAGCACCATAGTCTTTAAGTCCTATATGTCCTTCTTTATTGATTCTTTGATGACAAAATCCTGTCTGTCCTTCTTTTAATGCACAATGATGAGGACATAAATCACATCTAATCATGTCTGATCACCTTGAATCTTTCTATCTTGATTTTCTCTCCTTCATGAATACCTGCCTTATGACAAGCTATCTGAATCTGATCAGTCACTGTATCCACACCCTCTAGTGAAGGAAGGAGTAAACCTCTTTTAGAACCATGGGATACTATAATACCATAGATATGAGGATCTAATGTACTGATATCTTCTACAGGTTCTATTTCTCCTAATACATCGACTGAGATAATGAGATTATCTAGTTCTTCTTCTGTAATAGGATCAAAGCGTGGATCTTCACTACATGCACTGATCGCATTATGTACTATTTCTAAGGCAATATTATCCTGAACAGGCATAAAGGTACCAATACAGCCTCTCAAACGTCCTTCTTCATGAATAGATACAAAGACACCTGCACGTCTTTTCATCTCTTCTGTGACTTCTGGCATGATTTCTACTTTTTCTTTCACATAATGTTCTATTGTGGTTCTAGCCAGTCTGACATAGTCATCTTCATGTTCTTTGATTTTCTTAACTTCTTCCTGCATCTTCTTTTCATATTGGTTTCCTATATCACGTGTTAAATCTTCACCACATATTTCAAAGCCACAAATACCATAACCTACTCCAAATGGTCCTTCATAAGAAAAAAAGTTTGGTTTAATCTTTTTTTGATCTAAAGCACCTGCCATGATTTGAAATGATCTGAGTCCACATTCAGATGCTGCTTCTATAAAGAGTGGATCAAATGTTAGAAAACGCATAAAGTCACTATTCTTCCATGCTGTAATAATATCATGATCAAAGAGCGGACCTTCTTCTGTATAACCATAAGGACCATCCTCTTTTAAACAATGAGACAAATCACCACTCGCAATTAATAAAACATTCTTATCTCCCACTGCTTCTTTAATACATTGTCCAAAGCGATAATGAGTAAGAGGAGATAAACCAGATATTCCAATTCTTACAACTTTATAGTCCTTTAGATACTTATTTAAAAAGTAAAGAGGAATCATTGTGCCATGATCTAAATCATCATCTTTTCCTAATGTTCCTGCGAATATTTGATGCTTCTTAGCAGATTGAGTGATCTTCTTTACAAGTTCTGTATCATAATCCACTTCTATTCTTACATTTCCTGCATGAAACTGACTAAAGTCTCCTGATGCATGTTTACCAGGAGATATATGAATATAATCACTATAGGCGATTGCATGAGGACTGATCACAATCACTGTTTCTATTGGAAGAGTAGATACATATTTCATAATGGATTTATAAGATTGTATTGTGTTACTAATAGTTTTCTCTTCTCCTTGACCTATTTCAGGAATTATTAATGGAGGATGAGGGACACACATAGAATAAAGTATAGACATAAAATCATCTCCTTTACCCTATTATAAAACAAAAAGAAGATGATTACTCACCTTCTAGTTCTTTCTCAAAGTCTTTTAGAATTGTTTCTAATTCTTCTAATGTATTCATCTGTGTTAAATGATTCTTAATCTTTGCAGAACCTCTTAACCCTTTGACATACCAAGGTGCCTGTCCACGCATTTGTCTAATCGCATTCTTTTCACCTTCAGTTTTTACTAAACGATGAGCATGATCAATACATAACTGAATACGTGCATGATAGTCTGGCTCTTCTTCTAGAATACCTTCTTCTAGATATTTCACCATTCTACGAATCACAAATGGATTACCTAAAGCACCTCTACCAACCATGACAGCATCACAGCCTGTTTCTTCCATCATTCTTTTCGCATCTTCAGGTGTTCTGACATCACCATTTCCAATAACTGGAATACTGACTGCTTCTTTTACTTTTTTAATCCATGACCAATCTGCATGACCTTCATACATCTGTGAACGTGTACGACCATGAATAGCCACTGCACTTGCACCTGCTTTTTCCATTAATTGTGCCATTTCTACACAGTTAATATGCTTCATATCATAACCAATACGCATCTTAACAGTCACTGGTACATTCACTGCTTCTACGACAGCCTTCACAATATCATATGCAAGTTCTGGATACTGCATTAAATAACTGCCTGCATGAGCCTTTAATACCTTATTTACAGGGCATCCCATATTAATATCAATAATATCACAATCAGAATGTTCCTCTACAAACTTGGCAGCTTTAACCATAGTATCTACTTCACCACCAAAAATCTGCATACTCATAGGGTGTTCATCTTCACCTACTGCAAGCATATCAATTGTCTTTTGATTTCCATAACATAACGCTTTATCACTGACCATTTCAGATACCACAAGTCCTACACCAAACTCTTTTACAAGTCTACGGTAAGCGACATTTGTGATACCTGCCATAGGAGCCATGATAATAGGATGTTTTATTTCTACGTTTCCAATTTTCAACATTTTTTAATCACCATCACAAAATATACCATATTCCTGATACAATACAAAGATAAATTGTGTTTATACTATGAGTTGTGAAAGGAAGTTCCCGATCCTTTCAATATAATATATATCGTTTTCATTTCCCTTCCCTATTTTACTAATAGGACATAAGGAGCAGGTCTTCCCTTCCTGCTTCTTTTTGTATGTTTTACAGGAATTTGATTGTAGTATTCATTCATACATTTTAAGATGAATATAAGGGAGGAATAAAGATGAAAAGAAAATACACTTTCTCTATAATCATGTTTATATTATTTGAGATGATTGCGATTACTTTATGGCTCACTAAAGATAATTTATTTTACATGTTGAACTTCAGCTATATAGGCACTTGTCTTGCCTTAGGTACCGCATTATTTACTGCAGGAAAGAGCTATGCAAGACATTTTGTACAATTGGCAGTAGGCAGTTATATGTTGTTGTATTTAGGTATTATTTCTCAAGAAAATATGCAGATTGAAGGCTTCTGGTACTATTTGTTTTTGGGTACTTTTGAAGCAGCCACTATTCACTATGCGATTGCGAAGATCTTTGGACCTCTTATATTTGGTCGAGGATGGTGTGGTTATGCCTGCTGGACAGCTATGATCCTTGACTTCTTACCTTTTAAAAGACCACAGAAACCGAGAGTTAAAAAAATAGGCATACTACGTTATGTCATGTTTGTATGTTCTCTTGCATTGGTATCAGGATTATTCTTAATGAAGGTCGCTCATCTAGAAAAGATCATGTTCTATCTATTTCTTCTAGGTAACGCCTTTTACTATATTGCGGGTATTGCGCTTGCCTATATATTTAAAGATAATCGTGCATTCTGTAAGTATTTGTGTCCTATTACAGTATTTCTTAAGCCTATGAGTTATTATTCACTCCTACGTGTACATTGCGATGAGAATAAATGTGTTCATTGTAATAAATGTTTAAAGATATGTCCAATGAATGTAGAAGTCAACAATGAATCACGTAGACGTAAAAACGGTACTGATTGTATTCTCTGTTATGAATGCACAAAAGAATGTCCAGTTAAAGCACTACATTAGTTCAACACATATTTCTCCATAATATCTAGATATTTGTTATAGATTCATATTCTATACTAGTTATTGAAAGGAGGAAGGAACTGTTATACAACTCTAAAAAGATCAATTATTCAATTCTATTCCCTTCCATGATATATGTTAACTGATCTTTGTATAATTACCAGACAGTGTGAAAAAAGCGCCATTTTACTGGCGCTTTTTAAGTATTTCCTGCAATTCTTCTTCGCTGAACTGATAATGTGTATTACAGAACTGACATGTGATTTCACATCCATGATCTTCATTGATCATATCTTCTAGATCCTTTGTATGAAGAGTAGTCAAAGCTTCTTCCATCTTTTCTTTACTGCAATCACATTCAAATGATAAATCCTGTGTATCTAGGATTTCAACATCTTCAAAGATCATCTTTAAGATTTCTTCTGGAGTATGTCCTTCGTCTAATAACTGTGATACTGGTGGTGTATTTTTGATCTTATCTTCAATATACGCAATATCTTCTTCAGTCGCTTCTGGTAATAACTGAATAATATAACCACCTGCACTTCTTACAGTATTATCTTCTTCTACAAGAACACCTACTGCAACAACTGATGGTACCTGTTCTGATAACATGAAGTAATAAGAGAAATCATCACCGATTTCACCAGTCTGTAATGGAGAACTAGATGTAATAGGTTCCTTTAATCCCATATCACGAGTGACCTGGATAGTACCCTGATTACCTACACATAAGCCTACTGCAAGTTTACCTGTATCATTATATGTATAGTGAACTTCTGGATTAGATACAAATCCTTTGATTTTACCATCAGAATGTGTTGTACAAAGCATTGTACCGATTGGTCCACCACCATTGATGACTACTGTCATCTTTTCTTTATTCTTATTCATAGCCCCCATCATTAAAGTGACTGCCATCATACGTCCAAGTGCAGCACTTGCACAAGGCCATAAGTTATGATTCTGCTGTGCAACATTTGTTAGGTTAGTTGTTGTACATGCAAAAACACGACAGTTCTTTGAATTAACGAGTCCACGTACTAAATAATCTTTCATTTATCTCATCTCCCTATCGCAAAATAGCTTACTAGAGGTAAAATCATACTAATGACAATAATACCTACTAATAGTCTTACCATAAATCTACGCTGCATTTTATTACCCTCCTAAATGAAAATAAGCGCAAAGCGCTTATTTCATTTCATCTAGTAAATCATCTTCTGGATCAGCCTTAGGTGGTTCAGGAGTGTTATTGTTGTCATCGTTAGATTCAACATGTTCTTCTGTTCCATCATATGTTTCCGGCATCTTACCAGTGTTATATAAAGACTGAATCTGTTCATGATTCAATGTTTCATGTTCAAGCAATGCATTCGCAATAATATCCATTTTATCTTTATTATTGTTGATGATTTCAGTTGCCTGAGCATGCGCTGTTTCGATGATCTTACGTACTTGCTGATCAATTTCAAATGCGATCTGACCAGAATGTGTATTACTTAACTGTGAATAGTCACGACCTAAGAATACAGCATTATCACCACTGTCATACTTGATTGGACCAAGTTCACTCATACCAAGTTCTGTAACCATCATACGTGCAATACGTGTAGCCTGTTCAATATCGTTATGAGCACCTGATGATACATCACCGAAGAAGATTTCTTCAGCCGTACGACCACCCATATAACCTGTAATAGTTGCAAGTAACTGTTTCTTAGTTGAGAAGTAAGTTTCTTCTCTAGGAGTCATCAAGTTGTATCCACCTGCATCACCACGTGGTACAATTGTGACCTTCTGTACCTGGTTGGCATCTTCTAAAGTCAAACCAATAATCGCATGTCCAGTTTCATGATAAGCAACAAGCTTTCTTTCATGTTCAGTATATTTTCTAGACTTCTTAGCTGGACCGCCAATAACTCTATCAATCGCTTCATCGACATCACTTAATGTGATCATCTGATGACCGCTTCTTACTGCAAGTAATGCTGCTTCATTTAATACGTTCGCAAGTTCTGCACCTGAGAATCCAGGAGTACGCTGAGCGATGTTATCAAAATCAACATCTGGCGCAAAATGTTTATTTCTTGCATGAACCTTCAAGATCTGAGATCTTGCACGCTTATCAGGGTTAGATACTCTGATTTGTCTATCAAAACGTCCTGGACGTAATAATGCAGGGTCAAGAACATCTGCACGGTTAGTAGCTGCAAGGATAATAACACCTTCGTTACCTTCAAAACCGTCCATTTCTACAAGTAACTGGTTTAATGTCTGTTCACGTTCATCGTGTCCACCACCAACACCAGTACCTCTCTGACGACCTACGGCATCAATTTCATCAATAAAGATGATACAAGGCGCATTTTCTTTTGCCTTCTTAAACATATCTCTTACACGGCCAGCACCAACACCAACGAACATTTCTACGAATTCTGAACCAGAAATAGAATAGAATGGAACATTTGCTTCACCTGCAACAGCACGTGCTAATAATGTTTTACCTGTACCTGGAGGACCTACTAATAGAACACCTCTAGGAATTTTAGCACCCATTTCAGTAAACTTCTTAGGGTTCTTTAAGAATGCAACAAGTTCTGTTAATTCTTCTTTTTCTTCATCTGCACCTGCAACATCTGTAAAACGAGTCTTAGAATTTCTTTCTAGCTTAGCGCGAGAATTTCCAAATTCAAAGGCTTTATTGTTGCCTCCTGCAGCACCATTGAAATTCTTGAATACCCAGAACATACCACCAAACAATATTACATATGGAAGGATGGAACCTAGTATATTCCAGATCATATTATCACTGTTTGAATCAGTGACCTTAATCTTGACATTCTTGTCTTCAAGAATCTGTGTTAATGAATCTAATTCTTTGTCTGTCTTAGGAACGATAGTTGTAAAGTTCACTTTATCGCCCTTAGAGTTCTTCTTGTAGCTACCTTCGACCTTGGTTACAAAACTATTAGGTGTAATAGTCACGTTAGTTATCTTTTTATCTTTTACTACTGTCATGAATTGTGAATAAGTTAATTCTTTACTACCGCCATTATTCAATAAGAATGGGAATAATGAACTCAACAATAATAATACGATGACCCAAGGAAGAATAGCTTTAAATAATGTTTTGTTATTCTTCTTCATCATAAACTCCTTACTGGTAACATTCTTCTTTTAAGACACCAATATATGGTAGGTTTCTAAATCTCTGATCAAAATCAAGACCATAACCAACCACGAATAATTCTGGTACAGGGAAACCAACATACTTAGCCTGTACAGGATACTTTCTTGCTTCCTGTTTATCAAGCATAGTAACGATTTCGCAAGATGCTGTACCACGATCTTTCAACATATGTGTAACAGTATCCAATGTTTTACCTGTATCAAGGATGTCTTCTACGATTAATACATCCATACCTTTGACGTCAATATCAACGTCTTTCTTAATATGAATAGTTCCAGATTCAGTTCCTTTATAACTGCTGACTGACATATAATCAAAATATACATCGCCCTCAATATATTTAGAAAGTTCTGCTAGGAATGGAATAGATCCCTTTAAAAGACCAATAAGAAGAATCTTCTTACCTTCATAATCTTTTGAGATCTGTGCGCCTAATTCTTTACAGCGTTCAGAAATCTGTTCCTGTGTAAATAATATTTCTTTCATGTCCTTATGCATCGAACCGTACCTCCTAGTATAGTCGTTGTTATTTTATCACAAACAAATCTGGATTGATAGACAAATACTCCTTGTTTTTCGCAATTCCCGGGACCAAAAGAATATTTCCACGGCAATCTAATACAATTGGCCAATAACGGCGTAATGGTGAGGGAATTTTCGCATTAATAAAGAGTCTAGAGACCTTTTTAGTGCCCCCTGCTGTTTCCATACGATCGCCTGGTCTCATATTACGAATGGTGAGTGGAAAGTCTTCATCCTTGACAGGGATACCATCATTCATTTCTCCCTGTGTTCGAATCTTGAAATAAGGACAGTCGAAGTTCTGTCTATAATCTATTCTATACGTATAGTCTACTTGTTTTATAGATTTACGAATGTATACATTATTATATTCTTTTATGAACTCCTCATTAACACCAATAGGCATTTGAATATTTGGTTTAGAGGATTGAATCTGATGGATGATTTCATCGATGAGATGATGAGAAATCTTGGATACTTCTATATGTTTCTTTAATAAAGCATAGAGTACATCAGGAAGAAGTTCTTTTGGAACTAATGTATAATCCAGTGGTTCAGTGAGGTATTTGTCTACTTCTTGTTTTTTTAATGCCTGTTTCTTATTGTATTCTTCACCCTTTTTCAAGAGTTCTTCTTTTTGTGAGTCTGTATAGTGATTCAAGATTGTATTACGGATACGGTCTCTTGTGAACTCTGTCTGGAAATTAGTATAGTCATCATGAAACAAAATATGATGATCATCACAATAATCACGTAAATCCTGTTTAGTCACATGAAGTAATGGTCTAATAATAGTCATACCTAAACGTTCTGAGACTTCCTGGATACCTAAATAATCAGGATGAGAGTCACGCTCCAAGTGCATATAAATAGTTTCAATCACATCATCCTTTTGATGTCCTAGGCATAATGCATCACATTGTTCCGTTTTATATACTTCTTGATAAAAAGCATAACGCATATCTCTTGCAACACTTTGAAAATTTCCTCTCACATAATCATCCGGTGTAAATTCCTTATAATAAAAAGGAATAGAATGTGCTATACAATAGTCATGTACTACCTTATAGTCTTCTTCTGTATCATCTCGAAGATTATAGTTTACATGAGCGACACAAATTGAATATTCATGCATCATATCAAGAAGTGCCATAGAATCAGGACCACCTGATACACCTAGGAGATATTTCTTTTTTTTGTCTAATAATGATGTATTCAACATAGTTTCTCCTTTATGAAAAAAGTACCGTGATGGTACTTTTTAATTAATATATGATCTAGACATTTTAGAATGATTGAGCTTATATAAGACATAGACTGTCTGAATAAGACTCAATACTTCAGTAACTAATAATACAATACCTTCAGCCATTGTTAAACCAATAGCCATATCAACAGGATGTACAATAATAAATACGCCTAATGCAACACAAAGTACAGCACATAAGAAGATCCAGAACCAGTTGAATTCAATAATCTGCTGTAACTGGAATGAGAGCTGTAAGTTTAATAAGCCTTTGATCACAATCCACAAGCCAATGATCATTGTGAGTGCACTAATGAATGCATCTGCATTAAATGCAACAAAAACGCCTGCTAGTAATGCGAGAATACCTTCTAATAAATCATTAGAGAAAATACGCATATCATGAGTTAATGCAAAGTAAGTCACAAGATGAATGAGGCCATCCACAAATAATGCGCCTGAAATCACATAAACCACAATATCCAACATTGTCTTTGGGAAAACAATCAACAATACTGAAGCAACAATCATAATCACTGATGTGATGATAGATGCTTTACTATACTTCTTAATATATTCTTTAATCATAGTTCCACCTCGTATCTGTTATTGTAGCACAAAATATATGTTTTGTAAGTTACCGAGGTCAAAAATATATCCTTCATCCCCATAGAAGAACGATTCATCAAACTTCTTAAAACCAATCTTCTTTAAGAGATGTCTTGATTTTTCATTCTGTTTATAGATATAGGCAATGCATTTGAAGAAACCATGTTCTTCATGCATATAGCTTAAGAGTCCGAGTACCGCTTCAGTGCCAAAGCCATTATTCCAGAAAACATCGTCTAACGTATAACCAATAGAGAATGTATGAGGTGCCATGATCTCTACATGTAAATCACCAATAAGATGCTGGCTTCCTTTGATTGTAATACCAAACTGCATAGACCCTTTTTTATGGTCTATTACAGTATCTTTACACTTCTTGATGAGTTTCACCGCATCTCTTTTTGTATATCTATTCCAGGATTGATACTGAGAAACAGTCTTTTTACTACGATATTCTACAAGACGATCAATATCATTTTCATCAAGTGTTCTAATTGTAAGACGTTCAGTTTCAAATATTTTCATAGTTATGATAAATGAACAACATTCTATCCTTTCCATTGATATCCTTGATGACTTCAAATGTATCATCTGGGAAATAGAGAGGAACAAGATGTTTCATTTTTTCTCCTTGATTATATCCAATTTCAAATGCAAGAATCGCTTTCTCCTTTAATATTGAAGGAGCTTGTTTAAATATATTTTCATAACATGCATAACCATGATCATCCGCAAATAATGCAAGATGTGGTTCATGATCCACTACTCGAGGATCTAATACTTCATCATAATCAATATAAGGAGGATTAGAAACAAGAATATCTACGTGAATATCTTTATCTATAAGAGGCTGTAATAAGTCTCCTTCTAAGAATGTGACAGAAGCTTCATGTTTCTTCGCATTATGAGATGCTGTTTTAAGAGCTTCTTTAGAGATATCTACTGCATATAGATTTGCCTTAGATTCACAAGCTAATGTGACTGCAATAGCACCTGAGCCTGTACCTATATCTGCCACAACCATTCCTGGTTTTATATAAGATAAAACCTTTTCTACAAGTTCTTCTGTTTCATAACGAGGAATTAAAACACTTGGATTGACATCAAACTCTCTACCATAAAAATATTCTTTTCCAATAATATACTGATAAGGTTCACCCTTTATGTATCTATCCAAATAATCCTTATATTGCATAAGAAGAGCCTCTTCAACAGGCTCTTCCCTCTTCAACAATAGTTGATAATAAGCATCTCCTGTGAGATCTTCATAGAGTCTTTCAGGGATATTTGTATGTGGATCATCAATTAAATCATGTGCACGTTTAAGTAATTCACCTAATAGCACTTATTCTTCTTCTCCTAGAAGTTTTAATCTCTGATCTTCATTGATTAATGCATCGATGATTGGTTCTAATTTACCTTCCATGATACGATCTAACTGCTGAATAGTTAAACCAATACGATGGTCAGTCACACGGTTCTGAGGATAGTTGTATGTTCTGATCTTTTCAGCACGGTCACCTGAACCAATCTTATTACGACGTTCGTTTCCTAATTTTTCTTCTTCTTCTCTTAATTTAGCTTCATAAAGTCTTGTACGTAATGACTGCATAGCCTTAGCACGGTTATCATGCTGTGAACGACCATCCTGGCTTGTTGCCACAATTCCTGTTGGAATATGTGTAATACGTACAGCAGAGTCAGTCTTATTGATATGCTGTCCTCCAGCACCAGATGAACGATAAGTATCAACTCTTAAATCCTTTGGATCAATATCGATATCTACTTCTTCTGCTTCTGGCATAACTAATACTGTGGCAGTTGATGTATGAACACGTCCCTGTGTTTCAGTCTTAGGCACACGCTGTACACGATGTGAACCAGATTCAAACTTCATTTTAGAATATACACCAGTACCCTTGATAATAAATGATACAAGTGAATATCCTCCAGCTTCAGAAGGCTGAGCATCTTCAATTTCAATCTTCCATCCCTGTGATTCAGCATACTTAGAATACATTCTAAATAAGTCACCTGCGAAGATATTACCTTCATCTCCTCCGGCTGCACCACGAATTTCCATTACTACGTTCTTTTCATCATTTGGATCCTTAGGAATTAATTCAATCTGGATATCATGTTCCATAATTGGCTGTTTCTTTTCTAATTCTTCTAATTCCATTTTAGCCATTTCCTTGATTTCAGGATCATTTTCATTTAATAATTCTTTGGCTTCTTCAATACCATCTAATAAAGCCTTGTATTCTTTATATAAGTTATAAGCCTTTTCTAAAGAAGCCTGTTCTTTAGAAGCCTGTGTCATCTTCTGAATATCATTCGCGATAGATGGATCCATAAGGATCTGTGTTAATTCTTCATATCTTTTTTCTACTGTCTGTAGTCTTTCTAATAGTGTATTCATCTTCTATCCTTTCTTTTAATAATGTTGCTTTCATCAAATAAATTGGTTAATTCTTCCAAATCGTACCCATTATAATATATTCAATTATTTTTCGCAATTAATTGAAGACGCTTTCTATTTCTTATATACTTGAATATGTAAATTGGAGGTTTGTAAATATGATTAAAGCAGTTATTTTTGATATGGATGGTTTGATGATTGATTCTGAAAGAGTCACTTTTGAATGTTATCAGGAAATCATGAAACCGATGAATCTAACAATGGATGAAACATTCTATAAAACATTATTAGGTAAACCACTTAAGGGTATTTATGAAATATTCTATGATACTTATGGTCAGGATTTTCCTATTGAAAGTGTCATTAAAGATGTACATGCTTTAATGGCTAAACGTTTTGAAACAGAAGGTGTACCAGTTAAGAAAGGTTTATTAGTGCTTCTTAATTATTTAAAAGAAAATAGTTATAAGACTATTGTGGCTACTTCTTCTAATCGTGATCGTGTCGATACTATTCTTGCACAGGCTCATATTACACAATATTTTGATGATTCTATTTGTGGTGATGAAGTAACTCATGGTAAACCGCATCCAGAAGTATTCTTAAAGTCATGTGAAAAGCTTGGTGTAAAGACTGATGAAGCATTTGTATTAGAAGATAGTGAAGCAGGTATTCAGGCAGCTTCTTCAGCTGGTATTAAAGTAATCTGTATTCCTGATATGAAATATCCTACAGAAGAATATGCAAGCAAAACATATAAAATATTAGATTCTCTTGATGAAGTAATTGATGAATTAAACTAACAAAAAGAGTCGGTATGGTGACCGACTCTTTTTAATGGGATTCAGGGGAAATTTTTTATGGTTTTTCTTTTCTACAATTGTATAATACAGTGAGTATATGAAATCTATATGAACTTTTAGGAGGTTTATTTAATGTATAATCAATATCGTGAAGGATGGATAGAAGTCATCTGTGGATGTATGTTTGCAGGGAAAACAGAAGAATTAATTCGTCGTATTAATGTACTGTCTTATGCAAGAAAAAATATTCTTGTGTTTAAGCCAAAGATTGATGATCGTTATTCTACAACTGAAATTGCCTCACATGCAGGAAGTAAAGTACCTTGTATTGTCATCAGTGAAGCAAAGGAAATACTTGATCATGTGAATTATGATACGGATGTTGTAGCTATTGATGAAGTACAATTCTTTGATGAAGATATGGTAGATATCTGTGAGTATCTTGCAGATAGTGGATTACGTGTGATGGTTGCTGGTTTAGATAAAGATTTCCGTGGTGAACCATTTGGTGTCTTACCTGATTTATTAACACGTGCTGAGTTTGTGACAAAGTTAACTGCAGTTTGTGCAAAATGTGGTGCACCTGCCACAAGAACACAGCGTATTATTAATGGTAAACCCGCTTCTTTTAATGATCCTATTGTCTTAGTAGGTGCAAAGGAAGCCTATGAACCACGTTGTCGTCATTGTCATGAAATAGTAGAAAAGCCTATTAAATTTGAAAATCAGAAGAAAATACAATTCAGACCAAGAAAATAAGCAGTGGCGCATGTGCCACTGCTTTTAAATTCTTAGTCCTTCACCACTATTCTGGTTTTCTGGACCTGTATAGTAATCTGAAAAACGAGAATATTGTTTTTCAAATACAAGGCTGATATCGGCTGTTGCACCATTTCTGTGCTTGGCCACAACGATTTCTGTTAAGCCGTTTGTTTCTGCTTCTTTTTCTTTATTCTGATAGTCTTCACGATGAAGGAAGGCTACGATGTCGGCATCCTGTTCGATGGCCCCAGATTCTCTTAAGTCGGACAACATTGGTTTCCCTTTACGTTGTTCTACCTGACGAGATAGCTGTGATAAGGCAATAACAGGACACTTTAATTCTCTAGCTAATGCCTTTAATTGTCTAGAGATATCTGATACTTCCTGCTGTCTTGATTCTCTTGATGAAGATGGACCAGAGATCAGCTGAAGGTAATCGATAATAACCATCTTTAAACCCTGTTCTCTTTGCAGTCTTCTACATTTAGCTGCAATTTCACCAATCTTAATTGCTGGTGTATCATCAATATATAAATTACAACGTGTGACACGATCTGCTGCTGCATAATATTTATTCGCATTCTCTTTCAAAATCGCACCTGTTTTTAATTTATCGTTATCAATAGATCCTGCACAGCATATTAATCTGGTTACAAGCTGTTCAGCAGGCATTTCTAGTGAGAATATTGCGACAGCTTCTTCACTATTAAGTGATGAATTAAAACCAATATTCAAGGCAAAGGCTGTTTTACCTACAGAAGGTCTAGCCGCAAGAATAACTAAATCACCTGGCTGAAAACCTGATGTTAACTTATCTAATTCTTTATAGCCTGTTTTTACACCAGAGACAACTCCACCATTTTTCTGAAGGAGATTCATTCTGGCTGTGACATTCTGTACAACACTTTCAATTGTCTTGAATTCCCCGGCATTTCTATCTCTTGTGACTTCTAAGACATCTTTTTCTACTGTATCAATAAAATCATTGATATCAGTAATTTCACCATAAGCATCCTGTACGATGGTTGTGGCTTCTTTAATGAGTCTTCTGAGTAATGACTTCTCATTTAAGATCTGAAGATAATGTGTTGTATGGGCTACTGTAGGTACAGAATTCGCAAGTACCAATAAGTAATCTACCCCGCCTACTTTTTCTAATATCTTCTGGTTGATTAAATAATCAGTCACTGTTGTTGCATCAATTGGTTTATTACTGTCATGAAGGAACTTCATGCCTGTAAAGATCAGTCGATGCGCATCAAGATAGAAATCCTGAGGTGTTGCCATGTTGATGACATCATTACATGCGTTCTTATCAATCAACATCGCCCCTAACAATGCACGTTCTGCCTCTAAGTCATGAGGGAGTTCTCTTGTATCCATAAGTATTCACCTTATTTTTCAGATAGATGAACATTGATAGTCGCAATAACACCTTTATAAAGTTCAATCTTAAACTTAGTAGTTCCTAAAGCACCTACTGGATAAGCATTAATGAACTTTCTCTTATCAATCTTAATACCATATTCTTCTAATAATTTCTTTGCGATATGTTTTGTAGAAACATGATCAAAGCTCTTACCATCCTTACCAGTCTTAACCTTGAATTCTACTACGATAGTTTCAAGCTTCTTTGCAAGTTCCTGAGCTTCTTCTTTTCTCTTTAAGTCTTCCTGTTTCTTTTCTTCTTCCTGCTGGGCAACAATCTTCTTACCTGTTTCTGTTGCCATTAAAGCTTTCCCATTCTTAATTAAGAAGTTCTGTCCATAACCGTCAGATACATTAACGATTTCACCCTTCTTACCAACTTTTTTCACATCTTCTAATAAAATAACTTTCATATTTTCCTCCATTTCCCCGCACCTTCGTTGCGCGGACACAAATATATAACCAAACTCAAATCCACCAAAACTCTAGTGTGCCTCTCGATATAATAGTATAATCAAAGAGAGGTGGTATACTACAGAGCACGTAGGGGTGAGTAGGCAATTCTACTTAAATAGAATATCCTGAATATTTATAAGTCGCCGCTATCTTTTCAAGCACAAATAAGTTGGACTTAGAGCCAGGACACTTATGATTGTACAATCAACTGAGTGATTAGCTTAGATAGCAGTCAATGCCACTTCTCTTCTTTCATTGAAAGGAGAGATTTTTTATGAAGATTGTTAGACCAATCTGCTGTGGCATGGATGTTCACAAGAATATCATTGTGGCTACAATCGGTATTACTAATAAGAAAACTCGTATTACCGAATACATCCAAGAAACGTTTTCAACTTTAAACCCTGATTTACTGAATCTTAAACAGTGGCTCATTAATCACAAATGCTTTGATGCATGCATGGAATCTACTGGTAAATATTGGATTCCAATTTTCAACATCTTAGAAGATGAAATCAATATTTACTTAGCTCATCCAAAATATGTCAAAGCAATTAAAGGGAAGAAAACTGACAAGAAAGATTCAAAATGGATCTGTGATTTATTTAAACATGATCTAATCAAATTTTCTTTCATACCGCCCAAAGAAATAAGAGCTTTACGAGAAATATCTCGCTACCGCTATAAATTAGTCGGAATGCGTTCCTCTGAACGTAATCGATATCAAAACTGTATGACAGTTTCCAATATCGGTATTGGTTCTGTATTTTCAGATCCGTTTGGAAAGTCTGCACAAGCAATCATGAAAGAAGTACTTGAATCAGATATCATTGAAGATGAGAAAACTTTGAAATGTATCCATGGATCGTGTAAAAATAAAGATAAGATTCTAGATTCCATTAAACACTGTAATATCGAAACTGATCAAAGATTTAAAATGAATGAATCAATGACTCATATGGAAGAATTACAAGTCCATATTAATAACTGTGAAATCGAAATAATGAAACGTGCAGCACCAATGTTCGATCAATTCATGCACATCACCCAACTACCAGGTATCAGCACTTTATCTGCAATCCTTATTATTTCAGAAATCGGAGTAGATATGAAACAATTCGAATCAGATAAACAACTAACCTGTTGGGCTGGATTAGCGCCTGCAAATAACGAAAGTGCTAATAAGAAAAAATCAGTTCGTATTTCTAAAGCAGGTCAATATTTAAAACCTTTATTAGTTCAGTGCGCTCTTGGAGCAATCAAAGATAAGGAGGGCTATTTTGGAATTAAGTATTCTCGTATCAAAAAGAGACGAGGCCACAAAAAAGCCATTATCGCAATTGCAAGAATGATGCTTGTCAGTATATACCATATGATTCTTACTGGAGAGACATTTAATCCTTCAGATTATGAATCATTTAGAAATCCTAAGCCACCTATAAAGCAACAAGTTTTAACAGAAGAATCAGCGATAGAGTTTCTTAAGAAATCAGGTTTTGATGTTTCTAAATTAACTAAACCATAATATTCAATTATTCTATTTTTTCTAAATTATTCAAACTTGTTTTTAAGTTTGTCTTTTTTTGTACGTTTTGATTGATTTTTGTTTCACACTTATACACCCCTATCTTCCAAATATGCATCTATTGCATGTTCTAATCTCTCTTTTGCTTCTTCGATTGTCACATTTTCAATCTGACAGGCGGCCATAGAGAAGTGTCCGCCTCCATGAAGATCTTCCATAATGACCTGGACATTGACCTTCTTAGAACTACGTGCGCTGATTGCAACTGTGTTCTTAGATATATATCCTATCGCAAATGCAGCATAAATGCCAGAAACATATACCAATTGATTGGCTGCCTTTGCGAGAGTAGAACGACTAAGTTCTTCATTCTTGCCTGTCGCAATAAGAAATCTATCCTTATAACGATAAGCTGATTCTGTAATATCAAATATTTCTTTCATACATTCAAATGAATCTTCTAGTAATTCATAAGCAAGTGTTAAGTCAGCCTGCGCTTCTTTGAGTTTAGCCGCTGACTGGAATGTTCTTGTACCCACATGCTGTCTGAAATAGTTTGTATCAACAAGCATCCCTGTATACATGATTGTCGCATCAAGAGATGAAATTTCAATTTCATGCTGCTGATAATCAAATAGTTCTACAAGTAATTCTACTGTAGAGGATGCAGATGGCTCTAAGTATGTGAGAACCGGTGAAGAAATGAATTCTTCACTACGACGATGGTGGTCAATAATGACCTTGTTCTTTACTTTATCAAGCACTGAACGACTGATAGCAAGTGAATCCTTATGGTTGTCCACACTGATTAATAAAGTATTCTTATTGGCTTTTTCAAGTGCTTCTGAAATAGTCAACATGAGTCCCTTATAATCAGGATTACTTCTCAACATTTCTACGACACCTTTTGTTTTTTCTTCAAGAGATTCATAATCAATGACTATATTAGCTTTCTTCCCTAAATTCTCTACAATACGTGCTGCCGCAAGAGACGCACCAAATGAATCTAAATCTGAATTCTTATGTCCCATAACTAAGACATTACGTGAACGACTAATAAGACCGGCAAGAGATTGTGCCATAATACGTGAACGTACTTTAGAGGATGTTTCAAATGCATCAGTCTTACCACCAAAGTAACGCACATGATCTTTACCACTCTTAATCGCAATCTGGTCACCACCGCGTGAATAAGCAAGGCTTAATGCGGAAGAAGCGAGTTCTTCGAGTTCTCTTAATACTTTTGTACTTCTACCAATACCAATAGAGAGTGTCATAAGAACATCTAATTCTTCTATCGCATTCTTGAAATCATCTAAAATAGAGAATTTAGATTCAATAAGTTTCTTATAGATACGTTCATTAAAGAAGACAATGTATTTACCTGTCTGATAACGTCTAATAATCATACCATTCTTATATGCCCAGTCAGTAATTGTACTACGGCATAAGTTTTGAATCTTTACCTTCTGTGATTCATCTACATTCGCAATAATTTCATCATAATTATCTACAGTAATATAACCCATGCATACCTGAATATCTTCATAGTCCTGTGATAAAGACACATATTGTGTCACATCCTTCATATAGATGAGTCTTGTATCTGCACTATTATAGACTTCAAATTTTTTTCCTTTGACTTCTATTATTTTGACATCTTCATCATCAAAAAGACTGGCAAGTGTAGGCTGCCATTCTAATAGTTTGATTCCTACAATATTGATATTTAATGCCTTTAAGAAATCTGAAACCCATGTGATGTTTCTATTTTCATCGTATTGAATAAGTCCTACACCACCATAGATCAAGGCATTTTTGGCATCAATACCTAATGCATCGCTGACTGAATAGCTGTTTTGCTCCATTAAGTAGCTCATATAGAACAACAATGAAATATAGACCACATTCGTAATAACTGCAAATATCGCAAGACGAAGCATCCAGGCCTGATGAAATATACCAAAGGCCGCAAAGGTCGCAAAGATTATAAATACGAGTAAAAGAACAAAGATATTTCTAATTTGTGCAACTTTTCTCGTCATTGTAGAAGCCCTCCTTATTGATACTTATTATACAGTATTTGACGTATTTCAACAAATATATCAATAATTCCTAGAATCACTAATAGTGACTGTAGGAATGGTATAAATACCAAGAAAATAAGCAAGTTAGAATAACGGCCATGGTTTCTGATAATAAGATAAAAAGATAAGAAAGCCAGACCGTCCACCATAAATCCTAAGATACTAATAAAATAGAGATATTGTATGATAATGACATTTCCAAAATATTGTCTAGCAATCATACTACCTGCAAGCATGATTGCTAGAATATATCCCATTTTAGGACTGAATCTAAATGTCGCAATATGAATACTCATATCAAAAGGTATTCTTAAGCGTTTAAAGAATAATGCACATAACATCATGACTAAATAACTCTGTAAGAATGACATGATGAGGATAAAGAGTGGAATGAGATTATAGAAGTTCTGGAAAGTAAAGACATTGGATAAAGAAGGCACAACCGCAATAATCTGGTTATACATTTCTTTTGATTCAGCAATTAAGTTAATACCGAGTACTCCTGAGAATACATAAAAATATAAAAAGTCAGATAAAAAGAAGAATATAGCACCAAGCACCAGCATTGTTTCTTTCTTAGCTTTATTTTTTAAACATAGTCCTACAACTGTTCCCATACCAAGTGATGAGAGGACAATTAATACATAGCTGAGTGTTCCAAATAGGAAAGCAATGACCATGGAAGCAACGGAAGTCATTAAAGCTTCTTTCAGTCCTGTTTTATAGCTATAGATAGCCATAGGAATAGCCATTCCATAACCTATTAAGGAATCAAACGTCGTACCTGTCATTGTATTGAGTACTGCAAGGACACCAAAGAGTGATGCAATGAGTGCGCCCTGCACAAGTTTATTTGTTTTCATAATTCATTTCTCCTTGTGGTCATTATACAACAATCATATCGCTTGACGTATACCCCTATAGGGTATATGATTGGGACAGGAGGTGAAATGATGGATAAAAAAGATTGCTGCTGTAGTGAACGACATAAAGATCGTAGTGAAGAAGAAAAGAAAAAACTCATGAACCGCCTCAAACGTATTGAAGGACAGATTCGAGGAATTGAAGGCATGGTTGAGAAGAATGCCTATTGTCCTGATATTTTGATTCAGGTTTCTGCAGTCAATGCAGCTTTGAATAGTTTTAATAAAGAATTACTTGCAAAGCATATTAAGACATGTGTTGTGGATGATATTAAAGAAGGTCATGATGAAACAATTGATGAATTAGTGAACGTATTACAGAAGGTGATGAAATGAAACAATATAATATTACTGGTATGAGTTGTGCAGCGTGTGCCAATCGTATTGAAAAAACTGTAGCTCATATTAATGGTGTAGATAGCTGTTCTGTTTCTTTACTTACAAATTCTATGGGCGTAGAAGGAACAGCATCTTCTGAATCTATTATTCAGGCAATTGAGAATATTGGATATGGTGCAAGTGAAAAAGGTGTTGAAAAGGTAAAAGATGATTCTTTAGTGGATCATGAGACACCAAAATTAAAGAAGAGATTGATTACTTCTCTAGTATTCTTAATACTATTAATGTATTTATCTATGGGTCATATGATGTGGAAATGGCCTGTACCTTCGTTTTTGGAGAATCATGTATCTCTTGCAGTAACAGAGATGTTATTGACTATTATTATTTTAGTCATCAATAAAGCGTTCTTTATTAATGGATATAAGAGCTTATTTCAGTTATCTCCTAACATGGATGCTTTAGTCGCATTAGGGTCTAGTGCTGCTTTTGGTTATAGCTTAGTTGTTTTATATTTAATGATTGATGCCATGAGCCAGGGACAGATGAAGGTGATGAGTTTAGGACATGATCTCTATTTTGAATCTGCAGCAATGATTCCTACTTTAATTACTGTTGGTAAAATGTTAGAGGCAATGTCTAAAGGACGTACTACAGATGCCTTAAAGAGCTTAATGGATCTTGCGCCTCAGACTGCAGTTATTATTAGAGACAATAAAGAAATGACTGTAGGCATTGATGAAGTGAATAAAGGTGATTTATTTGTTGTCAGACCAGGTGAAAATATTCCTGTTGATGGTGTGATTGTGGAAGGCTCTACAGCTATTGATGAATCTGCCTTAACAGGTGAAAGTATTCCTGTTGATAAAACTGTGAATGATACAGTATCAGGTGCAACATTAAACCAATCTGGCTTTATTAAAGTACGTGCGACTCGTGTAGGTGAAGATACAACACTTTCACAAATTATTCAGATGGTCAGTGATGCAGCATCTACTAAAGCACCTATCGCAAAGAAAGCCGATCAAGTTTCTGGTATATTTGTACCTGTGATTATCGGTATTGCGTTAGTCACATTTATTGTCTGGATGATTCTAGGAAAGAGTATTGGATTCTCTATTGCCCGTGCTATTTCCGTTTTAGTTATTTCATGTCCATGTGCATTAGGTCTTGCAACACCCGTGGCTATTATGGTAGGCAATGGTATGGGCGCAAAGCATGGTATCTTGTTTAAGACATCTGAATCATTAGAAGTGGCAGGATCTGTTGATATTATTGCGTTAGATAAGACAGGTACGATCACAAAAGGAACTCCTGTAGTGACTGACGTGGTCCCTTATAAGATAGAGAAAGAAGTACTATTAAATTATGCTTCTAGTCTAGAAAAAAAGAGTGAACATCCTCTTGGTAAAGCTGTGACTGATTATTATCAAGGTAGTGAAGATGTTGAAGACTTCGAGATATTACCTGGTCATGGGTTAAGAGGGTTAATTCACGGTAAAGAAGTATTAGGTGGCAGCATCAAGATGATGGAAAAACATATTCCTGAAGAAATGATGAAACAGGCATCTGATAAGGCAATGGAAGGTAAGACACCTCTATTCTTTAGTTATGATGATACTTATCTTGGTATGATCTGTGTGGCTGATACAATGAAGGAAGATAGCCCTCAGGCTATTAAAGAAATGCAGAATATGGGTATTCAAGTTGTAATGTTGACAGGTGACAACAAGAAGACTGCAGATGCAATTGGTAAAAAAGCTGGTGTGGATGAAGTGATTGCAGGTGTATTACCTGATGGTAAAGAGAGTGTTATTAGAGATTTACAGAAGCATGGTAAAGTAGCTATGGTGGGTGATGGAATCAATGATGCACCTGCCCTTACACGTGCGGATATTGGAATTGCGATTGGTGCAGGTACTGATATTGCGATAGATGCAGCTGATGTTGTCTTAATGAATAGTAAGCTGACAGATGTCACTGCCGCTATTAGACTCTCTCGTGCGACATTAAGAAATATCCATGAAAACTTATTTTGGGCATTTTTCTATAATGCGATTTGTATTCCTGTTGCTGCTGGTGTATTTATTCACTTAACAGGATGGCAGATGAGTCCTATGTTAGGGGCTGCTGCCATGAGTTTATCTAGTTTCTTTGTATGTATGAATGCATTAAGATTAAATACTTTCTCTATGCATGATGCATCAAAAGATATAAAAAGAAAGAAAAAGGAGAAAAAAACAATGGAAAAGACTTTAGAAATTACTGGTATGATGTGTGGTCATTGTGAAATGGCTGTAAAGAAGGCATTAGAAGCTGTAGATGGTGTAGAAAGTGCTGATGTAAGTCATGAAAAAGGCACTGCAGTTGTGACTTTAAGCAAAGAAGTATCTGATGATGTCTTAAAGAAAACTGTAGAAGATAAAGATTATATAGTTACAAACATCAAATAAAAAAAGAAGTCCTAAGACTTCTTGAGATCCTCAAATGCATAACTATGCATTTGAGGATTTTTTCTTTCAAATTCTTCTTTTTGTATTTTAGAACGAGAAATAACATCCTGAAGTAATTCTCTTGAAGAAATACGTGTAGCCCCATGGCCTAATACAATCTTCTGCTCAAGATTATCACTTGTAGCTACCACAAGACGATATTGCCCTGCCATCTGTTTTGTGATGCTTTCAATATAAGCATCGGCTGTCTGTCCTTCTTTTGTATAAACGATTTCCATATCGTGATACATCTGACTCTTGCCTTTATTCTGTGGAACCTTATAAGCATCAAAGACAAGGATCATATGACAGCCACGATACCCTTTATAGCTCATCAATATATCAATAAGCTTATCTCTTGCACTACCTAGGTTTTGTTTCGCAAGTTCTTTCAGTTCATCCCAGGCAAAGATGACATTATATCCATCTACAATCAAATATTCATCTAATACCTGTACTGTATTAGAAGAGACATGATCTTGTTTTGGTTTATAGTAGTCACTTGCAAGTTTTGTATCTATTGGACCATAGGTACGTTCATATACTCTTTTAAGTTCTTCATCACTAATATGTACAGGATTATGTGTATAAGTATGTTCCTGTTTCATTGCACTATAAAGAGGTAAATGCATCTTCTCTCTTACTTCATCATAAGGGACATAATATCCTGCACCATGTGAACAGAAGATAGAACCTGTAGGATTATCTAGATCTGATTCACTATCATAATCACATTGAGTTATCACTTCTTTCTGATTTTCTACTGGTGCATAGAATGTATCTAAGAAGAAAAGCTGTCCTTTGCCTTTTGTGGAAGTCAGAAGTTCTTTTTGATAGTGAGTCAAGAATAAGACAGGTGCTTCTCCATGAAGTGTTGTAATATCATTATTCTCATTGACTACAGTAGGTGTTGGATAGTCTTCTAAAGCATAGTAAACCTTACTCAAAGCCTCTGTAGGAATGACTAATTCATATTTATAATAGGGTTCTAAAATAACTGATTCAGTCATTTTTAACCCTTGTCTAATAGCACGATAAGTGGCTTCTCTGAAGTCTCCTCCTTCTGTATGTTTTAAGTGGGCTTTACCACCTAGAAGTGTGATTTTCATATCTGTAATAGGAGAACCTGTGAGTACACCTAAGTGTTCTTTTTCTTGTAAGTGTGTCATGATGAGATTCTGATATCTCTCTTCTAAGTTATTCTGACATTGATTATCAAAAACAAGTCCTGAACCTTGAGGAAGTGGTTCTAAGTAAAGATGGACTTCACTATAGTGTCTGAGTGGTTCAAAGTGTCCTACCCCTTCTACTGGTTCTTTGATTGTTTCTAGATAAGCGACATCTCCTTCATCTACTGTGATATCTTCATTAAAACAATCTTTCATTAATTGTTTAAGAATATCTATCTGTACTTCACCCATTAAAGAAACTTGAGCATGATCATCAAATAGTTTTAAATGAAGTAATGGTTCTTCTTCACCTAATACCTTTAAAGAAGAAAAGAAATGATTGATATCTGCTTCTTTGGACGGTTGAATTGAATATAACATGGAAGGTCTAAGTGTTGAATGAATCACACGTCCTGATCCAATATAATCCCCTGCCTGAAGCTTCTTAATACCTGTTAAGGCTACAATATCATTCTGAGAGGCTTCTTCTACGAGAGTATGATGGTTCCCTTGATATAACCTGATTTGGTGAATCTTTTCATCATGAATTGTATCACGTACATGAAGCCTACCACCAGTGATCTTAATAAAGACAAGACGTTCTCCTCTTTCATCTCTCGTAATCTTAAAGACCTGTGCAGATAATTCTTTCTGTGGTTCTTTTTCTAAAGTATAACGGTCCAAGGCATCCAGTAGTTCATCTACACCTTGATTCTTAAGTGCACTACCAAAATAAAGTGGATAAAGATGTCTATTAGAAATCGCTTTTGCGATAGATGCATCTTTTAAAGATCCTGTTTCTAAATATTCTTCTATCATCTCTTCATCAAGTGCTGCAATATCTTCTTCAGAAGCACTCATATCCATAATATGAGGAGATAACTGCGATAAAGAGTCCAGTAGTTCTTCTTTTGTATAATGTGTTAAATCCATTTTATTCACAAAGATGAAGGCTGGTACATGATAGTGATCTAATAAGTTCCAGATCGTTTTAGTGTGCGCCTGTACACCATCTAAACCATTGATAATCACTATTGCATAATCTAGAACACTTAATGCACGTTCCATTTCTCCACTAAAATCAGCATGTCCTGGTGTATCAATAAATGTGAAATGGTTATTCTTATAATCAAGAGAAGAAACCTTAGAAAAGATTGTGATTCCTCTTTCTCTTTCCTGTGTATTATAGTCAAGGAATGTATCTTTATGATCTACTCGTCCCAGATGTTTAATTGTACCTGTTGTATAAAGTAATGACTCACTTAATGTGGTTTTACCTGCATCAACATGAGCCACCATTCCGAGTGTTAATCGTTTCATCAAATCACCTCTTGATTATTGTATCATAGATTAATCAAAAAACACCTTGGTTTTAATCAAGGTGTAAGACGTACTTCTCTATATAATTTCCAATACCATCATGATCATTATCATCAGTGATATAATCTGCCACACTCTTTGTCTTTTCACTTCCGTTAGCCATTACAACACCAATACCAGCATTAAGTGTCATATCATAATCATTATCTGCATCACCAAATGTAAGTATATCTTTGATATCAATATCATGAAGTTTTAGTATTTCTATAAGACCTGCTGTTTTAGAAATATGGGGATCCATATATTCATAGAGATCACTGGCAGTCTTCAGTGAAGATGATTTAAATTTATCACTCTTGAAAGTCTGTGCACGTTCAATGATTCTATCCATATAATCAGGTTTACAAATAATCATAAGTTTCGGTTTTGGTTCCGTTAAATATTCATCATAGTTGACTACTTTATAAGGTATATGGTCTGCTTCTGATAAGAATTGGATATGTTCATCATCTTTTGGTGCATATATTATACCATTTTCTGTAATCGCAAAGTTACAATCCATATCTTTAAAGTGTTCAATAATTTCTTTAATAGATTCACCATCTAATGGATACTGTGCTTTAGATATATTAAGTGTATAGTCATAGATTTCAGCACCACCTGTACCTACAATTAAGTCAACTAACCCATCAATATGCCAATCTTTTAAGAGTGTTTGAATACTGTTTACATCTCTTCCTGTAGATAAACCAAAGAGTATGCCTTCTTCTCTTGCTTTTTTGATCATCTCTACTGTTTTATCTGTGACATATCCTTTACTTGATAGAAGTGTGCCATCTATATCACACATGATTGCTTTAATAGTCATATTATATCCTCCTTGATTCAAAGCATAATAAATAATAGTGATGTTTTCAATCAACATACTGTATTTGGGAATTATTTTTCAATAACAGCTTTTATTTTAGTCAATATTTAGGATTATTTTTTTCAAAGAAAAGTCCACCGTAGTGGACTTTCTTTATGCGTTCTTTAAGAATGCTTTATATGCCTGATATGTTTCGTATACATCTACTTTAGAGACGATTTCCATTGGTGCATGCATATTTAATACTGCAATACCTGCATCAATAACATCCATGTTGTAGTTTCCTAGGATATAAGCAATAGTGCCTCCTCCACCTAGGTCTACCTTACCAAGTTCAGCTGTCTGATAATGGATATTTGATTCATCCATCACAGCACGAATTCTTGCAACATATTCTGCAGAAGCATCATTACTTCCACTCTTACCTCTTGCACCTGTATATTTATTAAATACAATACCGTTGCCTAAATAAGCAGCGTTCTTCTTATCATTTACACTTACAAATAATGGATCTACACCAGCAGATACATCACTTGAAAGCATCTTTGATCTAGATAAAGTAAGTCTTGTCTGTACAAAACTATCAATACCCATCTTCACTAACATTTCACCAATTGTATTTTCAAAGAATAAAGACTGTGCACCTGTAGCACCTACTGAACCGATTTCTTCTTTATCTACAAGAATAGTACAGCATGTATAGTCACATACATCCATATCAAGAATTGCAGTTAAAGATGTATAGGCACATACCCTATCATCATGACCATAACCAGCAACCATTGAACGATCTAAACCATAGTCTCTTGCTTTACCGCTTGGTACAACTTCAATTTCAGCTGATACAAAATCTTCTTCTTCGATATCATATTTATCTTTTAAGAGTTTTAAGATATTGGCCTTCACAGCATCTTTTTCTTCACCTACTAAAGGCATATTACCCAAAGTAACATCAAGGTTTTCACCTTCAATCACTTTAGCTGCTTTCTTATCTAACTGTTCTGCAGCTAAGTGAATTAATAAATCAGAGATACCTACAACTGGATCATTATCATCTTCACCAATCACAACATCTACGACAGTACCATCTTTCTTAGCGACAACACCATATAATGATAGAGGGATAGTTACCCACTGGTATTTCTTTACACCACCATAATAGTGTGTATCAGCTAAAACGAATCCTTCTGATTCATATAATGGATTCTGTTTTAAATCCATTCTAGGAGAGTCAATATGAGCCCCTAAGATTCTCATACCTTCTGTAAGTGGCTTATTACCAATCACAAATAAAGCAATGTTCTTATCTCTGTTATTGACATAAACCTTGTCTCCTGGCTTAAGTGTTTCAAAAGAATCTAATGGCTTGAATCCTTTTTCTTTGGCTAAACGAATAGAATCTTTAACACAAGCACGTTCTGTTTTGTTTTTTGAAATATAATCTTTATAACCTTCATTATATTCCATGACTTCATTGAGATTGTCCTTATACTTTTCCCATGTATTTTTTGCGTACATTTTCTAACCTCTTTTCTTTATATCTCTACAACAGTATACCATGCTGAATAAATAAAGATAGTGTTATGAAACTGTTTGCATCATAATTCTATATTTTGGTAGAATGAGGTGAGGTGATAGTATGCATCCTACGATTCTAGAACAGTTTAAAAAAGATTTTAAACTCAATGAAAATGATTTATTTATCATACAGTATATTATTGAAAATAGTGAAGAGATTACATCTTATTCATCACATCAGCTTGCGAAAGAGACTTACAGCAGCCCTACTGCAATCATTCGTTTAGTAAAGAAGATTGGCTTTAAAAACTATAATGACTTTAAGTTAAATATCCATAGCCTGCTCAATAAATATACACTATCAAATATGCGTATTATGTCGAATGAAGATCTCTATACTATTAAGAATAAACTTGCGGAAATAGAAACAGGTATTATCAACCAGACAAAGGAAAATTTAAATTCAAATGTGTTTAATGAAGTTATGACTATAATTTCTAGAAATAAGTATATTGATATTATTGCGAATGATGCGAATGCAGCTATTAGTGAATATGGAAGTCATATATTATCAAGTGTGAATAAGTTTGTGAATGTATATCATAATGGAAATAGACAGCTCTGGTTCAGTTTGAATGTCACAAGTGATCATACAGTGATTCTTATAAGTAAGTTCGGTAAGACAAGACACTTATTGAATATTGCGGATACTCTCAAACAAAGACATATTCCTTTTATCGTGATTACAACGGATGATACAAATGATTTAGCTCATAAAACACCTTATGTGTTATATGGAATCAATCATGGAGAACTTGATAACCTCAAAGATATGATTTTCTATATTTCTTTGAAATATATCTTTGATTTAATCTACACTGCCTTATTCTCACATGATTATAAACAAGCAAAAGAAGTAGATGATTTATATGCAAAAATCTATTATTCAGAGAAAGAATGATGTCACACTGTGACATCATTCTTTTATATTTTAAAGAGTTTTTGTCACACTATTCCGGTCATTCCTTGAAATATTGATTACTATCTTGAGATACATTATCTTAGAGTCATAGAAAAGAGGAGGACTAAAAATGGTTGGAACTATCGCCGCAATTCTTACTACTATCTCATTCATGCCACAGGCTTATCAGGTTATTAAGACAAAGGATACTTCTGGTATTTCACTAGGCATGTATATTGCCTTTGTGTTAGGTGTATTCTTATGGATCATTCATGGTATCAAGATTCAGGATATGAACTTAATTGGTGCAAACGCGATTACTTTTGTATTTGCTTCTATTATCTTAACTTACAAAATTAAATATAAATAAGGAGACCAATATGTTAAACAAAGACTTTTTATGGGGTGGCGCTTTAGCTGCTCATCAATTTGAAGGTGGTGTACTAGATACTACTAAAGGTTTAAGTGTTGCAGATGTAATGACTGCAGGTGCTCATGGTGTGCCTAGAGAAATTACTGATGGCGTGATCGAAGGAAAGTATTATCCTAATCATATTGGAATTGATTTCTATCATCATTATAAAGAGGATATTGCGATGTTTGCAGATATGGGCTTTAAGTGTTTTAGAACATCTATTGCCTGGACAAGGATCTTCCCATTAGGTGATGAAGAACAGCCGGATGAAGAAGGTTTACAGTTCTATGATGATGTATTTGATGAATTATTAAAGTATGGTATTGAACCAGTTATTACTTTATCTCACTTTGAAATGCCTTATCATCTTGCCAAAGAATATGGCGGATTCATGAACAGAAAAACAGTCGATTTCTTTGTGAAGTTTGCTGAAGTATGCTTTAAAAGATACAAAAATAAAGTAAAGTACTGGATGACTTTCAATGAAATCAATAACCAGATGAACTTTGTGAATGATATTTATGGCTGGACAAATAGTGGTGCTCATTTTGGAAATTATGATAATCCAGAAGAAGCAATGTATCAGTGTGCACATCATACTTTAGTAGCAAGCGCAAAGGCAGTTAAGATTGGTAAAGAGATTAATCCTGATTTCTTAATTGGGAATATGATTTCTATGGTTCCTTTCTATCCTTATAGCTGTTCTCCTAAGGATCAGTTATTAGCACAGCAGTTAATGCATGATCGTTTCTTCTTTAGTGATGTGCAGTGTCGTGGACATTATCCTGCTTATGCATTAAAGATGTTTGAAAGAAAAAGGTTTAATATTAATATTACTGATGAAGATAAAAAAGCTTTATCAGAAGGTACTGTGGATTATATTGGATTTAGTTATTATATGTCTAATACAGTTAATTCTAATTCTATCAGGGATGTTTCTACTACTACAGATGGTTCTAGTGAACATTCTGTTAAGAATCCATATATCAAAGAAACTGACTGGGGATGGGCTATTGATCCTGAAGGTTTAAGATATGTATTGAATCAATTCTATGAAAGATATGAACTACCAATGTTTATTGTAGAAAATGGTTTTGGTGCTATTGATAAGAGGGAAGAAGATGGCAGTTGTCATGATTCCTATCGTATTGATTATTTAAGAGCACATATTGAACAGATGAAAAAAGCTGTAGAAGAAGATGGGGTCAATTTAATGGGTTATACACCTTGGGGTTGTATTGACTGTATTTCTTTTACTACAGGTGAAATGAAGAAGCGTTATGGTTTTATTTATGTGGATAGAGATAATGAAGGAAATGGTACATTAGAAAGAAGCAAGAAAGATTCTTACGAATGGTACAAAAAAGTGATTGCATCTAATGGTGAAGTATTATAATTGAATAAGGAGGTATTTTAAATGAGAAGAAAAGATAGAGAAGTATCTGGCTTTGATGAAATGATGAAAATTATTGCGAAATGTGATACATGCAGAGTTGCGATGTTTGATGAAACATTCCCTTATATCGTTCCTCTTAACTTTGGAACTGATTTAGAGGATGATCAATTATATTTATATTTTCATGGTGCAAAGATTGGTAAGAAGATTGATCTTATGAGAAAGAATAAGAATGTTTCTTTTGAGATGGATTGTGAACACAACATTATATTGTATGATGAAAGAATGTCCTGTACTATGGGATATGAGAGTGTGATTGGTTATGGTGAAGTTGAGTTCTTAAGTGAAGAAGAGAAAATGCATGGGTTAAAGGTATTAATGCGTCATTATCATGAAGAAGACTTCAAATTCAATACAAAGATGATTGGGGCTATTGAAGTATTTAGAATTAAAGTATTAAGTATGACTGGAAAAAAGAGAGATAATATTCATCCAGAAGAAAAAGTAAAGAGACATATTTCACTAGACTAGTATCAAAAAAGGTTATTCAAGCGCGAATAACCTTTTAATATATTTTAATTGAATATTTTTCGATCTTTTCCTGAAGGCACTTTAAATAGGAATACAAGGATAAAACCAATCGCAATAATAATGCTGGATAAAGCAAACAAGACTTGATAAGAAGAAACATCTAAGATTTGTCCAGCAATATTTTGGAAAATAATTGAACTTAAGTTTCTTAATGTTTGAACAAATGCGAGTGCTGTAATTTGATGTTCCTGCGGCACAAGTGTATTAACAACTTTTAAGTTAATCATAATAAACAACATACCTGATGGATGCTTTGTGACTAAAGTGACAAAAACTTTAAGGGGTAACCAAACATTGAAGGCATAACATAAGAACTGTATAGAAATCATTGTATAAGCAATAATAAGTAGCTTCTTATTAGAAAGTTTATCCATAAATTTATGTGAGAATAAAACAAGTGGTGCTTCACATATGACCGCAAATGACAAGATTGTAGAAACAATGTTTACTGGTAAACCATCATTTTGAAACATGGCAGGAATATATGTATTTGCCATATTTGTAATACCTTGGAAAACAGACGCAATGACTAAATAATACAAATATTTATGATTATGAAAAAGAGTGCTCGTTTTGGTTTTTTCTTCTTTTTCTTGAGCTAAATCATCTGGTGTTTCTGTTCCGAGTAAACCAATAATACAAAGAGTCATTGTGATAATGAAACAAACAAAGATGGCCGATGGTGAAATACATTGATAGATCATTCCTGCAAGCCATGATCCAATCGCATAACCAATTGTTCCCCATATTCTTATCTTTCCATATTGATAAGGTGATGAAGAAGCAATTTTTTCCATAACTGGGGTTGTCCCATTAATTAAAGTTAATACAAAACTATAACCAATAATAATCGCAATTAAACTATCTGCAAACATAAAGGCCAATCCACCTAAAGCAGCTAATCCAAATAAAACAAAGTTTACTTTCTTAACATCAAAGCAATCACTTAACATACCAATGGCAGGTTGAAATATCATAGATGTTAGAAAAGAAGTAGAAACAACAAGTGAAACTTCACTTGCTTTAAAACCTTTATCTAATAGATAAACTGAGATTAAAGCTGAAAATACGGCCCATGATAAATAATAGAAATTATACATGAGAAAATAACTTAAATAACTGTTTTTATAACGTTTTAACATAAAACCCTCCTAGTGAAATACTTTTAACTCTTTATTTGTTGGTACGTTAAAGAAGAAAACAAGAATCATTCCAATAATACTTCCAATAAATAATACAAAATAAAACATTTGATAACCAGTAAAATCAATCAAATATCCTGCTGACATCTGAAATAAAATCGATGAAAAACTTTTACAGGCAGAAACAAGTGATAACGCACTATTTTGTCTGGCATTATCAACAATTGTTGAAATGATTTTTAAATTGATCATAACAAAAGCCATAGTTGCGACGGTTTTCGTAAGAAATACAATAATAATTTGAAGAATGACTGATGAGATAAAACTAAAAGTAAAGAACTGTATAACTAGTAAAATAAAACAACTCATTAATAATTGTTTATTAGTAAAACGATTCATATAGAAACGTGATAATAGAATAACAGGTACCTCTGATAAAGTAGAAACAAAGATAACATTAGAAACATAATTTATTGGTAAACCACTTTGTTTTAACATCGCAGGTAAATAAAGATGATGCACATTGGTAACACCATAAAATAAACAAACAATAATCAAGTAAAATGGAATATGCTTGATTTTAAATACAGATGTCATTGAGACTTTTTCTACTATTTTTTCTATAGGTGGTAAAATACTATGTGTTCCTAAAATACCAATGACACATAATAATTCTCCTATTGCGAAGAAAATATAAAGACTATAAGGTCCTATATTTTTATAAATTAATCCAGCTATGATTGTAGCTACTGCATAACCAATTGTTGCCCAAACACGAATCGAACCATATTTAAATCTTGATAGTATAGCCATTCTCTCAATAATTGGATTTGTTCCATTGGTGATTGCTAGAACTAAGCTATAAGCAACAGTAATCAAATAAATATTCTTTAAAAAAATAAAGATGATTCCTAGCATTCCTGCAGCCAGCAATAAGATACTATTAACATATCTTGATTCATATTGATCATTAAGTTTTCCAATAAAGGGCTGAACAATGACGGATAATATATAAGAACAAGAAACAACAAAACTTACTTGCGAAGCACTGTATCCTTGATCCATTAAATAAACTGAAATAAATCCTGAAAAGAATGCTAGACTAAAGAAAAAGAAGAAGTACATTAAGAAATAGCTTAAATAACTGTCATGATAATACTTTAAAAATCTCATTTTTTACTCCTTTTAATTTTTTTCTTATATAATGAAAGAGAGAGGTACTAATATGCTTTTACAAGAAAAAATGAAACAAAATATCTTTTCCTATAATGAACAAACAATTATTCATTTTATTTTAGAAAAACAAGAACAAATCAAAAATTATTCTACAAAAATGATTGGTGATGAAACCTATACAGCCCCTTCTACTGTTATTCGTATTGCTCATAAATTAGGTTTTCAAGGATGGTCTGATTTTAAAGAAGCATTTCTCGATGAAGTGATTTATTTAAATAGTCACTTCCAAGAAATAGATTCTAATTATCCTTTTACAAGTCAAGATACAATAATGCAGATTGCACATAAAATAATCCAATTACATATAGAAAGTGCAAATGATACTGCTTCTTTAATTCATCACGATACTTTACAAAACGCTGTTCAAATTATAAGAAAAGCGAGTGTTGTTAAAGTATTTGCTGTCGCAAATTTAAACTTCATTGGTGAAGAGTTTGTTTTCAAATTAAATCGTATTCATAAGAGAGCTTATATTGAACCTATACAGGATAATCAATTTCAAGATGCTATTATGACTACAAGTGATGAGTGTGCTATTTGTTTATCTTATTCAGGAGAAACACCAACTCTTTTAAAAACAGCTCATTTTTTAAAGGAAAATAAAGTTCCAATTATTGCGATTACGAGTCTTGGTAAAAATAGCTTATCTGATCTAGCAACAGTATCATTAAATATTTCTACTCGAGAGAAATCATTTTCTAAAATAGCTGGATTTACTTCTTTAGAATCCATGAATATTATTTTAAATATTCTTTATTCATGCTTATTTTCTCTAAACTATCAAGAGAATCTAGATTATAAGATTGATGTTGCAAAAAGAGTGGAACTTAATCGTGAAATAGATAATGAAATAATTGAAGAACATCTTAAAAAAGATTAGTTCTTCTTTTTTATGACTACCCGTATAACTTTTACCTTGACTGTATTTTTAAACCAACACACATTTATTAGTTTATTAATTTTAAAAGGTTTTGG
>ENA-OUQP01000053-OUQP01000053.1-human-gut-metagenome-genome-assembly--contig:-NODE-53-length-123167-cov-154.910529_pt1 | contig 123167 bp, 115 predicted proteins | sample MGYA00237951_ERZ548836 | MGnify/ENA primary metagenome ERZ548836 (study PRJEB26490, sample SAMN05194702) | human gut metagenome | biome: terrestrial biome; feature: human-associated habitat...
GAACCGCCAGCTGAGTGCAGATGAAATAGCAGCACTTTTTGCAAGTGCAAACGCAAGTGCGACAGAACCTGAATCAGAGCCGGCAGAGAAAGTGATTACGGAACCGGTCACAGAGGCACCTCAGGCACCTGAACCGGAGCCGGTAGTAGAGCCAAGCCCTGCTGCAGCCGAAGCTGTTGCAGCTACGACAAACAGTGATCCGAACCGCCAGCTGAGTGCAGATGAAATAGCAGCACTTTTTGCAAGTGCAAACGCAGGTGCGACAGAACCTGAATCAAAACCGGCAGAGGAAGTGATTACGGAACCGGCAAAGTCTCCGGTTGTAGATTTGAATAACACAAATCGTAATCTGACACCGGATGAGATAGCCGCTTTATTTAGCAGCATGTAGAAATAATATTTTGTAATTATCTCACAAATATGTTAAAGTGTGCATGTTATAAAAATATGCACACTTTATTTTTTTGAAAGGAAATATAAAAAATATATGGAAACAATCAGATTTGACGAATTAGAACTAAACCCTAAGATTTTGCGAGGCATCAAGGATATGGGCTTTGAGGAGGCAACTCCAATACAGGCTCAGGGAATCCCGGCAGTGCTTTCGGGCAGGGATGTAATCGGACAGGCGCAGACCGGAACAGGAAAGACAGCAGCCTTTGGTATTCCGGTGCTTGAGAGCGTTGATGCATCAAGTCACAAGACACAGGTTATCATCCTCTCTCCTACAAGGGAGCTTGCCATCCAGGTGGCAGATGAAATCAGGAAGCTTGCAAAATATATGCATGGCGTGAAGGTGCTTCCGGTATACGGAGGACAGGATATCAGCCGCCAGATTAAGGCACTTAAGGGCGGTGTGCAGATTATTATCGGAACCCCGGGCCGTCTTATGGATCATCTCAGGAGAAAGACAATCAGGCCTGACCATGTAAAGACAATAGTGCTCGACGAGGCAGACGAGATGCTCAACATGGGCTTTAGGGAGGACATCGAGACAGTGCTCGAATATCTGCCACAGGAGCATCAGACAGTACTCTTCTCGGCAACAATGCCAAAGCCTATTTTGGAAATAACAAGAAAATATCAGCATGATGCTATCAATATCAAGATTGTGAAAAAAGAGCTGACAGTTGCAAATATCGACCAGTATTATTATGATGTGAAGCGCAAGGACAAGATAGATGTACTCACAAGACTGTTGGATTACTATAATCCAAAGCTCTCACTTGTATTCTGCAACACCAAGAAGATGGTCGACGAGCTGGCATATGAGCTTTGCGGACGCGGCTACAGTGCAGAAGGACTTCATGGCGATATGAAGCAGGTGCAGAGAGATCGTGTCATGAAGAACTTCAGAAACGGAAAGACAGATATTCTTATTGCCACTGATGTCGCAGCGCGCGGAATTGATGTGGATGATGTGGAGGCTGTTTTCAATTATGATCTGCCTCAGGATGACGAGTATTATGTACATAGAATCGGCCGTACAGGTAGAGCAGGCCGCTGTGGAAAGGCATTCTCCTTTGTAAAGGGCAAGGAGGTTTATAAGCTCAAGGACATACAGCGCTACTGCAAGACAAAAATCTATGCACAGCCAATTCCATCATCTGATGATGTTGCCAAAATCAGGGCAGAAAAGATTATGGACCAGATTTCCACCATTATAGATGAGGAAAATCTCACAAGTGTCATTGATATTATAGAGAATCAGATAAATGAGTCAGATTACACGGCAATGGATATAGCGGCGGCATTTTTATATCAGGCTATGGGTGCTTCAGAGATATCCACAGCTGAATCAAAGGACGACTATGATTTCCACAATACAGGAGCTGAGGATGGCATGGTTCGCCTGTTTATCAACGTCGGAAAGAAGGACAAGATAAAGCCGGGCGATATTTTAGGTGCCATTGCAGGCGAGTCAGGCATGCCTGGCAGGCTTGTCGGTGCAATCGACATGTACGACAAGTATACATTTGTTGAGGTGCCGGCTGAGTATGGCAAGGAAGTGCTCAATGCCATGAAGAATGCAAAGATAAAGGGCCGCTCTGTGAACATGGAGCCTGCAAATTCACGATAGCAAAGTCAGGCTTTTCTGATGACGCATCAGCTTTTCTTATTCTCAGTGGTTCTGAATAGTTACGATGGTTGTATAAAAAATACCGGGACACAAAATGTGTTGCCCGGTATTTTGATTACTTGTCGTCATCGATTCCCCAATGCTCTTTCATGTAATCTTTTCCCATTCCTCCGCCGATATCATTTTGATTTCTGCGAAGATAATTTACAAATATTCCACCAACAACCGCAAAAATGATAAGTGCTGCAAGTACTACCATATGGTCTCCCTTCTGAAACATGTGTCAAAATTACGCGTCAGCCAGCATCAGCACATGCTTCACAATTGATTTGATTATATTAACCGCAGTCTCCATACCCTCCACTGATATGTGCTCAAACGGGCCGTGGAAGCCGTAGCCGCCGGTACCGAGGTTTGGACAAGGAAGTCCCATGAATGATAAACGTGCACCGTCTGTACCGCCGCGAACCGGGCGTGATAGCGGCTTAAGGCCGTTTTCCTCTATAGCAGCCTTAGCCAGGTCGATAATGTACATGTTGTCCATTATGATTGAAAGCATATTCTCGTAGGAGTGGGTGATTGTCAAAGAAACAGTGCCCTCACCATATTTTTTGTTCATCTCTATCTCAAGAGAGCGGAGAGTATCAAGTCTTTTAGCAAAAAGAGCCTTGTCATGGTCTCGCACAATATATGACAGATGGGCTGAAGCTACATCACCGCTCATATCACACAGATGGTAAAAGCCCTCTCTGCCCTCAGTTGTGGCAGGAGTCTCGTTTGCAGGCAGCGCTGCGGCAATCTCGCAGCCAACCAAAGCAGCATTGACCATGATGTCCTTTGCTTCGCCTGGATGCACATTGACGCCCTTTATGGTAAAGTCAGCGCTTGCGGCATTAAAATTTTCATAGGCCACCTCGCCCTCGTAATCACCGTCCACGGTGTAGGCAAAATCGGCTTCAAAATAGTCCAGATCAAACAAATCCGCACCCTTTCCGACCTCCTCATCGGGGGTAAATCCAACCCAGATATCGCCGTGAGGTGTACCATCTGCGATAATCTGTTCTAAGGCGGTCATAATCTCAGCCACACCGGCCTTGTCATCGGCACCAAGCAGGGTAGTGCCATCTGTGGTAATGAGAGTGCGTCCGGTGAGGGCTTTAAGCTCAGGAAAATCGCTTACTCTCAGGTATTCGCCACTGCCTCTAAGCAGCACATCGCTTCCGTCATAGTGATGTAGCAGCTGTGGCTTGACATTTTCCCCGGAAAAATCAGGTGCAGTATCCATATGTGCAATAAATCCGACTGCTTTTTTGTGCTCCATGCCGGCAGTGGCAGGCAGCAGACCATACACGTAACAATGGTCAGTGAGCACAACCTTGGATAAGCCAAGCTCCTTAAGCTCTGACTCAAGCTCTCTTGCGAGTGCAAATTCCCTGTCACTGCTTGGTATTTTATCACTTGCTTCATCAGATGTGGTGTGATAGCCCACATATTTTAATAATCTTTCTTCTACTTTCATTATCAGTAAATCCTTTCTGAGAGACTATGGATGGGAAATCTGGAATAAAAAGTCTCTGTATATAGAAAATAATATAGCTTAAAACGGTGTAAAATCAACTGTTTTACAAAAAATCAAAAAAAATTTAAAAAAATTAAAAAAAAGTGTTGCATTTCTATAAACTATACTATATAATAAATTTCGCGTTAAGGAAAACGCAAATAAATTAATAAACGCGCTTCTAGCTCATTTGGTAGAGCACCTGACTCTTAATCAGGGTGTGCAGGGTTCGAGCCCCTGGAGGCGCACTCAAAGGTACCGGTTTTATGGACGTATGAGCCATAGGGTTGGTGCTTTTTTATTATATCATGAAGCTTTGCTTCATGATCAACATTCGTCGTTCGCCGAATGCATAAATGCATTCTTCTCACTTGCACTCATTATATCATGGTTAAAGGATCAAAAGGTATCATGTCATTATTTGGATAGGCTGGCAGCTCAGGCACATAAAAAGTGAAATTAATATTGAAATTTTGAAATAATGAGTTTATACTGTTGAATAGGAAAAAAGTAACATTTGGGAATATGCTTTGGTCGGAGTAAAATATGATGAATGCGGTAGACAAATATTCAACAGACAATATAGCGGATAACGAAATGATAATTGCAGTAGATGACGTGGTAAAGAAGGACTATGACAGTGCGGTTGTACGCATAAAGAAAGCGCTTGCGCGCTTGAAGAGCACCGGTCACGTGGAAAAATATGCAGAGTATCTCAATATCCTGGGATTGGTATATGAGCTTGAGAACGATGAGTCAAAAGCTTTTGAATGTTATCTGGAGAGCCTTGCCACGGCAGAAATTATCCGCTCGAGAGATCTTAAGGCTATGGTTTACAGCAATATCGGTTCAAGCTATAGCAAGATGGGAAGAGATAAGGAAGCGCAGAGATATTTCAACGATGCCAGAGACGAATATGACAGTTCCTCAGAAAAATCTGAAGAATGTCATAAAAGCTGGGTCATGTTTGACTATATAAATCATGCGATTAACGACAGATATGTCGCATTATCTTGAAGCAATCAGCTTGCAGATAGGGTTTCCGACAGCAGAGAATTTCTCCTCGTACTCGGTCATGATGTTACCCTCATTCATTGCGGCATCATGATGCAGGTCGCGTGTACTGGCGTCGAGGTGCCATTTATCAGAGCTTTCAATCTCTTCCAGAGAGAAGGTGAAGAGGTCCTGGTTGTCAGTCTTGAACTCTATGCGTCCGTCAGGTGCGAGAAACAAATCATATCTGGCAAGAAATTCGCTTGAGGTGAGGCGCCTTCTTGCGTGCCTGTCCTTCGGCCATGGATCGGAAAAGTTCAGGTAAATGCGGTCAACCTCATTACGGTCAAAAATATCCGGAAGAGTTGCGGCATCAATGCACAAAAAGTGCACATTTGGCAGCTCGTCCTCCTGCATTTTTTGTACAGCACGAAGAAGCACACTTGTATATCGTTCGATACCTATATAGTTAATCTCGGGATGAAGCCGTGCCAGATCCATCAGAAATCTGCCCTTTCCCATACCAACCTCTATATGAATCGGATTATTGTTTCCTAAAAAATTATGCCAATTTCCTTTTAATTCTACAGGCTCCTTTATGCAATAAGGGCTGTTGTCGATGACTTCACCGGCGCCCGGGATATTTCTAAGTCTCATGTAAATCTCCTTATAAAAACGTAAAATTTCATATAGATAATACCCTACAATTGTGTGGGTGTCAAAATAAAATGACAAAATACGTTGCACATGCCCTTGATAACATGTTTTTCATACATTATAATTAGAAATAGTACATTTTTGGTTATAGTACTGAACAGCTACCCAATTTTAGAATTAATAGGAACAGATATGAAGCATAAAATTATAAATTTAAAAAAATCAGGAATACTAATAATGGCAGTGTTTGCTATGGTCACGACGCTTTGTGCGAGACCGCTTATGGCATTTGCGGATGGTGATGACACGTACTGGCCGGAGGGACCGCAGATAAATTCACCGTGCGCCGTGGTGATGGAGGTCAATACAGGTACGGTGCTATATGAGAAAAATTCACACGAAAAGCATTATCCTGCAAGTATCACAAAGATCCTCACCACATATCTGACTATACTCAACTGCAAGATGAATGAGAAGGTTACATTCTCAAAAGAGGCGGTGAAGGAGAGCAGTGATGGTTCGTCGAGCATCAAGAGGGATGTGGGCGAGGAGATGACCATGGAGCAGACACTATATGGAGTTATGCTTGAGTCGGCAAACGAGTGCGCATATGCTGCAGCAGAGCATACAGGCAAAAAGCTTGGGGGAGATTACAGCACATTTATTGATCTGATGAACAAGGAAGCCAAAGAATTAGGCTGTACAGATACACATTTCAACAATGCAAATGGTCTGCCAGATGAAAATCACTGGACAAGCGCATACGATATGGGGCTTATCGCGTGTGCGGCATACAGGAATGACGAGTTTCGAAAGATTACAGGCACAAAGACCTATATTATACCACCTACAAACAAGCATACCGAGGATACTCCGCTTTACAATCATCATGCGATGCTGCATCCATTTAAGTCGTATTCACAGTTTGTAAATCAGGATTGTACCGGCGGCAAGACCGGCTACACTTCAGTGGCTAACAGCACGCTTGTCACTTATGCGGAGAAGGATGGCCTGACGCTGTGCGTGGTTATTATGAATGCACAGTCGCCTGACCAGTATGCAGACACAAACACGCTGCTCAATTACTATTTCAGTAACTTCAAGGCACTAAGCATAGCTGAAAATGAAAACAGCGCAGCTACTGACAATGCGCCGGATCTGGGCGTGATGAATGAGCACGGCATGTATGCAAAGGTGTCGGAAAACTATGTTGTTTTGCCAAACAACGCGGATTTTTCAAGCGTTAAAAGGGAAGCTGCTGACATGAAGTCCGACAACAAGGATGCTCTTGCTACGGTCAGATACAAGTATGGTGATCATGTGGTAGGCTGTGTGGATCTGCTGAAATCAGGAGCAAAGGTCGATCTGTCGTACTTTGATGAGAACAGCAGACAGAACGTGGAAAGTGATATAATAAGGATTAAGCCGGTATATTTTCTCTGGGTGCTCGTACTTATCGCAGTGATTATTCTGAGCATTTTCATGTTTAGAAGAGTATCAGACAATATATATGTGTTGAAACACAAATGGAGCATTAAGAAGAAGCAGCGCGAGCGCTTCAGTGAGCACAAGCTTGAGAGAAAACGGCGCAGAAGGAGAGACAATCTGAAGTTCAGCGGCCGACATAAATATTAATACATTTTTATTATGACATTATAGATGGAGGCAGAAATGAGTGATGAAAGATGCGCCCTCGTGCTTGAGGGTGGAGCAATGAGAGGTATGTATACAGCCGGAGTACTCGACTGTTTTATGGACCATGATATTAGCTTTGATGCTGTTATCGGTGTTTCGGCGGGAGCACTTTTTGGAGTGAATCTGCTGTCAAAGCAGCGCGGCAGGGTTATACGATACAATAAGAGGTTTAACAGTGACAAAAATTATATGGGTATCAGGCCGCTTCTTAGGGAGAAAAACATAGTGAGCACGAAATATGCCTATGATATCGTACCAAGGGAGCTTGACCCGTTTGATGATGAGGAATACAAGAAGTCGGATATCCCATTTTATGCGGTTGTGACGAATATCAGGACGGGTAAGCCTGAATATGTGCAGATAAAGAGTGTTTTTGACCAGATGGATGTGCTCAGGGCATCGGGCTCCATGCCTGTAGTGTCAAAGCCTGTGAAGCTGGGGAATGAGTGGTATCTGGATGGCGCGGTGACGGACAGTATTCCATATGAGCATATGCTCGATATGGGCTATGACAGAGTGGTTGTCGTGCTGACAAAGCCGGCAGACTATATAAAAAAACCTATGCCAAGGTTATTTACATCGGTATACAAAAAGCGTTTTCCGAGGTTTTATGAGGCATTTTCAAACAGGCATATCATGTACAATTATCAGCTTGAGCATCTTAAGGAGCTTGAAAAGCAGGGCATTGCCGAGGTGTTAAGGCCGTCGGAGCACATTAAAATAAGCAAGGTAGAAAAGGATCCTAATAAGCTTGAGAGCCTGTATCAGCTTGGATTACGTGATGCTGAGAGGCTTTTGGCAGATAAGCATGGCATGAAAATATAGAATGATTAAAAGGCTGAAAAGTAATAAATGTGACACGAGGGATGGAGAAGCGGTAATGAACATACAACAGGTAAAGACTATCATAGCTGATGCCATGGAAAAGCATAACGGAATAGTGAAAAAAGAAGAGCTTACAAGGCTTGGTATAGACTACAGGCGGATTGACACGCTTGTCAGGGAGGGGAAGCTTGTCCGCATCAGAAACGGCTATTACACCGACCGCGTGGATGATTTTTCTGAGGATGCACTTGTCGCGGCACTCTTTCCGGATGCAATGCTTTGCATGGAAAGTGCACTTTACGCCTATGGCTATATAAAGGAGAAGCCATACGGATGGACGCTTGCCGTGGACAAAAACACATCAAAATCGCGTTTTAAGATGGACTATCCCAGAATCATTCCGTTTTATACGGAGCCCACAGCACTTATGCTTGGAGCCACAACCATTGAGCTTGGAGGCAATACCTTTGGAATCTATGATAAAGAACGTGTGATATGCGACTGCCTGAAGTATGAGTCGAGACTGGACCGCAATGATTTCAAGGCAGCTGTACAGTCGTACATAGCGGATACGGACAAGGATATTTCCGTGCTCATGGATTACGCAAGGGCGAGGCGCGTGGTAAAGAAGGTGCAAAGCTTCATAGGAGTATGGTTGTAGTGAGGGTAGATTTAAGACATATAAGCGATGAGAAAAAATTATCGTACAGCGATGTGTTATGGCAGTACGTGAAGCAGGATTTTCTCTGGCGCATAAATAATGCCGGTCTGGGAAAAGTGCTGTGGCTTCAAAAGCCGTATTTTGCAACAGGAGAAAAGCTGGCGTTTTATTATGTATATGGCAGCCCCGGTGGCAGGGCAGAGGATAATGGTACGCCGTTTGATGTACTGCGCAATATCATTATAGGCAATGCAGGGCTTAACAGTCACAGTGATGTGGTATGGACTAATGCAGAATTATCTAAGCAGACGGCAAAGGTATCAGCTAATGAACCAGGCGGCAGTGATATGCAGCCGCTGATACATACGTGGAATCTAAGCGCTATGTGTGATGGCGGGGAAGTACCGTTTGCAGTGAGGCTTGAGCGCCTTAATGAAGCGGATGCAGGAGTTCCCATGACTAAAAATATTGTTTTTATGAACAGCTTTTATGGAGACGCAGATGTTTGTATTTTTTCGCCTGAATCCAGGCTCGGAGAACAGCTGTTTGAGATAATGGATAAGCTTGAACTGGTTAGCGATATGAAACCATATGGTGATGCATATGAGATACTTAAGAGATATTCGGTCAGCGGAAGGCAGATAATTGATATTTTTAAGGTTAGAGCGAAAAATAAGCCGAAGACAGTGAGCATGCACCGGCTTGAGCAGGTGTATGGCTATCGCAGCTATGCTTATATGAGAAGGCGCTGGGAGCGGTATTGTAAGAGGCTGACACGACAGCAGAGGGCATATGCGAATGCAGGCTGGGAGGAGACGCTTGATTTGATACTTGATTTCCTCACACCGGTCTGGAGCGCGTTTTGCAATGATGAAATATTTTATGATGACTGGATGCCGGAGCTTGGAAGATTTCTGGGCTAAAAAGGATATATAGGTACTTAAATGGAAAAAGAACTGATAAATAATTCACAATCAAATATTTATCCGTTTCACATGCCGGGGCATAAGCGCCGTGGCAGTGATATAGGTGCAGGGCTGGACCCGTATGCTATTGATATCACAGAGATAGACAATTTTGACAATCTGCACCACGCTGAGGGCATTATAAAGGAGGCGCAGGCTGAGGCAGCGGCACTTTACGGTGCAAAGCGTGCATATTTTCTCATAAACGGAAGCACCTGCGGTATACTGGCAGCAATATCTGCGGCCACCAAAAGGGGAGACAAGGTGCTTGTAGCAAGGAACTGTCACAAGGCGGTGTATCATGCGCTTTACTTAAGGCAGCTTCACCCGGTGTTTACATACCCTGAAATTACACGGACAGGGCTGCAGGGGCAGATAACCGAGGCACAGATAAGGGCGGCATTCGATGAAAATCCGGACATAAGGGCGGTCGTGATAACCTCGCCTACATACGATGGTGTGGTTTCCGATGTGGCGGCAATCGCATCTGTGGCACATGCACATGGAGCTTTGCTCATAGTTGACGAGGCACACGGCGCGCACTTTGGCTTTGGAGGCGGCTTCCCTCAAAATGCCATAGCGCTCGGGGCCGATGCGGTCATAGTGAGCCTGCACAAGACGCTTCCGGCATTTACACAGACAGCGCTTTTACTGCTGGGTGGGATGCGTGAAGCAGCAGTGGAGAAGTTTCTCGGCATTTATGAGACAAGCTCACCGTCATATGTGCTTATGACAGGCATAGAGCGCTGCATACACTATGTGCGCGATAATAAAGAGACAGTCTTTGCACAGCTTAGGAGCAAACTTGACAGATTTTATCAGAAGGTCAGCGGACTTTCGCATCTGAACGTGGTCAGAAAAAGTGATTTTTCTGCTGACGAGGCATATGATTTTGACGAGTCAAAGATTATTATATTTACGAAAGAGGCTATGAATGGACATGCGCTGCTTGAGCTTCTGCTCAAAAAATATGAGCTGCAGCTTGAGATGGCAGCGGGCAATTATGTACTGGCGCTGGCATCTGTCATGGATACGGATGAGGGCTTTGACAGGCTTGCGGATGCTTTGATTGAAATAGACAGCCAGCTCGAAAAATATAAGTCTGATTTTGAAGAGTTTTATGATATATTAAAACAGGAGGGTGTGGTACATAAATTTTACTTTCCTGTCAAAATGGATACAACTATATACCAAAAGCTGCCTGCCGTAATGGAAATGTATGATGCATATGATGCAGACCATCAGGCGGTCTATGCCTTTAAGGCAAGCGGGAAGGTGAGCGGTGCCTTTATAAATATATATCCGCCGGGGATACCGCTTGTGGTGCCGGGAGAGATAATGAACGACAAGCTCATAGATGATGTAATAAAGGCTGTAAATTCAGGTCTTGAAGTGGATGGCCTGTACTTTGATCCGGATGCCAATATGTGGAAGTTTGTTGCGGTGCTGTAAGCAACAGTTTGACATAGCAAACAATCATATTTATACTAATTACAATATAAGAGGTTTACAGATGGGTAAGATTTTCTGCGTGATGGGAAAAAGCGCATCAGGCAAGGACACTATATACAACAAAATACTGCAGGATGATTCACTCATGCTTAGCAGGATTATCCCGTATACCACTCGCCCGATAAGGGACGGAGAGACACAGGATAAGGATTATCATTTCTGCAATGAAGAGGATGTAAAAAGGCTCAGTGAACAGGGAAGCATCATAGAGCTTCGCGAGTACAATACGGTGTACGGCGTGTGGAAGTATTTCACGGTAAACGATGATGATATAGACCTTCGCTGCAAAAGCTATCTGACAGTCGGAACACTGGAGTCTTACACAAAGATACGCGATTATTTTGGCAGTGACAACGTACTGCCAATCTATGTGGAGGTGGAGGACGGTGACCGTCTGATACGTGCCATTCACCGGGAAAAGGGGCAGCAGGTGCCTAAATATGAGGAGATGTGCCGTCGTTTTCTGGCAGACGCATCAGATTTCTCTGAGGAGAAGCTGCATGAGGCGGGGATTACACGTCGCTTCATAAATGATGATATGGATACTGTGCTTGCCGAGATTTCAGCATACATACGACAGAGTTCCTAATTGCAGAGCAGGAAAATGGTTACGGCCTGCACATAAGTGCAACCGGAAACGAATAAGGAGGCAGCCTCATGGCAGTCAGAGTAAATGAAGTAAATCAGGTGACACAGGTTCCTGATGCACAAAAAACACAGGCCGGTGACGGCTCGTTCAAATTCACACTGGCCAGCGCCATAACAGACGCTGATCTCCAGGCAAAGGTAGATGCGCTGATGCAGGATATTACAGCACAGGGCAACAGAATAGCCGAGCATATGGACATCAGGGACATGAAGAGATATCGCGGGCTCATAAAGGATTTTTTAAATGAGGTGGTCTACAGATCACATAAATTTTCCAGAGAAAATTTTCTCGACAGGAGAGGAAGGCACAGAGTTTATGGTATAATAAGACTGATAGACAGCAATCTGGACGAGCTGGCATCAGAGCTGGTGGAGGATGAGAAGGATCATCTGTCCATACTTGCAAGAATCGGAGAGATACGTGGACTGTTGCTTGATATACTCACGTAGGAGATTAAAGCTATAACAGACACAGGCAGACTAAAACGGAGGCAGCAGCTATGGCAGGATTTAAGGATATAGTAGGAAATGAGCAGATAATAGAGCATCTGCAAAATGCCATATCAATGGGAAAGGTCTCACATGCATATATAATAAACGGACCACAGTTGTCCGGCAAAATGATGATAGCCGAGGCATTTGCCAGGGCACTGCAGTGTGAGAAGGAGGGCACAGACGGTTGTGGAGAGTGCAAATCGTGCCATCAGGCAGATGACCACAATCATCCTGATATAATATATGTCAGTCATGAAAAGCCCAACAACATATCGGTTGACGACATCAGGACACAGCTAAACAATGATATAGTGATAAAGCCGTACAGCAGTAAATACAAGATTTACATAGTGGATGAGGCTGAAAAAATGAACCAGCAGGCGCAGAACGCGCTTTTAAAGACAATAGAGGAGCCACCGGCATATGCGGTCATCATGCTTCTCACCACCAATGCAGACAGCTTTCTGCAGACCATCAGGTCGCGCTGCATCACACTCAATATGAAGTCGGTAAAGGACGAGGTGATAAAGGCATACCTGATGAACGAAAAGCATATTCCGGATTATCAGGCAGATATCAGTGCTGCATTTGCACAGGGCATCGTCGGAAAGGCTGTTAAGCTCGCCTCATCAGACGAGTTCAACGAGCTAAAGGAGTCAGCACTGTCGCTTATAAAGCGCCTCGATGACATAGATCTCTACGAGCTGGGCGCAGCAGTAAAGCAGATAGCTGAGTACAAGCTTAAGGTGCAGGATTATTTTGACCTGATTATGGTATGGTACAGAGATGTGCTGTATATGAAGGCGACAAACGACGTTAACGGACTCATATTCAAGGATGAGGTCTATGATATAAAGAAACAGGCAGCAAAGCATTCCTATCAGGGAATCGAGGCAATACTTGAGGCACTTGAGAAGGCGAAGATAAGAATTAACGCAAACGTTAATTTTGACCTGGTAATTGAGCTGCTGCTTATGACCATAAAGGAGAACTAATCACATGACAAAAATAGTTGGTATCAGATTCAGGACAGCAGGCAAAATATATTACTTTGACCCGGCTGATTTCGACCTCGACATGGCAATGCATGTTATTGTGGAGACAGCCAGAGGCATAGAGATGGGAACCGTCCTCATTCCGCCGAAGGAGGTGGAGGATGACCAGGTGGTTTCACCGCTTAAGCCTGTCATCAGAGTGGCAACCGACGAGGATGAGAAAACGGTTGAGAGAAATAAGGAAAAGGAAAAAGAGGCATTTGCCATCTGCAAGGAGAAAATCATCAAGCACGGACTTGAGATGAAGCTGGTGGATGCAGAGTATACCTTTGACGGAAATAAGCTGCTGTTTTACTTTACAGCGGACGGCAGAATTGACTTTAGAGAGCTCGTAAAGGATCTGGCAGCGGTATTCCGCACGAGAATCGAGCTGCGCCAGATCGGTGTCAGGGATGAGACCAAGATGATGGGCGGCATCGGAATATGCGGCAGACCGCTCTGCTGTCATTCTTATATGGCAGATTTTGTGCCGGTTTCCATAAAGATGGCAAAGGAGCAGAATCTTTCCCTCAATCCAACCAAGATATCCGGTGTGTGTGGAAGGCTTATGTGCTGTCTCAAGTATGAGCAGGATACATATGAGTATCTGAACAGCAGAATGCCGTCGGTAGGAGAAAAGGTCAAGACACCTGAGGGAATCATCGGAGAGGTCAAGTCAGTCAGCGTGCTCAGGCAGCTTGTGCGTGTTGTCATCGACAATGGCGAGGAGAAGGAGCTTCGTGAGTACACTGTAGATGATCTGCGCTTAAAGCCACGCCAGAGAAAGGATGTAAAGCTCACCGAGGAGGAGCTTCGAGAGCTCAAGGATCTCGAGGATAGCGGTGACGAGACGATGGAGGACAAGCCACAGGAGAAGCCACAGAGAAACCGTGGACGCCGTGACAAGCGTGACAACAGAGAAAGACGTCCGTACAGGGCGGACATAGAGGCAGCGGAAGTTTCTGCAAGTGAAGCAAATGAAGTAGATGCTGCAAATACCGGCAGAGAAAATAAGGACGGCTGCAAAAAGCCGTACAAGGGCGGCAAAAACAGACCGAACAAGCAGAAATACAACCGCAACAAGGATTACAAAAATAAAAATTATAACAAAGAGTACAGTAAAGATTACAGCAGGGACAAAGAACATGGAAGCACTGATACACAGTAATGAGCGCCTGGACGATTTGTGCCGCAAGGGCTACAGGCTCATACAGGATCCAAAGCTGTTCTGCCTCGGCATAGATGCCGTGCTTTTATCGGACTATGCAAAGGTAAAGCGCGGTGAGCGTGCTGTGGATTTGTGCACAGGAAACGGTGTGATTCCGATACTTCTTGAGGCAAAGAACAACGGAGAGCATTACAGCGGGCTCGAGCTTCAGCCTCAGTGTGCAGACCTGGCAAGAAGAAGTGTGAAATATAACCATCTTGAGGACAAAGTGACCATAGAAGAGGGAGATGTGTGCAATGCATCGGAGATTTTCGGGCGCGAGTCCGTGGAGGTGGTGACGGTAAATCCGCCGTATATGATAGGTCAGCACGGTATCAAAAATGCAGACGATGCCATGACAATAGCACGCCACGAGGTCAGGTGCACACTTGACGATATAGTCAGGGAGAGCGCAAAAATGCTCAAATTCAATGGGCGTTTTTACATGGTTCACAGACCATTCAGGCTTGCGGAGATTTTTGGCACGATGATGAAATATCATATCGAGCCGAAGCGTATGCGCCTTGTGCATCCATACGCGGACAGAGAGCCGAATATGGTGCTTATAGAGGGACTCAAGGGTGGCAAAAGCCGTATTACCATCGAAAAACCGTTAGTTGTATACAAGGAGCCTAATGTATACACGGATGAGATATATGAGATATACGGCGATAAGCCCCGGAATAACGGAAAATAACAGGAGAATCATATGACAGGAACACTGTATCTGTGCGCAACTCCGATAGGAAATCTGGAGGACATCACATTCCGTGTGCTGCGCACACTTAAGGAGGTAGACCTCATCGCAGCGGAGGATACGAGAAACTCCATAAAGCTGCTCAATCATTTTGAGATAAAGACACCCATGACGAGCTATCATGAGTTTAACAAGATAGATAAAGCCTACCAGCTTGTGGCAAAGCTTAAGGAGGGCAAAAATATTGCTCTCATCACCGATGCAGGAACACCAGGCATTTCTGACCCGGGTGAGGATATCGTGCGCATCTGCTACGAGGAGGGCGTGCCTGTCACCTCGCTTCCGGGGGCAGCAGCGTGCATTACAGCACTTACCATGTCGGGCAGGCCGACCAGGAGGTTTGCGTTTGAGGCATTTTTGCCGAGGGATAAAAAGGAACGCGCGCGCGTCATTGAGGAGCTTAAAAACGAGACTCGGACAATCATCATCTACGAGGCGCCTCATCATCTTATAAAGACGGTCACAGAGCTTTACAATGCGCTCGGAGACAGAGAACTCACCGTGTGCAGGGAGCTTACGAAAAAGCACGAGGAAAAGGTGCAGACTACATTTTCGAAGCTTTTGGAGCGTTCAAGGACACAGGAGCCAAGAGGTGAATATGTGCTTGTAATCTGTGGCAGAAACGTGGCTGAAATAGCAAAGGAGCAGCAGGAAAGCTGGGAAGCCATGCCTCTTGAAGCGCATATGGCACACTATGAGTCACAGGGCATCGACAGGAAGGAAGCCATGAAGCTTGTGGCAAAGGACAGAGGTGTCAGCAAGAGGGATATATACAAACAGCTTCTGTAAGCTGACAATAATACACTATGCGGCAGATGGTTAGGATTGGATATGAACGATATAAAACAGGACATAAAAAAACGACATAAAAATCTGACAGAGTTCAGATACATCGCAATTGGCTTTTTTTTGATAATATTATCAGGGGCTATAATGCTGAGCCTTCCGTTTTCTTCGAGAGACGGACAGTGGACCAATTTTCTGGACTCACTTTTTACGGCAACAAGCGCAACCTGTGTGACAGGTCTTGTTGTGTTTGACACCTTCAGACACTGGAGTATCATAGGGCAGCTTGTAATTCTGGTGCTGATTCAGATAGGAGGCATGGGCTTCATCTCAATCGGTGTGGCATTTTCCATGCTTCTGCACAAAAAAATCGGACTCAGACAGAGGGATCTGATGCAGGAGAGCGTCAATGCACTCGAGATTGGTGGAATAGTAAGGCTTTTCAGCGTGATAATAAGGGGAACCTTCCTTATCGAAGGCATAGGAGCGGTGCTTTTAGCAATCCGATTCATACCGGATTTTGGCATAATAAGAGGCATATATTTCTCGGTGTTCCACTCGATATCTGCATTTTGCAATGCGGGCTTTGACCTGATGGGCATAAACGAGGAGTACTCATCGTTTACAAAATATGTCGCAGATCCGTTAGTCAATATAACAATTATGCTGCTTATCATCATAGGTGGTATCGGTTTTACCATATGGAATGAGGTCAGAATCAAAAAGCTTAAGTTTAGCAGATACTCGCTCCACGCCAAGATAGTAATATCAACCACACTGATACTTGTCTTCGGCGGCGGACTGTTTATGTATATTTTTGAAAAAAGTAATACCATAGCAGGCATGGATACACCGGGTGCCATATTTGCATCGTTATTCGGCTCGGTTACGGCGAGAACGGCAGGCTTCAATACAGTAGACACAGCAGCACTGACACAGGAGAGCAAGCTTTTGACTATAGTGCTCATGTTCATAGGAGGAAGCCCGGGCTCGACAGCCGGCGGAATCAAAACCACAACCATGGCGGTCATGATAATCTATATTGTTTCTTATATGAGAGGAAGCAACGGCTGCAATGTGTTTGGCAGGAAAATAAGCAGTGAGGTAATCAAAAAGGCCGGAATGGTGCTTATCATCAATCTGGTGCTTGGCCTTACAGCGGTGATAGCTATACTTGCCACATCCAATATGAAGATGGACGATGTACTGTTTGAGGTATACTCTGCAATCAGTACGGTCGGCATGACAACAGGCATCACAAGAGATTTAAATACAGTAGGACGCATAATTATCATAATTATGATGTATTGTGGAAGAATCGGAAGCATGACCTTTGTGCTTTCGTTTGTGCATAGACCGGATAAAGCCAATATAGAGCTTCCGGAGGAAAAAGTTATCATTGGATAAGGATAAGGAGAAACGCAATGAAATCAATTTTAATTATTGGAATGGGCAAATTCGGACACCATCTGTGTGCGGATTTGATTAAAAACGGAAACGACATTATGGTGATGGACAAGGACGAGGCCAAGGTCAGGGATTTAATCTATGACGTGACCAAGGTGCAGATAGGTGACTGTACTGACCCACAGGTAGTAAAAGCACTCGGAATCAACAATTTCGATTTGATTTTTGTATGCATCGGCACCAATTTCCAGAGCTCGCTTGAGATAACAAGTCTCGTTAAGGAGATGGGCGGAAAATACGTCATCAGCAAGGCAAACAGGGATGTGCATGCCAAGTTCCTGCTTCGAAACGGTGCGGATGAGGTTATCTATCCTGACCGCGACATGGCAGAGAGAGTGGCAAAGAAATACAGCGCCAACCATGTGCTTGATTATGTGGCATTAAACGATGATTACTCAATCTACGAGATAAATCCACCTGAAGGCTGGGTAGGAAAGAGCATCAAGGAAAATAATGTGCGCCAGAAATACAATGTAAATATCGTTACAGTAAAGGAAGCCGGAAAGAATCGCGTGCTTCCGCTGCCGGATTACGTGTTCAAGGCAGACGATGCAGTGATGGTGCTTGGACTGAATGCAGATGTGGACAAGCTGGTGCGCAAGCTGTAAATATAAGTTGACCATTCAGAAATACTGAGAATAGAAAATTATGAGTCAGCTTGCAAGTGAGCTGCAGTTTTGTCCTGAAGATGGCTCAAATAATAATTGGCAGCAATTAAAATTAAAAGAAGAAAGGATGGACACATATGGGAAACAATGACAGCAGTGTAGAAACATTTTTACAGTGGATAAATGCTTCGGATAATATTGTATTTTTCGGCGGAGCAGGTGTATCAACCGAGAGTGGCATACCTGATTTCAGAAGCGTGGACGGACTTTACAATCAGAAGTATGACTACCCGCCAGAGACCATCCTGAGCCATACATTTTACAGGAAGCATCCGCAGGAGTTTTACCGATTCTACCGTGACAAGATGCTCTGCCTTGATGCAGAGCCGAACATCACGCATTACAAGCTGGCAGAGCTCGAAAAAGCAGGAAAGCTTAAGGGCGTTGTGACGCAGAACATAGATGGACTGCACCAGAAGGCCGGCAGCAAAAATGTAATGGAGCTGCACGGCAGCGTGCTGAGAAACTACTGTGAGAGATGCTTGCAGTTTGTAAGCGCAGAGGAAATCCTACACTCAACAGGCGTGCCAAAATGCCCAAAGTGTGGTGGCCCTGTAAAGCCCGATGTTGTATTGTATGAGGAGGGCCTAAATCAGAAAACGCTTGAGGATGCAATCTACTACATCAGCCATGCCGATGTGCTCATAGTGGGCGGTACATCCCTTGCAGTATACCCGGCGGCAGGCCTCATAGACTATTACAATGGAAACAAGCTCGTGCTCATCAACAAGTCCACCACACCGATGGACGCAAGAGCAGACCTTCTGATACAGCAGGGACTGGGCTCGGTGTTTGAGCAGATAGAGGTGTAAAATACCTTCTGACCCTCATATCATTAAATGGCAGGCATAGGTAGAAAAGGAATATAGAATGGATAAATACGCAGTAGGAGATATCGTAAAACTGAAAAAACCGCATCCGTGCGGCAGCAGTGAGTGGGAAATCATGCGTGTAGGCGCAGACTTCCGCCTGAAATGCATGGGCTGCGGGCACCAGATTATGGTTCCGAGAAAGCTGGTCGAGAAAAATGACCGAGGTCTCACCAAGAAGCAGGATTGAGTGATAGAAACAAAGCAGAACAATAAAACCAGGGGCGCACGTTGCAACCTGGTAAAAAATAAAGAAAATTGTAAAAACCCCTTGAAAAGTGCCCCGATTCATGTTATTATCTAGACTCGTGATATAAAATTCCTTGCTCATAATCAGATTTATGAGCCAGAGACCAAAAGGAGGTAACATTCGCATGAACAAATATGAATTAGCACTCGTCGTTAGTGCAAAGATCGAGGATGATGCGAGAACAGCAGTAGTCGAGAAGGCAAAAGAGTACATCACACGTGCCGGCGGTACTGTTACAGAAGTTGAGGAGGCTGGTAAGAAGAGATTAGCTTACGAGATTCAGCACATGACTGAGGCCTTTTATTACTTCATCCAGTTCGATGCTGAGGGAACAGTCCCAGCAGAAATCGAGCAGGACGTTCGTATCATGGACAATGTTCTTCGTTTCTTATGCGTTAGAAAAGACGAGGCATAGTATAAGAAAATAGGAGATTGTATTATGAACAAAGTAATACTTATGGGTAGATTAACCAGAGACGCAGAAATCCGCTATGCCCAGGGGGACAACTCACTTGCAATAGCAAGATTTTCACTTGCAGTAGACAGACGCTACAGCAAGAATGCGGAGGAGCAGTCAACGGATTTCATCAACTGCGTAGCTTTTGGAAAGATAGCAGAATTTTTTGAGAGATTTGGCCGTAAAGGAACAAAATTTGTTGTTGAAGGCCGAATCCAGACCGGCAGCTATACAAACAAGGACGGACAGAAGGTATACACCACTGACGTCGTGGTTGAGAATGCAGAGTTTGCAGAGTCTAAATCAGCCGCATCAGGAAATGCAGGCGGATTTGCACCGGCAGACAGACCTGCACCTAGCCAGGCTGCTGGGGATGGCTTCATGAACATTCCGGACGGAATCGACGAGGAGCTTCCATTCAATTAGTAGTGTCCACGAGGACAAATATTCAAGGAGGTAACAAAAATGGCTTACAATAAATCAGCTGATGGTTCATCAATGAAGAGAAGACCAATGCGTAGAAGAAAAAAAGTCTGCGTATTCTGTGGAAAAGACAATGTCATTGATTACAAAGATACAAACAAATTAAAGAGATACATCTCTGAGAGAGGAAAAATTCTTCCACGCCGTATCACAGGAAACTGTGCAAAGCACCAGAGAGCTCTTACAGTAGCAATCAAGAGAGCACGTCATCTTGCTCTTATGCCATACGTTTGCGAATAAGATAAATGTATGATAAATCCCGACTACCGGATGGTGGTCGGGACTTTTTTAGGTTAAAAATGTTTTAGGTTTAAAAAATTAATATTTGTTGCATAATCAAATTACATAGTATAAAATGAATATAAAACAAATACTAATAAAAAGGGAGGGTTCAAATGGATACATACATTGTTTTCTGGTTGGCAGCCACCGTAGTTTTTGTTTTAGTTGAGCTTATGACAGTCGGGCTCATATCCATATGGTTTGCGGCAGGCTCATTTGTAGCGTTTATAATCGCACTGCTTGGCGGCAATGTCGTGGTTCAGGGAATTGCATTTATACTCGTTTCAGTCGTGCTTTTAGCTCTCACAAAGCCATGGGCCGGGAAGTACATCAATTCCAGGACAGTGAAGACAAACGTGGATAGTCTGGTCGGAGAAAGAGCTGTGCTCACCGAGGATGCTGACAGCATGAAGCAGACGGGAAAAGCCGTTGTAAACGGTCAGGAGTGGACAGTCAGACCGCAGGACGAGACCCAGGTCATAAGAAAAGGCGAGCTTATCGAGGTAGTAAAGATAAGCGGAGTAAAACTAATTGTAAAAAGGGTAAAGGAGGCTTAACCGGAAATGGAAGGATTAATAGCACTTGCAGTGTTACTCGTAATCGTACTTATAGTACTGGTAAACTGCATCAAAATCGTGCCACAGGCACATGCAATGGTAATTGAGCGTTTGGGAGGATATCTCACTACATGGAGCGTAGGACTTCACCTCAAGGTTCCATTTATCGACAGAATAGCAAAGAGAGTCATCTTAAAGGAGCAGGTGGTAGATTTCCCACCACAGCCTGTAATCACAAAGGATAATGTAACAATGCAGATAGACACTGTAGTATATTTCCAGATTACAGATCCAAAGCTCTACGCATATGGAGTAGAGAATCCAATCATGGCAATTGAGAACCTCACAGCCACAACACTTCGTAACATCATCGGAGACTTAGAGCTTGATGAGACACTCACCAGCCGTGAGACAATCAACACCAAGATGCGCGCAACACTCGATGTGGCAACAGATCCATGGGGCATCAAGGTAAACCGTGTCGAGCTCAAGAACATCATACCTCCAAAGGCCATCCAGGATGCCATGGAGAAGCAGATGAAGGCAGAGCGTGAGAGACGAGAGGCCATTCTTCGTGCAGAGGGTGAGAAAAAATCAACAATCCTTGTTGCAGAGGGAAATAAAGAGTCAGTCATCCTCGATGCCGAGGCTGAAAAGCAGGCAGCCATCCTTCGCGCAGAGGCAAAGAAGGAGGCAACAATCCAGGAGGCAGCAGGTCAGGCAGAGGCTATCCTCAAGATACAGCAGGCCAATGCAGATGGACTTCGCATGTTGAAGGAGGCAAATCCGGATAACGCAGTGCTCCAGATAAAGAGCCTGGAGGCATTTGCCAAGGCAGCAGACGGCAAGGCTACAAAGATAATCATCCCATCAGAGATTCAGGGGATTGCAGGTCTTACAAAGTCGATTGCAGAGATAGCTGCGGATAAGACTGAGAAGTAATTATATTTAATTAAAATGAATACCGGAAGATGAGAGCACACAAAAAGCATCGCATGTATCGTATTAGATATATGCGGTGCTTTTTAGATTACACAGAATTGTATTAAGATTCTTTCTGCTACACAGAAATGCCATATATTCCTCATAATCATAACTGAGTATAAGTTACGGTTCACACCTAACAGTGTGAACAGCAACGATTTGAGTATAACTGATAAATATAGTACTAGGAATAATCCCCACAAAGTGGTATACTCTCTAGTAGGTATATCAATCGATGCGGGCTGCACAAAGGTGTGGCCGGTAACTATTAATTTGTAGTACATTCTCGAAACCGCAACCGTTGCACCGGCAGCATCAGCGCAACGCACCGGGGATAAGGAGAGTAAAATGAAGAAAAAAATAAAATTCAAGGGCAGGCTGAAAAGCTACATGTGCTGGCCGCTATATCTGACGTTTGTGTGGATATGTGCTGACGGAATAGCACTGCGCTATGACAGAAGGCTTGGCTATGGCATGGTAGGCTTTACAGTGTTTTACTTTGCGCTCGTGCTGTTTTTGTATGTCAGAAGCAAGTCAGTCGTTGCAAATGAGCTGATAAGCTTTGCAACCCAGTATTCATCGGTGCAGAAGAGGCTGCTTAATGAGTTTGAGGTGCCGTATGCCCTGCTTGAGTACTCAGGCAAGATACTCTGGGTAAATGACAAATTCGCAGAGAGTATGGGTGTGGATAAAAACTATCACAAATCCATCACGACACTTTTCCCGACAGTGACCAGAGAGCTTCTCACCAAGAGCGATGCGCCGACAGACTTCAAGATCGTAAATGAGGAAGAGAACAGCATAGTCAGACTGTCCGTCAAGAGAATATATTTCAACTCCATCGCAGAGGAAAATGAGATAATCGACACAAATGAAGCAGATCAGTTTTTGACGGCACTGTACGTATTTGATGAGTCGGAGCTTTATCGCTGCAAGAAGGAAATCACAGAGCAGAAGCAGGTCTCAGCGCTTGTGTATATCGATAACTATGACGAGGCGCTCGACAGCATAGAGGACGTAAAGAGGTCACTGCTCGTTGCACTTATCGACAGACGTGTAAACCAGTACTTTGCCAAGTATGATGGTCTCGTCAGAAAAATAGAAAACGACAAATACTTCGTGGTGTTCAAGTACAAGTACCTTGACAGCATGAAGGAGGACAAGTTCAAGGTGCTTGACGAGGTGAAGGCCATAAAGGTCGGCAACGAGATGGCGGTCACACTCAGTATCGGAATCGGTATAAAGAGCGATAAGTATAATGAAAACTACGTATATGCGCGAAATGCCATAGACCTGGCCCTCGGACGAGGCGGTGATCAGGTAGTCATAAAGGATCATGACGATATCCTGTATTTTGGCGGCAAGTCAAAGCAGGTGGAGAGCAAGACAAGGGTAAAGGCGAGAGTCAAGGCACAGGCGCTCCAGGAGATCATTGAAACCTGTGAGAACGTACTTATCATGGGCCACTGCATCACAGATATAGACTCACTCGGGGCAGGCATAGGTATATACTGTGCAGCAAAGAATCTTGACAAGATGGCGCAGATAGTCATAAATGACCCGACAAGCTCAGTCAGACCTCTCATGGAGACGTTTTCAGAGGTAAAGGGCTACCCGGCAGATATGTTTATAAACAGTGAAGAGGCTCTTGAAATGGTGAGCAGGGATACGCTTGTCATGGTGGTGGACACCAACAGGCCAAGCTATACAGAGTGCCCTGAGCTCCTCAGGAAAACAGGAAAGATAGTCGTATTTGACCATCACAGACAAAGCAGCGAGATAATAGAGAATCCTATACTCTCATACATCGAGCCGTATGCATCAAGTGCGTGTGAGATGGTTGCAGAGGTGCTGCAGTACTTCAACGACGGAGTCAAGATCAATGCAACAGAGGCCGACTGCATCTACGCGGGCATCCTTATTGACACCAACAACTTTATGACGAAGACAGGCGTGCGTACATTTGAGGCTGCAGCCTTTTTGAAGCGCTCAGGCGCAGAGGTAACACGCGTCAGAAAAATGCTTAGAAATGATATGTCATGCTACAAGGCAAGAGCCGAGGCCGTGCGCCATGCAGAGGTATACAGGGGCTCGTTTGCCATATCGGTATGCCCTAGCGAGAATGTGGAGAGCCCGACAATCGTCGGTGCACAGGCAGCAAATGAGCTGCTCAACATCATAGGAATCAAGGCATCATTTGTGCTCACAGAGTACAATGACAAGATTTATATCAGCTCTCGTTCGATCGACGAGATAAATGTCCAGATAATCATGGAGAAGCTGGGTGGCGGCGGACACTTAAATGTGGCAGGAGCACAGCTGACAGGCGTCACCATCGTGCAGGCAAAGCGCATGATACAGGATACACTGGATGAAATGCTAAAAGAAGGAGACATAGAAGAATGAAAGTAATCTTATTACAGGATGTAAAACCATTAGGCAAAAAAGGCGAGATAGTAAACGTAAGTGACGGCTACGCCAGAAACAATATCATACCTAAAAAGCTTGGAGTTGAGGCAACTCCAAAGAACTTAAATGACTTAAAGCTACAGAATCAGCACGCTGACAAGGTGGCACAGGAAAACTACGAGAGTGCACTTGCACTCGCAAAGGTCGTAGAGAGCACAAAGGTAGTAGTAAAGCTGCGCTCAGGCGAGGGCGGCAGAACATTCGGCTCCATCTCCACCAAGGAGATATCGGCTGCAGCAAAGGAGCAGCACGGCTTAGAGCTCGATAAGAAAAAGATGCAGCTTAACGAGTCAATCAAAGCACTTGGCAACTATGAGGTTCCTGTCAAGCTTCATCCAAAGGTAACAGCAAACCTCACAGTATCAGTAGTTGAAGGATAGGAGGAATCCCCTTGGAAGAAGCATTAATCAAACGAATAATGCCAAATAGCCTTGAGGCAGAGCAGTCTGTGGTCGGCTCCATGATTATGAGTAAGGATGCCATAGTGACCGCCAGCGAAATGCTCCTTAAGGAGGACTTTTATCATCAGCAGTACGGCATCATATTTGAGACCATGGTTGAGCTCTTTACAGAGGGACAGCCGGTGGACCTCGTCACACTCCAGAACCGTCTAAAGGAAAAGGATGTGCCACAGGAAATACAAAGCCTTGACTTTGTGAGAACACTCGTTACCAGTGTGCCGACCTCAGCCAACATCAAGTACTATGCCAATATCGTAAAGGAAAACGCCATAAAGCGAAAGCTCATCCATGTGACAGAGGACATAGAGAATGAGTGCTACGCCGGTAAGGAATCGCTCGAGAGCGTGCTCGACAAGACAGAGCACGATGTATTTGAGCTGCTTTCCACAAGGCAGACAGGTGACTACGTGCCAATCCGTACTGTAGTCATGAATGCCCTCGAGAAAATCGAAAAAGCAGCACAGCAGGAGGGCACCGTAACCGGAATACCGACAGGCTTCATAGACTTAGACTACAGGACAGCAGGGCTTCAGCCATCAGACCTCGTGCTAGTGGCAGCCCGTCCGTCAATGGGAAAGACAGCCTTCGTCCTCAACATAGCACAGCATGTGGCATTCCACGCACATCTGTGTACAGCCATATTCTCGCTCGAGATGTCGAAGGAACAGCTCGTAAACCGTCTGTTCTCACTCGAATCAAAGGTGGATGCACAGGCACTGCGTACAGGAAATCTGTCTGATGCCGACTGGGAAAAGCTGGTCGAGGGAGCCGGAATCATCGGAGACTCCGAGCTCATCATAGACGATACTCCGGGTATCAGCATCTCAGAGCTTCGAAGCAAGTGCCGTAAATACAAGCTCGAGCACGACTTAAAGCTTGTCATCATCGATTACCTGCAGCTCATGACAGGCTCAGGACGAGGCTCAGAATCACGTCAGCAGGAAATCTCAGACATATCGCGTTCGCTTAAGGCGCTCGCCAGAGAGCTTTCAGTCCCTGTAGTGGCACTCTCACAGCTCTCACGAGCCGTAGAGCAGCGACCGGACCACAGACCGATGCTTTCTGACCTTCGAGAGTCAGGAGCCATCGAGCAGGATGCCGACGTCGTCATGTTCATCTATCGTGACGACTATTACAACAAGGACACCGAGCTCAAGGGTATCTCAGAAATCATCATTGCCAAACAGCGTAACGGTCCAATCGGTACCGTAAACCTTGCATGGCTGCCTGAGTACACGAAGTTTGCAAATCTGGAGCATTAAAATTAAATTAAAATTAAATTGCAAAGAGCATAAAGAGACAAGCCATCCCGGCTCACGTCATAGGATAAAGTTAAGTATCCTGATGTGTGCCGGGATTTTTCAAAATCTCTTTATACTTAAAAAGAGAAGAAAGCTATAAACTTTCCCGCAATTCATCCGATATATTCCTTAGAATAGGGTAAGAACAACAGTCAATTGCAACATATTTTCACACGGAGGTGTTAGAGATGGCAATAGAGGCAATCAAAGGTGCAGGAATGGTCTATCAGGGAAGTACATCAACTGCACAGATAAAGGAACAGGCACAGGGAAGGACAGAGGTGTCCAGTGCGGACAATCAGGTCGTGTCTGACAGCATCGCAAGGAATATCCAGGCGATGAATACGAAGGAAACAAGCGGTGATTCGGCCGGTGATGCCGGAGCACAGGGACAGGCACAGGCCGCTGCACAAAAGCAGAATGAGAGGAATACGCAGCTTAAAAAGGCTGTGGATGATATCAACAAGAGCGCGTTGGCTGACCAGTCGGAGGCAGTGTTCGGCATCCATGAGAAGACTAACCGCGTGACAATAAAGATAGTTGATAAGAAGACAAAGGAAGTCATCAAGGAGTTTCCGCCGGAGAAGACGCTCGATATGATAGCGAAGGTCTGGGAGATGGCAGGACTCATGGTAGATGAGAAGAGATAGGAGGATATCATGGCAATCAGATTATCGGGAATGACATCAGGTCTGGATACAGATTCTATTGTAAAGGCAATGGTATCGTCATATACCACCAGAAAAGAGAAATATCAGAAGGCGCAGACTAAGCTTGAGTGGACACAGGATGCGTGGAAATCCCTTAATACCAAGGTGTACAGCTTGTACAGCAATATTTCCAATCTGCGATTTTCTACAGCATACAACTTAAAGAAGACATCTGTTTCTGATACTACAAAGGCCACAGTAAAGGCAGGCTCCGGTGCACCAAGCGGCACACAGTCGCTGAAAATCAAGCAGATGGCAAAGGCCGGATATATGACCGGAGCAGAAATTAAGGCAGACAGTGAGAAGACTACACTTGCCCAGCTCGGTTACACAGGTGGTGATGCCAAGCTTGAGGTAAAGATGGGCGACGAGACCAAGTCCATCACGCTCAGCGCATCATCTACCATGAACGACGTGGTAAAGGAACTCAGGAATGCGGGGCTTGATGCAAACTACGATTCAAGCTACAAGAGATTTTATATCAGCTCAAAAAAGACAGGCGTGGCAAACGATTTTACCATAACCGGCAGCAATATAGATGGAGCATCAGCACTTTATAGCCTGGGAATAGCATATGGTGGTGAAAAGACCACTACCGGTACTTATTCATCCAATCCATATGATGAGTATGCAGCTTTACATGGAGCTTCAGACGATGAGACCAGAGCCAAAATCGAGGCAGCTGTTACAAACTACAACAATCTGACCACAGATGCAGCTAAGATGAATGCGCAGAGCAAAAATCTTATGAATGCTGTAAATTATGGCTACTCATATGCCACACTTCAGGGCATTTATGAGAAGCTGGATGCAAACAATGCAGGAGATAGTGATAAGCTGAAGCTGCTTGAGAAGCTTGGCTCATCTCGTGATGGCGCATTGATTTCAAAGAATGGTGACAGCTATGATACATATACAAAGACCACACTGACCGATACAAATGGAAATACTCTCTATAAGTATATTGACAGCAACAACAATAGCCACTATATTGCAGCCGTTAATGATACGGACAAGCATACCACATCGTACTATGATGTGACAGAATCTACGAGGACAGCTTATACTGATGCTGATGGCAAGGAGCTTGAAGCTGCACATATAGACCACTCCGATGATATGACAACACTGACCGTCGGTGGTAAGACTTACAAAAAGGACGAGGCAGACGGCAAGTACTATCTGCAAAAGGAAGATGGCACAGCTGATAAAACTGATTCCATCACTGTTTCACAAAAGACCGAGTACACTATTGCGGCAGATGCCGTAAACAAGACAGGCATAGAGTCAGCTTCAGCAGCGTATGACACAATCATAAAGTCAATGGACGAAAAGACTAAAAGCTCATACGATGAGGCCCTTGCGTCAGTTCAGGCATTTGAGAATTCAAAGGACGAAGTGCTAGGAAGCGATGACAAGTACTCGGTTGCAAGCCTCACCAAGGCTATTCAGAATGCTTATGCAGGCAATGGAAAGGAAGCCGTAGAGCAGCTTTTAGCAGGAAACGGAAAAGAGGCTGATGGTTTTGTAAATAAAGCAAACGCTTTGGAGAAGGACGCAGAGGCCAACACAAAAAAAGCAGCAGATAGTAATATTGTAAAGGAGCTTGCCTCAAAGCAGAAGGATTCGCCTGAGTATACACAGGCGCTAAATGACCTGCTCGACAGGGTAAACACTGCATACACGCTTCAGAACAAGGCACTTTTCAATTCACAGGTGAAGAAGGTCGCAGGACAGGATTCGGAGATTGAGCTGAACGGTGTAAAATATACAGGTGACAGTAACAGCTATTCAATCAATGGACTGACAATCGAGGCACTTGCTGAGACCGGGGACAGCGCTATAAGCATTACAACCAGCACAGATACACAGGGTGTATATGATAAGGTAAAGGATTTTCTGACAGAGTACAACAACATCATCAACGAGATGACGAAGCTATACAATGCTGATTCAGCAGGAAGCTACGAGCCACTCACGGATGATGAAAAGGATCAGATGTCGGATAAAGAGATTGAGAAGTGGGAGACAAAGATTAAGGACTCTCTGCTTCGAAGAGATTCTACACTTGGCAGTGTAATGACAGCAATGCAGACAGCCATGATGTCATCAGTTGAGATAGGCGGCAAGAAGTACTCGCTCTCAAGCTTTGGAATCAGCACACTTGGATTTTTGAATGCAGCGGAGAATGAGCAGAATGCATATCACATTGATGGTGATGAGGACGACACCAATACATCCGGCAAGACAGATAAGCTCATGGCAGCTATAAACGATGATCCGGATACTGTAATGCAGTTTATGCAGCAGCTTTCAACTAATCTGTATAGTGCAATCGGTGACAAGATGAAGTCTACGGATTTGAGCTCGGCATTTACCATTTACAATGACAAGCAGATGAAGACAGAGTACACTAACTACACAAAGACGATTAAGGAATGGGAAAAAAAGATCTCAGATCGTGAGGATTACTACTACAACAAGTTTACTCAGATGGAGTCAGCTATGACCAAGCTCAACAGCACACAGAGCTCAATTAGCAGTTACTTCTCATAAAAGATACCAGGGAGGGTATATTATGTTACAAAATAAAGCATACGCAGCATATGCAAACAACAAAATCATGACTGCATCACCGGCAGAGCTTACACTCATGCTGTATGATGGTGCAATCAAATTTTGTAATATTGCCATCATGGCAGTGGAGAAGGAGGATATCCAGCAGGCTCACACAAACATCCGCAAGGTGGAGCGTATCATAGAGGAGTTCCAATCTACTCTTGATGACAAATATCCAGTATCAAAGGATTTTAACAATGTATACACATATCTTCACAGACGCCTTGTCGAGGCCAACATAAAGAAGGACAAGGAGATTCTTGAGGAGGTGCTTGAGCATCTGCGCACTATGCGTGATGCGTGGAAAGAGGTCATGCAGGCAACATGTAACGGAAACAAGCTGCATGTGTCATAGATAAATGTATCATAAATCACCGACAGGGATTATAGAGAGTTTTTAACTTAAACAAAACGCAGAGACAGCAGCATGAAGCTAGTTTGTTTGTGCGTTTTGTGCTATTATAGAGATGCTTATAGTTAAAACAATTGGAAATACAGGGAGAACACCATGGAACAGACATACATAGATATAATGATACAAAGCCTGGAGAAAAAGGAACAGGTACTCGACCGGATAATAGAGCTTGATATCAAGCAGAAGAACCAGCTCGAGGATCCACAGCTCACACCGGACGACTTTGACGAGGTAGTTGAGGCAAAAAGCAGGCTTATCGACCAGCTCAATAACTTAGATTCAGGCTTTGAGAAGCTTTTCGAACGTACAAAGGAAGAGCTGAATGGTCACAAGGAGGACTACAAGGAGCAGATACGCACCATGCAGGAGCATATCCGCAGTATCACGGACAAGAGCGTAAAAATACAGAGTCAGGAGGCCCGCAACAAGGATCTCATGACTCTGAAATTTGCGTCCATAAAGAAGCAGGCCCGCGAGGTGCGTGTCGGCACGCAGGCCGCAAGCCGCTACTACAAGTCCATGTCAGGAACCGGATATATGGAGCCACAGTTTATGGACAATAAAAAGTGAAAATCTTAATTTAATACCTCACCACAATATCACCAAGTCCCGAGTCAATAACCAGGTGCTTTTTTGCATGCTCATTTACCTCATACTCATCATCATAGTCATTGCCGTTGATTGTGATATCGCCTGTACCAGAGTCCAGGTCCATCATGTAGCCGTCAAGCGACTGTGAGGATGTCACCGTGATATCGCCTGTACCGCCGTCGATATCCATCTTATCAAAGGCACAGTTTTCAAAGCTAAGGTCGCCGGTTCCGCCATCCACATCACATGTGGCGAAGCTGCAGCCTGTGACATACAAATCGCCTACGCCGGTGTCAAATTCTGCATCGGCGCCGGTTAGAGCATCGAGGCTTACCTCGCCTACGCCTGTATCAAAGGAGAGCTTGTTCAATGAGGCGCCCTCAGGAATGGTAACAGTGATTTCGCTCGTGGTGTTTCTTCTGTAGTTGGATCCTTTGCTCTGTGATATTGTGAGGGTATCGCCGGAGCTCTTAATCTTTGGAACCAGACGCTTGTTGCATTTGTATGAGACCGTATAGCTGTCACCGGTTTTTACGTTGATATTCGATATGGTTGTATCAAATATCAGGTTTGAAAATTCATCGACTGAAAGCTCCTTCGTGCACACGTTACCGAGAGACTTGTCTGAGTGCGGAATCAGATTGTCAAACAGGTCTAGGGCAAAGCCACCGATATGGTAGAGGCTCCCGGCGATGATGCAGACCACGGTAATTATTGTAATTATTATTAGATATATATTCTTTTTCATGAATTGCCTCCATTTCTGAATTATCTTGTTGCATAATTTGTTTTGTGATTATTCAAAATATGCTACACACATTTTTGACTGTCCTGGTTTCCGTTAATTTCCATGTTTATCGCCGAGCAGGTTTTCCACCAGCGAATTGATGATTGCGGCTATTGGCCAGATAATCCATGTGATGCCCCAGTCAAAGGTAATAAAGCTCCAACATAGATAAATGCATGTGACTGTTGACCAGTAGACTGACATGATTGCAGCCACAACAGGGTTTTCATAGTGCGCCTTGCCATCGTGTGAATTGGCAAAATTACCGCCCATAGTCTGTGCTCCGTTCAGGGAAAGAAGCTTGTCAAAGCTTGATTTCTTCATGTTTGTGAATACTATCATGAATACACCGATTGCTATAAACACGAGCACGAGTCCGCCTGAAAGTGAGTCTGCGAAGGTGCTTTTGGTGTTCAGCGAGCTGATTATGATTGCCGGCACTGCGCAGAGTATGCAGAGCATGATACCCACTGTTAAAAGCATCGCATGTGTGGAGCGGTAGCTTTCCTTTCGCTCGATGACCCAGTTTGCTGTTTCAAAGTCTATGCAGTAAGGCTCTTTTTTCAGGTAGCTCCATTTAGATGAGAGAGAACCTGAGAAGATAAAGAAGCCGACTGCCACAGCGATACAAACGAACAGGAACGTGATGCCGATTGCATCAGATGCGTCCGGTGAAGCGAGTGAACGCGGAATGCATTCGCTGAATATCGGTCCAAGACTTGCGATTATGCAAAGCAGCACTCCAAAGGCAGTGAGATATGCGTGCTTTGCTGAATCCCTGAGAAATGCAGCTGCAGTTTCGTGTGAGAGTGTATTGGCGGCAGGCATTGCCTGGCTAGGATCCACGAAGCTCTTGATGCCGAGTGAGTCAGCAAGCTCGTCAAGGTTTCCAAACTCTGATATGACGATTCCTATGGCCTCGTTATCGGATTTGCCCTCGGATATTAATTCGTTGTATTTATCCTCCATCATCTGATAGAGCTCATATTTGGCTTTTTGCACCTCGGGGGTATTCGGGAGGTGCGAAAACATATTTTCCAGATAATTCTTTATAGTTTCCATAAAATGTCTCCTTTAAAATCGTATAAATTTGCTTACTACATCAAGTGTCAGCTTCCATTCCTCGCATTTCATCCTGTAATATTCTCTGCCGGAATTGGTAATCTGATAGTAGGTCCGGCGCTTTCCGCTTGCATTGTCGCTCGAAGAGAATGATGTGATATAACCGTTTTTCTCAAGGCGGGTAAATGCAGAGTAGAGAGTTGTTTCTTTTATGACGTATTTTTCCTCGGATATCAGCTTTATCTGCTTTGAAATCTCGTAGCCGTAGGACGGTTTGTCGAGAAGCAGGTAGAGGATGATGGTATCGTTGTATCCGCGGATAACATCGCTGCTTATATTGAGCATTGTTCACCTCCTGTTTCAAGTGTTTATTTCATCAGGCATGTTAAAATTATTCAATACTACGTGTAACGTACTACGAGTGTCATACTATGTCTGTCGTAGTAAACATATCACATGTTGTTTTTCGTGTCAACCGTGATTTTAAAAAGTTAGCCATTCCGTACAAAAATTAGCGGTAAAATACATTGACACATCCCATGTCATTTGATATATTTTTTTAGAAGCAAAGGCGATTAATTAAATACACACTACCTCTGAAGGAGTAGTTCGCGTATTCTTAAATATACGTGGTTTGTCAACAGACCGGTCAATAGACCTGGCAAACATTAAAGAATGAGACTCAAGTATGCAGCACACAATAAAGCTATATAAGCCATAAATCATAGCTTTATAAGGTTTCGTGTCTGCATGCGAGGGTCTCATTTTTTCATATGGGAGAATTTAATCGCCGCACACTAGGCAAAAGGGAGAAAAATATGGTATTATTTATTGAAATCCTGCTCATAGGAGTAGGCTTGTCAATGGACGCCTTCGCAGTATCCATCTGCAAGGGACTTGGAATGACAAAGGTAAACAGAAAACAGGCGCTGACAATCGGTCTGTATTTCGGAGGATTTCAGGCGCTCATGCCGTTTATCGGCTATATGCTGGGCATCCGGTTTGAGAAGTACATCACAAGCATTGACCACTGGATAGCATTCATTCTGCTGGGATTTATCGGTGGAAAGATGGTTTATGAGGCAGTAAAGGAAAAGGATGATGACGCGGTCGTGGAAAAAGACCTGGCGCTCAATCAGGGAGAGATGCTTCTGCTTGCAATTGCGACAAGCATCGATGCGCTGGCAGTCGGAATCATGTTTGCATTTACCTATGACAGCTTAAACATCTATTGGGCTATTACAATCATCGGACTTACAACCTTCGTGCTCTCAATCATCGGAGTCATAGTCGGAAACTTTTTCGGCAATAAATATAAAAAGAAATCAGAGATAGCCGGAGGAATCATTCTCATACTCATAGGTGTGAAGATATTGCTTGAGCACCTGGGAATTATAAGCTTTTAAAAAATAAAAAACGGAGGAATCAACATGGAAAATTTCATCAATAATGCACCGTTTATAGTGGTGCTGCTTAGCCTCATAGTGGGCTTTGTGTTTTTGGTAAAGGGCGCAGACCTGTTCGTGGAGGGCAGCTCAAGCGTGGCAAAGCGCTTCAAGGTGCCGTCACTTATCATTGGACTGACAATTGTTGCGATGGGAACCTCGCTACCTGAAACCGCGGTCAGTGTGGCAGCATCCATAGCACACAATAATACGCTTGCAGTCAGCAACGTGACAGGCTCAAACATATTTAACCTTATGGTAGTAATCGGCGTGTGCGCTTTGATGACACCGGTCGTGGTGGACGGAGCATCATTAAAAAGGGATTTCCCATTTTCGATGATATGTGCCATTTTACTTCTTGTCATGGGAACAATCGGCATGACACTCGGCAGAGTGGACGGAATAATACTGCTCGGCTGCTTTGCAGGATATATTTTCTACCTTATCAGACACACATTAAAGCAGAACAGGCAGTCATCAGATGAGGAGGTCGATGAGATACCTCTCATCTCAATGCCAAAAGCAGTGATTTTCATTCTAATCGGAGCTGCCGGTATTGCAGTAGGCGGAGATGTCGTAGTAGACAGTGCAAGCCGCATAGCGATTGACCTTGGAATGAGCCAGACACTCGTCGGACTAACCATCGTATCTATAGGAACATCACTTCCGGAGCTTGTGACATCAATAGTCGCAGCCAGAAAAAACGAGGTCGATATGGCACTCGGAAATGCAGTCGGCTCATGCATTTTCAACATACTCATGGTGCTCGGAATTGCATCAGCCATCAGCCCGATAGCATTTATACAGGAAAATATCATAGATATTATCGTGCTTGTGGTATTTTCACTCATCGTGTGGATTATGGCATGGACAAAACGTGAGATAAAAAGAGGCGAGGGTATCATCATGCTGCTAATGTATGCGGCATATACAGCGTATATTATTATACGATAGGGTAAAATACCTTTTGAACCTTTAATCGTATGATGTAACGAGAATGAAGGCTCCGCAAAGAAGACGATACCTCCGTATAAAGAAGAAATTGCGTGGTTGAGGAAATGATTAATATGAGTGACTACGATAATAAAATGATATGAGGGTCAAAAGGTATTTTGAACCTTTAATGCATATATTTATTATACTTTTTTAGATGAAGGCTTATTACCAGCTGAGATAGTTAATCTTACGGCAACGAATGCTGCATTTAATGTTATATCAGATACGTGTAAGGAAAGCAATAAAAGCATATATACGGAGCTGGAAAAGATTGCCAGAGTACAGTCGGTTAAAGGTTCTAACGCGATAGAAGGTATTGTTGCAACAGATGCACGTATAAAGCAGATAGTTGACGGCGACAGTGCGCCTCTAAATCATGATGAGCGCGAGATTGCAGGGTATAGGGATGTACTGGATGAGATATATTCTAATCATGATCAAATGTAATTTAGTGAAAATATGATTCTGCATATACATGACCCATGTATGATATTGGATTTTTTGTGTATGCACCCATTTGCTGATGATGATGTTATAATAAGGACAAAGTTAGAGAAATCCAGTAAAGTCAAGGGGGGAGCACTAATTCAATGTCATTAAGTTAAGAGTTTGACAGGGTTCAAAAAAAGGCAGTCACAATTCTGGAAAGAAAAGTGACTGTCTTTTTATTGCTCAGTTGTCCCTTTGAGCAAATTGGGATTGACATTTTTTAATTTTTCTTTTGTTCGATTTTTCAGTAATATTTGCATTTGTGTTCTTGCCATTTTATGCAATTTAGCAAAACGCTCACTTTGCGGCAAGCCTTCCTTTATTAGTTCGGCATTTTGGCTTTCCATATTTACCAAGATAATCAGTTCCTCAGCTGTAGCATAATCTCTGATATGTTCACCCTTCTGCGCCTCAATAGGATGTTCATCTCTCCATTCTAGTGCTTTCTTTCCATTTTTAGCTCCTTGTTTGACTACTAATTGACCACGAATTATATCGAAGTTACTAGTGCGTAGACTAAAAAAATTTTATTTTGTTCATTTTTTTCTGATTTTTTGTCATTACAATTTGTTATATTCCGATAAGTTCCGATAAATTTCGTTGACAAGTCACAATTGATTTGATACGATTTATCTATTAAAATGATTATTTTTTAGTGTGCAGAACATATAGTTGTACGCAAAATATAAATATTGGGCAGGTGGAACAACCATGGCAAGATATAAAGTTAAGGGTAAGGGTTGCCAGCTTAAAGTAAAAGTTAAGCTTTCTTTTAGGGAAGAAATTGATGAGCGCCAGTTAGATTTCTTCTCTAGTAAATATATTAGAGGTCTTTTGAAGGTACAGGCAAGGAAGAAAAACTGTATAGAATTCTATGGACCTATTGGAATCAGTTTGTTTGACAGGTTGAAGAAACCAATATCAAAGTATGATTTTTTCTTCATTATGGAGCAGGTTATAGATATAACGCAGAAAGCCAATTTGAATTCATTGATATTGAGAAACATCGTCTGGGATATACATTATGTCTTTATTAATGAGACAACCAAGGAACTACAATTTATATATTTGCCTCTTACAAATGATAAAAAAGAAACTGATGTATTAGGGTTTATGGAGCAGATTATATATGCTTCGAAAACAATGGAGGAGCCAGATACAGAATATATATCGAGATATGTATATTTTTTGAAGTCTCTGATATCCTATGATGCTGAAAAAATTGAAAAATACATTTTTAGTGAAGACAGAAGTGTTGTAAATACAATTAAGCGGCACAATGTCGGACAGAGTGGATTTATGACAGATAAGCCACAGCATTATTATGAACATTATGGCAGGAAGAATGCAGATGAAGAAGCAACTGGACTGCTTGCAGATGAAGAGGTAACAGGATTGCTGAATGCTGCTGATGAAGACACGGGACTACTGAATAATTATGACGAAGAAGCAACGGGTTTGTTGAATACTCAATGTGAACAGATACATTATGCGTCAATGTACAGATTGTTGACGAATGAAACATTTTTGATTAATAAACCTGTTTTTAGAATTGGCAAAGAAAAAAGTTATTCTGATTATTTTGTTGCTAACAATAATATGGTAAGCAGGAGCCATGCGGATATTATTGCCAGGGGTGGAAGATACTTTATTGTAGATCTTAACTCTAAAAATAGAACATTTGTAAATGGAACTCCGATACCGGCACAACAGGAAACGGAAATTCATGATGGAGACGCTATTAGGTTAGCAAATGAGGAGTTTGAGTTTAGGATTTAACCAAAGGAGAAGGGAAATGCGTTTTACAGTTACAGCTGATACAGATATTGGCATCGCAAAGGGAACAAATCAAGACAGCGTGCTATTCAAGCATGGTACTTATTCTGGTGGAGAAGTGCTGATGGCTGTTATATGTGATGGAATGGGAGGGCTTACAAAGGGAGAACTTGCCAGTGCGACAGTGATAAGAGCATTTTTAGATTGGTACAACAAAGAACTGCCGTATGAATTGGAGAATTTGGATTTAAATGTAATAGGTGGCAAATGGTCGCTTATGCTTAAAGATTTAAATGTCAAAATTATAGAATACGCCAAGAAAAATAATATTACGATGGGAACCACATTTACCGGAGTGCTTTTTGTAGGGGACGAATATGTGACAGTACATGTGGGAGATACCAGACTCTATCATATAGGAAATAAGTTGGAGCAACTTACCTGCGATCAGACATTTATAGCAAGAGAAATTAGAAAAGGCACCATGACAGCAGAACAGGCAAAGACTGATAAAAGAAGAAATATGCTCCTTCAATGCGTAGGTGCTTCAGAGATATTAGAACCAGAGGTGTTGATTGAAAAGGTGGAAAAGGGAGCGTATATGCTATGTTCAGATGGATTTAGACATGAGATTACGGAAAAAGAAATTGTGGAATCACTAAACCCTATCAATTTAATTAACAAAAATGCGATGCACTCTAATGCGAAATATTTAATTGAACTTGTAAAGCAACGAAATGAAAGAGATAACATTTCGGTTGTATTAATCAAGGTGGAATAGGGGGATGAGGCGTGGCTGAAATCGGGTCTGTTATTGATGGCAAATATGAAATACTTACTGAAATAGGACATGGAGGTATGTCTGTTGTTTATTTAGCTATGGATACTCATCTTAATAAACAGTGGGCAGTAAAGGAAATCAAAAAAAAAGGAAGCGGGAAAAATGATGAGATAGTTGTAAACAGTCTTCTTGCTGAGGCAAACATGATGAAGCGACTTGATCATCCATCCCTTCCAAGAATAGTAGATATTATAGATAATGGCATTACTATTTATGTAGTAATGGACTATATAGAAGGTGAATCACTAGATAAGATATTGGCAGAATATGGTGCACAGCCTGAAGAATTAGTGATTGGGTGGGCTAAACAGTTATGTGATGCATTATCATATTTACATTCGCAGAAGCCTCCGATTATATATCGGGATATGAAGCCTGCAAATGTCATGTTAAAACCGGAAGGTAATATAAAAATCATTGATTTTGGTATAGCCAGAGAATATAAGGAGCAGAGCCTGGCGGATACAACAGTGCTTGGAACAAAAGGATATGCACCCCCGGAACAGTATAGCGGTCAGACAGATGCAAGATCAGATATTTATGCACTAGGAATGACAATGCATCATCTTCTGACAGGTATAGATCCTAGAACCGGAGAAGCATATGCTCCAGTAAGGATGTGGAATCCGGAAGTTTCAGAAGGTATGGAAATGATAATAGATAAGTGTGTTCAGCCGGCAGCAGAACATAGGTATCAGAATTGTCAGGATCTTTTGTACGATTTGGAACATCCTGAGTTAATTACAAGAGATTATAAAAGGAAACAGAAAAGAAAATTAAACTGTTTCATAGCATCAATTACATTGGCAGTTGTAATGGTTATATCAGGAGTCGTGTGCAACATCGTTTCAACAAGAATGAATAATAGTGATTATGAAACATTGATATCAACTTCAACAGCCTCATCGTTGGATGACAAGATAAATAATTATAAAAATGCAGTTGAAATATATCCTGGCCGGACTGATGCATATGTCAAGATGATAGAGGCTTATCAGGATGAAGGAACTTTCAGTAAACAGGAGAATGATGATTTTTTAGCTTTATATAATGCAAATAAAGATCAATTAGATGTGACAAGCTCTGATGTGTCGGAATTAAATTACATAATTGGTATGCTTTATTTCAATTACTATACAGAAAATAATGATGACGATTATAGCTTTTCGACCAGAGTACAGAAAGCCTATCCTTTCTTTAATGAAAATTATCAGAATGCAACAGGATTTGAAGAGCAGACCATGTCAGACTGTTATTACCAGATATGTTCTTTTTATAAAAAGTACATATTAAATACGACCACAGTTGAAGAAGCATCTAAAGAGAATTATGATGAGATTTTTACCGTGATATATGACGCTATTAACTCTGTAAAAGATGCTGGTGCATATGATCAGCTGACATTATATAACAGTGTGTTTATGCTTCTTTATGATCAAAGAGCAAGCATGGCTCAGGTTAATGTTGATAAACAGAGAATATTGGATTTGTACGATGATATATACAAAAGAGCAAATGAACTGAGAGTACAAAAAGAACAGTCAAAAGTACTTCAATCAGAGATTCTTGATAAGTATGAAACATACAAAGAAGCAATTGAAAGAACATACACTAATATAGAGGAAAGGAAGTAAAAATGGCAGAGATATTACATACACTTTCAATTATCTCATTTGTTTTAGCTGTATTGTTTGTGGTAATAGCAATTATATTTTGGTTTGTTTTTAAAATACCAAATGTAATTGGTGACTTGTCAGGTCATAATGCCAGAAAATCAATTGCTCAAATGAGGCAGAACAATGAGAAAACAGGAGATAAATCGTATAAGGCAAGCAAGAAAAATCTAGATAGAGGAAAACTGACTAGAACTATGGAGGGTATTGGCGAATCTGGGAACAAGAATGAAGAAACTGGGTTGCTGAACGAGAATTTAGTGAAAGAACGAGAAATTGAAGACACTGGGTTGTTGGTGGATCAGGATGCGACTGGCTTACTTGATGAATCAGGAGAAACTGCTTCATTGGGGAATGAGAATAATATCAGAAATCGCGAATTATCTTCTGTGACTATTAAAATATTAGAAGAAGTAATCATAGTACATACGGAAGAGGTGATTTGATGAGAGAACGAAATAAGATAAATATGTATTTTATTATTTCAGAACTTTGTTTAATCATATTTCCAAGTACATTCCTGTTTATGCCAATTACTAATAGTGATACTTTCTGTTATGCAAGGTATGTCACTGTTGCTATTGGTATTGTGTTCTGGATGAGTGGATTTTTGGGATATGGAATACTGATATATCTTTATTTAACAAAAATGAAAACAAGGAAGACTCAGAGAAAATGCTATATATTTTCAAACAGTATAGTATCGGTGGCAGACATAGTATTCGTCCTAGGTATTCTGGGGATGATAACATCATGCTTACTTAGTATGAGTTCGACATATATGGGGTATTTGTGCTTGTTTATTATTGTATTCTCACTGAATGCGCATCTATTATATAGCAGAAAATACATAAGAGAGTAATCATACAAATAGATACAAACAGAATGGAGGAATTAGCAAATGAAGGAAATGAGCAAAAGAACTTTCCGAAAGAGGGGATTAGCGTTCATTATGGCGTTATTGATGATTGTATCAATATTCCCATCAGCCGGAGTAACAGTAAGCGCACAGACGGATAAGCATCAGGGCTTTGTGACTGTTACGGTAACAGATGCAGATGGTGCTGCTATTAATGGTGCTACAGTTACATACACAATTAAGGAAAAGGAAAATGGTACTAATAATTTTCAAACAATCAATCAAAGTGGTGAAACAGACAGTTATGGTACTATTGAAGTGTTAGAGTCATCTAAATATTATGATGATCTTACTATTACAGCATCAGTATCAAAGGAAGGATACGCGACAGATACAACTACTATAAATGAAGCAGATATAACTTTTGATACACAAGATTTTTCAGTGAAATTAACAGCTGAATCTAAACCAGAATCTCTGCCAGATATTGACGGAGTAAGCATTGAAGTGCTTAATGCAGATTATAACGGAGAGCCACAGAATTTAGTTAGTGTTTCAGCTGCAACAGAGGATGTAACTATTGAATATTCTAGGGATGGAAACACATGGGTGGCTACTTGTCCGTCAGAGACCAATGCTGGTGAGTATCCTGTGTATGTGAAAATTACAAAAGATGGATACAGTACATATTTATCTGGCGAACAAACTGCGAAAATAAATAAAGGTGATATAACAGGAATAGACATTACAGCCAAAGAGGTAGAATATAAAGACGCGACAGAGCAGGAATTGGTTTTGATGACAGGTGCTTTTGATGAAAAGGATACTGTAACATGGTATGTAAATGGTAAAAGCACAGGAAGTCAGGATATTCCTAAACAGTTGGCAGTCGGTGAGTATACAGTTAAATTAGTCGTACAAAGAGATAATTATAATGATTTTGAAAAGACTGTAACAGCTAAAATTTCAAATGCAAAAATTAATCTGGGAGACTTAAAAGTAACAGGATTAGATGGTATTTATAACGGAAAGGCTCAGGATGCAGTCAAAGTTGAAAATCAGGGAGATTACACATTATATTATCAGTTGGATGATGGAAGCCAGATTGCAGATCCAGATGCTTGGGATACAACAATTCCGACAATAACAAATGCTGGTTCTTATATCGTCTGGGTAAAAGCTACTAAACAATACTATGATGATAAAAATGTAGATGTTATAAAGGCAGAAAATGCAGTTGCACCATACAATGTATATATGGCAAAGGCATCGCAGGTAATTTCTTTTGATAAATACACTGGAGAGGAAACTAGTGTTGATATTACGCAGGCTGAAATGGAAGCCGGAAAAGAATTTGTTTTTACAGCCACGGATAAAGAAAAAAAGCTGGTGGAACGATTACATATAGTGTTGCCTTTGACGAGGGCGACGACGAAATAGCAACTATTGATTCGCAGACAGGAGTACTGGTTGTAAAGGGCGCAGGTAAAATTACGATTAAAGCAATTCTTTCTGGAAACGATAATTACAATGAATGTACAATTGAACATGTGTTATATGTGAAAGGAAAAAGCGCAGCTGGAGAATGGATTTCTTTTCCTGAGAATACAATTGAATATATATTAGGAAACGCCAAGGGAATAACTGAGAATGCAGCTGTGAAGAAAGAAGATAAGGATAAGGGTGCAATCTCTTATAGTATTGAAAATGGTTCTGATTTAGGACTCAGAATTGACAGTAAATCAGGAGTGATTTCTATTGCTGATTATAGTAAAGTGATGAAAGCAATTGAAGCTGGCAACGGAATTTTGAATGTGACGGTGAAAGCTGATAAGACAGAATATAGTAAAAGAGGATGGTGGAATAAAGCAAACTATCCGGCAGATAGTACATCCTATACATTGAAGATTACTATGTCAGAGGCGCCTGCTTCAGCATATAAAATATATGCTGCTGATGATTTGGAGACTGAGTTAATAAACCCAAATGGAGAAAATGATTGGTATAATACATCATTGGTAATTAAGCCAGCAGATGGATATTCCATTATCAGAGCAGATGAGTTGACGAAAGATAAACCTTCCTTCAAAGACTCTGTAAAATTTGGTGAAACTGATGCAAAGGATCAAGGGGCATCGCGCAGACACTATATATATTTGGAAGAAACTGCTACAGGTAATATTACAAAAAAGGTTGAGATAAGTAATTTGAAACTTGATACGATTGCTCCATATAATGTGAATATAGATTTTCCGGATGTGGAGGAGAAGGATTCTGTCAAGTATTATGGTGATTATATTACAGTAACATTTACAGCTTATGATGTAACTTCCGGAGTAGATCATTTTGATTGGAAGTATACAAGGGAAAATGGTGCAAGTAATTCTAATTTGAAATCTGATAATGGAAAGGTAAGTGCACAGGTAGACAAGGATGACCCGAATAAATATTCTGCAACATTGACATTGCCAAGAAATAAAGCTGAACAGCTTAGAGGTAATCTGCAGGTTACAGCAATTGATAAAGCAGGAAATAACTCTGTTTCATACACAGACGATGGCGTATTTGTTATTGATACAATTGCACCAACACAGAAAGTAGAATACAAATTAAAAAATAATGATGGTTCAAATCAGATTGTTGGAGAAAAACATTATTTTTCTAATGATGTTGAATTTACTTTTAAGATAGTAGAGGCAAATTTCTATTCAGAGGATGTAACTATTACAGTTTCTAAAAACAATGGTTCAGCTGAAAAACAGAGTGTAACATGGAACGATACAGAAAATTCTGATGAACACCAGGCAATGCTTACACTTTCCGATGATGCTGAATATACAGTATCTATGACTTATGAAGACCGTTCAGGAAAGGAAATGACTGCCTATACATCTGAAACAATTGTTGTGGATAAAACTATTCCAGTGATAGGGTTTAATTTCAAAGACTTTAAGGATTCACAGAGTCCACAGTCTGCAACAGTTAAGATAACGGAACGTAATTTCAGAGCAGATGATCTTAAATTAGATGTGACGGCCAAGGGTATTAATGGAAATGAGGTAAGTACTAATAATTTACAGCAGTATCTAAGATCATGTGAATGGGCAACAGAAGGTGATGTCCATACAGCAACAATTGATAAACAATTTGTGGATGGAATTTATGAATTAACATTTAATTATGCGGATTTAGCAATGAATCAGGCAGCTGAAGTAAAGAGTTCAAAATTTATCGTTGATAGAACAGCTCCGAATACAGCAGAAATGAGCATAAAATACTCAAATCCGATAATGCAGACGATTTTAAATAATATTACATTTGGATACTATAATCCAAATGTAGAAGTAACATTTACTGCACATGACAGTATTTCTGGTATTAAAGAGTTTGCATGGAGTTATTTAAAGGAATCTGGGGTAAGTGAATCAAATGTAGCAGAATATGCTGAAACAAAAGTTACAGCGAAGCAGGACTCTACAGATAAATCAAAATATACTGCGACAGTGACTCTTCCGAAGAGTGTGGCTGACCAGATACGAGGTACGGTAAGCTTTACTGCGACAGACAATTATAACAATTCAAGCAATAAATTGACAGACACTAATAATGTGATCGTAGTAGATACAATAGCACCTACGATGAATGTTGAATACTCTGCAGCAGATAATTCTTACAATGGCAAGGATTATTATAGGCAGGATCTGACTGCTACATTTACAATTACGGAGGCGAATTTCTACAAAGAAGACGTCAAAGTTAAGGTAAAGAAAAATGATGGCTCATTTACAGAGATAACACCAGTATGGACAGATACAAGCACAGATGTACATATTGGAAAAGTGACAATTTCCGCAACAACAGATCATTCAAAAGATGGTGATTACACATTTTCGGTGGAATATAAGGACAGAAGTAATAACCAGATGAATACATATACATCTACAACCAAGGTTATTGATACAACTAAGCCGGTTATAGAAGTAAAGTATGCGAATGAAAGTCCTGTAAATACAATGACGGATGTTGAAAATCATCAGAGAAAATACTTCTCATCAACACAGACTGCAACAATTACTGTAAAAGAACATAACTTTAACGAGGCAACTGCAAAATACACGGTAGTTACAAAAGATGTATCAGGCAATGAAATAAATGCTAGTGGTCTGTATTCGGTATCAGATTGGACAAAAAATGGGGATGATAATATTCTGACCATTACATATCCTGGGGATGCCAACTACACATTTGATATTGAGTGTACAGATCTGGCTACATTAAAGGCAGATGATTATGCAACAGAATATTTTACAGTTGATACGTCAAAGCCTACAGATTTGAATGTGGCATATAGCAACAGCATTTTAGACACTATTTTGAACACCGTTTCATTTGGATTCTATAATGCTAAAGCTACAGTTACGATTACTGCGACTGACAATATTTCAGGAATTAACTCTATGAAATATAGTTATGTAAAAGCTGATGGAGTAAGTGGAGTAAATGCAGAACTGGTAGATGCAATGGTTGATTCATCTTCAATCACAAATTCGAATGGAGGTGCAACTGGTACAGCAACATTTGAAATACCGAGGGAAGCGTTGGCTGCTAATAATCAGTTTAATGGTACGATAAACTTTACAGCAACTGATAGGGCAAATAACGAATCTGATTATTTGCGCGATACAAAGAGAATTATTGTAGATAGCATTTCACCAACAGCGGAGGTTCAGTACAGCACACCAGTACAGATTTCAAATGGAATTGCTTATTATGATGGAGATATTAGTGCGACTGTTACTATCAATGAAGCAAACTTCTATCCTGAGGATGTACAGATTACAGTAACAAGGGACGGTGCAGCAACTGCAGTAAATGCAAACTGGAGTGATAATAGTACAGATGTACACACAGGAACATTCACAATCTCCGGAGATGGAGATTACACTGTAGGAATTACATATACAGATAAATCATCTAATACAATGCAGGCATATACATCAGAACAAATGACTATTGACACAGAGATAACGGAGGCAAGTATTACAATTAATGGTCAGGAAGCAGATGGTAAAGCATTTAAAGATGAGGTGGTTCCATCAATAAGCTTTAATGATACCAACTTTGAATCATGTGAAGTCAAAATGTACAGAACCAGCTATGCAGATAAGAATGTAGATGTAACAGATAAGTTTATCACAGGTCATATCTCTACCAATGAAACTGGTGGAAATGGCGAATTTGATACCTTTGATAAGATTGCTGAAAATGATGGAATCTACACGATTACAACTACATTAAAGGATAAGGCAGGACATTCAGTTGACAAGAGTATTACATTTACAGTCAACAGATTTGGCTCGGTGTATGAATATAACGATTCCCTTGTTTCTCTTATTGGAGACGGCGGAGCATATGTACAGAGTGTAGATGATGATTTAGTTATCACTGAGTATAATGCTGATAGATTAGTGGCAGATTCACTTGATATTGAAATCCTAAGAGATGGCAAACCTCTTGACGATGTTGATTATAGTGTATCTCCGGAAATAAATGAGAATGTAGCAACAGGTTCAAGTGGATGGTATCAGTATTCCTATACCATAGCAAAGGGAAATTTTGCATCCGATGGAGTTTATAAGATTGCAGTATCGTCTAAGGATGCAACAGGAAACAGCCCAGAAAATAATAATTATGATGACAAAACAATTCTCTTTAGAGTAGACAGCACAGCACCGGAGATTACGAGTGTTACTGGTCTGGAGAATTCTATTGTCAATGCAACAGAGCAGACAGTTAAATACACAGTCTATGACACTATTGGACTTGCGTCCGTACAGGTTTATGTGAATGACAAAGAAACAGATAACATTACAGACTTTAGTGCTGATGCAAATAACTATGATGGTGCATTTGTATTAAAAGAAAGCTCTAATGCACAGAATGTAAGATTTGTGGTGACTGATAAGGCTGGAAATGTCACAGATACTAATTCTGATGATTTTACAAGCTCTTATATATTTAACAATGCTGTAACTGTATCAACCAACTTATTTGTACGTTGGTTTGCTAACAAGGCATTATTCTATGGCTCAATTGCGGGAACTGTTGTTGTAATTGGCGGAGGAGCTGGAGTAATAGTTTTCTTTAAAAAGAGAAAGCTTAAGGCTGCAAAATAAAATAGGATCTTATGATTTCTGCACAAAATGTGCAGAAATCATAAGCTATTTGTTAGAAGTAAATATTTAATGCAGATTAAGTGTTTACTTGTGGCAAACAGCATTTAGGAAGAAGGTAGGATATGTATACATTAAAAGATAATGATGTGATTTCAGAAGTTATGTGTGGTAATAATTTTGAATACATACTAAAGGATAGCTCACAATTTGTGAACACAGATTATAAGGTATTGCAGAGCCAGAATAATGGCATATTTATAAAATGCATGAAAATGACAAGGAATGGGTTAGTTGATTTGTATTATGTGACTGATGAATACAGACCAATGTCTTCTATGCTTGTAGGTATAAGTCCGGATACACTTATTAATGTTATAATTAATCTTTTTGCAAGTGTGATTGAAGTAAGAAATAATGGGTTTCTGGCGTGCCAGTGTATAGATCTGTCATGGGATAAAATATTTGTAGAGCAGAATACACTGAAGGTAAAACTGGTATATCTGCCGTTGAGTGTCAGAGCATTTGACAGCTATGCAGAATTTGAAAGTGAATTAAGATCAAGCATTGTAAAGCTGGCAGATAAGGTAATTACATCTTCTAATGCGAGATTAGACCAGTTCGTACAGGATTTGTGTAATGGCTCAATGTCACTTGAGGATGTGTACAACAAATCAAGAGGGGCAGAGACGGCACCTATTGTAAGATCAGAGGAACGAAGTCAGATGATGCCGGGAACAAGCGCTAATGGCTCAATTAAACTTGTTGCCATGAATGCACCGAGTCATTTTGAACTGGTAATAGATCGTGATGATGCAGTAATAGGCAAGAAACAGGAATTGGTAGATATGGTAATTCCGTTCAATAGGATGATTAGCAGAAAACACTGCCGCATAACTAATCGGACAGGTATTTATTACATCAATGATGAAGGAAGTGCAAATGGAACATTTGTAAATGGAGTTCGATTGAATCCGGGACAGAAAGCACAGATTAATCGTGGAGATATAATCCGCATGGCAGACAGTGATTTTCAGATTGTATAAAGAGGTGTGATAAATGGCAAGACCGAAAGTGATTATCGCAGACGAAGACGCAAGTTATATAGTGCCGCTTCAGTTTAAGTTTGTAACAGATTTTTTTAATAAAATAGATTTAGAAATTATTACTGATAGAGCATATTTTGATGAGTATTTTTCCAGACCGCAGAATGCTGAAATTTTGATTATATCTGACGACTTGTATGATTCATCATTGCAGAGACATAATATTCAAAACATTTTTGTAATGATGGAGCAGTATGATGAAGGCAGTACGGGAGAACTAAACGTAAACCAGATTTTTAAGTATACAAGCATTAAGGAAATCTTCAATGAGATTATTGGAAAGAGTGCTGGAGCATTAAATATAGCAGCAGTTGAGAAAAAGGAGACTCAGATTATTTTGGTTACATCTGCAGCAGGTGGTGTTGGAAAGACGACTGTGGCTATGGGAGTAGCAGCTTGTTTAGCGCAGAATTATAAGAGAGTTCTGTATATAAATGCTGCACACTTACAAGCATATCACCATATGTTAGATAATCATTCTGTGATTGCAACATCTGATGTGTATACGAAGCTTGCAACATCAACACAGGATGTATATGCAGAAATAAAACATGTAATAAGAAAAGAGACATTTAGTTATTTACCACCATTTAAAGCATCATTAATGTCGTTAGGATTGAACTATTCGGTATACGAAAAAATAATTGTGTCCGCTAAAAAAAGTGGAGATTATAATTTTATTATTGTTGATGCGGACACAACTTTTGACGAAGATAAAGCAGCATTACTGAATCATGCGGATAAAGTTCTGATTATTACTAAGCAGACATTAGCATCTGTTCTTGCAACTAATATATTGGTTAGTAATGTTAACGGAGTAATAGCAGATAAATATATTTTTGTTTGTAATGATTTTGAGAAAGAACAAACTAATGCTTTGATAAGTCCAAATGTATCTCTTAAGTTTACAGTAAGTGATTATGTGGAGCATTTTAATCATTGTGAAGGAAAGAAGATTGCAGAGATTGCAAAAGAAAGCAGTATTCAAAGGATGTCATTCCTAATTATGTAAGGAGGTCTTGTAATGAATAAAGAAACGGCAATTATTATTCTGAATATTGTTCAAAAAGAATTTACAGTTGACATTGAAGTGCCATTAGATATATCTGCAAATGATCTTGTTAACGGATTAAATATAGCATATAAATTAGGCATTGATACTTCTGATATTAAAAATTGTTATTTGAAGATGGAGAATCCAATTGCATTGTTAAAAGGCAATAAAACATTATCAGAATTTGGACTGCGTAACGGCAGTATCATTAATTTTACAGAATAGGAGGCAAGTTGAATGAATAGATATAAAATTACGCTTTCAAGTAATACCATCTATAAAGAAATTGAGCTTGCTCCCGATGCTCAGCAGGTTAAAGTAGGAACAGGCGTAGACTGTGATATTCGCCTTCGTAAAGAATTTTTCTTTGGGCAGATTGAACTGTTATTCATGAAAAACGGAAACGAGTGGTCAGTTCATTGCTCCGATAATCTGTATTTGACTGTCGGAGATATTAGAAAGCTGATGACTAAAAATTTGGTTCATGGTGATGTACTGGAGATCAAGTACCAGGAATCTGATAACCTTGTGTTTACTATGGATTTCTTAATTGACTTTGATGACGGAAAGAAAAAATACGAGAGAATTATCGACATATCCGGAACAACATCATTAACTATTGGAGCCTCGGTAAACTGCAATATTGCAATAGGTGGCGAGTATGTCAAGGATGATGTTCTCGTTCTTAATAAAAAGTCCGAAGGCTTTGTTGTTAATATCCAAAAGACAACCTATGGTGTTTATATCAATGGTAAAAAGACAAAGAATAAGGACATTATTAAGGATGGAGACTTTTTGTCCATCTCTGATTACTTTTTCTATTTTAAGGATGATAAAATTTGGACACAGATTCGCTCCGAAATGAAGATTAATTCTTTGAGTTTTTTGGATACACCATCAAAGGGGACGTATCCCAAGTTTAACCGGAATACGCGGGTAAAAACTGCTGTATGTGATGAGAAGATAGAAATTCTTGATCCCCCTACTAAGCCGCAAAAACCAAAGAACAATCTTTTCATGAGATTACTTCCTTCTTTGGGAATGTTGATTGCTGCAGGTGTTATGGCCTTCTTTGGTGGAATGATGATCATTATGTCCGTAATATCTGGTACAATGGCCATCTTTACCACAATTGTGAGTATCAATGAAGGCAACAAAGAATACAAGGAAAGTTCTGCAGAGCGAATTGAGAAGTACAATGCTTATATTTCAAGGAAAAAGAAAGAAATAGAAAAAAGCAGAGAACAAGAGCATACCGAATTGGAAGAAATGTTTGTTTCTCAGCCAGTAGAACAAGAAAGATTCAGTTCTTTTTCCACAGATCTTTTTGATCGTTCTCGCGACGATGAGGATTACTTGTGCGTGCGTCTTGGTAGTGGCGATGTCCTTTCAAAGAGAGAGGTAAATTACAAGAAGCAAGAAAAACTGGAAATCGAGGATGATTTGCAGCTGATTCCGGAGCAATTATGTGATGAATACAAGAACATACATAATGCTCCTATTGTGTGTGATTTGAAAGAGATTAATGCAATGGGTGTGGTTGGGGCGCCTGCGTACAGATTTGAATTGCTTAAAAATATCGTCATAGATATTGCAGCACGTCAGTATTTCTCTGATGTGAAAATGGTATTTGTAGCCAAAAAAGAACACAAAGATCAAATACAGTGGCTTCGTCTACTCCCTCATGTCTATAATGACACAATTGGCGTTAGAAACATTGTTTGTGATGATGATAGTAAAAATCTCATTTTTGAGTTCCTGTATAAAGAACTCACAATTAGAGAGCAAAATAAGACATTTGCGGAAAATATTATTGTGTTCTTTTACGATGAATATGGTTTTAAGAGCCACCCTATTTCAAAATTCGTAGATAAGGCAAAAAATCTTGGTATTACCTTCATATTTTTTGGGGATACAGTAGCCGATATTCCTCAGGGTTGCGGATATATCGTCTCGATCAAAGATGATAAAAATTCGACATTAATAAATACTCAGAACAGAAGCAAAACGTCGGAGTTTGTTTATCCTAATATTCAAACAACTCAGGCAGAGGAAATCGTAAAACTCTTAGCACCTGTTTACACAGAGGAAATCTCCCTTGAAGGAACTCTAACTAAGAATATTTCTATGTTTGAGTTGCTCAATATTCTTGCTGTCGATGATATTGATCTCAAGAGTAGATGGGAAAATTCGCAGGTGTTTAAATCAATGGCTGCTCCGTTAGGTGTTTCAAAAACTGGAGTGGTGTCGTTGGATTTACATGACAAAGCACATGGACCTCATGGTCTTGTTGCAGGTACCACTGGTTCTGGTAAGTCAGAGATTTTACAGACATACATTCTTGCAATGTCTACTCTGTATCATCCTTATGAAGTTGCTTTCGTAATTATCGACTTCAAAGGTGGTGGAATGGTAAATCAATTTAAGGAGTTGCCACATCTGCTTGGTGCAATTACAAATATTGATGGAAAAGAAATCAACCGTTCATTGAAGTCCATTAAGGCTGAGTTACAGAAACGTCAGCGATTGTTTGCTGAATCGGATGTGAACCATATTGATAAATATATAAAGAAGTTTAAAGATGGGGAAACCCAAATTCCTCTCCCCCATCTTATAATTATTGTCGATGAGTTTGCAGAGTTAAAGGCTGAACAACCTGAATTTATGAAGGAACTTATTTCAGCAGCACGAATTGGTCGAAGCCTTGGAGTACACCTTATTCTTGCAACGCAGAAACCGTCTGGTCAGGTCAATGAGCAGATTTGGAGTAATTCTCGGTTTAAACTCTGCCTAAAGGTTCAAAGTCAGGAAGATAGTAATGAGGTGATTAAATCCCCTCTTGCCGCTGAGATTAAAGAACCGGGACGTGCGTATCTGCAAGTAGGCAATAATGAGATTTTTGAACTTTTCCAGTCTGCATACAGTGGTGCATCTGAAAAGACCGATAACTCAAACGTGAAAGAATTTACGATTTATAGTTTGACTGAATCTGGAAAACGCATCCCTGTATACTCGCAAAAGAAGAAAAAGAGTGGCGAAGGAAGTGCCACACAGTTAGATGCAATTGTTAAGTATGTCGCAGACTATTGTAGTAGTATTAATCTTCCTAAGTTGCCAGATATCTGTTTGCCTTCTCTCGGTGATTGTATTGATTTCATTACTCACGACAGAAAGACGACAGATCTTGGCAGTTATGAGGTTGAAATTGGCGTATATGATGATCCTGAAAACCAATATCAGGGTGTACATACTGTTAATCTCGGAAGCAACAACCTTATGATCATTGGTTCTTCTCAGTCTGGTAAGACAAATGTACTACAAAACATTATTCGCAGTTTGTCAACAAAATACACACCTGATGAGGCAAATATTTACATCATTGATTTTGCTTCCATGGTGCTTAAGAATTTTGATAAGTTGAATCATGTTGGCGGTGTGGTGTGTCCTTCAGAGGATGAAAAGCTGAAGAATCTATTTAAGCTTCTTAATACTGAGATTGAGTCCAGAAAAGAAAAACTTATGTCAGTGGGGGTAAGCTCATTTGCAGCATATAAAGAGGCGGGAGAAAAGGATCTTCCTCTTATTGTATTGTTGATTGATAATTTAACAGCGTTAAAGGAACTCTATTTTCAAGACGATGATGAGCTTCTAAATCTCTGCAGAGAAGGGCTGACAGTTGGTATTAGTATTGTTATTGCCAACTCGCAAACGGCAGGTATTGGGTATAAGTATTTATCTAATTTCTCTGCAAAAATGGCTTTGTACTGCAACGATTCAAACGAGTATAGTTCCCTTTTTGATCACTGCAGTGAACGTATTGATAGTATCCCTGGCAGATCTATCGTCGAGATAGATAAAAGTCATTATGAGTGTCAGTCCTACCTTGCGTTTAAGGGTGAAAAGGAAATTGACAGAGTGCAGGATATTAAGAAGTATATTTCTGAGACAAATGCTGCTAATAAACACATGATGGCAAAGAGAATTCCGTTGATTCCTTCATCTCTTACAAAGGGATTTATGGTCGAACAGTTCGGCAACTACATGGAGGACAAATTCTCCATCGTTACTGGATTGGATTATGCAACAGTTACTCCTTATGTGCTTGATTTCGCTGCTACAGGTCTTCTGGCGATTACTGGTCGCGAAGGTGCTGGCAGACATAATTGGATGAAGTATTCTGTTGATATGCTTTCTACTATGTATCCTGGTATGTCTAAGGTCTATGTGGTCGATAGCATTGGTAAAAACCTTACTTCACTCAAAGAGAGCGACAATATTATTGCGTATAGCATGATTGCAGATGATGCCGTTAAATACATCCAAGAAATTGAAATGCAGTTGAAGGATCGATATGATGCCCTTGTTGCTGGAAATGAAGATGTACTTAATGATGCAGAACTTCTCATGCTGGTAGTTGACAATCAGGATGCCCTTCTTGCTATATGTAATAATTCTGATGCGCTTGCGGCATACAAAAACATCATCGGAAGATATAAAAACATGAAAGTATGCATTACTGTATTTGTTGAGAACGCAAATATACCTTATAGCGCGCCGGAAATCATGAAAAATATTCGTGATCAACGCAACTTCATGTATTTCGATGATATAAGCAATATGAAGATCTTTGATGTGCCGTTGGCTATGTCTCGCAATTTTAAGAAACCTATTGAACTTGGTGATGTTTACTACATTAAAGATAATGAGTGTGTCAAATTGAAAACATCGATTTGCTCACATAGAGGAGGTTTGTCATGAGCGTAAGTATAGTTCCTGCATTGCAGTCAGAAAGACAAAATTACGTTAATAAAAAGAATAACGCTCGAAACCAGATCACAAGATGTGAAAGAGCTTATGAATCACTAAATAATTTCAAGACTATGGTTTCTCAGGCACAAGAGGATTTTCATGCAATTAACACTAATAAGTTGAGCATTTTGTCTGAGGTTGCAAATGTAAAGAAAAACAGTATTACAGCACAAAAATACTATTCTGGAATGCAGAACATATTCTCGGGAATTGGTTCTAAATTGATCGGAGTTGTATACACTGTGCTACTTGGTTCGATCTCCGCAAAGTTAAGAAGTTATGCAAACACCGTAAATGATTACGAAGATCATATTGCATTATACGATAGAAAAATTGCGGAGATAGATAGGCAAATTGAAGACGCAAGGAAGGCTGAAGAACTTGCAAAGTTAGCATTAGGAGGTGGACAGTAATATGGCCAAAGATATTGTATGCGCAGAAGCAGAACTCTCTATTGCTGCGAATAATCTTGTGGAATATGCAGACTTTTTATCAAGAACAATGGAATCCTATGTGGCTGTCCTTTCTGAAATACAGGAAAAAGGGATTCAGGATGATTTAATTTGCTCAAAGCTATCTTCAATTGCACAATCTTTAAAACCGTATAAGACATCAATAAAAGACGAATGTGAAGAGGTAGCTACTGATGTACGGGACTACATTGCCGGAATATCAAGGGCGGATAACTTTAAGTTCCCGACCGATATAACATCGACAATTGCTTCTCTTGTGGCACAGTTCTTGTAAGTGGAGGTGACAATATGGCTGATTCAGTACAGATAAAAGTTGACACAGCGGAGCTGGAAAAAAGTGAAAGAAAATTGTCAACGCTATCGAAAAGCATATCTAATCGGCGTGTAAAAGTTCAATTTACGAGCGCAAAAGGAGCCGTAGAGGATAATCTTACCATTGCAGCAAACCAATTAAACGAAATTGGAGCTGCTTTGGCCAACTTAATACAAAAAACTGAAACTGCTATTACCAACACCAGAGTCTCATTTACCAACACTGATAATGCTCTTGCACAGTGGTGGAGTTCATCGGAGGAGTAATATGAAAAGAAATGTTGGTTTTGGAATAATAGTTAGTTCAATAATTTTGATGATGGGAGTGTGTGGGTGTACGATGAATAATTCATATTTACCAAGCAACACTGAATCGGAAGTTTCTCTGAATCAGAGACAAAAAGATATCTTAACAGAACAGGGTCTATCAACTGAGTATACTGAGCTTTCTGCATCACAGCAAAATGCAATAGTTGAAATCGAAAGTATGCTATGTTATGTGGAGGAAAAATATAATACTTCATTTTCCTATGCCGGTTATAGTGCTCAAAGTTCGTTAGAAAAAGAACACATGCGTGCTTTCCCGACATCCGGGGATAAAGAAACAGACAGTTTTACTATTACAAAGACAGATATTGGATATGAAGATGACTATATAAATGTTGCTTCAAATGCGATTTTTGTTTCGTATGTGCGTGATGGTATAAAATCCATACTACCAAATACAGAGATAAAAGTCTTTGCTGAAATCACAAAGACCTCTTTGGTGGAAGTGCCAACAGTAGATACTGATCTCAAAGGAAAAATTGAGAGTTGTTTATGGGTATTTATTGATGGAGCCGCTGTAAGCGAACAAGATTTAAGTGATTTCAAAGCTCGTTTTAGTGAATACCTAACCGAACAGCAGTTATATGGTGTGGCGCAACTCATTCTTCTCAAAGATGGTAAGATTGCATATCTTACAAAATACAATTATACAGATTACCTAGCTGAAGAACATTATGCTGTGAGAGAAACGCTGTATGTTAACAAGTAACATTTTGATTGGAGGTGATTGAATGGTTCTAACAGATAACGAATTAGGCATGATTGAACAGTTATGTTACCTCAATAAAGATGTCGCAGAGCCCGCAGGCGTAAGCGGATTTAGCGGTGTTAAAGATGGACAAAAGAATATGTCTATTGAAGAAATTCTTGCATGCTTCGATGAGGAAGCATTAAGGAAACTAGAAAACTGTGATTCCGAAATTGATGGAGCATGTGCCAGTGGAGAAGAATGGGCCAGGATTATTCGCTATTTAAAATCAAGTCGAATGAAGGATCTTGTTCTTGCCGATACAATGATAAATTCTAATGGAACAATATTGGCGCTTTGTTTTACAGAGGAAGGCAACACTTCCGAAGCCGTTGTTGCATTTAAGGGAACTTCTGGCGGTGATGAGTGGGTAGACAATGTTGAGGGACTAAATGTGACTGATACAGAGTGTCAGAAAGACACCCTTGATTTCATTGAAAGTTTGCCATATGACAGCATTACCATAACAGGTCATTCTAAAGGTGGCAATAAGGCAATGTATGTTGCTATAACATCTGACAAAGTTGATCGTTGTGTGGCGTATGATGGACAAGGGTTCTCACAAGAATTTATTGACAAGTATTGGGCGGAAATTCAGGAAAGAGGAAAGAACATTACAAATTATTCTCTATCCACCGATTATGTTCATGCTTTAATGTTCCCTGTTCCGAATTCAAATCAAGTGTATTGTGAGGGATATGGTGTTGACAATATTAAACAGCATCATAGTCCAAACTCGTTTTTTGTTACTGATGCCAACGGAAATATCGTTCTTGATCAGGAGGGTAATCCAATCGTGGTTGAAATATCAGAAGATGAGTCAATTAAGATGCTACATGACTTCACAACTTTTGTAATTAACAATGCAGATGAAAAGGATAAGGTTGAGATTGTTGATTTTGTTTCGCAATTGTTAGCAATGGTTTTCGCGGGAGGCGGAGGTAATACAGATGAACTCATTGACTACATATTGAGCAATCCTGACACATTGGCACTTATATTGGCTTATTTAGTTAAGTATATGGACGAGTATGATTTAGATGCAGAAGATATCGACAAATTGCTCGAAGCTTTGGGATTGGATTCGCTCAACGAAATGATCACACTAACAGATTTTGATGCTTTTGGTTATCATGTTGATGTGAATTTAAATATTGCGAACATACTTAACTATATAAAGCAACAGCTAACGGATGGCAATGACGATGGAATTCTAAAGTATCTTATTTTACCTGTATTAAAGGCTATTTTTGCTGGTAATTACGAAATTGATATTACAGCCTTCTGGGAAAAAATTAATAGTAAGGTGAAGGATATAGGTACATCTGGAGGGTGTGGCAATGCAAAAGCAAAATCTGGCACAATTAGAGATTTTTCTTCGAGTGGATACGAAGCGCTTATGAATGCTATAAACCGCATTGAGAATTTGAGCGGAGGTTCCGTGTCGTCATGGAGTAACTATTCCGGCGAGGAATGGTACTCATCATTACTTGTTGGTATAGCAATCAAAGGCATTAACGGATACTTTTCAAAGATTTCCGAAACGAATCAAATATGTAAGGCAAGAATTGAGACGGTTTTCAATAATGTAATTACAATTGATGATACTATCTCAGCACGTCTTGTATTGCGTTGCCAAGAATTGCAAAGTGCAAACACATATATTACGTCAATGGTCAATAATATTATAAGTTAAAAACGGAGGAGATTTTTATGGCAAACCAAATTAGAATTACCCCTGATCAGATGCGCGAGAGAGCAAAACAATATCGCGCCGAAGCTGACATTGTAAACGGGGTTATCAACAAGATGGACTCCCTGCTCCAGCAGCTTCAGAGCGAGTGGGAAGGCGCAGCAAGCGAATCCTATGCAGTACGATATCAGGAACTGAAGCCCGGCTTTATGAAGGCTGAGGAACTGATCCGTGAAATTGCAGCCACACTTGATTCTACTGCTAAAATCGTTGAAGAAACTGATACTAGCATTGCTAATCAGTTTAGAGGCTAATTTACATAAGTATATTTCCGGGCTTCCGGTTATATAAATAATTCTAAAAAGGAGGAAAATCAAATGGCTAATCAGATTAGAATTACCCCAGATCAGATGAGAGAGAGAGCAAATCAGTACCGTGCTGAGGCTGACACTGTAAATGGTGTTATCAAGAAAATGGACTCTCTGCTCCAGCAACTTCAAAGCGAGTGGGAAGGTGCAGCAAGCGAATCCTACGCAGCACGTTATCAGGAACTGAAGCCTGGCTTTATGAAGGCTGAGGAACTGATCCGCGAAATCGCTGCGGCACTTGATTCCACTGCTAAGATTGTTGAAGAAACTGATACTAACATTGCTAATCAGTTTAGAGGCTAATTTACATAAGTATATTTCCGGGCTTCCGGTTATATAAATAATTCTAAAAAGGAGGAAAATCAAATGGCTAATCAGATTAGAATTACCCCAGATCAGATGAGAGAGAGAGCAAATCAGTACCGTGCTGAGGCTGACACTGTAAATGGTGTTATCAAGAAAATGGACTCTCTGCTCCAGCAACTTCAAAGCGAGTGGGAAGGTGCAGCAAGCGAATCCTACGCAGCACGTTATCAGGAACTGAAGCCCGGCTTTATGAAGGCTGAGGAACTGATTCGTGAAATTGCAGCCGCACTTGATTCTACTGCTAAGATTGTTGAAGAAACTGATACCAACATTGCTAATCAGTTTAGGGGCTAAGCACTTTATGCAAGCGGCCCTTTGACTGGGTTGAGGGGGCGCTTGTATTAAAGTATACAAGGAGAAACAGAGATGGAAAAATCAAAATTACAAATAGAATTAAATAATCGCCCCTATAGTAAAGATGTGATTTATGCCGCAGTCAGTCTTCGGGGTGGATATACTACTCGTAATTATCTTGTGGATGATTCGACTCATTTTGTAGCCAACTGTGCATTTTATAATATTTTGTTCAACTATTATCGAATGGCAAATGAAGCTATCGGGTTTCATTTTGATGTTCAAAGAGCTGTGTCTACGATATCGTTTTGCAAGAAGGGAGCAGAGTTCATTCCTGCTCTGAAATGTGTTTTACACACTTTATTTAACCATGAATATGATTCGGAGCAATTTGAGGGAGCAAAGCAAACTACCAAAGAAACTTTTGCTCTGCGATATAAGGACGGTGCTTTCCGTTCAAAATATAAGGGCTATGAATTCTCCGATTTGAATAAAAGATTTACTTTGAAACAACTCATTGATGATATTGACAATTTTACATACGAGGAGTTCCAAAAAATAGCGAAAACAATCATTGTACCTGGCAATGTGTGTGTATACATATCTGGCGAAACAAATGTGCTGGATTTTTCGGAAATACCGCTTGAAGATTATGAAGATCAGTTTTCGAAAACCGTTCGTATTGCCGGATATGGTTTTGATCCCTATCTTCGCCAGGATGCGCACATTACGAACAAAGCCAGAGAAGATCACAATTTAATCATTGAGGCGATAGATTTTCTTAATGATGATTGCACAAACTTTACGAAAATGATTATTACGGAGTTGCTGGCTGAACAAGTACCTGCACATGAGATTGATATATGGGTTGACTCGTTAGATGCAAGTATTATGTTCTCATCGGAACAACTTCGTGGGTATAAAGCATTTTTGAGTATCGATAACAAAAAAAACTATGATAAGGTACACAGAAGTTTATTAACAAAATATGCTTCACTGCTTGAGAATAGTCCAGAGCATTTTGCTATTAAAGCTGCACACATGATGAGTGTAGGTGTATATATTGATCAGTATCTCGAATTTTTGGATAAATGTTCCTATGAACTGTTTGGTGAATTGTGCGTAAAAGCCGATTATAAAATTACTGAAGCGCAGATAGTGCTTAGAAAGGAGTCAAGATAAATGGCAGAATTATTTTTAGATCCTAAAGGTTTTCAGGGACAGATTGACTCTTTTAAATCTGGAGCTGACAGTATCAAAAGTCTTAAATATACCTTGGACAAACAAGGAGTACGTTTGCAAAGTGTGGATAAGTACATGGAGTGTGTGGAAGAGTTCAATAAAACTATAGAACTATTTGGCAAACTGTTAGACCAGGATACTGAAAGTATGAAACTTATTAAAGCCAAGTGGATGAACCTTGATAGTGATGTTGCAACTAAGAATCTTGGTGAAATTCTCTTCGGAAAGTGAGGTGTGTAACGTGGCAGATAAAGGAAATCTTTATTTGAAGAATAGTGCCGTTATTGGTTTATATGACAGCACAAAAGCTTATGAGACTACTGTGCAAGAGGCACTGTATTCCCAGTACAAAACAGCTTTTAAGATCTCTAAATCGAATCATTTCCGTGGCGCTGCCGCCGATTCGTTCAAGAATTACATAACAAACGGTACAATCAACATTATTTCTGGTATGATGGACATTTCATCTGATATGTCTATGATTATTCAGCTCTTCGCAGAAGCATTTTACCAATATGAGTATAACCATGATGGTAGGGTAGAAGAAGGTGCCCTTGATTACATAAATCAAACTCTAAACTCAAAGGAAAACACTTTTGAAGGCGCCAAAGGAGAATTGAATGCCGTCTTGCAACTCGCAGCTAAATACATTTCTACAAAGGAACTGTCCCTTGGAAGTGTTAACACCGGCTACACAGAAACTCGGAACGGTGTGAAAAAGATTCGCGAAGATTTGTATGCTGTTGATGATGAGGCATTGAAAAACGCAAATGAGTTCCTCGAGCGAATTGGAGAACTTCGTACACTCATTGAAAGGATGATGGTGTTTTGCTATAATGATGATGGCAAAATAAACGCGGACAACCTAAATAAAATCCAGACACAAGACTGGTTTCAACAATCTGGTAACATTACGCTTTACTTAATGCTTGAAGAGGATCCGTTTGAATACACCGCTGGAGAGGTAACTTTATCTGAAGATCAGTGGGCGGCAGGATTATGCTCTGATATCTACGCGTATGCGGGATATTCCTTTTTGACGGCCTCTGGTGAAGCAGGTGTTGAGGACGGCACGGCTTTTGCCAAAGGTAAGGCTGCTGTTCTAAATGCAAATGGCTATGCTCAGTTTACTGATTATCTTAGAACTCAAGCAAATGTAAATGTTCTGTATGCTGAAGGTGAAGCCAAAGCCGGATGGTCTGAAGATTACATAGGCTTTAATGTTGAAGCAGAGGTTGGCGTTATACAGGCAGATGGATCTGTTATTATAGGTTCTGATGATATTAACGCTTTTGTCAAAGGTGAGGTTAAAGTTCTCTGCGCAGATGGTAAAGCAGCATTTGAATTTGAAGATGACGGAGAATTTGCCATTGGAGTTGATGCTTCTGCAACACTTGCATCTGCAAGTGTTAAAGGAGGAACCACTATTTTGGGGTATAAGAACAAAGATACTGCAACAGGTGAAACGGAAACATTGCTTGGATTTAAGGTAGGAGCTAAAGCTACTGCAGGTGGAAGCTTTGCTGTATGGGCAGAGAGTGAAACCGCATTTGAAACGGAATATGTGAATGTTAATGCGACCACTGTAAAAATTGATGCAGCAGCACTTTTGGGACTTGATCTTTCTATTACGGTACCTACACCTTATTTTAAGTGGCCGTGGTAATCAATTGGAAAGGAAGGTAAGACACAATGGCAGATTTAGATTCAGTAAAGGCTTCGTTAAGAAGTTTTAGAAATCAATTAGCTACAAAGAAAGCTGAGAAACAGGGATATCTTAATACGGCAGCAGATGTCGGTGCGATTTATGACAGAATGGCGGATGATAAAGAATTAATCAAGAGTTATCGAAGCAGTGTTAAGACGTTTCTTAAAGAAAAATTTGATACATTTAAGGGTAATTTGTATTCAGAGACATATAAAGCTCAATTAGAAGCACTCATTGACGATTATGACCTTGTAATTAGCAATATTGACACCAATATGGATCGCTTGAATACTGCGAGAGCACAATATGAAAACAAAGCGTATAAGTGTAATGGTCCTATTGGTTATTTGCAGTCGTCTGTTAATTCCCTTGTTCATACTATCGAAAATTGGGTGAACTGATAGGAGGTATTTTATGGCAATAAAGGTTACTTTAGCAAAAGCACATCAAGTTCAGATTGAAGATGCAGAAATAAAGAAAGAACTTTGTAGTATTGAAGCGGAACTGAATAAGGTAGATTTACCATTCCAGAAAGATACCATTAATTTTGTATTCATTAAAGGGATGTATCTTGATGGTGAAAAAAAGATGCTCACAGCATGCCTTTTTGTAAATAAAATGGATAAACCTATTTCAGAATTACATGGAGTTTTACGTTTAGTTTTTAAGAGTAGAAAAGCTCAAATAGCAAAAACAACGATTGATTTTGACGAACCTTTTATGGGAACATTAAATCCTGATCAGGCACTTCTTGTCCATCTGGGAATTCCGGTTAAAGGCTTGTTAAATGATGAGAACTTTATGGTTGCTGATATTTCTGGCAATTTTGAAGATGTTAGAATCACAGTAAACTAATATGTAGAAAAAGCCGCCATACTTTTTTAAATGGTGGCATTTTTGAAAGGGGTACCAAGATGAAAATTAACAAAGTAAATTGTACACAAACAGTTGATGGACGTGTGAAAGAACTTAAAGTTAAGGGGCAAGATTTCCCTACGATGATTACCGTAGAATATCAAGTCGCAGGAAAAAATTATGTTGTAACTGAAAGTTTAAAACTTAAAAGTGAAAAGATTAAGCTTGGATTCTTGCCTATAGGTCAGAAAAGAGTTCCTGTAATGGGCAATACTGCTGTTGGAAGTTCTGCTACAGTAAATTACAATCCGAGCAATCCGGAAGAATCATTTATTACACACAATATTGGAAAGGCAAATATTTAAAAATATACTAATTAAAATTGTACGAAACGAAATAATTAAAATTAAATGTGATGCCATAGTTAACGCTGCTAACTCCACTCTTCTGAGAGCACCGAAAAAGTGGATAACACCACCTATATTTGATATAATGTACATATCAAATATGAGGTAAAAGCGATTATTAAGCTTGCCGTAGAACATGGAATCAGTATTAATGCAGAGAGCAGGAGCTATGAACCTGCTCTCATTTCTTTTGAGTGATATGGAAAAGGAAAATAAGAAATTAAGGCTGATTGTGTATCCGTCAGAAACTGTTGTGGTTGATGAAAAAGGAAAGTGAATAGTTGCCTGTCCTACGGAGGATGAGGCAGTGGAGTATATCAGAGAACAGGAGAAGTAGCAGATGGAAATACAAAGAGGAAAATATGCAAAAAAATATGTCAATGCAAAATATATCAATAGTAAATAGAAAATTTTCCACAAATTTTACACAGCCACCTCAATATATTTTCAATTATTTGTTACGCTTATAAGTGCAGAAATAAAGATTATAAAACATGTACGAATATTTTTATGAAAAGCAGACTATAATTTATGATTAAGTAACAAAACAGGAGGCAATAATTTGACATACGATGAGATAAAAAAGAATAAGGAGGTCTGTGAATGTTTAAAGAAAGGGAATGAAAACCTTGGAGTATTGGGTTTTACAGACCATTCGGCAGCTCATTGCACAATGGTAGCCAAAAGAGCAGCATATATATTAAAGAAATTCGGTTACAGCGAATCTGATATTGAAATGGTAAAAATCGCGGGATTTATGCATGATATCGGAAATGTGGTAAACAGAAGCCGTCATGCGGAATATGGTGCAATACTGGCAAACGAGATACTCAAAGAAACAGATATGAGTCTGAGGGATAGGATAACGGTTGTGTCTGCGATAGGACATCATGATGAGTCAACCGGAGGGGCAACGGATCCTATTTCAGCAGCACTCATCATAGCAGATAAAACCGATGTGCGCAGAAACCGTGTAAGGAACAAGGCAAAAGAAAATTTTGATATACACGACAGGGTAAATTATGCAGTAACAGATGCAGCTCTTAAGATAAATATGGATAAAAAAGTCATAGCGCTTAATCTGCAGATTGATACGAAAATCTGTTCTATGTATGAGTATTTTGAAATTTTCCTGGGTCGAATGATGATGTGCCGTGGCGCAGCAGAGGTGCTAGGTGCAACCTTTAAGCTTACGGCAAATGGTTCAAAGGTGTTATAGAAAATCGGCTTAAAGTTGATTGGATATTGAAAATGAAAAAGAAATGAAAAGACGTACAGAATGCATTTTTTAAAGAGGGTAAAAGATAAGTTTGTTGACTTACAACAGTTGACAATTTAAAAGCCACATGCTACTCTAGAAATGTATGAGATAAAAGCAACGAAAAAGAGAGTACTTTTATGGCAGATTCACAGAGAAATCCCACACAGGCTGAGAGGGGATGACCTAAAGTAAGAGGAACATGGCTTTGGAGCAGCAGTATTGAACCATTGGCTAGATACTGACAGGAACCGCCTGTTATAGCGGAAAGAGGCGTAGCAGTGCCGGTATATGATGTCTGGTGATTTTGATAGCTGCGTGAAGAGAAGTGGTACCACGATATAATCGTCTTCTTGGGAGTTTTCTCCTGAGGAGGCGTTTTTTAGCGTATAAAAGAAGTATGATGAGCATAAAGAACGCGCAAACTTGTTTGCAGAAGTGCTTTAATAACTGTTCAGACGCAAGCTTGACACCGCGCTGTCAAGCTATGCGCCATAGTGTTAATTATTGTGTGATTACAGCCCCGCCTCGGAGAGGCATTTTATATGGGCTGTAATCGTTGCTGGTCACACTGTCAGGTGTGAACAGTAACGTGCTTTATGCGAAATCAGACGGCATAAGTTATGTATTTATACGCATTTTAAGAAAATTAGGAGGAAACTAAATTGGCAAACAAAGGTAAATATTACATGACAACAGCCATTGCGTACACATCAGGCAAGCCTCATATTGGAAACACATATGAGATCATCCTTGCAGACGCAATCGCCAGATACAAGAGAGCAGAGGGATACGACGTATATTTCCAGACAGGAACAGATGAGCACGGACAGAAAATCCAGGAAAAGGCTGAGGCAGCCGGAATTTCACCGAAGGAGTTTGTAGATCAGATTTCAGGTGAGGTAAAGAGAATCTGGGATATGGTAAATTCATCATATGACAATTTTGTCCGTACAACAGATGAGGATCATGAGAAATGTGTAAAGAAAATCTTCAAGAAGCTTTACGATCAGGGTGATATCTACAAGGGCTCATACGAGGGACTTTACTGTACGCCATGTGAGTCCTTCTGGACAGAGTCACAGCTCGTGGACGGAAAATGCCCGGACTGCGGACGCGAGGTACAGCCTGCGAAGGAGGAGGCATACTTCTTCAAGATGAGCAAATATGCAGACAGACTCATCGACTACATCAACACACACCCTGATTTCATCCAGCCTGTTTCAAGGAAAAACGAGATGATGAACAACTTCCTGCTTCCGGGACTTCAGGATCTTTGCGTATCGAGAACATCATTCAGCTGGGGAATTCCGGTAGATTTCGATCCAAAGCATGTAGTGTATGTATGGCTTGATGCCCTCACAAACTATATCACAAAAATCGGTTACGATCCTGACGGATCATCAGAGCTTTTCAAGAAAAACTGGCCTGCAGATCTGCACCTTATCGGAAAAGATATCGTGCGTTTCCACACTATTTACTGGCCTATTTTCCTTATGGCACTTGACCTTCCGCTTCCAAAGCAGGTGTTCGGACATCCATGGCTGCTTCAGGGCGGTGACAAGATGAGTAAGTCAAAAGGAAACGTTATCTATGCAGACGATATGGTCAGACTTTTCGGCGTAGATGCCACACGTTACTTTGTGCTTCATGAGATGCCATTCGAGAACGACGGAATCATCACATGGGATCTTGTAATCGAGAGATTCAACTCAGACCTTGCAAACATACTTGGAAACCTTGTAAACAGAACAGTTTCCATGAGCAATAAATATTTTGACGGCATCGTAAAGAGCACAGGCGCAACAGGCGATGCAGATCAGACTGCCATTGACGCAGATCTTAAGGCTGTTGTTACCGGCACAAGAGATAAAGTGGCAAAGAAAATGGAAGGACTTCGTGTGGCAGATGCCATCACAGAGGTATTCGCACTTTTCCGCCGCTGCAACAAATACATCGACGAGACAACACCTTGGGTGCTTGCAAAGGACGAGGCACAGCAGGATCGTCTTGCTGAGGTGCTTTACAACCTCACAGAGTCTATCACAATCGGAGCAAGCCTGCTTCATTCATTCCTGCCGGAGACAGCAGAAAAGATTGTGGCACAGCTTAACACAACACTCCGTGATTTCGATGACCTTGACAAATTTGGTCTTTATGAGAGCGGCACAAAGGTTACAGACAAACCTGAGATCCTCTTCGGCAGATTAAAGGCAGAGGATGTAATGCCTGAGGTAGAGAAAATCCAGGCGGTACAGAAAGCAGAGTTTGAGGCTGAGCAGGCTAAGCTTGCTGCAGTTGAGGGTAAGGCAGCATGTGGCTGTGGTGCAGGTGAAAATGCCGCAGATGGTGCAGACCTTGAGCCTATGGACGTGGAAGCAAAGGAAGAAATCACATTTGATGATTTCGAAAAACTCCAGTTCCAGGTTGGTGAAATCGTAAAATGTGAGGCAGTTGCGAAGTCAAAGAAGCTTCTCTGCTCACAGGTAAAGATTGGAAACCAGACAAAGCAGATAGTATCAGGTATCAGAAAGTACTATTCTCCTGAGGAGATGGTAGGCAAGAAGGTAATGGTTCTCGTAAACTTAAAACCGGCTAAGCTCGCAGGTGTTTTATCAGAGGGAATGCTTCTGTGCGCAGAGGATGCAGAGGGCAATCTCGCACTCATGACACCGGAGAAACCAATGCCGGCAGGAGCACCTATCGAGTGATTCGGACGTAAACGACAAGAAAGGAGTCTCATATGGAATATTTTGATATAGTGGACGAGCAGGGAAATCCAACAGGACAGACCGTAGAGCGCAAGCAGGCGCACAGAAACAATATACTTCATAGGACTGCGCATGTCTGGATAGTCAGACGCCGCGGAAATTCCATACAGATACTTTTGCAGAAAAGGTGCATGGAAAAAGACTCCTTTCCGGGCTGTTATGACATATCAAGCGCGGGACACATACCGGCCGGTGTGGACTACATACCGTCTGCGCTCAGAGAGCTTAAGGAGGAGCTGGGGCTGACAATAGAGCCATCACAGCTTATCGACTGTGGACTGCACAGACACCACGCAGATGAGGTGTTTCACGGAGAGAGATTTCTGGACAACCAGATAAGCAAGGTATTTCTTCTGTGGCTCGACGTGGATGAAGCGGACATCACCGTGCAGAAGGAGGAAATCGACTCTGTAAAGTGGTTTGACTACGCAGAGTGTAAGCAGGACGTGATAAACGGCACGATTCCAAACTGCATAGATGTGGCGGAGCTTGAGATGCTTGAGCCACACTTCGATTCGAATATGGAATAAATAATGGAATAAATATAGGATAAACATAGCTCTAAATTATATGAATGTGCTAGTTACCGGACTCACGAAGATGGGCCGTAATAAAGAATGGGGAGGAAACCATGAAATCAACAAAAGACTCTCTCTTAGAGGATATCAAGGCAGAATTTGCCGAGGTCAATGCCATGATGGAGGCGCTCGAAGCAAAGGAGCCTGAGGATGAGGCGAGTGAAGCCTACGATAAGTGGATTGAGGAGTGTGAGCAGCTCGCCATCGAGTCAGAATCACTCATGACACTTATAGATTACAAGATGACACAGGGACTGTAGAGGGATATCCTGTATATATTATACAAAAATAAACACCCGGATATAGATAAATTGCTATATCCGGGTGTTTTTTATAAAGAAAAACTTCAAAAAAATGAAATTAAATATATAAAAAATTGTACAAACCGTGTTATACTTTATGCGTTACACTAAATTCAGGTAGGAGAAAAAGATGTTATCAGTAATAGAAAAAGTCAATGACGTGGTCAACAATTTTATCTGGGGCGTGCCTGCGATGATATGTATCATAGGTGTCGGGCTGCTTTTGAGCTTCAGAACGGGCTTTATTCAGATTAGAAAGTTTCCATATGCTATGAAGGTTACGCTTGGCAGGATGCTCAAAAAACGTGAGGCATCCGACGGAGCGCTCACACCGTTTCAGGCAGTGTGTACGGCACTTGCGGCGACGGTCGGTACAGGAAATGTGGCAGGAGTTGCGGGAGCCATCGCGATAGGCGGACCGGGAGCGGTGTTCTGGATGTGGATTTCAGCACTTCTTGGCATGTGCACCAAGTTCTCTGAGGTCACACTTGCTGTACATTTTCACGAGAGAAATGCAAACGGCGACCTGGTAGGCGGCCCTATGTACTATATTAAAAACGGTCTTAAAAAGCACTGGCACTGGCTGGCATATCTGTTCTCAGCGTTTGGCGTGCTCACCGTGTTCGGTACAGGAAACGCTACACAGGTAAACACCATAACCACAGCGATTGATTCAGCTTTATATAATTACGATATAATTTCAAAAGAGTCGGCATCAACGCTCAATCTCATAATAGGAATAGTGCTTGCAGCTCTCATTGCGCTTATTCTGCTTGGAGGAATCAAGCGTATAGGCCAGGTTACTGAAAAGCTTGTGCCATTTATGGCAGTAATGTATATTCTGCTGGCACTTGGAGTAGTAATTGTCAACTTTAAAGCTATACCGGGCGTATTCGGAGCCATAATAGAGGGCGCGTTCAATCCGTCAGCAGTGACAGGCGGAGCAGTAGGAAGCTTTTTTATGAGCATGAAAAAGGGAGTTTCCAGAGGAATTTTTTCAAACGAAGCAGGTCTTGGAACAGGCTCTATCGCACATGCCTGTGCAGACACCAAAAAGCCAGTAAAGCAGGGCTTCTTTGGCATATTTGAGGTGTTTGTGGACACTATCGTGATATGTACACTCACAGCGCTTGTCATACTTTGCAGCGGAGTTCCTGTGGGCTATGGAGAAGCAGCAGGCGCAGAGCTTACCATCAGCGGATTTACATCCACCTACGGCGGCTGGGTATCAATCTTTACAGCGGTTGCCATGTGCTGTTTTGCATTTTCAACCATCATAGGCTGGGGTCTTTACGGTACCAGATGCATAGAGTTCTTATTCGGAACCAAGGCAAATAAGCCGTTCATGGTAGTATATTCGCTTGTTGCGATAGTCGGTGCGACAATGAACCTCGGACTGATGTGGAGCATAGCGGAGACATTCAATGGCCTTATGGTCATACCAAACCTTATCGCGGTATTTTTGCTTTCGGGTGTAGTTGTAAAGCTGGTGAAGGAATATTTTGCAGGAGAGGGAGCTGCATCTACCTTGAAGAATAGCCGGGAAGAGGCAAAAAGCTAAATAAGAGAAGGACTTTTTTTCGCGAAAAAAACATTTTCTATAGTGAAGCATACTCATAAAAAATACTTTGACTGCACTCAAAGTGCAGTTCTATGCTTGAATTAAGTACTAAATTAATAGCATGTAAAAAGTATTTAAATGTACTAAAAGAGAGGAGAATCACTATGTACTGTAACAATTGCGGACAGGAAGTCCCTAACAACTCAGGATTTTGTCCGAACTGTGGAGCAAAAATAAATCCACAGAATCAGACAGCTCAAGACGCACAGAGCACAGAGCCACGCACCATCAAGCTTAGATGCAAAAACTGCAATGCAACTATGGAGGTGGATGCCTCAAAGCAGGAGGCTGTATGCCCATACTGTGGAGCTAAGGAAAAGATACTCGACAGCGATGCGGTTGCCGTTGAGAAAATCAAGAGCAACACCTACAAGGAAATGGAATATGCGCGCATGGAGAAGGAGGAAAAGCAGAACGCTAAAAATCAGAAAGAGCAGGAAAAGAAAGCTTATAGCAAGAGCTTTCTAAGTAAATTCACTATCGTTATGACGTTTATCTGTCTGATTTGCGCTTTCACCGCTTTTGGCTCAAAGCACATCCTGGCAGGAATTATCGCACTTATCCAGACTGTGATATTTGCGGTATCATGGCTCATGGGCAAGCAGATTATCGGAGAAAATAAAAAGGCTGTCTACAAGGCACTTGCGTTACTTGGATGTTTGCTCATTATTCCGTTTTCGCTGAGTAATCAGACTCATAATTCTGATAGATCTGACACGGCGAAAAACGATTTTTCCAAAATTACATGGCCGACCTCAGAGCTTGCCAAGCTGATTCCACAGCCATCATCAAATATAGGAAAAATCAATCTTGATAGCTCTAACTACCTTTCAATAGATGTAGGAAATATAACAGAAGCTGATTTCAAGGAATATGCGCAAAAATGCAGTGATGCCGGATTTAATGTGGCCTATAAAAAGAATGATACCTATTACATTGCTTCAGATACCAATGGAAACCGTCTGAATATAACATATGATAAAGACGAAATAATGTGTATACAGCTTAGGGCAGCTGACACTTCAGATGATTCAGAAAATAGCGAGGCTGACACTGCTGTAGCCAATACCGGCACAGCCATAACAACTGATAATTCCGGTTCTGACAACCCTGCCACAACAGATTCCGGCGATACTCAGAACTCTACAACGGACTCTGGTTCTGTAACACCGGAGCTCAAAGAGTTCTTAGACAGCTACGAGTCATTCATGGATGAATACATTGCTTTCATGCAGAAATACAATAGCTCAGGTGACACACTTAGTATGGCAACTGACTATGCAAAGATGCTTGCTAAGTATGCTGAGTTCTCAAAGAAGGCTGATGCCTACAACACTGATGAAATGTCAGCTGAAGATGCAGCTTACTATCTCGACGTAATGAACCGTGTGAATAAGAAGCTGGCAGATGCTGCATTAAATTAAGGTGTTCATTGTAAGTGAAATATAGGGGTTATTAATCATAAAAATGAGTCTGATTTGATATCGAATCAGACTCATTTATAGTTAAAAAAATTGTATCGATTTTTATAAAATATGTAGTTTTTCATAAATATAATGTGTCTAAAAAAATAGAAAGGGGATAAAGATTATGCTATGCTTACAAAGAAAATAATCAATTGGGGTTATTAATCAAATCCGGTTTGTAGAATTTAAAAAATTAATATGAAATCTTAGCATATGATAAGAAATGCTAAGGGATGCTAAGAAACTCTGAGAAATTTAATGACAAAATGTCTCTCCTGTGCTACAATCAACTCAAAGCATTATATTTCTGTAAATACGACACCACAGCATATCTTTTACAGGTGCGTATCACTTTGAAGAGGGCAGACCACTTCGCATTTTTCGACAAAGACATGGAAATTTTCAATGCTTTATGTTACCAGTTAATAGCAGGAAAATTGAAATGTCAGATGTGAAAACATTGCGATAAAAGCGGGTTGTGGGGATTTTGTCGGCTTTTATATAAGTGATTATTGTACACATCATATACGTGGAAAGCATAAGTATACAGTATTTTTATTCGACTTCAAATTTTCCTGCTCACACAAGAAGAGGAGGTTAATTTGGGTACAAAGGACTCGAAGGCAAAGGAGTATTTGTCGGACAATACGAGGTTCAGTGAAATCTGTAATTATGTATTGTTTGACGGAGAGAAGGTTATCAAACCGGAGGATTTAAAGGAATGTGACACCTCAGAGGTGTTATCAGTTTTCGGTATTGATAAGAAGCAGATTGTTAAGCAGAAATGGAGAGATTTGCTAAAAAGTGTTTCCGTGAAGCATACGGGGCAAATGTATGTTATCTTAATTGGAGCAGAAGCGCAGACAGACATTCATTATGCGATGCCTGTTAAAACTATGATTTATGATGCATTGAATTACGGAGAACAGGTCAACGAGGCAAAGAAACGTCACCGGAAAAATAAGGATTACAGGTCTTCGGACGAGTTTCTGTCAGGCTTTACACTTGATGATAAGCTGACTCCGGTGATTACAATCACACTGTATCTTGGAACTGCACAGTGGGATGGGCCAAGAAGCCTTGCAGAGATGATGCCACAGATGGATGAAAGAATACTCCCATTCATCAATGATTACAGGATTAATTTGCTGAATCCACTGGAGATTACAGACTTTTCTAAGTTCGAGACAGGGCTCAGGCCATTGTTTGAGTTATTGAAAAATGCGTCAGATGAGGAAAAGCTGAATGATTTAATTACAAACGACGAAACCTTTACAAAGGTTGACGTTGAGACAGTAGCAGCTATCAATCTATTTGTAGGAACTGATATTAAGTATGATGAAAAGGAAGAGGTGGTAAATATGTGTAAGGCATGGGATGACCATAAAAAGCGTGGCATTCAGGAGGGAATGCAGCAAGGAATACAGCAAGGAAGATGCCTTGAAGTATATTCACTTGTTCAGGATGGTATATTAGAGCCAGAGGTGGGCGCAAAGAGAGTAAGTATGTCATTAGATGACTTCGCAGACGCAATGCAAAAAGCGGGCTACAAAATTCCTGAATTGGTGTAGTTTGATAGCTTAAAAGTATAACAGTAATTGCCCCGGCCTATGTGTGTTGGGGCATGTTTTTATATGACAGGGGAAAGTAGATGTATCTTGTATCTGTATATTTTGACAAGACGGCAGAGCATATTTTACAACGATATATAAATAAAATAGCTGAGAAAACAGGTAATTCATTCATGACGGATAACAATGTACCGCCACACATGACGATATCGGCAATAGAAGCCCGAAGTGAAAATGCTTTATTGGGAGCAATGGATAATCTGCGAAATTCACTTTCTAATGGGACGATTAGCATTGTGTCAGTGGGGCAATTGCTGCCATATGTATTTTATGCCACACCGGTGCTTAACGGATATTTACAAGATTTATCGGAAAAAGTATTTGATGAGGTGAAAAGCATTCCGGAATCTACAGTGAGCAGATATTACAAGCCAATGAGCTGGCTGCCACACATTACACTTGGAAAAACCCTGACAAAGGAGCAGATGCAGATGGCATTTTCAGTAATGCAGGAAAGCTTTGTGCCTTTTGAAGCGGCAATTACGGAGATTGGACTTGCCAGAGTTAATCCACATAGAGATATGGTGCGATGGGAGTTAAAACAGTAGCAATAAAGCCACAGATAAACCGGTTTTTTGAAAGGATAACAAACATGGTAATAGATAGAGAACGAGTAAAAAATACATTCGCAGAGTACACATCAGGATACAATGCCACAGATCCAAAGATTAAGCTCAAAATAGACCATACCTATAGGGTAGCGGAGCTTTGCGAGCTGATAGCAAGGGATTTAAAGCTTGATGAATATGGGACAGATGTGGCATGGCTCACAGGAATGCTGCATGATGTCGGAAGATTTGAACAGATTAAGCGTTATAACACATTTAACGATGCACAGTCTGTTGATCATGCCAATTTTGGAGCAGACCTGTTGTTTAAGGAAGGACTTATCGACACATATGTGGATGGATTTCATGATGATAAATACGGCACAATTGTTGAAAATGCAATAAGAAATCACAGCGCTTTCAGGATAGATGAGAGGCTCGATGAGTATACGGTTATGTTTTGCAATATACTAAGGGATGCTGATAAGGTGGATATTTTCAGGGTAAATGTAGATACTCCGGCAGAGGATATATATAATGTGACGACGGAGGAACTGAGAAATTCGCAGGTAAGTCCTAAGGTTATGGCAGCCTTTGATGAGAGACATGCGGTACTTCGTTCCTGTAAAAAGACCGTGGTAGACCATGTGGCAGGGCACATTGCACTGACATTTGAGCTGGTTTATCCTATCAGTCTTCAGATAGCAAAGGAGCGTGGATATCTTGACAAAATGATGGCATTTGAGTCGGATAATGAGGTTACAGAAAAGCAGTTTGAAGAGATAAGAGCGAAGTTAAACGAATACGTTGAGTCAGTCAAACAATTATAGTGACTAATGCAGGGGAGATGGAAGGAGACTTATAAGCTTCTTTTTAACATTCTGGATGTCGGGCATGACATGTTATCTTGCAAGTATTATCACAGATGAGAAATATAGGGGAAAGGGATATGGCAGGCTGATGGTTGACCATGTGAAGAAGCTTGCCAAAGCGCGTGGCTGTAAGGCAATCATATTGGATTCAGGTATGCCTCGAAAAGCTGCACATGCATTTTATGAGAAGTATGGATTTGAGAAAAGCTGTTATGGGTTTGAGTTGTTTTTGGGATAGCAGGCAATCTGAAATCATAGCGTAGAAAACCGTATTGTCAGTATCACACAGCCATGGATTAGACCAATCGTCAGAGGAAAAACAAAAGCCCCGGTAGAATTTGGTGTAAAGTTTGACCTTAGTGTTGATGATAATGGTCTTGGCAGAATAGAGAAAATATCCTACGATGCCTATAATGAAAGCACAGTACTTATTGAAGCAGTAGAACGCTTCAGGGAGCGAACCGGTCATTACCCGGAACGTTTACTGGCAGATCAGATATATCGAACCAGAGATAACAGAAATTTCTGTAAAACTCATGGAATACGATTATCCGGTCCAAAGCTTGGGAGACCAAGTCTTGCAATGCAATCAGCGAAAGAGAAAAAACAGGAATACCAGGATAACACCGATCGAATTGAGGTAGAGCGTTCCTTCAGCTTAAGCAAACGCTGTTATGGAATGGACTTGATAAGAACCAGGCTCTACGACACAACACTTATATCTATCGCGTTATCTGTGTTTGTGACAAATCTTTTCAAGATACAGTCACAGATACTTTTTGATCTTCTTTGGCTGAGGCAACTATTAAGGTATCAACCTGCTGATTTTGAACCGGAAACGGTTTGATCAGCAGACACTAGTTAGAAATTTGTTTGATCATTTATATTCTGAAATAATGCACAGCCGGAAAACATAATTCAGGAAATTCGTAAAAAGTATTATTTTAAAAGTAAAGGGAATGTGGTAAAATAGGGTATGCAGTAGAGGGGCAGTTTTCAGTGATACTAGGAACTGCCTTTAATAATAAAAAATGTTATTAGGATAACATTAAATTCAGAAAGTACTTAGGAAATTCAATATGATAAAACAATTGAAAACAATTTTAGGAAGGTATGTAAAAAAGAAAAAAATAGTAACAGAGATTCCAGAAAGAGCAATAACGAATGAAACTGATAATTATGATATAAGTGTTAGAAAGTATAAAAATATACCATTGTATACTGAAGAAGAGATGGAGAAAGCACCTATTGACGATAGTGACGAAGTTAGATATGAATGTTTAGGACGCCAAGTAATAAATGGCTATGTTGGATTATATAAAGGTAAATGGATAGTAGGAAGAAGACGAGATGGGTGCATTGTTAAAACATGCAAGGATTTATTGTTTGATAGTCTAGATCCTGAAAAAGAAAAAAGAAATCGATACATTTTAGAAGTACAAAATAAGGCATTACTTGGAGAAGACATAGCAAATGAGATATTTTGTAAATTTACATATGATATAGAAAAGCAGGATATATTTGCGCTTCATGTGACATTAGAACGAGAATATGTTGAAAATGAAATTATAGAAGATTCTGGAACATATGGCGGAATACATTTTGTTCCCATTGATAATATTGATTTATGTGCGAACAAAGAAAATACATATTATGGGAATAAAATAGCATTATTGAAGCCAATAAGTGATGAAGTATATTATGAATATATGGAAGATACATTTGTTGGTAATAAAGTGTATATTACAAAAGTGATGTATTTATCAAGTGTGGAAACATGGAAGTATTTGAGTCAGTTAACTGTAAGTCTCAGAGAACATAAAGAAAAATTATGCCAATATTTGAAAGGACTGGAGAACTTGCTTCCAGAAGAGGATTATACATCCAGTATAAAGTTTATTGAAGAACTATAGAAAAGAGAGACATGCGTATGGAAAGTAATGTTTTGGCAACGGTATTAACCTCTTCAGTAGTTGCAGGTGTAATTTCATCATTAGTTGCATATTTTCAGTTTCATAAAAATAATAAATTAGTGTACATAACAAATGAAAGAAAAGCGTGGAGAAGCGATATACGTAGAATTGCTGAAGAGATTGAGGCAGCAACGGGATATGAAGATATTCGAAAACCTTTGGTGGAGTTAAAGGTGCGTATTAATGCGTATGGAAAGAATACAGATGATGTAAAGAAGGATTCACATATTTGGAAAGTAATTGAACGGCTGCAAAAACAGAACGATGATTTCGATGAGGCGAAACAATTACTAATTTTGTATTTATCAACACTATTAAAAATGGATTGGGAAAGAAGCAAAGAAGAGATAAAAGGAAATACTTATAAAATTGTACTATATTTTGTGACGCTGGCTACAGAAATTGTTTATTGCTATATTTATCTAGTTGAACTGAAAATATCATCGAACTTAATGTTTATTGGATCCATTATTATCATGATGTTACCAATTATTTTGCCAGAGAGGTCAGGTATAAATCTTGATGATGCGATAGAATGGGTAAAGGGCAAAGAAAATATATTTTTTCATAAGTTCATAAAAACTATGTGTATTTGCTTGCTATTATTTATTGGAAGTATACTATTAGAATGTTTATTTGACAGTATATTGATGAAATGGACGGAGTTTTGGCTTCCGATGGTTTTATTATTTGTTGGTTTTACAATAAGATATTTATATGAATATAGAAAATACTTGCTCGATATTTATTATATTCAAAATATATCAATGTGCAGAAATACTGAAAAAAAGTGCATGCATTATGAAAATGGTATTAAGGATGAAAAAAATATATGAAAAAATCTGTTATTAACTTGACACAATCAGGGTATGAAACAAGGAATTTATTTTAAATATGAAAAGGAATAATTGATGAATTATATAGGTACACAGAATTTTGAAACAAAACGATGCATTTTACGAAGAATCAAACTATCAGATTATACTATGATGTATGAAAATTGGGCTAAGTATGATGAAGTTTGCAGATACTATCCATTTAATCCTGTTGCTGATATAGAAATATATAGGGACAAGGTAAAACATTGGATATCTAATTATGAGTCGGATTCATATTTTCATTGGGTAATTGAGTGGAAAGAAACGGGAGAATTGATAGGAACAATTAATTTGGGAAATGTGGAAGAAGCATGTCATATGTGTGATACATGCTATATGCTGTCTCCCGGATTTTGGAATAAAGGCATTATGACAGAAGTATTGGAGGCTGTCTTAGATTATGCCTTTGATAGAGTTGGATTTAACAGAGTTCAGGCAGAAGTATTCTATGGAAATGATGCTTCCTCTGCGGTATTAAAGAAATGCGGCATGGTGTTAGAAGGCATTGCCAGACAAAAATATTATAAAAATGGTGAGTATATCGATACTGCTTTATGGGCAATTATTGTAGGTGATAGGTTATATTGAGACAAGAACTGATATTAAGTATGATGAAAAGGAAGATGTGGTAAATATGTGTAAGGCATAGGATGATCATAAAAAGCTTGGCATACAGGAAGGAATACAACAAGGCAGATGCCTTGAAATATATTCACTTGTTCAGGATGGTATATTAGAACCTGAGGTAGGCGCAAGTAGAGTAAGTATGTCATTAGATGACTTCGCAGACGCAATGTAAAAATTAGGCTACAAACTTCCTGAGATGGTGTAATAATTAGAACAAGGATGTTGATAGTAAATATCAATGTCCTTGTTTCTTTGTAGAGCTGTTATGGGTTTGAATTGTTTTTGGAATAGCAGGTTAATAAAGTGAAATTGAAAAATTTGGATCCACACCAAATCAGCATAGTGTCATTGACATTTTGCCAATGTGTAGTATAATACTTATACAAGAGATTGCCAGTTTGTCCTCCGGTGTCCTTCGGACCCGGGGGCTTTTTATATATAGGAGGTACCATGGCAGATAAATCATACAAAAAGTATTAAAAATTTCTCCGTTTTAGGGATTGTACGTGCCAAAGATGGCGCCTATACTTATGGAACTAATGATGCATACGCCATAGCTATAATGTTTGCGCTATTACTAAGCAAATCCGACTTAAAGGACTTTATTTCATCTATGAGAACTGCTTTTGGCAAACTTCAAAAACAGTTACATACCATTTCAGCCACAGATATCATGTCCATAATGGGTTATGATGCAAATTGGACGAACTTAGCAAACTTAATATAATATACATTTTGCCAGAGACACTGACCTCTGGCTTTTTTATTAAAACACCAGCATGGAAAGGGTTAGGCACTGTTAACATCAAAAGCTATATTCTGTGTAGCTGAAATGACAAATAAAAAAAATAAAGCAAAAAGTTTTAAAACTTGCAAGCAAAAGGGATCGAATCCGTACTTAATAAATAAGAGAGGGTTGTAATGGACGATAGAGAAATAATTAAACTATATAATTGCCGATCCGAGGATGCATTGCTAGAAACAGAGAAGAAATATGGGAAACTTGTATCATTTATAATTGGCAGGCTGATAAAGAATCAGTTAGATGTTGAAGAATGTACAAATGATACATATTTAGGTGTCTGGTTTACGATTCCCCCCAAAACACCAGATAACTTGAAAGCTTATATTTTAAAAATTGCAAGGAATCAGGCGCTAAAAAAGTATGAACATATTCATGCGGCAAAAAGAGATATAGATATGTGTTTGCCATATGAGGAATTGAGTAATTATCTGGCGAAAGCGGGAGAAGAAGATTGGGAAAATAATGAATTGAAAGATATTGTTGAGGATTTTTTGGAATCGTTGCAAAAACCTCATCGACAAGTTTTTGTATTAAGATATTGGTACTTTATGTCGGTAAAAGAGATTATGAAATGTTGTAATATGAGCAAAAGCAAGGTCGAAACAATCTTATTTAGAACAAGAAAAAAGCTGAGAGAACAATTAGCGGAAAGGAAGTATTTATGAAAACTTTGAAATCAGATATTTTTTATGCAATGAATGAAATAAACGATAAATATATCCTAGAGGCTGCACAATGTTTAGAGCAAAAAAAAGAAAACGATATTTCCTTACAAAAGAATAGTAAACTATTTCATGAAAGTAACGCACATAGCCGTAAATGGTTGGCTCGCGTTGCAACTGCAATGGCGGTAAGTATCATTCTTTTTACAACAGGAGGAATTGCCAATGCAGCGACAGGAGAGAAACTGGTTCAATGGATTAATGGGCTGTTTGGTGCGGAATTAGTTACAGATGAAAACGAAGGATTGATCGGAAAAGAAGTCATAGATAATTCGGAACCGGAGGTTACGCATGGTGAAGAAAGCGATATAGGGAATGCTGAGGGAAGAGCTATAACTGAAAGCCATATTATAAAGAGTGTCGCAGATGATAATATTGTGCTGCCATTATCTGTTTCTGAGTTTAAGGTGGAGAATGATACGACACCTGAAATTATTATGACTAACGGAAGTATGGCAGTATTTTATCTGGAGGATTATGCAGGTTGGAATTGTAAAGCAGGGGATATATTAACCTTTTCGTTTGAAAAATATGAGTCAGATGCGGTTTCTAATCAGGCGCTGGTTATAGGATATATTAAAGATGGGGTTATGTATGACGGAGAAAGTTTTGGAAGTCTAAGCGGAAGTTACGAATTAAAAGTTAGAGAGGGGGGAGAATACAATTTATATATTATTAGCGCAACTTCCGATTATTTAACATTGAAACAAGGCACTATCAATCTTAGTAAATAGAGAGGAAAAGTCAAATGAAAAGAATGAAAAAAATTATAGTAACTATTTAAAGAAGGGAGGAATATCTATGAAATTTCAGTCTAAAACCAAAATTGGTATTTTTATCGGAGCTGTTGTGATTTTGCTGGTTATTGGTGTGCTGTTTTTTTGCATTGCGAAACCTTCAACTTCTGACGAAATTAAGACATCATATTTGAGAGGTACTTTTTCGATTGATTATAGCGATCTGAATGCAGTTGTAGGCGATGCTGATTATGTATTCGTTGGTACGGTCGCAAGTGAAGAAGGTACTGTTTATAAAGATGCTGTTACGGTTGAAACAGACGATGGAAAGACTCGTGAAGTTTCCGGCCCATACACAAATTATACTGTGAACGTCACAAAAAATATCAAAGGCAATTTAGTTACTGACACGGCTATCCCGATTCAAAAATCTGGCGGACTTTCGGAAGATGGCTCACAATATTTTGTTTATGAGGGTGATGAGCTTCCGGTTGTAGGAAATGAATATATCTTTTTTGCTTATGCCCAGCCGGACGGGTCATTGTTAATTTCCGGTCCTGTTTCTAACATGAGTGTATCTGACAATACAAGCGATATTGCTCCTTTTAGCGATTCAACGGAATATAGCGACATTGTAGATGCGTATAATAATCAAGTCGATTCTGGACGGACTAGGTTTACTTCTTCTTATGAGGCAAAATAAATTAAAATTGCAGGAAATGTAAGAATGCTTTCCGATAGCTATATGATACTTATAACTTCGGATCAATGCGATCCGAAGTTATTTTTAGGCGTTGAAGAAATGCCTTGAACATGTTTATATTGCCCGATAGTATCTTAAAAGGCATATTTTGATATGCTTTTTGGATTCACTTTAGTAATCAGTGTAAAAAGATTGCAGTATGGGCGAATTTAACTCGGTCGCGGAAAAAATAGGGTTTATATTGAAATGAGCTTTGGAGAAAGATGCCAACTATTCCAGCACTTTAAGTTTCTCTGTCAAGTAAGAATATTTTCCAGTAACTATATAATACTTATTTTTTGGAGCATACATGTTTGGTATATGGTAATTAGAGTGATAGGAAAAAAAACAGGAGGGGTCAATATGATTAAGAAAGTCATTAGCGTGGTAATTGCAATATGTTTGATGTTTATTTCAACCATTGGAAGTTCTATTCAGCCGATATATGCAGCATCATCGGCTCGGATTAATCCGGATGATATGTTGACAGTGCTGAACGATATAACAGTAGCGGGACAGTCATGGGAGAATATTGGTTTTGATTCGGAGGATATTGCCAATATAATGCAGATGCAAAGGAAAGATGACTCATATTATGCGTCGTTGAACACGGACATAGCTAGATTATCAGTAGAAACAGTAGAAACAAAGGCATTAGAAAACGCAATAGCAGGGCAAGGGTATATTCAATCTTATGCACAGAACGGTAATCCGCCAGCAACCCCACAAGAACAGAATGAAAGGATGCAATATGTTACACAAGTAGCATTAGAGAGATATGGTAATACATATAATACAGCAGATTTTAACAAATATGTACTTTATCTTTATATGTCCCATTATATAGACAATCCTAATTATACTAAAGAAAGTCCAGGATTTGATAATATATATGCTTATGTTATTACTTCAGATGATATTACAGCATATGAGAATTTTATAGCACAAAGTAAGTTTTCTATGTTCTCTACAAATCTGGTTAATTTTATGGATGAGTTCAAGTCTGCGGTAAATAATTCGTCAGACATTCTAACCGCGGTGGATGAGGGAAAAGTTATATCCATAAATACCGCAAATGCGATATATGGTTTATCTACGTTTGATCCGGAAAAAACCGCATCAAGAGCAAAGTTAATTGTCACTTCATTTAAGGACCACTATGAGAGTACGGCTTCTGTAAATGAATTATTAAATGCAATGTATGTAGATTTGGAGCCGGAGGATGTCAGCCAACAGTATATTGATGCATGTGTTACGGGATTTTTAGGAGTATTGGCAGGAACAACATTATTTGGCTTTGGTATGTCAATATCGCTATGTTATTATAACGTGTATGCAAATTTGTACGATAAGGCAAAGCTAACAGCATTGCATTATTCATTGTCAGGAAGAGTGGCTATCAGGCTTGATGAACTGATTGGGGGCTAAGTTATGAACGACGACAATGAAAATGTGTTGATTATTGCATATAACTTGTTCTGCACCATACTAATACCAGCAGTAATAGTATTGACAGGAATTTGGTCTTTGGAGTCGGAGAGCGATTTCACACATGGACGAACAGGAGGATTGCCGATGGGGGCATTGACTGTATTCGTTCCAGAGGTTATATTGGGTTTGAAGTGGAAAATGAAAAGGGCGTTTACAATTCCATGCTGTATTGCGTGGTGTATCTTCCTTCTTAAGATGGCACATTATTTCTTTGCTGTGGTTACAAATGCACCAATTACATATTATGGAACGGTGTGCATTGTGCTGTCTGGATTAATGTGGAGTATAGTCATGGAATTGAAGCAGGAATTAAAAGAATACCTTTTGGGGTTTCCACAGGAATATTGGCTTGTTCCGTGTTCTAATAGTTCGAGATATAACAAGGTGTTTCGCTTTATATGGTTAGTAGGCGTCGTTTTAGGAACGATATTTTTATTAATGATTAAATGGGGATGAGTCTTTGATAAAAGGTATATTTTATTTTTTGCTTGTAAGTATAGGAGCAGGTTTGGTGCAGATGAAAATACCGCTGTTTGGTCGTCATAGCAAGCGGTGGGAAGAACAAAATTATGCACAGCGGTTTGGCGGTATCTTTTTTCCGACATTCATTGCGCTTGTAGTTATCTTTTTATTTAATGAGTATAAGACGGCTCAATTACCCACTTTGAATGAAGAAATGCTGATGAATGGAGCGGAGTATTGTTTGGTAACTGATCTGAATGAGATAGGAGATGCGGATTATGCTTATGAGATAAAAAGCGGAAGCTCACAAGAGGAGATTTGCGGAATTATATCAAGTATATGTATAGACTTAAAAAGGGAAGATGATTTTGTAAATGTCAGATATGAAAACGGAGAATATATTATCATCAACAATGGCATAACAATAGGACGGGCTGTCATAAATGACAAAGCAACAACAGATTTGTTGAAAATATACTTTTGCAACTAAAAGTGGATGAGCGTTTCAGTGTAACCTTTAGGCGAGAATATCAAAAAATACAAAAAAATACAATTTATTCGGTTGACCAAATGATACTTTTGTCATATAATCTAATCAAAAAATAGTAATAATTACTAATTTAACTGGAGATTATTAGCAGGAGGTACCTATCATGGACAAGAAGATTACAGACAGCATTATTTACATCGGTGTGGACGACAAGGACATTGATTTATTTGAGAGCCAGTATGTTGTTCCAAACGGTGTTTCATACAACTCATATGTGATTATGGATGACAAAATTGCAATCATGGATACAGCAGATGCAAGAGTTACGGATAAGTGGTTTGCCAATTTGAGAGAGGCGCTCGGCGACAGAAAGCCGGATTATCTCGTTGTTTCCCATTTGGAGCCGGATCATGCTTCCAATATCCAGAAGGTTGCAGAGACATATCCTGATATGCAGATTGTAGGTAATGCAAAGACCTTTAACATGATGGGACAGTTTTTCGATATAGACTTAACGGACAGAAAGGTTGTAGTGGCAGAGGGAGATAAGCTTTCTCTTGGAAAGCATGAGCTTACATTCGTCATGGCTCCTATGGTTCACTGGCCGGAGGTTATGATGGAGTACGAGTCAACAGACAAGGTGCTTTTCTCGGCAGACGGCTTTGGTAAGTTTGGTGCGCTCGATACTGATGAGGACTGGACATGTGAGGCAAGACGTTATTACTTCAATATTGTTGGAAAGTATGGTGCTCAGGTGCAGGCAGTTCTCAAAAAGGCAGCAGGGCTTGACATTGAAAAGATTTGTCCTCTTCACGGACCGATTCTCACAGAGAACCTTGGCTTCTACATAGATAAATACAATACATGGAGCAGCTATCAGCCTGAGGATGAGGGAATCCTTGTGGCATGTGCTTCTATTCACGGCAATACAAAGAAGGCAGCAGAGCTTTTAGCAGAAAAGCTCAAGGCTACAGGCGTAAAGGTTGCATTTACAGACCTTTGCAGGGATGATATGGCAGAGGCTGTTGAGGATGCATTCAGATACGACAGACTTGTGCTCTGCGCATGTACATACGATGGAGGCATTTTCCCACCAATGGAGGATTTCTTGCATCATCTCAAGGCAAAGGCTTATCAGAACCGTAAGATTGCCTTCGTGGAAAACGGTTCATGGGCTCCTACAGCAGCACGCCAGATGAAGGCTATTGTTGAGGGCTTCAAGAACATAGAGTGTGTTGAGCCTGTTGTTACAATTAAATCTACTCTCAATGAGGCATCTGAAAAGCAGATGGATGAGCTTGTTGCAGCACTTACCAGATAGAATTATGGATTAACGAAGACCCGGACGTTTGTCCGGGTTTTTGTATTAAAGTATATATAAATGTGCTATCATACAATCAAAGAAAAAAGCCATAATAGTACAATGTCAAATGAGGTAAACTATATGCAGCAGCGAATTACCATAAATCTTAACACAGATAGCAAAACAACCGACAAAACCACTATTCTTGAATACTGCAGCAGTCACGGCATTGCAGGGATAGAAACACCGTGCGGTGGAAAAGGCACCTGCGGCAAGTGCAAGGTGACGGTGACAAAACCATACTATAAGGACGTGCTGGCCTGCCGGACGAGGATTTGTGATGGTATGGAAATTATTGTTGGGAGAAAAGAAAGCACCGGAACCAAAGAAGACAGCATGGTTGTTCTGACAAATGGAGGAAATGTATCGGAAAAATTTAATGAGCATGTGAATAGGAACGTTGTCTTGAAGGAAGAGACTGTAAATGAATCTGAAAAAGTCGAATCAAATGCCGGCACTCTGGCAGCCTGTGATATCGGAACTACAACAGTAGTCTGTTATCTGATTGATAAAGAGACCGGGCAGATTATCTCAACCAGAAGCTCTGCCAATCCACAGCGCAGCTTTGGAGCTGATGTACTTTCGAGGATAGAGGCAGCAGGGCGGATTGAAGCTTCGTCAGAGCCGGGACTTAAAATCATGCAGACACAGATAGTGTCCCTTTTGAACGGTTTTATATCAGAAATGCTCACGGAATGTGGCAGAACTAAAGTCAGCCGGTTTTCAGTTGCCGGAAACACGGTTATGTGTCATCTGCTTATGGGAATTTCGCCGGAAAAGCTTGGCAAGGCACCGTTTATGCCGGATGAATATTTTGGCAGGGAATTTAATCCTTTGGATATAGGAATTGAGAATTGTCAAACCATGATTATATTTCCGGCTGTATCAGGCTTTGTAGGAGGAGATATCACGGCGGGTATGATGGAGACAGTGAACCGCAACGAGCTGACACTTTATCTGGATATCGGAACAAACGGTGAGATGGCGCTTGGAAAAGGAGACAGATATGTGTGCTGTGCCACCGCGGCAGGACCGGCTTTTGAGGGTGCGCAGATTGAGCTGGGTATGCCGGCGTCTAAGGGAGCCGTGGATAAGGTATGGCTGGAAGGGCGCAGAATTAAGTATTCGGTTATCGGAAATGACAGACCTGTGGGACTGTGCGGTTCGGGGCTTATTGATGCGCTTGCCGTTCTTCTGAAAGCCGGAATCATAGATGAAAACGGCACGATTTTAAGCGGACAGGAGCTTCCTATACTGTTTAGGTCGTATGTGTTTGAGGTGGAAGCGGAGGATGCCGCACAGAGCACAGAGACCTCTCTCGCCGTTCATATTGCACCGGGAGTCTACATTACGCAGGAGGATATCAGGAAGCTGCAGCTTGCGAAGGGCGCAATAGCAGCAGGAATTGATATTCTTTTTAAGGAATATGGCTGCAAGCCCTGTGATTTGGATATACTTACATTCGCAGGAGGTTTTGGAAACTATATTGACAAAGCAAGTGCGGCGGCAATCGGATTGTTTCCACAGGAGCTTTTGGACAAGGCTAAAGAAGTGGGAAATGCGGCAGGAAACGGGGCTGTTTCGGCAGCTTTATCGCAGGAGGCCTGGGAAAGAGCAATGGATATAAGCGGAGACATGCGTTACATCGAGCTGGCATCGTATCCGCATTTCAATGAAATGTATGTGGAGCATATGAATTTTTAAATAATTGAAAAATATATATTTTTACTTTATTGTTGAAGAAAATTGTCATATAATGACTTCGGGTGAGATTATATTTTAAAAGAAAAGCTGATAGGGTAATCAGCATCAGGAGGAATATCAATGCGTAAAACAAAAATTATCTGTACTATTGGACCGGCCAGTGAACATGAGGATGTCCTCACCAGGATGATAAAGGCAGGTATGGATGTTGCCAGATTAAACTTTTCTCATGGTTCGCATGAGGAGCATCAGGGCAAAATAGATTTAATCAAAAAGGTAAGACAGAAGCTTCATATGCCAATAGCAATCATGCTTGATACAAAAGGACCTGAGTATCGTATCAAGACCTTTGAGAATGGCAAAATCGAGCTCAAGGATGGGGATACTTTCACATTGACGACTGACGATATCGTAGGAAATCAGGAGAGAGTATCAGTAAACTATGAGAATCTGATCAAGGATTTAAAGGTTGGTGACCGTGTGCTTGTTGCGAACGGAATCATCATTCTGCAGGTCAGAGAGCTTAAAGGAAACGATGCAATCTGTGATGTTATCGCAGGCGGTACACTTTCAGACAGAAAGAGCATGAACTTCCCGAATAAGGTCATGAAGCATGCATATTTAAGCGAGCAGGACAAGGATGACCTGCTTTTTGGTATAAAAAACGAGGTGGATTATGTTGCGGCATCATTCGTTTCTACGAAGCAGGATGTAGCTGATCTGAGAAGCTTTTTGGATGAAAACGGTGGAGAGGACATTGAAATCATCGCAAAGATTGAGAACCGTTCAGGTGTAGATCATGTGGAGGAAATCTGTGAGATAGCAAATGGAATCATGATAGCCAGAGGAGATCTCGGTGTTGAGATTCCGGGCGTTGAGGTACCGGCAATACAGAAGTATCTTATCAACAAGTGCCGTATGCTTGGTACACGCGTAATCACAGCAACAGAGATGCTTGAGTCCATGATTCACAATCCGCGTCCTACAAGAGCTGAGCTTTCGGATGTAGCCAATGCGGTATACGACGGCTCATCAGCTATCATGCTTTCGGGAGAGTCTGCAGCAGGTAAATATCCTGTAGAGGCTGTAAAAAATATGGCAGAGACAGCAGAGTATACAGAAAAGCAGATAAACTACGGCAAGAGATTTGCCAATGCGGATTTCCAGACAAAAAGCATAGTCGATGCCATTTCACATGCTACATGTGCCATGGCAATAGATGTGGATGCGAAATGTATCGTAGTCAGCTCGCTGACAGGCCGTACAGTGCGCATGGTCAGCCGTTTCCGCTGCCCTGTTGATATAATAGGCATGACAACCTCTGAAAAAGCATGGCGCAAGCTGAACCTGAGCTGGGGTGTAAAGCCGGTTCTGTGCGAGGAATACAACTCAATGGAGGTTATGTTCTACAATGCGATGAACGAGGCAAAGAGTGTCATGAAGCTCAAAAAGGGTGATCATATAGTGCTCACAGGAGGTCTCATCAACGGTAAGACAGGCAACACCAATGTGATTAAGGTTGAGACAGTTTAGTACATTTGTACTATTGATTAAATCGTATATATGTCATATAATCCTTAACGATTAATAAAAACAATAAATTTAAAATAAACAATTTCGAGATGAAGTTTGCAGGAAAACGGCAGCGATTTTACCTTATCAAAGCCTACCGAAGGAGTAAAACTCTCAGGTGCCGCAGCAGGCGGTGCAACTGTAAATGGATCGACTCTCTGGAGACACCCGCTTGGCGGGGGCCGAAGGTGCAACGTACGAATAGGAAGCAGTAGGAGTGCAGTGACTATGAATATATCATGGCACAGGCTGCTTCTCGTACGAATCTCTCAGGCAACAGGACGGAGAAGATATTGGACAGATATTCTTAAGATAATCTTCTTAATCCCATGTATCAGACTGTATATGCAGCGTATATGGGGTTTTTTATTTCAATTCACGTAAGTGCTGCTAAGCCTGCTTTTTCAATTGTTTCCGGATGAAATTATTTATATCAATAGTATTTGCTCAAAACACAAAGATCTTGTGTTTAGATAAAAAAGAGAGGCAGGAGTATTTCAATGTGGAACACAATCAACAATTTTCTTAGTGCAGTGGACAATTTTGTCTGGGGAGTGCCGCTCATGGTGCTCATCATGGCAGGAGGTATAATGCTCACAGTTCGTCTGGGACTTCTTCAGATGAGAAAGCTTCCTCTGGCACTAAAGTGGATGGTCAAAAATGAAGAGGGCGGCGATGGCGAGATTACGAGCTTTGGCGCACTCTGTACCGCGCTTAGCGCAACAATCGGAACCGGCAACATAGTCGGTGTAGCAACTGCAGTCGGTGCAGGAGGACCGGGAGCACTTTTCTGGATGGTGCTTGCTGCCTTCTTTGGCATGGCAACAAAGTATTCAGAGGGACTTTTGGCTGTAAAATATCGTGTCATCGGCAAGGACGGACATAGTCTCGGCGGACCATTCTACTACATAGAGCAGGGAATGGGTGTAAAATGGAAATGGCTTGCAAAGATATTTGCATTTTTCGGCGTATGCGTTGGACTTTTCGGAATAGGAACCTTCAGCCAGGTAAACGGAATATCAAGTGCTGTAAACAATTTCTTTGATCCAAACAACCAGCATACAGTAAAGGTTTTACCGTTCCTGGGTGAGTATTCATGGTCAGTTATCATTGCTTCGCTTGTACTGGCATTCTGCGTGGCAGCAGTGCTTATCGGAGGAGTAAAGCGTATTGCAAGTGTCAGCCAGATAATAGTTCCTTTTATGGCTGTTATATATATTGTATTTGTGCTCGTGCTTGTGGTATGCAATATCACAGCGGTTCCGGCAGCGTTTGCTACAATAGTAAAGGCAGCGTTTTCACCGAAGGCCATAACAGGCGGTGCCGTGGGAAGCTTTCTTGTTGCAATGCAAAAGGGTGTTGCCAGAGGAATCTTTTCAAACGAGGCAGGACTTGGTAGTGCCCCGATTGCAGCGGCAGCAGCCCAGACAAAGGAGCCTGTACGTCAGGGTCTTGTCAGCATGACAGGAACATTCATTGATACAATAGTTATATGTACACTTACAGGACTTTCCATCGTGCTCACAGGTGCATGGCAGGTTGATGGACTCGAGGGCGTGCAGGTCACTACATATGCATTCCAGAATGGTCTTCCTTTCCCGAAAGAGCTGTCAGCATTTGTACTTATGCTGTGTCTTGTATTTTTTGCCTTTACAACTATACTCGGTTGGGATTATTATAGTGAGCGGTGCTTAGAGTATTTGAGCGGCGGAAGGATGAAATATGTAAAGGTATACCGCTGGATATATATCCTTGCTGTTTTCATTGGACCTTATATGACTGTAAGTGCGGTGTGGACCATCGCAGATATCTTCAACGGTCTCATGGCTCTGCCAAATATGATAGCGCTGTTTGCTCTTAGCGGTGTTGTTGTTAAGGAGACAAAGCATTTCTTCGAGCGACATAGAAATGGAGAAATCGAGGATTAATTATGTTTTATATTTTGCGACATGGAAGAACAGATTGGAATGAGGAGCACAGACTGCAGGGGGAGGTGGATATCCCACTCAACGAAACCGGCAGGCAGATGGCTTACGATGCCGCAGAAAAATATAAGGATATAGACTTTGACATATGCTACTGTTCTCCGCTTAAGAGGGCTCAGGAGACAGCAAGGATTTTTCTTTCAGGTAGAAACCCCGCAGTAGAGATTATCACTGACAACAGGCTTCACGAGATGTGCTTTGGTGATTATGAGGGAGTGAAGAACATCAGGCAAAAGCCCGAATGCCCTGTCTACCTGCTCTTTGAGGAGCCGGAAAAATATGTGGCAAAGGACGGCGCAGAGAGCTTTGAGGAGCTATATCACAGAACAGGCGAGTTTATAGAGCAGGTGCTGAGACCGCAGCTTGAGGCAGGCAAAAATGTGCTTGTCGTGGGACATGGCGCAATGAACTGCAGCATAGTCAATCAGTTTCGTGGCACACCTATAAAGGATTTCTGGAAGGATATGCAGGGAAACTGCGAGCTGCTTAAGGTTGAATAAATTTAGATTATTCTGAATAGTTATATCGTTTGTAATAGATAGGGCATACCGGTTGTGGTGTGCCCTGTTGCTGTCAGAAACTAATTTCAATAGCATTTATTTATAAGTAAATGAACATTATATTATAAGTAATACTAAATTGACCGCATAGCCTTATGCTCGTAAAATAATTTTGTAAAATTTTTATTAAATGAGAGTATAAATATTTGGAGGAACCAATGAAAAAGACAACGAACTCTTCACCTTACCAGTTTGAGGGCAGAATACCTCTGTCTCAGGCTATTCCGCTTGGACTGCAGCATGTTATGGCTATGTTCATCGGAAACCTTACACCTCTTATCATTGTTATGGGAGCATGCGGGCTCACAGCGGACGCTGGCTTTGCGGAGCTTAGAACAGCTCTCTTACAGAATGCAATGATTATCGCAGGTATTGTTACATTAGTACAGATGTTTTCCATCGGACCTGTCGGAGGAAAGGTACCTATCGTTATGGGAACCTCTTCGGGCTTTCTTGGAGTATTAAATAATACAGTTGCAGCGTGTGGCGGCGGAGTTATAGCATATGGAGCTATTATGGGTGCCTGCCTTGTAGGAGGTATTTTCGAGGGTGTACTCGGAGCCTTCTTAAAGCCTTTACGCAAGTTTTTCCCGGCAATCGTTACAGGCTCAGTTGTTATAGCAATCGGACTTTCACTCCTTGGAGTGGGAATCAACTACTTCTGTGGTGGAACAGGCAAAAATGATTACGGCTCACTGCCAAACCTTTTTATTGGAATGGTTGTACTTATAGTAATCGTGCTTCTTAAGCATTTTGCACCGTCGCGCAGTATTTTTTCATCATCTGCCATCCTTTTTGGTATTCTGGCAGGATATATTGTAGCAATAATTATGACACTTACCATGTCACACACAGGTGTGACCGCTGACGGTGTTAAATACACATACTCATGGGTTGTAAACTTTGATGAGGTTAAAAATGCAGCATGGATAGCAGTTCCAAGCTTTATAGGCTTTGGAAAGCTTTCAGATGTGGGAATTTCCTTCCATGCCAATGCAATCATCCCAATCGGCATCATGTTTATCGTTACTGCAATCGAGACAGTCGGCGATATCTCAGCCTGTGTGGAGGGTGGAATGGACAGAGAGGCTACAGATTCAGAGCTTTCAGGCGGTGTTATCTGTGATGGTCTTGGTTCATCATTTGCAGCGCTTTTCGGAGTACTGCCAAATACATCATTCTCACAGAATGTAGGTCTTGTTTCAATGACAAAGGTTGTCAATAGATTTGCTATTTCAATGGGAGCTATATTCCTTGTTATTTGCGGCTTCTGCCCAAAGATTGGAGCTCTCATGTCAATCATGCCTCAGTCAGTGCTCGGCGGAGCTGCTGTTATGATGTTTGCCTCTATCCTGATTTCGGGAATTGAGCTCATCACAAAGGAGCCAATCGGCAGCCGTGAGATTACAATTATCTCAGTAGCAATCGGTTTAGGCTACGGACTTGGCGCTACAACCGGTGCTACATCACATCTGCCATACTATGTACAGCTTATATTTGGCGGTTCAGGTATCGTGCCTTGCTCACTTTGCGCTATTCTTCTCAATATTATTTTGCCGAAGAAGTCAAAGAACGCGCCATATATGTGGGATATGGATGAGAAAGACGATGTGAAGCGTGTGGATGACTAACGCTTAGGATTTTGAAGCCGTCTGGTGCATTAAGTACACCGGCGGCTTTATTGTTTGTGGGAAAGTATGGAAATATATGGAAAAAGTGATTTCAATAGTGGGCGCAGGTGGCAAGACCACACTCGTTCATAAGCTTGCAAGGGAATATCACAGGAGTGGAAAAGGTGTGCTTGTCACAACAACAACGCACATGTATGTCGAAGCTGACACTGACCTATCCTGCGATTTTTTTGCGTTAATGGATAAAATAATAAAAGATGGATATTGTATGGCGGGGCAGAAAATATCTGAACAGAAAATATCAGAACAGTCAAAGCCAAAGATGTGTGGACTGCCGTATGATTTACTCGATAAACTGATTAAAGACATGCCACAGGCGTTAGATTATGTTATAATCGAAGCAGATGGGGCAAAGCACCATTCCCTCAAATATCCGGCAGCGGATGAGCCGGTCATATATCCGGGTACCACAGATGTTATCATAGTGCTTGGCACATGGGAAAAGGGCAGGTCATGTAAGGACGTTGTATTTCGATATGAGCTTATGCAAAAGGAGCTTGGAACGGCAGAGGATGCAGTGGTTGATGATTCGATTATAGATACACTGCGGCAGGTCTATGTCAGAAAGCTTCGCGATAGCGGGTTTGAAGGACGGGTATCGTGCATTTTTGCGAATGAGCGTGGGTGGTTCTGAATAGTTGCAAATATGGAAATAATAAGGTAACAGGGTAATTAATCAGATGAGCATGAATCGGAGTAATAATCAGATAATAAAGAAAAATTTGTTAATAATATGCCGCGGTGCAGGAGACCTTGCGACCGGCATCATCCACAGACTGCACCGGGCAGGGCATAGGGTGATAGCGCTTGAGACAGATTATCCGGCAGCCATACGGCGCCAGGTGTCCTTTTGCGAAGCAGTGTATGATGGGAGCGCAGCTGTAGAGGGTGTGACAGCCAGACTTGTTCCTGCCCTGGCTGATGCAGAGACGGATACAGAGATATATTCAGGGATAAGTGACACACCGGCAGCTCATATTGCATCAGAAAAGTGGGATAGCGCAGCTATCGAAGCTGTGCTTGAAGCCGGAGAGGTCCCGCTTCTTATAGATCAAAAGGGTGAGTCAATCGCACTTTTAAAGCCGGATGTTGTGGTCGATGCCATAATAGCAAAGAAAAATCTGGGTACCACAATCAATATGGCCCCGCTTGTGATAGGAGTAGGCCCGGGCTTTACGGCAGGGCAAGACGTGCATCTGGTGATTGAGTCCATGCGTGGGCACAATCTGGCGCGCATCATTACCGATGGCATGGCACAGCCCAACACAGGTGTTCCAGGAAATATCGCTGGCTTCACAAGTGAGCGTGTGATTCATGCTCCGGCGGCAGGATATATTCATGACGTCAGAAAAATCGGAGACATCGTGCAAAAGGGAGATGAGATAGCGCGGATATATCCGGATAAAGAAAGCTATGACAATGCATTGTCTGAATATGTTCCGGTAAATGCTACAATTACAGGCATCATACGAGGCCTTATCCGTGAGGGATATTATTTCAGGGAAGGCTTCAAGATAGCGGATATCGACCCGCGCGAGAGTGAGCTCTCAAATTGCTTTACAATCTCTGACAAGGCAAGGAGTATAGCAGGCAGTGTGCTTGAGGCGGTATCGGCATTTGAGCACGGCGTAAAGGTTTATTGAATGGTTACAGTGAGGATAAATAGATTGACGCAGGAAAACGAATTAGAGATCAATAATCAGGAACAAAATAAAGGAAAGCTCACACATTTTAATGAGGCAGGGGAAGCTCACATGGTGGATGTGCATGCAAAGGATGACACATACCGCGTGGCGAAGGCCTGTGGCACGATAAAGGTAAATGGCGCCGTATACAGGGCGGTATCTACGGGCACAGCTAAAAAGGGTGATGTGCTGGCAGTAGCAAGAATTGCGGGAATCATGGGCGCAAAGAACAATTCCATGCTTATTCCGCTCTGTCATGCTATTGCCATGACAAAGTGCGATGTTGAGTTTGAACTGGATGAAAAAAACAGCAGTATCACGGCAATCTGCACGACAGCCTGCGTGGGCAAAACCGGTGTAGAGATGGAGGCCATGACAGGGGTCAGTGTGGCGCTTCTTACCATATATGATATGTGTAAGGCACTGGACCGTGGCATGGAAATCGGGCAGATACATCTGCTGGAAAAATCCGGTGGCAAGAGCGGACACTACGTTACTGTTCACAATTAACAATGTGACCGGCAACGATTACAGCCCATTTAAAATGCTGAGAAGTTAAAAATATACAATTAATCAAGGATAACAGGGTGATGTAATGTATACTGTAGGGATTATAACGATAAGCGATAAAGGCGCAGCGGGCCAAAGAGAGGATAAAAGCGGTCCGAAAATAAAGGAACTGCTTCCCAAAGATAAGTATGATGTGGTTTCATATAAAATCATACCGGATGAGAGGAAACAGATTGCAGACGAGCTTGTCAGGCTGTGTGATGATGTGAAATGCAATCTGGTGCTTACAACCGGAGGTACCGGTTTTTCACCGAGAGATATCACACCGGAAGCTACAATGGATGTTGCAGAGCGTAATGCACCGGGTATCGCTGAGGCACTGAGAGCGTACAGCATGAGCCTTACACCTAAAGCCATGCTTGGCAGAGGCGCTTCAGTTATCAGGAAAAACACACTGATAGTCAATCTGCCCGGCAGTGTGAAGGCTGTGTCGGAGAGCATGGATTTTCTGATGGGAAATATAGAGCATGGACTTGATATTTTACTGCAGTATGACAGTGAGTGCGGCCGGTAACCAAAATGCGTAGCATGTAGTAATCTGATTAATCATAAATGAGGGGCAAATACCTTTTGAACCTCATATCATAATATTTGGAGTGTGGGATTATATGAAGCTTATGAAGACAACGGAGGCAGTTGGACAGGTGCTCTGCCACGATATCACACAGATTATCCCCGGTGTGAAAAAGGATGCGGTTTTTCGCAAGGGGCATATTATAACAAAAGAGGATATACCGGTGCTGCTTAGTGTTGGAAAAGACACCATATATATATGGGAAAATGATGAGACCATGATGCACGAAAATGAGGCAGCAGAGGTGCTTTATCGTATGAGCGCATGTGGCACAAATAGCAATGAGACCGACGTCGAACGTCATTGTGAAGCCGCAGAATCCGGCGTTTTTGGTGGCACCACAAGTAAAATGCATCCATCCCCTGTAAAGGAAGGCAAGATAGAGGTGATTGCTGACTGTGACGGACTGCTTAAGGTGGACAGCGAAAAGCTGAAAAAGGTCAACTCCTTTGGTGAAATGATGATAGCCACGAGGCACGGTAATACCACTGTGAAAAAGGGGGATAAGCTCGCCGGAACAAGAATCATACCGCTTGTTATAAAAAAGGATAAGCTAGAGGCGGCTTCGCACATATGCGATGATGGACCGATTCTTGATATAAAGCCGTTTGTGGTCAGGAAAGCTGCAATAATTACAACCGGAAACGAAGTGTACCATGGCAGGATACAGGATGCATTTACGCCTGTTATAGAGAAAAAAATAGCAGAGTTTGGTGCACAGATGATGTTTCATGAGATATTTGATGATGATGACAAAAAAATCACAGATGGATGCTTACGTGCAATAGAGGCAGGAGCGGAGATTGTATTCTGCACAGGAGGAATGAGCGTGGATCCTAATGATAAAACACCGCTTGCCATAAAAAATACAGGCGCGAGGATCGTGTCGTACGGTTCACCGGTGCTGCCGGGAGCCATGTTTTTGCTGTCGTACTATGATGCAGGTGACAGGCTGGTGCCGATATGTGGACTGCCGGGCTGCGCCATGTACAACAAGCGCACGATATTTGATATTGTATTGCCGAGGCTTATGGCGTGTGATATGATTTTGGCAGATGAACTTGCCGGACTTGGAGAAGGCGGACTCTGCCTGAATTGTGATGTCTGCACGTTTCCTAACTGCGGTTTCGGGAAGGGCTTTTAATATGCGCGATAGATTTGGCAGAGAGATTGACTACATGCGCATATCGGTGATAGATAGCTGTAATCTGAACTGTTATTATTGCAACCCACAGGACAATAATAAAAAGTGTCAGGCAATAAATATACTTAGCGTAAAAAAGGTGCTTTGCATAGTCCGCGCAGCCACAAGGCTTGGAATCACGCATTTTCGTCTGACAGGCGGTGAGCCGCTTCTGCATCCGCAGATTGATGAGATGGTTTCACAAATCAAAAAGATACCCGGTGTCAGGAGTGTATCGCTCACCACAAACGCAGTACTGCTTGCGCAGCATGCAAAGCAGCTTAAGGAAGCCGGCATAGACAGTATAAATGTGAGCCTGGACACGATAGATGCGTCAGAATATGAACATATCACAAAAAAACCGCAGCTTGATAAAGTGGAGCAGGGAATCGATGCCGCCATAGAGTGTGGAATAAGAATGAAAATCAATGTGGTGCTCACACCGCAGACAGATGTGGTGGCTCTCACACGGTATGCTTCAAAAAAAGGCACAGATATCCGTTTTATAGAGATGATGCCGGTAGGTGAAGGGCATACCAACGGAGTCGAGCCGTATAAGAAGGTTATAGGTACACTTTCAGAACTGTATGGAGAACCTTGCCATGTAAATACTGGAAAAACAAAAGAAATTAATTCGGGATATAATAAATATAAAGAGGAACGTAAGAATCCGGATAACGGCCCGGCAGAGTATTACATTTTTCCGGAGCTTGATATCAGAGTAGGGCTGATTCAGGCAATCCATGGGAAGTTCTGCGATACCTGCAACCGCATACGTGTTACGGCTGACGGCAGGCTTATGCCATGCCTGGGAAGCAGCGTGACGATGGATTTAGTACCTGATTCATGCGAATTTACAGATGATTTGGAAAAAGATTTTGTAATAGTTCAGGCACTAAAGGCTGCCATAAAGGCAAAGCCAGGGTGTCACAATTTTAATGATAATGCAGTGACATATACAAAAACCACAGAGACAAAGACTGTGGAGACAAAGGCTACAGAGCTGAAAGCTGCGGAAGTAAATGCAGCAAGAAATATGAGCCGGATAGGAGGCTGATAGCAGATCATGGGAAAGCTTCTTGCAATCAATATAAGCAAAGAGAGAGGAACTGAAAAGAGAGAGGTGCCACAGGCGGAGCTTGTTGCAGACTATGGCATCATGGGAGATGCACATGCCGGAAAGTGGCACAGGCAGGTCAGCCTGCTTTCCGCAGAGAAAATAGATGCCTTCAGGGCAAGAGGAGCGCAGATAGACAACGGCGCATTCGGAGAAAATTTAATTATATCAGGATTTGATTTCAAGAATTTGCCGCTTGGAACACGCTTTTGCATAGGGAATGCTATTCTGGAGATGACGCAGATAGGCAAGCAGTGTCATTCGCATTGTGCTATCTACAAGAGGATGGGCGAGTGCATTATGCCAAAGGAAGGCGTGTTTGCAGTAGTCATAAGAGGCGGTCAGATTCATACCGGTGACGAGGTGAAGCTGATTCCGGCAAACATATATGCTTCGATAAAGGACAGGCCGGCGGACAGCCGCTGTGAGCTGTTGACAGTCATAGAAGGAGCACATGCCGGTGAAAAGGCGCTTTATATAGATGGCAGAATAAGAGTGGCATCAGGCAGTGCATGGGCAGATGAAATAAATGACAATGATAATTCCATTGTGATGTTTAAACAGCAGATAGGCAGCAGACCACGCCTCATAATCTGCGGAGGAGGTCATGTATCGGCGGCACTTGTACGCATGGCATCACTTTTGGCATTTGACATATGGGTGATAGAGGACAGACCTCTGTTTGCCGATAATGCAAAGCGCCAAGGAGCAGACCATGTAATTTGCGGCGATTATAAAAAAACTCTCGCCAGGCTAGAGCCACAGGCGGATGATTACTATGTATGCATGACAAGAGGCCATCGTTTTGATATGGAGTGTCTTACAGAGATATTCAGAAAGCCATACGCCTATGTGGGGATGATGGGCTCAAAGAAAAGAGCTGTCATAGTAAAAAAAGACCTTGAAGAATCGGGATTTTCACAGGAAACCATATCCGGATTACATTCTCCGATAGGCCTTGCAATAGGTGGACAGACACCGGAGGAAATTGCGCTTTCGGTAATAAGTGAGATAGTAAAGTGCAAAAATGAGCGTACCAGCTGCACACAGGTGGATAACGAAGTGCTTGATGCACTTATTGAGGCATCAGATGAGAAGTATATACTGTGTACCATCATAAAAAAGAATGGCAGTGCACCGCGCGGAGTCGGAACACAGATGCTCGTGAGCTCAGACAATCGGATCATCGGAACTATAGGCGGCGGTTGTGCGGAGGCAGAGGTTATAAGCCATTGCAGGAGACTGTTTCGCAAGCAGGAGTTTAAATGCGGTTTGATGGATGTGAGCATGAACACTGACGATGCCGAGAAAGAGGGCATGGTGTGCGGAGGAAGTATTTCGGTGCTGCTGGAGCAGATTGGATGATGAAATTATCATATATTAATAAATCAAGATAAGCTGAATATGAACATTAATCACATGCATATTTAATTTAAATAAAGGAAAAGAAAGGTTAAAAGTATGAGCTTAAGAATAGCGACAGGTACTGACGGATCAGTAAAGGAGCGCAAGGGCTTAAAGAGAAAATTTAAAGCATATGCAGGACTTGCGTTTGGACTTATCCTTATAGCAGGACTTTTTGCAGGCTGTGGAAAAAAGGATACTGCAGATGTCGATTTATCAATTTTTGCGGCAAAGAGCTTAAACGGTGTTATGGATGAAATATGTGCAGCCTACACCAAGGCGCATCCAAATGTAAACTTCCAGAACAACTATGACAGCTCCGGAACTCTGATGGCACAGATTAAAGAGGGTGCGAAGTGCAACATCTTTTTCTCAGCAGGAGTGGCACAGATGGATGAGCTTCAGAATGGCTACGACGGAGGAAGCGTGGTGGACGGTACTCGTGTTGAACTATTAAATAATCAGGTGTGCCTTGTTACATATAAGAATAGTGGCACGGCAGTTACCGGTTTTGCAGACATCTCAAAGGCTAAAAATATGGCGCTTGCTGACGGAACAGTTCCTGTAGGACAGTACACCAGAGCAGCACTGGTAAATTCAAAAATGGTTGAAGGTGATGCTTCAAAGCCACAGGACATTTCAGATTCTGATATCTCAAAGGCACTTGACGGTCTGGAAATAAACAGCTGTGCCAATGTAGGTGCGGTTGCATCTGCCGTAGCTGAGGGCGCAAATGAGATAGGAACAGTTTATTACTCAGATACATTCGGATACGAGAACCAGCTTGATATTATAGAAAAGCTTCCAAACAGCTTAACAGGCGATGTCATCTATCCGATAGCAGCCTTAAAGGGTGACAGCACTACATCAGATGAGCTTGAAGCAGCAAAGGAATTTATCGCATACCTTCAGACAGATGAGGCAATGTCAGTATTTGAGAAATATCATTTTTCGGTAAAGGAATAATGGGACAGATTGATTTTTCACCGCTTTGGATAACATTAAAAACAGGAATAGTAGCGTCAGTTTTTTCTTTTTTCATAGGAATAGCTTTTGCTGAGCTTGTCATAAACACAAAGGGCAGAGTGAGGGCATTCTGGGATGGACTGCTGACACTTCCTATGGTACTGCCGCCTACCGTGGCTGGATACATTCTTTTAAGGATTTTCAGCACAAGGCGTCCTTTTGGAAGCTTTTTAAGACATAGCATGGGGATACAGGTAGTACACACATGGCTTGGCTGTGTGGTGGCAGCAACCATCATTGCACTCCCGCTCATGTACAGAAATGCGAGAGCGGCATTTGAGCAGATAGACGAAAATGTCATATATGCGGCGCGCACTCTCGGCATAAGTGAGTGGAAGATTTTCTGGAGGATACGTCTGCCTATGGCAAAGCCCGGCATCATTTCGGGTGTCACACTGGCCTTTGCCAGAGCTATCGGTGAGTACGGTGCCACATCGATGCTTGCCGGAAATATAGCAGGAAAAACCTCGACCATATCACAGCAGATAGCAATGGTCGTCCAAAGCGGTGATTATGCCACAGCGGGCTTCTGGTGCATAGTAATCATAGCGATTTCATTTGCATGTCTTGTATCGATAAATATGATATGTGGCAAAAGCAAGGGCATAAAGAGAAAGAGAAAAAATAATGTCGCTCATAGTAAAAATAAAAAAACAGTTGGATAATTTCATGCTCTCGGTTGATATGGAGCTTACGGACGAGGTTGTGTCCGTAATCGGTATGTCGGGCTCAGGAAAGAGCATGACATTAAAGTGTATAGCAGGGATAGAAACACCTGATTCAGGCTTTATATCATTAAACGGCCGAGTGCTGTACGATTCAAAAAATCGCATAAATCTGCACCCTGGTAAGCGCAGGGTAGGCTATCTGTTTCAGGACTATGCATTATTTCCGACAATGACTGTGATGGAAAATATATGCATAGCAATGGGTCAGCGTAACGAGGAAAAAGTGAAGGGCTGGCTGAAGAGGTATGGGCTTGAGGGCATGGCATACACATATCCCAATCATCTCTCCGGTGGTCAGAGGCAGCGCGTGGCAATGCTTCGCATGCTTGCGGCTAAGCCGGAGTGCATACTGCTCGATGAGCCTTTTTCGGCACTGGATGAGCATGTAAAAAGAACCATGGAATCAGAGCTTATGGAGATGCTCACCGATTTTCACAATCCTGTTGTCTTTGTGTCACACAATCGCGATGAGGTGTATCGCCTGGCCGAGCGTATCGGCAGTATTGAGAGCGGTGTGCTGAGTACAGTCCGCGACAAAAAAGATTTCTTCATGCGGCCTATGTCTGTGGAGCAGGCACTGCTTGTGGGCTGCAACAATATATCAGAGGTAAAATGGCAGGATAAGCATCATTTGCTTGCTGTGGAATGGGATAGCGTATTTGAGGTCACTGATGAGCAGCTTGAACAGACTGCAATGAGTATAGACGGCATATCGCACATAGGTGTTTTCCCACAGGATATAATAATATCGGTAGGCAAAGCAAAACCGGCACTTGTATATAATGATAAAAATATAATCAGGATTAAAGATTATAAAATGGTTGAAGAACTGAGAAACTGGGAAGTATCGTGTAAATTAAATAACGATTCAATAATTTATGCAAACCTTCCAAAGCATACAGAAGCAAATATGCTTAGCAAAAATATAAATGATGAGCTTTATATAAAGAATTTTTATCTGCTTGGATGAGAAGTAAATGAGGACATACTATGATTTACCTGGACAATGCTGCTACAACAATTAAAAAGCCGGATGCGGTATATGATGCAGTACTTGATGCAATGAAGCACTGCGGCAATTCCGGGCGCGGGGCATCGGATGCATCGCTTGATGCGTCGAGGAAAATATATGAGGCCAGAATGTGCCTTGCACAATTTTTCGGCGGGGATGATGCGGACAGGCTTGTTTTTACGGCAAATGCCACTGAGGCACTAAACATTGCAATCCACGGACTGTTTGAACCGGGGGAGCATGTGATTACAACACAGCTCGAGCATAATTCTGTGCTCAGGCCTCTTTATATGCAAAGGGAGCGGGGCGTGGGTGTGGATATTGTACCATGCAGTGATGCAGGCATAAAAAGGGGGATAATTTCCCCATCGGACATAGAGGCTTTAATCCGTCCGGATACAAAAGCAATCGTCTGCACACATGCTTCAAATCTCACAGGCAACGTGGTGGATATTAAGTCGATAGGGCAAATCGCACGAAAGCATAACCTTTTATTTATAGTCGATGCATCGCAGACAGCCGGTGTACTTCCGATAAATGTAAAAGACATGAATATTGATGTACTCTGCTTCACAGGCCATAAGGGGTTGATGGGACCGCAGGGCACCGGAGGACTTTATGTGGGAGAGAGAGCAGATATAAAGCCGTTTAAGAGCGGTGGCACCGGCGTGCTCAGCTTTCTTGAGAGCCAGCCTATGGAGCTTCCGACAAGACTTGAGGCTGGTACCTTAAACGGTCCGGGAATCGCAGGGCTTTTAACTGGTGTCATGGAGCTTGAGAAAATCGGCCTCGACAATATATATGCCAAAGAGCGTATGCTGATGAAGGCTTTTCTAAAGAAAATAAAGACAATCCCGGGAATCAGGATATATGGAGATTTCGATATGCTGCCCGACAATGGTCTGCACTGTGCGATTGTTTCAGTAAATATAGCTGATATGGATTCTGCTGAGGTATCGGATATACTTATGAATGAGTATGGCATTGCAACAAGGAGCGGCATACACTGCGCACCGCTGATGCATAAATTCTTTGGAACACAAAATCAGGGTATGGTGAGATTCTCATTTTCATATTATAATACAGTTGATGAGATAAATGAGGCCGCTGAAGCGCTTATGCAGATTGCGGCATTGCGATAAATAGTATTAAACAATTGAAAGGAGCAAAAATGCCACAGGAAATAGTGTTTTGCAAGGGCGGTGGCTGTACTGCAAAGCTTGGTCCGGATTTGTTAAGTCATGTTTTAGCAAAGCTGCCAAGGGGTGAAAAAGACAGCAATCTGCTCATCGGATATGATAGCTGTGATGATGCGGCGGTGTACAAAATTTCAGATGACACGGCGGTAGTCCAGACGCTTGATTTTTTTCCGCCGATGGTTGATGATCCATATACGTTTGGACAGATAGCGGCTGCAAATGCGCTCAGTGATATCTATGCGATGGGCGGCACAGTAAAGACAGCATTGAACATCGTCTGTTTCCCTGAGAAAATGGACCTGAATATACTCGGCAAAATAATGCAGGGCGGTGCCGATAAGGTGATAGAGGCAGGCGGCACACTTGCGGGCGGCCATTCTATAGCAGACAGTGATGTGAAATACGGACTTTCAGTCATGGGTACGGTCCACCCGGAGCATATTTACAGCAACAACACAGGGCAGCCGTCAGATGTGCTTATACTTACAAAGAAACTCGGAGTGGGGCTTGTATGCAACGCAAACCGCGTAGGGGAGGCTCCGTTAGGTGCAATTGAGGATGCAGTAAGCTCTATGACCACACTGAATAAGGCAGCATCCGAAATCAGTCATGCTTTCGATATACATGCATGCACAGATGTCACGGGATTTAGCTTTTTAGGCCATTTGAGTGAGATGTTAAATGATGATATAACAGCACTTATCGACTCGATTTCCATCCCGGTCATTACCGGAGCACTGCGATGCGCAGATGAGTTTTTCCTCACGGCAGCGGCCCAGCGCAACAGAAACCATGTAGGTGATAAGGTGTGCTTTGCAAAAAATATACCTTTCTCCATGGAGGAGGTACTTTTCGATCCGCAGACCTCCGGAGGACTGCTGTTTGCAGTAAAAGCCTCTGAGGCAGATGCATTTTTGCACGAGCTTAAAGCCGCAGGGCTTCCGGCTGCAAAAGTGGGACGATTTGTTAAGCGGCGCGATGTGCCGATATATGTGAACTGACTTTAATCAGTCATAGCTTATGCAAATTTGCTGACAGGCTGCATGCCCTGCATTTTGAGGGCTGGCGAGTTAAAATAATATAGGGAGGATTATAAATATGATAACAGTAAATGCAATAGGGGATACATGTCCAATCCCGGTAGTAAAGACAAAGAAAGCAATCGAGGCTCTCACACAGCCGGATACGGTGGAGACACTTGTGGACAATGAAGTTGCAGTGGAAAATTTAAAAAAGATGGCTGTACAGAAAGGCTATAGCTGCGATAGCAGTAAGCTCGACGACGGAAGCTACAGCGTAAAGCTGACAATTGAGGCTCTTAATACAGAAGCACTTTCGGATACAGACGAGGCTTCACAGTATACATGCAGGCCGGCTGCAGATAACAGGGTTGTTGTAATCCGCTCTTCATATATGGGAGAGGGCAGCGAGGAGCTTGGCAAGGTACTTATAAAGGGCTTCATCTACGCACTTTCGCAGCAGGACAACCCGCCTGAAACCATGCTTTTCTACAATGGAGGAGCGAAGCTGACCTGTGAGGGCTCAGAGTCACTTGAGGATTTAAAGGAGCTTAAGAGCCGTGGGGTGAAAATTCTTACCTGCGGAACATGCCTGAACTACTATGAGCTGTCAGATAAGCTTGCAGTCGGAGAGGTGACCAACATGTATGATATCGCAGAAAAGATGGCTGGGGCATCTCTTATTGTAAGTCCTTAGAGTTATACAAGGTGTGAGGCAATGGATAAAAATTTGGCAAGAGAAAAGAAAAAACGGCTAATCATCACCTTCGAGACTACCACAGCACCGTTGAAGCTTGATATCAAGGGCAAGGCATGTGGTATTCCGGGACGCACGATTCCTCTTCCGTCTGTCATATCGGCGGGCTGCGGGCTGGCATGGAGAGCAGAGCTTTCTGACAGGGAGTGCCTCATAGCCTTTATGAAGGAGCATGACATCAGGTGGGAAGCGATATATGAAATCGAAATGAGGTAACTGATAGTTACCTATATAACAGGATAACAGGAGAAAAATATGTTTTATTACAATCAGTATGTGAGGGCGCAAAGCCTTGATGAAGCCTATGAGCTATATCAGAAAAAACCGAATTTTGTGCTGGGCGGCATGCTCTGGCTCAAAATGAAAAATAAGACGCTTGGCACGGCAATTGACCTGTGCGACCTCGGGCTTGACCAAATTGATGAGGATGAGAACGAGTTTAGAATCGGTGCATATGCAACACTCAGGCAGATAGAGACACATGAAGCCCTGAATGCATATACACACGGTGCAATCGCAGAGTCGGTCAGACACATTGTCGGAGTGCAATTTAGAAATGTGGCAACTGTCGGAGGAAGCATCTGGGGAAGATTCGGATTCTCAGATGTCATGACGATTTTCAGGGCACTGGGAGCAAAGGTGCAGCTTCACAAGGCGGGAATTATGGATTTGGACGAGTTTGCGGCACTTCCAAGAACCACGCGCGATGTGCTTGTGTCAGTAATAGTACCGAAAAATGCAAAGGGCGTAGTATACTTAAGCCAGAGAAATCAGTCAACAGACTTTCCGGTGCTCACATGTGCAGTGGCAAATAGAAGCGGCAGGTATGTAGCGGTCATCGGAGCATCACCATACATGGCAGAGCCTGTGTGGGATGAGGATGGCATACTCGATTGTTTAGCAGATGCAAAGACAGACGGTAATGCAGCTTTGACAGATAACTCCGAAACCAATGCCAAAATAGATAAATTTGCCGAATATGTTGCAGAGCATATCCGTTTTGGAAGCAATATAAGGGCAGGGGCCAAGTACAGAGAAATGATCTGCAGGGTGCTTACACGCCGCGCTGTCGCACAGTCGCTTGACATCTGCGATGATATCTTTGCATGAGTATTAAGCACGAGCATTAAGTAGGAAGGAATTCATATATATGGATGTTAAAATAAAATTAAATGGAAAGTTAATAACCGACTCGGTAGACCAGGATATGGTCCTTTTAGACTTTTGCCGCAAGCACAATTGCTTTTCGGTGAAGAGAGGCTGTGAGTCAGGCAACTGTGGTCTTTGTACAGTGCTTCTGGATGGAAAGCCTGTGCTGTCATGCAGCACGCCGATAGGCAGGGCAGACGGCAGAGCGGTGGACACCCTCGAGGGACTTGAGGAGGAAGCTAAGCAGTTTACAGGATTTTTTGCTGCACAGGGAGCGGATCAGTGCGGCTTCTGTAATCCGGGTTATATTGTAAATATTGTGGCGCTTCTGAGAGAAAATCCTGACCCGACTGATGAGGAAATTCTTGAATATCTTTCAGGAAATCTGTGCCGTTGTACAGGATATCAGAGTCAGCTGCGCTCAATCAGAAATTTCTTAAACAGTAAGAAGGAGGGCGCACCTCTTAATCTTGAGGCAGGCGTCTACGGAGAGGATATCGGAAAGGAGTGGCAGGATGAGCACAAATCAAACTAATGAAAACAGCTTCAACCGTGCAAGAAGGGATTACCACGCGGTTGGAAAATGTATACCGAAGAAGGATTCGAGCCAGCTTTTACTTGGAAAGCCGGTATTTACCGATGATGTCACACCGCGTGATGCGCTTGTCATAAAGCTTCTTAGAAGCCCGTATGCAAATGCAATTGTCGAGGATGTAAAGACAGATATCGCTCTTAAGGTGCCGGGCATGGTCGCAGTATACACCTGGGAGGATGTTCCGAAAAAGCGTTTTTCTATCGCAGGCCAGACTTTTCCGGAGCCGTCACCATATGACAGATTAATCCTTGACCGCCATGTGAGAAGCGTAGGTGACGCCGTCGCTATAGTGGTCGGAGAATCTGAAAAGGCGGTGGACAAGGCTCTTAACATGATAAAAGTAAAGTACACGGTGCTAAAGCCGGTGCTTGACTTCAGAAAGTCGCTGGATAACAAGGTGCTCGTGCATCCTGAGGATGACTGGTCATCCAGCATAGATACAGGCGATGTAAAGCGCAATCTCATTCACCACGAAGAGGATGAGCATGGAAACGTGGAGAAAATTCTGTCAGAGTGTGACGAGATAATTGAACACACATATCGCATAAAGGCCGCGCAGCAGGCATATATGGAGACATGCAGGGCATACTGTGAGATAGACAGATACGGCAGACTTCACTGTATCAGCTCGACACAGATAGTTTTCCACCTGCGCCGAATACTGGCAAATGCACTTGATATTCCAAAGTCTATGGTGCGCGCTGAAAAGCCACGTATCGGAGGAGGCTTTGGTGCCAAGCAGACAGCGGTCTGTGAGGTGTATCCGGCATTTGTTACCTGGAAGACAAAGCGTCCGAGCAAGATAATCTACAGCAGAAAAGAGTGTCAGACTATCGCGTCACCGCGTCATGAGATGGAGGTTACCGTGCGTCTCGGAGCGATGAAGGATGGTCATATAAGGGCAATCGATCTTTATACGCTGTCAAATGGTGGAGCATACGGAGAACATAGCACTACAACAGTAGGACTTTCCGGTCATAAATCGCTTCCACTTTATACAGGAGGCTGCGAGGCAACCAGATTTTCATGTGATGTTGTGTATACAAACGTGCAGGCGGCAGGAGCATACAGAGGCTATGGAGCCACACAGGGTATATTTGCACTTGAATCAACGGTCAATGAGCTCGCAGAAAAGCTGCATATAGACCCGGTTGAACTTCGTTTGAAAAATATTGTACGCGAGGGCATGTTTATGCCGGCATATTTTGGCGAGACAGCCAATGCATGTGCACTCGACAGATGCATAATGCACTGTGCGGACAATTTCCATTGGGCAGAAAAGTATCCTGTCCGCGACATGGGAAATGGTAAGGTTCGTGCAGCAGGCATGGCACTTGCAATGCAGGGCTCCTGCATATCCAATGTAGATGTCGGCTCGTGTACCTTAAAGCTTTCAGACTGTGGCACCTACAATATGATGATAGGTGCGGCAGACATGGGAACAGGCTGTGATACAATACTTGCGCAGATGGCGGCTGAGGTACTCGACTGCGAGCCGGATGATATAACAGTGTTTGGAGCGGATACAGATGCTTCTCCTTATGACTCGGGTTCATATGCCTCATCAACCACCTACATCACAGGAATGGCCACACAGAATGCAGCACTTGAGCTTCGTGAAAATATAAAGAAAATCGGTGCACAGCTGCTGGGCTGTGATGCATCAGAGGTGGATTTCGACGGTAAAGAGGTGTATATCATAAATCCGGACGGTGCAGACAATGGGGAGGTTTGCGTAAGTCTTTCCGATATAGCAGCAAAATCACAGGTCAACAACACGATACCTGTAGATGTCACCGCGACATATTCATCACCTGTTTCACCTCCTCCATACATGGTAGGAATGGTCGAGATAGAGCTTGATAAGGAGACAGGAGCAGTTAAAATACTTGATTATCAGGCTGTTGTGGACTGCGGAATCCCGGTCAATCCAAACCTCGCGCGTGTACAGACAGAGGGTGGCATAGGCCAGGGAATAGGCATGGCACTTTATGAGAATGTTACCTACAATGCCGGTGGAAAAATCGCGGAAAATGATTTCATGCAGTACAAGATACCGACACGACAGGATGTGGGACATATCAACGTCGAATTTGAGACAAGCTATGAGCCTTCAGGCCCATTTGGAGTCAAGTCAATCGGCGAGATAGTTATCAATACACCGGCTCCTGCACTGGCACATGCCATTTATCGCGCAACAGGCGTATGGCACAGGACAGTTCCGTTTACCCCAGAGAAAATACTTATGGGAATGGCAGACCCTGACTGGCACGAAAAGGACCTAAGAGTGAAATGATTCATATCATATACATGGCGGCTGGAAACAGCCGCCGTTTTGGAAGTAACAAGCTGTTTTATGAGCTGGATGGAAAACCTATGTACAGGCATCTGCTTGAACGTTTGATAGAAATTAAAGATAGATATAATAAATTAAAATCAGACAGCCCGGTCATAGATATAACCGTCGTTACACGTTACCGGGAAATACTGGACTACTGCTCATCTATCCCCGATTGCCATGCAGTCTTAAGTCCGGACAGCGAAAAAGGCATATCCTACACCATAAAAGCAGGAATTATGGCGGTGCAGGAGCAGAAAAAGACCGGTATGCAGGACTACTACATGTTTGCAGTAGCTGACCAGCCATATTTAAAAAGTCAAAGCGTGATTAAATTAATAGACAAAGTACTTGAAAATAAAGGGAACAAGCAACTGGCGTTTTCGCTTCGCTGTGGAGATGCTGTAGGCAATCCGTGTGTATTTCATTCATCGCTTATATCACAGCTTTTATCACTGGAGGGTGATAAGGGTGGCAGAAGTGTGGCAAAGAAGTATGACTGTGTATATGTGGATATCGCAGATGAGCTTGAGCTGATGGATATAGATACCTTATCAAATTCAAAACATACCGTGACATTATAAAAGCTATTATGAAAGAGCACTGTATCAGTGCATACCTAATGTATATTTCATACAGATTTCCATATACTACCTCCAAAGCATGAATGCAAATGCAAAAAAGTAACCGGAGGACAATAAAGTGAAAATCACAGGATTGACCAGAAGAGTAGATTCCCTCGGCAGAATAGTCATACCAAAGGAGCTTCGCAGGATGCTGCATATAAAAGAGGGAAGCCCACTGGAAATATATATGGATGCGGACGAGACGATAGTGCTAAAGAAATATTCGCAGGTTGGAAGCTTGAAGAATATGTCACAGGCATATGCACAGAGCCTGTCAAAGGTAACCGGAGCCACGGTATGTGTGGCGGATAGGGATGAGATAATAGCGGCAGCCGGGAAAAACCACAAAAATTATATAGGCAAGGCTTTGTCAAAAGAGCTCGAGAATATTATGGATAAGAGAAAAAGTGCATTGTACAGTAAAAAAGACGATACCCTGATACCTGTGGTAAAGGACGATAAAGCTGACTGTGAAGCGCAGGCAATAGCAGCAATAGTGCATGATGGTGATAGTGCGGGAGCCGTTATACTGTGTGCTTACGATGAAAAAGCCGATAAGTCTGAGATTGCCGAAAAGCTGGCGGGGGCAGCAGCAGAATTTCTGGCTGACCAGCTTGGCTAGAGATAGCGAAAAGCATTGTAAAAAACATTATAAAAAACTATTTACTTGACTATAACAGTAATAAAGATGTAAAATAGCGTGATAAAGGGAGCAAATAGCTTCCTTTTGTGCTATAAAGGCATAATAGAAAATTAATCAATTATTAATTATCTGATGTAGAGGCTTTGTAGTATAATAGACAATACATATTTGTAATAGTTGTCAATTATCTATAAAGTATGCCGATATACAATGGCATACCGATAGTTTGGAGGTAACGTTTAGAAATGGCAAAACAGAAACAGAAAAAGAAGAAAAAGCAGCATCGCGTTTTCTGGTTTTTCATAAAGCTTCAGATTTTTCTGATGGTACTGATTCTCGGGGGATTATGCTTTTACTACTTTGGCGGTTATGCTGACAAGGTGGCAAAGCTTCACTCAGAGGCAGTAGAGCTCGTGCAGAAATCTGACAAAAATACATTTTTACCGGCGCGGACGAGTACACTCTACGACACAAACGGTGATGAGATATCCGAGACAGCCACTACCAAAAAGGCTGACTATGTGAAGTATGAGGATATACCGCAGAATTTTGTAAACTGTATGGTCAGCATCGAGGACAAGAAGTTCTATAAGCACAATGGTGTGGACTTAAAGGCAATAGTGCGTGCCGCAAAGTCCATCATAAAGAACAAGAGAATTACTCAGGGTGGCAGTACCATCACGATGCAGCTCGCCCGAAATATTTATCTGGATACGAACAAGAACTGGCAGCGAAAAGTCAAGGAAATGTTCATAGCGATGGAGCTGGAAAAGAAATATTCCAAGAACGATATTATGGAGTTCTACCTGAATAATGTCTATTTCATGAACGGATATTATGGTATTCAGGCAGCGTGCCATGGCTATTTTAACTGTGAGCTGGCGGATCTTGATTTGTCACAGACTGCTTTTTTGTGTGCGATTCCGAACAGCCCGACATACTATGACCCGATAAACAACAAGGATCATACATTGACACGTCGCAATCTTATATTGAAAAATCTAAGGGAAGACGGCAAAATCACACAGCAGGAATATGAGGCCGCTATAAACGAGGAGATAACCCTCAACATGCCAGAGAAGGATGACACGGTCAAGTACAATTATGTGGATACCTATGCATATTACTGCGCTACGAGGGCACTCATGGAGAATGAGGGCTTCAAGTTCAAGTATTACTTTGATTCCGACGAGGAAGAAAAGGAGTATGACGCTTCATATGATGAGATGTATTCATATTGTCAGAAAAAGCTTTACTCAGATGGTTACAAGATTTATACATCAATTGATCTGACCATGCAGCAGCAGCTTCAGGATTCGATTGACCTGACACTTCTGGACTTTACAGACACGACCGATGATGGCACATTCAAGCTGCAGAGTGCTGCAACCTGTATAGACAACGACACAGGTGAGGTGGTTGCAATAGTTGGTGGACGAAGCCAGGATGCAGTCAGTCATACGCTAAACCGTGCTTTCCAAAGCCATCGTCAGCCGGGAAGTTCAATAAAGCCGCTCATTGTGTATACACCATCATTTGAGCGTGGAAAGACACCGGATACCATCGTAAATGATCATAAGTTTGATGGAGGACCGTCTAACTCGGGTGATGTATATTACGGTGATGTGACTATCAGGCTTGCCGTTCAAAAGTCACTGAATACTGTAGCATGGCAGCTATATGATGAGCTCACGCCAAAGGTAGGCTTACAGTATCTCAAGGATATGAATTTTACCAATATAGTAAAGGATGACTATGTCACAGCAACATCACTTGGAGGTTTTACAACAGGTGTATCCACACTGGAGATGGCATCTGCATATTCAACACTTGAGAATGACGGAATGTACAGGAATCCGACATGTATTAAGTCGATTGTGGATTCTGACAACAATATCATATATACATCATCACAGAAGGACACTGTCATATATACAGAGACAGCGTCGCGTATGATGACAGATGTCATGACAGATGTTATGAAATCCGGAACCGGTCGTAGCGCAAATCTGGACAATGGCATGCCTTGTGCAGGCAAAACCGGAACCACAAACGATAAGAAGGACGGCTGGTTCTGTGGCTTTACCAGATACTACACCACATGTGTATGGGTAGGCTGCGATATGCCTGAGACAGTAAAAAAACTGACAGGAAGCTCTTACCCGGCAGAAATATGGAAGAACTACATGGATCAGATACATGCTGACCTTACACCAATAGATTTCCTGCCATATGCCCAAATATCGGATGATTATCAGGACAGCCAGGATACACCTGCCGATGACCAGACGCAGAATAATCCTACAGATCAGCCAGTGACCACACCTGATGCAGGAACTACAACACCGGATAAGACCACAACAGACACGAATAATACTCAAGGAACCACCACGACCACACCGGGTGAAAATAACAGTCAGGGAACAAATGGCGGCAATGGCGGAAATACGAGTGGTACTACTGGCGATACGACAGGTGGCAACACAGGCGGAAATACCGGAGAAAATAACGGTGGCAACACAGGCGGTACAACAGGTGGAAATACAGGAGATAACACCGGTGGTAATACAGGTGGAAACACCGGGGACAGCACAGGTGGAGCTACCGGTGGTACCACCGGAGGCGGAGCAGCCCAGTAGATTTTTCTTTGCAGTGCTGTCGGGAGTTGTGTTTTTTGCAGCATACGCACCTGTCACGATAGGAAACAAGACGATAGATGCGCTCATATATTCAGTGACCTACAATGGTTCATACCTTGCTGCAGAAGGAATTATCACAATCATAGTGATATCAATCCCATCGGTTAAGAAGGCACTCGACTATGTGAAACAGATGGCGAACAGCCGGTAGATAATCTATATCTAAACAATTAAATTATGTAAAAATGAGCAGAATAGGTAGAAATACTTGTCCTGCTCTTTTTAGTATTCGAAAAAAATAAAATAAAACACTCGAAAAATATAAAATAAAACATTAGAAAAATACAAAACAAAACACTCGAAAAATATAAAATAACCTTGTATAATCTGTGAATTAAATGGTATAATAACCATGAAGGGAGCAGATATTTATGGAATATATAAGCAGAATTGTTGATGATGTGATAGATAGAAAAACAGAGGCATTTAATGCAGTGAGCATCACAGGACCAAAAGGATGTGGAAAGACAAGAACAGCAAGAGAACGATGTAAAACTGTTATTGAATTTCAGGATGAAGACAAGAGAGAGGGGTATCTTGCAGTAGCAGAAACTGCACCTAAGCTCTTTTTAAAGAATCCTAAGCCAATACTGTTTGACGAGTGGCAGGATGCCCCAAAGATATGGGGAACAATAAGAAAAGCGTGCGATGACAATCCGGAGAGTGTAGGAGAGTTTTATCTGACAGGCTCATCAAGTAAGAAGATTAATACACCCCATACAGGTACAGGACGAATAACAGAGGTTACGATGTACCCTATGACTTTGTTTGAGACAGGAGAATCAAACGGAAGCATATCGTTGTTTAAATTATTAGAAGATGAAGCATATGATATTGATGGACTTACCACAGATATAAAGCTTGAGGATTTGTTTTTTGCGGTCTGTAGAGGTGGATGGCCGAGATGCATGGCACTTTCAAAGGACAGTGCAAAGCTTGAAATAGCTAAGGATTATTATAGGCAGATTTATCAGAAGGACATATCAGCGATTGATGGAGTAAACAGAAATCCGGAATGGGCAAGGACACTGCTTTGGTCGTATGCCAGAAATATGGCTACTACAGCAAAACGCAAGAATATATTTTCAGATGTAAAAGCCACACAGAATGTTACAGATGTAACGCTTTCTTCATATATAGATGCTCTGGAGCTATTATATGTTGTAAAGGATATTGATGCCTGGACACCGCATTTGCGTTCGAAAACAGCTATCAGAGCTGCCAAAAAGCATATATTTGTTGATCCCTCTATAGGATTGGCTGCGCTTGGTGTTAATCCGGACTATTTTATCAACGATTTGGATCTATTTGGGCATGTATTTGAAAATATGGTGCTTAGAGATTTACTTGTATTTGCTGAAAAGCACAATGCCAGAGTGATGCATTATACAGATGATATGGGCGTAGAAGCAGATGCAGTCTATCAGTTGGAGGACGGCCGTTATGCGCTTATTGAAATAAAAACCGGAGTGAACAAGATTCCGGAAGCGGAAAAATCCTTGCTGCGATTCAAGGATATTATCTTAAAATATAATGAGAAAGCATTGGAAAAAGAAAAACATCCACGTGATGTATATAAAGAACCATCGGCACTGATTGTGATTTGCGCAAATGCAACCATGGCATATACCACGGAGTCAGGAGTTCGGGTTGTGCCGGTTGGGTGTTTGAGAGATTAATATAGAGCAGACTGTAAAATTGAGCTGACCACTCATAATTACAGTCTGTTTTTTATTGTATATTATTGTCACAGTGTAAGGGAGCAGGCGGGCAGAAAATTACCCATCCAATGAGTTTGTACGAAGCTGCTTAGAGGCTGTTGGAATTGTAATAGGTACACAGTAGCGCACGTGCATGGAAGCACGGGCGAGGCGTTACCGCGCCAAGGACGGCGCGTAAAAGCCGGCTGCGTCAGGCATAGAAAACATGACTTACAATTCTTACAGCCTCTTGGCTGCTGGTAGGAAACGTTTTGGATGGGTAATTTTCTGCCCGCCTGCTCCCGTACCATATAAAAATGAAAAATAAAAATACTTTGACTTGACAACTATTTAAAATGTGATATACTTTCACTGTCAAATGATTTGATGATGAAAATATTTGACATGCAAACTAGTGCAAATATACCAGCACACAAAACCGAAAATAAACACAGAAAAAGGAGAACAGAAATATGTTGGAGAAAATCAAGGAAATCGTAGCAGATCAGTTAGGAATCGACGAGGATGATATCAAATTAGAGTCAAACTTCAAGGAGGATCTTGAGGCAGATTCATTAGATCTTTTCGAGCTTGTAATGGCACTCGAGGAGGAGTACGGAGTAGAAATCCCTTCAGAGGATTTAGAGAAGATCGCAACAGTAAATGACATCATTGAGTATCTTAAGAACAAAGGTGTAGAGGCTTAAAAGACATGGAGACAAGAATAACAAAGCTTCTTGGAATCAAATATCCGGTTATTCAGGGTGGCATGGCATGGGTAGCAACCCATGAGCTTGCCAGCGCTGTGTCCAATGCAGGCGGACTTGGCATCATCGGAGCAGGCGGAGCCCCGGCTTCATGGGTAAAGGAGCAGATAGTCGCTGCAAAGAAGGAGACGGATAAGCCATTCGGAGTCAACCTCATGCTTATGAATCCGGAGGCTGATGAGATAGCAAAAATCATCGCCGAGGAAAAGGTAAAGGTAGTCACAACCGGCGCAGGAAACCCTGCAAAGTACATGGACATGTGGAAAGAAGCAGGCGTCATCGTAATCCCTGTAGTTGCAAGCGTAGCACTCGCAAAGCTCATGGAGAGAGGCGGGGCAAGTGCAGTAATCGCCGAGGGAATGGAGTCAGGCGGACATATCGGAGCACAGACTACCATGACACTTGTGCCACAGGTTGTTGATGCAGTGAGCATCCCTGTTATCGCAGCAGGCGGAATTGCAGACAACAGAGGCTTCAATGCAGCATTTGCACTCGGTGCAGAGGCAGTCCAGATGGGTACACGCTTTGTCACCGCAAAAGAATCGATAGTACATGAAAACTATAAGCAGAAGGTCATTAAGGCCAAGGATATAGATTCCGAGGTTACAGGAATGAGCACAGGCCATCCGATCAGAGTGCTCAGAAACAAGATGACCAGACAATATCTCAAGCTGGAAAAGGAAGGAGCTCCATTTGAAGAGCTCGAAAAAATGACACTTGGCGCACTCAGAAAAGCCGTTGTAGACGGAGATACCGTATATGGCAGCGTCATGGCAGGTCAGAGCGCAGGCCTCGTAAAGAAAGAGGAAACCTGCAAAGAAATCATTGAGGATGTAGTGGGACTGAACAAATAGACAGTATTCACTTTTATATGAAATTTAAGGATACCGGGCCGCCTGCAAAGAGCGGCTTACGGTATCCTGCCAGAAATAAGGAGAAACCGAAAATGGGTAAGAGAGTATTTATGTTTCCCGGACAGGGCTCACAGTATATAGGAATGGGTAAGGAGTTTTACGATACAATGCCAAATGCAAAGGCAGTAATCGACCTTGCCAGTGAACAGACAGGCTTGGATATCCCGGCACTTTGCTTTGAGGAAAATGACAAGCTGAATATTACAGAGTACACACAGATATGTATGCTTGCAGTTGAGGCAGCTATATATCAGGCAATCATTGACAAAGGCATCACACCTGATGTCACAGCTGGATTAAGCCTTGGGGAATATGGTGCTCTCATCGCATCAGGAGCCATGACTATGGCAGATGCATTTGCAGTTGTCAGAAAAAGAGGAATCTACATGCAGGAGGCAGTTCCTACAGGTGGAGCCATGACAGCGGTTTTAGGACTTGATCCGCAGGTCATTGAGGATATCTGCAAAAAGACAGCAGCTGAGACAAATTCAGTGGTATCGGTAGCCAACTATAACTGCCCGGGACAGATTGTTATCACAGGAGAAAAGGCAGCAGTAGATGCCGCCGCAGCAGCATGCAGCGAGGCAGGCGCCAAGAGATGCGTACCGCTCAAGGTCAGCGGACCTTTCCACTCAGCAATGCTTAAGGGTGCAGGAGAAAAGCTCGCAGATGCACTTGAGAGTGTAGAAATCCACGATATCAAGGTGCCATATATCACAAACGTCACAGCAGACTATGTGAAGTCACCGGCAGACGTCAAGGATTATCTGACAAAGCAGGTTTCATCGTCAGTACGCTGGCAGCAGACCATCGAGCGCCTTATCGCAGACGGTGCAGATGAGTTCGTGGAAATCGGACCGGGACGATCACTCAGCGGATTTATGAGAAAGATAAATAGAGACGTAAAAGTCGTAAACATAGACAAACTGGAGGATTTTGAAAAGTATGTTAACAGGTAAAAATGCCCTGGTTACAGGTGCAAGCCGCGGAATTGGAAGACAGATAGCTCTTACACTTGCCGCAGCACACGCCTTTGTAATAGTAAATTATAATGGTTCAAAGGAAAAGGCAGATGCCGTTGTTGCAGAGATAAAGGCAGCAGGCGGTGATGCAGTTTCTTATCAGTGCAATGTATCTGATTTTGACGAGTGCCAGAATATGATAACAGCGCTCATCAAGGAGTACAAGCACATAGATATCCTCGTAAACAACGCAGGAATCACAAGAGATGGTCTCATCATGAAGATGAGCGAGGCAGACTATGACGCAGTGCTTGACACAAACCTTAAGGGTGCGTTCAACACAATCCGTCACATGTCACGCTATTTCCTAAAACAGAAATCAGGAAGAATTATCAATATTTCATCAGTTTCCGGCATACTCGGAAATGCAGGACAGGCCAACTACAGCGCAAGCAAGGCAGGAGTTATAGGACTCACAAAGGCTGTAGCCAGAGAGCTTGCCAGCCGGGGAATCACAGCAAATGCAGTGGCACCGGGCTTTGTAGAGACAGAGATGACAGATGTGCTTGCCGATGCGGCAAAGGAGAATCTTTTATCACAGATTCCGCTTGGCAGACCGGGAAACACAAAGGATATCGCAAACGCAGTATTATTTTTAGCATCAGATGCAGCAGGCTACATCACAGGCCAGGTGCTGTCTGTTGACGGAGGAATGGCAATATGAGTAGAAGAGTAGTTGTAACAGGACTTGGAGCAGTAACACCAATCGGAAATAATGTGGACGATTTCTGGACATCGGTAAAGGCTGGAAAAATCGGATTTGACCACATCACAAAATTTGACACAACAGATTATAAATGTCACATTGCAGCAGAGCTTAAGGATTTTAATCCACAGGATTTCATGGATAGAAAGGCTGCAAAGAGAATGGAGCCATTCTCACAGTACGCAGTAGCTGCAGCAAAGCAGGCAATTGATGACAGTGGACTTGATATCGAAAAGGAAGATCCATACATGGTTGGATGCGCCATCGGTTCAGGTGTCGGAAGTCTTCAGGCTATGGAGCGCGAGACACAAAAGCTATACGAAAAGGGACCAAACAGAGTCAATCCTCTGCTTGTTCCGCTTATGATCTGTAATATGGCAGCAGGAAATGTTTCTATCCAGTTCGGCCTCAAGGGAAAGAGCATCAATGATGTAACAGCCTGCGCTACAGGAACAAACACAATCGGTGAGGCATACAGAAGCATCCAGTACGGTGAGGCTGACGTGATGGTAGCCGGTGGTACAGAGGGTAGTGTATGTCCTATCGGAATCGCAGGATTTACAGCGCTCACAGCGCTTTCTACAGTAGATGATCCGGCAAAGTGCTCACTTCCGTTTGACAAGAACAGAAGCGGCTTTGTAATGGGCGAGGGCGCAGGAGTAGTTATCCTTGAGGAGCTTGAGCATGCAAAGGCAAGAGGCGCAAAAATTTATGCAGAGGTAGTCGGATACGGCTGCTCATCGGATGCATATCACATCACATCTCCACAGGAGGATGGCGCAGGTGCAGCAAGAGCCATGACCAACGCCATGAGCGATGCAGGTGTCACACCGGCAGATGTAAAATACATCAATGCTCACGGAACAGGCACACATCACAATGATCTCTTTGAGACAAGAGCAATCAAGCTTGCGTTCGGTGATGAGGCTGCAAATCTTAAAATCAATTCAACAAAGTCTATGATAGGACATCTGCTCGGAGCAGCAGGAGCTGTTGAGTTTATAACATGTGTGAAGGAAATCCAGGATGGATTTATACATAAGACTGTCGGCTATGAGACTCCTGATGAGGAGATTGATCTCAATTACTGCAAGGACAGCTATGAGGAGCCTGTTGAGTATGCACTTAGCAATTCACTGGGATTCGGTGGACATAATGCAAGTATTCTCCTCAAGGCTTATAAATAAATTGTTTCTGCTTTTTAGGGGCTTCGCGCATTCAGGTTGTGAGGTCCGGTGGAGCACACAGTATATTCCTCGTGAAAAATATGAAGTCAGTCACGGCATTTTGCACGGACAGGCTGTGATATGGTGTTAGCACTTCATGCTATTGGAGCGGATGGAACGCCGTGACAGTTCATATTTTTTATTCAGAACACACTGTGTGCTTTCCGGCTCCACGTTATTGAGCGCGAAGCATGTAGATAGTTTGGAGTAAGTTGAGAAAGGATAGATGTATATGTCAGTTATGAATACGCAGCAGATCATGGATGTTCTGCCGCACCGCAGTCCGTTTCTTCTCATTGATACGGTTGAGGAACTGCAGCCGGGCGTAAAGTGTGTGGCTAAGAAGAATGTGACTATGAATGAGCCACATTTTATGGGACATTTTCCGGGAAATCCGGTGATGCCGGGAGTGCTTATTATTGAGGCTTTGGCGCAGACCGGTGCAGTTGCCATTCTTTGTCAGGATGAGTGGAAGGGCAAGACTGCATATTTTGCAGGCATCAATAATGCCAAGTTCAAGCAAAAGGTGGTTCCGGGAGATACTCTGGAACTGACAACTGAGATTATAAAGGTTAAGGGTCCTATCGGTGTGGGCAAGGCTGTTGCCAGGGTAAACGGCAAGGTTGCCTGTATGGCGGAGCTTACATTTGCAATAGGTTAATTGCATAAGGAGACATGATGAAGTTATTCAAGAAGAAAGATAAAAATATAGAGGCTGAAGAGATTTTAGCAAAGAACGCTGAGAGCGCAAAAACAGCCGCAGATGGCGAAAATGCCGGTGCAGCACAGGAAACAAAAGAGGATGTCCCTGAGACAATTGTTTGTCCAAAGTGTGGCAAGACTGTGCTCAAATCAGTTGTAAAACAGCACAAATACGTCTGCTATGAGTGTAATTATTACTTCCGTGTGCGCGCTAAAAACAGAATCAGAATGGTTTCTGACAAGGAATCGTTTGAGCCATGGTTTACAGAGCTTACAACGGGAAATCCTCTTAATTTCCCTGAATACGAGGAGAAAATTGCAAAGACTCAGGAGAAAACAGGACTTTCTGAGGGTATTGTCATTGGTAAGACAAAAATTTACGGTGAGGAGACAGTGCTTGGTGTAATTGATTCAAGATTTATGATGGGAAGCATGGGCCATGTGGTTGGTGAGAAAATCACAAGCGCATTTGAGCGTGCCACAGAGGAAAGACTTCCGGTTATATTATTCTGCTGTTCAGGTGGAGCCAGAATGCAGGAGGGTATCATTTCGCTGATGCAGATGGCAAAGACCTCAGCCGCAGCAAAGCGTCATTCTAAGGCAGGGCTTTTATATGTGCCTGTACTCACAGATCCTACAACAGGTGGTGTGACAGCCAGCTTTGCGATGCTTGGAGACATCATTCTTGCAGAGCCAAAGGCACTTATCGGCTTTGCGGGTCCTCGTGTTATCGAGCAGACCATCGGACAGAAGCTGCCTGAGGGCTTCCAGAGGGCAGAGTTCCAGCTTGAGCACGGCTTTGTGGATATGATAGTTGAGCGTGAGGATTTAAAGAAGACTCTTTACAAGATTTTACGTGCTCACAGACCTACCACTGGCTATGCCAATTTTGACCCGCTTCACTCAGACGACAATTACGAGCCGACAGAGCTTATGAAGGAGCGCGAGGCAAAGGCTAAGCCATTTAAGGTATGGGATAAGGTCAGCGCCGCAAGACAGATTAAGAGACTTGCATCGGTTGACTATATGGACTATATCTTTGATGAGTTTATGGAGCTGCACGGAGACAGATATTTCCGCGATGACCCGGCTATCGTAGGCGGAATCGCATATTTAGACGGCCAGTCGGTCACAGTTATCGGTGTCCACAAGGGAAAAGACCTTGAGGACTGCGCAAAGAGAAACTATGGTATGCCATCACCTGAGGGCTACCGCAAGGCACTGCGCCTCATGAAGCAGGCAGAGAAATTCAACCGTCCGATCATAACCTTTGTCAATACATCAGGAGCTTATCCTGGAATGGAAGCAGAGGAAAACGGACAGGGTGAGGCAATCGCAAGAAACCTTTATGAGATGAGCGGCATCAAGGTGCCAATCCTTTGTCTCATGATAGGAGAAGGCGGAAGCGGCGGAGCTTTAGCTCTTTCTGTAGGAAATGAAGTGTGGATGATGGAAAATGCCACATACTCAATCCTCTCGCCAGAAGGATTTGCATCTATCCTTTGGAAGGACGGAAAGCGTGCAAAGGAAGCCGCAGAGGTAATGAAGATTACAGCACACGACTTAAAGGAGCTTGATGTCGTGGATGATATAATACCTGAGTTTGGCGGAGCCGACGAGGATGCCCTTTCATCAATCGGAAACTACATGAAGGGCAACATGAAGAAATTCTTGGAAAAAGAAAGCAAATTGACAAAGGACCAGCTCTTGGAGGAAAGATACAAGCGTTTCCGCAAGTTCTAGTCCCGGAAAGGAAATTCTATGAAGATAGTTGGAACAGGAAGCTGCCTGCCACAGAGAGTGGTCTCAAACGATGACCTGGCAGCCATAATGGACACATCTGACGAGTGGATCAGCTCGCGTACAGGAATAAGAAACAGACACATTGCAACGACTGAGACGACCACCTCACTGGCATGTGATGCAGTAAAAAGTGCGCTGCAGGATGCGGGGATTGACGGAAGTGAGATCGATCTGATAATAGCGGCAAGCGTATCCACAGACAAAATCGTTCCATCGCTCGCATGTCAGATTCAGGCTGAGATAGGTGCAGGCAGTGCAGTGGCATTTGACATAAATGCCGCATGCTCAGGCTTTTTATTCGGGCTTGCCACAGCAGATGCGTATTTTAAGACCGGCAGGTTTCACAAGGCAGTCGTAGTGGGAGCAGAGGTTCTTTCAAAAATAATGGACTGGAATGACAGAAGCACCTGTGTACTCTTCGGAGACGGAGCAGGCGCAGCGGTTGTGACAGACGAGGGCGATGCCTTCAAGGGCTTTGTACAGGGCTCGGACGGAAAAGGCGGTGAGGCGCTTGACGGAGACAATCGTCCCGTAGTCAATCCGTTTACCGACAATGGAAAGCAGTCTGCACTCGGTGGATATGTCACCATGGATGGTCCTGCTGTATACAAGTTTGCGGTAAAGACAGTGCCAAAGGCTATAAATGAGCTGCTTGATGAAATCGGCTGGAGCGCAGATGATGTGGATATCTATGTGCTGCATCAGGCCAATATCCGTATTATTGAGTCGGTTGCCAAGAGGCTTAAGCAGCCTATGGACAAATTTCCGACCAATTTACAGCAGTGTGGAAATATTTCTGCGGCAAGTGTGCCGATTTTGCTTGATAAAGTCCGCAAAGATGGTATGATAAAGCATGAGGAAAAAATAATTTTATCAGGCTTTGGAGCAGGACTTACATGGGGAGCCTGCGCCATAGAGTGGCAATAGAAAGAGGTATTTATGACGGCAGATGAAACTTTAAATGAATTATTGGTGTGTCTGTTCAAGGATTTGACAGAGATAGAGGGCAGATGTCTGATAACAGACGAATTTTCTGATATTTCTATCAACGATATGCATATAATAGAGGCAATAGGAGTCGATGAGCCAAAGCGCTCCGGCACCGTAGCCAAGCTTATGTCTATCACACTGGGCACACTGACAAAGGCAATAGATGGTCTCACCCGCAAGGGATACGTGAACCGTATCCGCAGTGAGGAGGATAAGCGTGTGGTAAAGCTCTCACTCACCGACAAGGGAAAGAGTGCATACTATCATCATGAGCAGTTTCATCGTCATATGATAGAGCATATAAAGGACGGTCTTTCGGATGACGAAATGAAAGTTCTTATAACTTCACTTGCAAAACTCTCGGATTATTTCAAGGTGGTATATTCCGATGATGAGGAGAATCAGTACCAAAACTGGGATAATATAAATGAAGATAATAAATAAAATGAATTTTTTTTATATAAAACTTTCAAAAATTACTTGATTATAGCAACAGATTTATATAAAATAAACTTGTTGATTTGAAATATAATTTTGTAAAGGAGATATAAAAATGAGCTATGTTGATGAAGTACTCGCAGTAGTACAGAAGAAAAACGCTGACCAGCCTGAATTCTTACAGGCAGTAACAGAGGTACTTGATTCTTTAAGACCTGTAATCGAGGCAAATGAGGAGCTTTACAGAAAGAACGCTATCCTCGAGAGAATCACAGAGCCGGATCGTCAGATCATGTTCAGAGTACCATGGGTAGATGACAATGGTCAGGTACAGGTCAACAGAGGTTTCCGTGTACAGTTCAATAATTCCATTGGACCATACAAGGGAGGTTTAAGACTTCATCCTTCTGTAAACCTGGGTATTATCAAGTTCTTAGGTTTCGAGCAGGTATTTAAGAATTCTCTTACAACACTTCCAATCGGTGGTGGTAAAGGTGGTTCTGATTTCGATCCTAAGGGTAAATCTGACAGAGAGATCATGGCATTCTGCCAGAGCTTCATGACAGAACTTTGCAAATATATCGGAGCAGACGTTGACGTACCGGCCGGAGATATCGGAACAGGTGCAAGAGAGATCGGCTTCTTATTTGGACAGTATAAGAGAATTCGTGGATCATACGAAGGTGTGCTGACTGGTAAGGGCCTTACCTATGGTGGATCTCTTGCACGTACACAGGCTACCGGATATGGTCTGTTATATCTTACTAACGCATTATGGAAAGATCATGGTATGAGCCTTGAGGGAAAGACAGCAGCAGTTTCCGGATCTGGTAACGTTGCTATCTACGCTATCGAGAAGGCACAGCAGCTCGGTGTCAAGGTTGTTACATGTTCTGATTCTACAGGCTGGATTTATGATCCGGAAGGAATCGATGTTGCACTCCTTAAAGAGGTTAAAGAGGTTAAGCGTGCACGTCTTACAGAGTACGCTGCAGCTAAGTCAAGCGCTGAGTACCATGCAAAAGAGAATGGTGAGCACGGCGTATGGCAGTACAAGGTAGACCTTGCTCTTCCATGTGCTACACAGAACGAGTTAGATCTTGACGATGCAAAGATGCTTGTAGCAAACGGTGTTACATCTGTTACAGAGGGTGCTAACATGCCTACAACTCTTGAGGCTACAAAATACCTTCAGGAGAACGGAGTACTCTTCGTAGGTGGTAAAGCTGCCAATGCAGGTGGTGTTGCTACATCAGCACTTGAGATGAGCCAGAACTCTGAGAGACTTTCATGGACATTCGAAGAGGTTGACGGAAAGCTCAAGGGTATCATGGAGACAATCTACGCTAACATCAGTGATGCTGCTAAGAGATACAATGCAACAGTTGGTGGAAAGACTGACTATGT